>Ga0247823_10000195_pt1 | contig 51221 bp, 104 predicted proteins | sample 13C_PalmiticAcid_2_FD_192426 | JGI IMG/M metagenome (GOLD analysis project Ga0247823, IMG submission 192426) | Soil microbial communities from agricultural site in Penn Yan, New York, United States - 13C_PalmiticAcid_Day30 | ecosystem: Environmental > Terrestrial > Soil > Agricultural land... | reverse complement strand
CTCCACGAGTACCCACACACAATTCCTGGGGCTTGGCGTTGCAGTAAGGGCAAAAAACCCTTCGAACACGGTCTTTGGGGTAGTAAGTGGCCATCAGCCCTAGTTCCCTTCAACTAGTAAGGGTGATCTTCTTTGTGTCCTACTTGGTACTACCTGCGAGTAGGAGGCCCGACTCCCCCACTGTGGTGCACATCACACGTCTTCCTGGGCTTTTCCGGCATCTGGTTACCCCTCAATCCTTCAACTTGTTCAAATTTTAACTAGTACAAGCGTACGGGAACGAGTAGCCGCTATACGCTCCGGTCCCGGCGCAGCCGGGGGAGGGTACCACCCCCTACCCCTCTTGTCAAGTCACAGTTGTGTCTCTTTGCACATGCACACATTCTAACTTACTCCCAGGTAGCCCTGTACACACAGCACACAGTGTGCTACTCGCACACACACGTTCCTCTCTCGGGGACACAGGCCCACCCACACACACCAGGCCCACACAGGACGCCCATACGCACCCCTAGCAGCCACACACAGGCCCTCACACGCGCTCCTAGGGTGGTTGTACCAGGGAAGGGGTTCTAGGCGCTTAGAAGGCGTCTCAGAGGCCCTTTCTGGGTGTTACCCACCCGTGACACTGGTACCCCCGTACAGAAACGCCGTTATGGGGACCGTCCCATGTGGACTGGACGTACTAGCACAGGTGTATGAAGTGCCCTTTTACCTGCGCAAACAAAAGATGGTACAAACTGGGCTTGACTTGTATCCAGCCGTAGGGCAGTGTTCTCCATGTCGCCACCACGGGACACCGCAGGAACGGGGACAAGCCCCCGCCTACGGCGCTTACAACTCCACCCCCGTTGACATGGGACCAGGCCAGATGGGTGTAACCCAGAGCCCCCTGTGTCAGCCCGACAGGAACCAAGCGTGAGAGCGCGAAAGGCCGTGGGCAGGGACCGCTCAGGAGTGAACAAGGGCCTGTTGACCAGCCCCGACACCGCTTAGGTGAAGGTCGCGGAACAGCACAGGTAAGTTACTCCAAATGGCGGTACCAAGGGGTTGACAAGCAAGTAGAGTTGTAACCATAGCAAGAACAACTCAATGTCTGTGGGTCTGCTGTTCCAGCAGCGCTACACGTTCGCGTCGGACGCCCTGGATTGTCAGGGCAGTAGAAGTCGACTTTGTACCAGCGAAGGTGGTGAGGTCTAGCCCCCTCAGGAACAACCCGACACAGACAAGTTACTCCGAACGGGGGATAGCATCCCTGGGAGAGAGCGACTAGAGTTGTAACCACAACAGAAACGCCAATCACCTCCGCCAGACAGGGTGAGCCCTCCTAAGGGTCAGAGTCTGCGCACACGATCTTCGGGATGCGTCCCGCTAACACAATTGGTTCCACCCGACCAGAACGGGTGGGTAGTGCAGCCCGAAAGGGTGCCTGTGAGGTGACTTGTCCCTCTCGACTTGTCCAGGCAGTAGCTAACCCGCGAGGGGAACCGCTTAGCACTACGGGTGGCCAACATGAACGCAAGGCTCCCATTGATCTTTTAAGTAGCTTCCTTTGGGGGCGATGAGTAGTAACCTAAGCCCGTGCAAGTGGGGTGGCAGGCTAAAGCCATCGTCCTCATTGGTGGTTACTCAAAGGAGACATGATGAACGTCAGAGCATTGGCCGCGTATGCAGGCCTGTGGTTTGCAGGAGCCTTGATGATGGTCCTGCTCCTGTTCGTGATGCTCGGAGCCATGTCGGAACTGGGTTGGATCTCAGAAGACATGATCTACTTCAACTGCTACTTCATGGGCAACCTGGTCTGTGGGCCTGAGGCCCCGTGGCACGGGTTTGTGAACCTGTTCTGATGAGGTTCTGTGCAAGAGGGTTGAGTCCCTCTTGTGCGGTGTCTTACCAGAGGAGATGTAACCATGGAAATGATCAGCATCGTCGAAAAGGACGACAAGGGTCAGATCATGGGAGGTATGAAGTTCTGGCACTCGCCGGGGGACTCCATTTACCTCTACCACTTCTGGGAGTACATGGCCTCTGGGCCTGTGTTCTCGGATGTGATGCCGGACCCGATCGCCAGCGATCCGGAAGGCAAGATGACCGCACTGGAGTACACGGTGCGAGACAGCTGGATCAAGCCCGAAAAGCGCTTCACGTACGAGATCAATTTGCATGACAAGAACTTCCGCTAAGAGGATTGAGAGCACACGGACCGTAGTCCGTGTGTTCGATTGTTCGACTTAGAGGAATGAGAAGACATGAAGCACATCAGAATTCCTGTCTCCACTGGTCATCCCGAAGCAGGCTGGTTCGGTTACCTCTACCTCTGGCAGTGCCAAAGGAATGGGGCCATCGGAGCAAGGCTTCACATGAATGACCCTCGTTCCTGGCGTAGGCAGGACTGGGAGTGGGATGAGACCAGGGCTATCGATGCCTTGGGGCCCTCACACAGTCCTGTACCACTCGAACAGGACGTGGTGGACATTCTTCACGATCACTTTCCCCACCTGAGGATGGCAGGAACAATTCAGGTGAAGGTGGGACGTGAGTGGCACGGTAAAGTGTTGGTGCACTCCGCGTGATGGTCTTTCGGGATAGAGGTATGAAACGACCTCTGTCCCCATGTTCCATCAATGGAGGTATGGTTATGACTGAGCCGGAGAGCATTCCCGAGATCAACGAAAGCGCCAAGACTTGGGATGAAATCTCATCCCAGGAAACGGCAGATGAGAGGGCTGAGGCACTCCTCAGGGAACTTGAGCAGGGCAAGTGATGTGATTCTATGCGTGTCGAGGTGAAAGCCTCGACACTCGTGGTGTTCCATCACTCCGAAGGAGTAAAGAAATGACTCGATTCGTGTTGTCTCACGAGCTTGATGGCTCCGCAAGGGTCTTCGATGAGATCCTCAACCGCGTGGTTCCTGGTCAGAACGGAACGATTTCCGAGATGGAAGACGTTCGTGATTCTCTGAACCAGAGGGTTGAACGCCCGGAGCTGACCAGGGCAGACGGTAAGTTGGTGAACGCCTGATGGATCCGAATGAGGCACTCAGGCTGATGCGTGAAAACGCAAAAGCCGTGATCGACAGTCCAGACTCAAGTTTCGAGGCAAGACAACTCGCCGAACAGTTCGAAGGTTTGGACGCTTGGTTGTCTGCGAGTGGATTCAAGCCACTGAACTGGCGTTGAGAACTGATTGAGGGTTGAAGGACCTTACAGGGGCCGTGACAGGTCCCTGTGGGGGATTCTCGTCTCAATCGAGTGTAAGGGATAAAGACATGAGCAAGCTTTCAGAAGCAATGCAGACTGCCCTGTACCGCATTCACGACCACGCATGGTCGGGTGCGAACCCCCGTACTGTGGATGCGCTGATCAAGCGTGGTCTGTTGGTTCAGAAGGCAGACAGGCCGGTTCTCACCGATGCAGGCCGTGAGGCCATTGGTGTGGGTGGCGGGGCAGACGGAGATTTCACCCCAGAAAACATCGCACGTGCCATTCAGGAGATCGACTCCGAAAGCGATGAGGCCCCGGTTCCCTTCCTCAACCGTCAGACACGGCGTGAGGTTCGTCGGAACGTCGCCCGGTTCGGTCGCAGGAACATGCGGGAGCAGGGCAAGCGGATCAAGAGGTTCGGACCGCATGACCCGATGTACTTCCGTCGCAAGCACCTGCGGATGATGGCAGAGACTTCAGACATTGTTCTCGCTTCTGCCTGAAAGGCAAGAGACGTGGAAAACGAAAGATTCAACATCCATGAGCTTCGGGTGTGTCTCGTCTGTATTCACCTGATGGCAAATGGTGAGTTCGACGATGGCACAGATGCCGCAGAGAAGTGTGCCGCTGGTCAGGTAAAGGAATGGGGAGACAACGCCAAATATCTCGTTTCCGGTTCTGACTGTGATGAGGACTGTGAACGTGACATGCATGATGACACCCACGAATGCACACAGTTCGAGCTGGGTTACTCCAGTTCGTGGTGTGAAGGATGTGGTGACACGTTACATGGTGATCGGTTCTTGGCCTACTGCATGATTCCCAAGGTCTAAGTGTTGTGCCTGGTGTAGAGGCGGAGTACTCTATACTGGGTTCCTCACTTAGGGAGCGAAAGAGATGACCACCGTTATGGCTAAGTACACCGATGCCGACATTCGTGCGGACATCGATTACGACACGCACGATGCATGGGGTAGTGTCATGGGAGCCCTGTTCGATCTCTGTGACGCGTGGTACCTCTCGTCTGGTCAGTGCCTCTCGGGGTACCGACCGGGCCTTGACCCCGACTCCGGATTGTCGTGGCGTGCAAAGGCATGGCTGGGGTTCATGGATCAGGGCGACATCACCGAAGACCAGGTGACCTACTGGTTCAACATCCTGTCTCGTCTCAGGGACGCTCTGGAAGTCACAGGACGTAGTTACTAGCAAGACATGGTGTGGGTGATGTAGTAGCTCACCAACAGGATTGCCAGGGGTTTCCTAGGAACTGCCTGGTTGAGAGGTTCGAATCCTCTGCCACACCACTCGTTCGACAAAGGAGAAAGTCATGGCTAAGAAACTGATTGACGTCAAGGTCTACGCCTTGCACCGCCTGAACAACTCTGTCAACGGCAATCCTCGCTACCGCATGTTCACTTCTGAGGGTGAACTCATCACGTCATCCGATCGGTCTTACTGCTACGGCATCTTGAACGAGTGGACCGATGAGGAAAAGACCAACGGTAAGGCTGCTCGGATCCAGCTCACCCGAGCAGGACGGGTGGATCAGCTGGAATGGGTGAAGTGATGTGCCAGTGCGGAAAGTGTTGGTGGTGCCTCACTGGTAACGAGGATAGAGGTTTGTAATGTCTCCGGCAGATATCTACTGTGGTGTCTGCGGTTGCTGTCACAAACCCCCACACTGTCCCGTGAAATGAAAGGAAAGCAATGAGGACCTGGATAGTAGGCATCATCATTGGTGCCTGCATCCTCATATCTGCCTGTGAAAAGATCCCCAAGGGAACTGTTCCGGGCACGGGTGAGAACACATCAGCTGTGGAAGTGGTGCCCCGAAAAACCCAGGGGCTTCTGAAGCCGTGGGATTTCACGTACGACTGTGTCACGAATGACAAGCTCGGTTTGGGTGAGCTGAACCGGTGTCGCGAGGAACTCGCAGAAGCAAGGAGTGACAAGTAATGCCTGATGACTACTGTAGCGGATGCAAACTTCCGCAGGATATCTGCGCCTGCAAGTTTCCCAAGAGGTAAGAGGAAAATGGCTGAACCAGGCTTCAATAAGGGTGAGGTATCGTGTACTTGCGGTGCTACCTTTGATACCGTAGGTGAGCTGATCTCCCATGCTTCCTCTGTGCATGGTACAGAGGTTGAATAACACAACTGAATAATAACTGAATAGCGCGATATTTCGGATTGTGGCCGAATTTCGTGAGTGTCCCTGTGACGGGTTGGCATGGTATCCAACCGTTCTTTGAACGACACAGGGCCATAAGCCCCTATCGTCTATCGGTCAGGACGCCACCCTTTCAAGGTGGAAAGACGGGTTCGATTCCCGTTGGGGGTACGTGAGGTCTGGTGAAGGTACGGGGTAGACTAGAGGCCGAAAGGTTGTATGCACGTCTACACGTCCAGATGAGAGAAAACCAACAGGTAGGGTTAGACCGGAATCTACAGGTTAGGGCTTGATCAACCCGCTTAGCCTGACAGGTGCAATCCCTGTACCCTGCTCCGGGAGTGTAGTCTAATAGGCATAGCACGCGGGGATGTAGGCCCCGAGACATCGGTTCGAGTCCGATCACTTCCACTCCATAAACAACACAGAAAGGCAAGGTGCCAATCATGGCGCAGAAGATTGAGGTCAAGCTCATCGACGACCTTGACGGATCGGAAGCCACTGAAACGGTGGAGTTCGGTTTTGAGGGTGTGGATTACGTCATCGACCTGAACGGCGATAACGCCGCGAAGCTTCGCGATGCACTGGCTCTCTACTCGGCTCACGCCCGCAAGGTGAGTGTCCGGAAGGCACGTGCCAAGGGCACGGCCACCCCGAAGAACACCGACGCCCAGAAGATGCGAGAGTGGATCCGTTCGCAGGGTCACGAGGTTGCCGACAGGGGCCGGATCCCGAACGAGTGGGTGGAGAAGTACCACACGGCACAGAACGCCCCTCAGAAGGCTGTTCAGGCCCCGGAACAGGCACCTGTCGTCGAGGCTCCCAAGAAGCCTGCCCGCAAGCCTGCGGCCAAGAAGGAGACCGGTCCGACTGGTCTGGCCAAGCTCCTGAAGTTTGAAGAGCCCAAGCCCGTTGCCGACAAGCCGAAGCGGACGCCTCGCACTACCACGACCCGTAAGCCGAAGTCAACCACTTCCTGAGGAGATCCTCCTCACGTTTGAACGAGGTAACACCCAGGTCTGTCAACCGATAGACCTGGCATGATCTTAAGGAGACCAGTCGGGGTAAGCCATGAACGGACTTCAGCGCTTAATCAGTACGTGGGCAGAATTAGACAGGGAGAATACTCACTTCAAGATTACTCCCGAGTTTCTGAAGGCTGCTCACAATGCTGGGTACTCGCAAGCCGATGTTGCCCGCGAAACCGGATTCACCGAACAGTGGGTTTCGGCTGTGAAGATCAAGGGTGGGTTGGAATGGGGAACTCCCCGTGAACTCTCCCGAAAGTCATGGCCTTGGAAGGTACCGTCAGAATTCCAGCAGACATACCTACATAAAGTCATGAGAAACCACGCGGAGTACATGGCCAGTGGTGGAAAAGACATGAAGGAATACAAACTGGCCCAGCTTCGTCGGTTTTACGCACTTCTCAGGCGTGAAAACGTCGTTGTTGAGTTCAATCCGGAGTTCCCTCCGAATGAAAGTGCTAGCACGGGTGGGTGGGACTACGTCCCCCGTGAAGAAAGCGATGGGAACCTCATCATCAGGGTCAATGAGTACACCTCTTTAACCCCCATTGGTCAGGTTATTTACCGTTTTCCGCCTAAGGTTCCGTGACCGGGGGAGGGCTGTGTTGCCCTCCCCCTCTTATGTGGGGGTGTATAAACAAATGCAAACCGACAACGCCAGTGACAGAGCCACCATGTATGACTTCCCCAACGTGGTAAGGGCGGTGGTTCGAGCTGGTAGGTTGTTCGTCTACAAATCGGTTGTGGTGGACGACAACGATGAGTTGATGGCCCCGGTTTGGGAACTCACTGACGGCCGTTTGACTCAGATTCATTCGGAACTCTGTAGTGACGACACAATGCTGTTTGGTGAGGCAATTGGGAGGGTCTTTCGAATTGACCGCTGATGGTTGGAGAGGTGCGGTTAGCTTGGCAATAGCAATTGGAGCGTTATGGATGATTTGGAAGTCGCGAGCCCCGTAGAACGTAAGAAGAGATCCCCTTCTCAAGTGGGTGATTACCAACGGTGTCCCCACATGTATTGGTTGAAGAGGATCGAGAAGGTTCCTCAGAGACCAGCAGCATGGCTACCCCAAGGAACGGCCGTTCACGCGGCTGCTGAGGCGTTCGAGAAGTCGTCTAGGCTCATGACCCCAGATGAGTTGTCTGAGGTCTACACAGAGGCGTACGACACCGAAAGCAACAAGTTCTGTGAGACATGGCCGGACATTTCCACGTGGTCAGCCTCAGGGCCTTATGAGCCCTGGGAGGACATCACCCGTCGACACGGCATCGGCCTCCTGATGGTTGATAAGTATGTGGACTGGACTCGTAAAAACCCTGGATATGTCCCTTATGTAATCGGGCCTGATGGCGAGAAAGCCATTGAGCTTGATCTGACCGGGGAATTCTGGGGTGTTCCGGTTAATGGAAAGGTAGACATTGTCTACTGGAATACAGAGCTCAAAGCGTTACGAGTTGTAGATTGGAAGACAGGCAACAAGCCTGGTGACTCATTCCAGCTCGGAACCTATGCTGATTTGATTCGGCAGAAGTATGACGAGACAATCACAGTTGGATATTACTGGATGGGCAAGACCGGTAATCTGACACGAGCATCCTATGACCTGACTGAGTGGACCTACGACGCCCTTGGTGAGGTGTACGAGAGCACAGACAATCAGATCAATGCAGGGGACTTCCCGGCAGATCCCGAACCTGACAAGTGTTGGTCTTGTTCGGTAAACCACGCATGTAAGTTCAGAGCCTAGGAAGAGGAGAAAGCAATGACGGTTAATGAGAAGTTCTTCCAGTGGCTGGACAAGCTGGAATCCGGCGAGATCCAGCAGGGTCTTGGAAGCCTTCACAGGATTCACTCGAACACCAATGGTGAGGAGGTGGAGCGCATGTGTTGCCTGGGTGTCTGTTCCTCCATGTTCGCTGACGACTTGAGCATTACCGTCAAGCGTGAGGGTACGGGCGTCTACTACAATGACAAGGCCCATTACCCCACCAAGGATGTGCTTCAGCACATGGGCATTCCGGAGACTCACATTGTTGAGCGGTCCATTGGTTGGAGTGTAGACATCTCCACCCCGAAGGACATCAAGGCCCGGATCGGGGATGACTACTTTGACACTGGTCGAGTTGGTGTGGACGTGCTGAACGACAACAAGTACACCCACCCCGAGATTGCTGCCCTGCTTCGTGCTGAGTTCGCTCCTGAAACCGTGGAGGCCTGAAAATGCGTAAGAAGACGGTTTACAGTGTCACCGGTGTGCTTGAGACCAAGCCGACCGATCTCCCTGATGGTCTAAGGGTTGACCAGGTCGAAATCAATGCACCCAGGGAGTCCATTCACCTCACGTCCTACCATGGTGAGCGTCATTTGGTGAGTGAGGGCATCTCCATTGAGAAGTCAGTCACCATCGGTGGCGTTGGTCTTCTGGAAGAGGTCGAGGTGCGCAAGCTTCGGGACTTCCTGAATATGGTCCTGGGTGAAGAGAGCAAGGTTCGAGTCCTTCGGGATCGGGAAGGTGACGTCTGGTTCGAGTTGGCCCCTGACAAGTTTGCGCTAGGCGGACGTGAGTCCCAGACCGATGCATTGGCCATCGCCAAGAAAAAGGTTGCGGACGAAACCGGGTACCGTGACTGGACCTTCGATCAGATCAACGGCCACGAGTACTTCGGTCCCGCCAAGTTCATCGAGAACACCTGGGAGTAGTTGATGGTTCAACAGCTTATCGTGGGATCTCACGCGTTGATTGCGAATGGACTCTACTTGCGTGACCCCAAAGATTTCGATGCGTTCACTCCGGACGCAATGGTTCAGCTTGTGGAAACACGAGGTGATCTGTTCTGGGATGAAAGCTTTAGCGAGTGGATCCCTTCGGGTACCTGTCGTGCTGCGACTCTCGATGAGCTGTATACCATCAAGGCATCTCATCAGGGTTGGGAGCTGAAGAACGGGTCATGGAACAAGCATGCCTATGACCTGGTGATGCTCAAGCGTGAAGGTGCAAAGATCCTGCACCCTCTTTACTCCAATCTCTACAAGGTGTGGGAGGGTCTCCACGGAAAGAAGGTGATGAACCTTGACCAAGACAAGTCCGAATTCTTTGCCGACGCCGTGCGTCGAAAGTACGACCACGATTCGTTGCACAACTCCGTTGCCTACGGCGAACGTCCTATCTACGAGGAATGTTTGCGAGACGGAGCTACTGTCGACATTGATCCACGAAAGATGTGGTCGCTCTCTGAAGGAAAGCTCGTCCAACTATTTCAGGAAGAGATTGCCGTTACGGCTCTTGAGCGCATTGTGATCCCCAGGGACTACAAGGGCAGCCCAGGAGCGGCCTGGCTATGGTCGGTACGCCGGACGGTTACGTCACTGACGAAAGGCAAGTCTTCTCGGTTCATCATTGACAACCTAGAAACCTTCATGACCCCCGATCCTGACTACGTCAATCGTCACCTGGACAACAAGGATAGGTTGATAAAGCTGTGAATACTAATCCGGATGGGTATCGGTACCTCAAGGCCGAAGCAGAAGGCAACAACCTGAAGCGGAAGCCTTATGGCATCGAACAGAAGAAATGGGCTGACTGGAACAAGGCCATCCTGAAGAAATGGCCGGGTGAGTGGTTTCGGATTTACGAAAATGTCCAGGGAGAAAACAGTGAATGGGATTGGTTCTTCGAGGCTGCCCAGGATCATTTGAACTTCACTCACGGTTACGAGTACGACATTAGGTACCCAACTGAGACCCACAGGGAACACAAGGAAATCTGGGCTCGAAAGAACCGGAATGTCCTGAATTTTTGGAGGGCGTGATGGGTCCGATGGATGATCTGGTCACGGCCTGTGTAGTCTACCTGATTGGTATTGGCATTGTGGTTGGAGTTGTAATCACGGGCCTTGTATGGATTCTCTGGTCGGTGTTCTCGTGAATATTGAGAGCTCTGCCCCCATCTGTGGGCATTGTGGAACTGCCCATTGGCCCAGTGAAGGATGTTCGGCATGAGCAGAGCCAACGCCATCAAACTGATCCTGTCTAATGCGGGAATCAGGAATGTCAAGTATGGACCTGATGGAGAAGTAACCGGTTGGACCAGGAATGAAAAGTGGGAAGAGATGGATATTCTCAAAGCTCACACCCTGGCGCTGTTGGACTACACCGAAACAATTCAGAAGCTTCTAGAGGAGAATGGATGAGTTACGTGAAGTCGTCAGACACAGAGAATTACACCACGATCGATTGGTTGACTCGTCACGTGGCGGGCCACTTCCGGTTGTTCGAGGAATTCCCCACCAAGGTTGAATTTGACGTGGTGGGTATTGGCGAGGTGGAGGTGTTTGATTATCACCTCAGCTACAGCTTTGAGAATGAGTACAATGCTGTGTGGATGGTCTTCAAGATCAATGACAAGCTATTCAAGATTCACGGGGCCAAAGATTCTTATGGTGGTACCGATTGGGGTCGTGAACTGAAGCCAGTAACCGAGAAGAAAGAGGTACGGTATGAGTATGTCTAAGTGCAACTACTGTGGTCGTGGTGGCTACACGAATGACACCCTGGATACGTTGCTGGGTGCCTTTCACATGGACGCCTACTACGATGACTACCCCTACGAGTGGTGGTCTGAGCGTGCCATTGAGGGCAACACCTACCACGTTCCTGCGGTTGGTGACGTGAAGTTGGTAGAACGGAAGAACGAGAACCCCGATTCTTACGAGCAGTTGTCGGCACACATGGTTTTCGAGATCGAGGACGTGCTGTACAAGAAGGAAGGCTCCAGTTCTTCCTACAACTCTTCGTGGGATGGGGTTTTCAAGGAAACCCATGTTGCTACTCGTGAAGTGACCTACTACGCATGACCTTGAAGGAGAAGTTGATGGGTTGGCTGGATACCGCCAAAAAGGCGGTCGAGAACTCGAACAATGTGAGTTCCAAGACGTACCCGGACAACAAGGAAACCTACCAGGATTACACCAAGGGTGAGGAGAAGAAGTAGTGGGCTACAAGAACAAGACGGTAACCAAGAAGCGCACCGAGTACCGCACTCGCACGATTCCGGGTGTGGGGATTGAGACGTATTCGGTTGAGGTTCCCTATACGACCGTTGAGCCTGTGTGGGAGCCGGACACCAGTTCGTCCACGTCCTACGATACGCCGACCTACTGTGGTGAGTGAATGAGTCGACTTTCAGAGCTTTCGGTTGGTGAGGTTGGAGACATCCTCCGCAATCATGCTAAGTGGTCGTGGTGGGGTGAAGAGGAAAACCCGCTTTTCCTCGATGAGCTGGGCCGTGTTGAGGTAATCAGTGCTGACACCGGTGGTGAAGGTGCTAGTGACCTTGAGCTTGTCTGGCGAATCACTTCGCTTGAAGATGGATCAACTCGGCTTTTCATCAAGACTGGGTATTGGGTTTCCCATGACGGAGCTTATTGGGATGGTGACTTCCGAGAAACCTCTCAGAAGCAGAAGGTTGTAACCTACTACGAGTGAGGAGAAAGCCGCAGTGGCTAAAATGGGGAGAATGGTCGCAACCGTTGGCCTTGTGTCGGCCGTTGCGGCTACGCTTTCTGCTTGTTCTGTGTCATCTGATCCAGATGAGATCGGGGTATGTCACCATCCAGTGACAATGGAACGTATTGATGATGACAAGTGCGACCCTGACGGGAATGACCGTAACGGAGCCATCTGGTTCTATTACAGTGCTAACAATGGTCACTCAGCGCCACCCGTAGGTCAAAAGGTGACCAAATCACACGGTTCGTATAAGCCTACCTCTTCGAATTACCAAAGAGGTGGAGTTCCTAGCAGTGGATCTGTAATCAGCAAGAGCACTATTTCCCGTGGCGGATTTGGTGCTGGTGGAGTTAAGGGAAGTTCAGGAGGATAAGGAGAAAAGGTGACGAAGCTGGAAGATATCCTCGACGTCAACGAACTTAACAAGATGAGGCGTGACGGGTATATCCGCCAGGCTACACACCCCACGCTTCCTCTGGTTTCCGAGTGCTACACCAAACAGACCATGTGGGAACAAGCATGGACTCATGAAACCCGCACCTGCCGGGGCCTGATCTGGAACACCGAGACTGGACTTGTAACCGCACGTCCATTCGCCAAGTTCTTCAACTACGGAGAGCCTTCTTGTCCTGAGTTGAAGCCAACCACGAGGGTTCTGGCGTTCGATAAGTTGGATGGGTCGTTGGGCATTCTGTATAACACGCCTGACGGCCCGGCTATTGCCACCAAGAATTCTTTCCAATCACCACAGGCCGTTCATGCCACCAGACTTCTTAGGGAGCGGTACGACGAGTGGGAAGCCCCGTACGGCACCACTGCACTCTTCGAGATCATTTACCCCGACAACCGGATTGTTCTTGATTACCACGATGTGGATGATCTGTTCCTGTTGGGCATCATGAACAACGAGACGGGTATCTCATGGGGTCACCAGGGAGTTCAGTTGATTGGGCACCCCTTCCCGACTCCTCAGCTTCTGCACATACAAGAACTCCAGGACGTGTTAAAGCTTGCCGACAGGGAGAACCGAGAGGGAATGGTTCTCAAGGTGTCCAGTAAAGAAATTCGAGTGAAGATCAAGCAGAAGGATTACCTGGAACTCCACAAGATCTGCACTGGATTGAACAAGAAGCAGCTGTGGAAGTGGCTTTACCAGGGTAGGGAAATCGAGGAAATCCTGATGGATATTCCCGAGGAGCTTCACGACTGGGCTTTGCCAGTCTTGCAGGATTTGTGCAACAAGTTCTGTGAATGGGACCTCTACATCACCGAGAGGTGGTTGGAAATCCGAGAAGAGGGCTGGCACGAGTTCCGTGACCTCATGGCCGAACTTGTGTCTGAGTTCCCGCCATGGTTGTCTCATGGGATCTTCTTGTTGATGGATAAAGACTACAAGCGCTACCACGAAATGATCTGGAAGATGGTCCGACCGACAGGAGAGAAGCGATGAAGTACTTCAAGGTGGTTGATGATCTCGCCCCCAACGGGGATCTTTACCGAGATGGCGAAGATGGACTTGAGATGTTGTCTCCGGTAACTGGCACGTGGCTCAAGAGCATTGGCTCCGATGCCGATCAACTCAAGCGGGTCGTTGAGCGCGACGGTGGATCTGTAACCGAGGTGGAGGCACCATGAGCGAGGCAGAGCGTGTTTGTTCCGAAGTCATCGGATCAGAAACTGGTGAGTTGTTCTACAAGTGCGCTGCTGAGTTTTCGGGTTATGCCCACTGGTCCGGTCCCTTCTTCAGTGCACTGATCCTGGGAATTCTGGCCTCATTCTTCATTTTTGCGGTTGCGAGCAGTTGATGACCCGAGAAGATGCCTTCAAAGAAGCGGTTCGTTCACTGGGGTTGGCCATTACCGCCCTGATCGATGAGGATCCCCAGTTAGCACAGGTTTATGTCAATGACGCAATCGTCTACGTAAAGGAGGCAGGAGAACAGTGAGCGAATACACTTACTACAAGTTCTGGGATGACCTGTGTGAGGGAGAGGATGACTATGACAGCTACCGCATGGGTCCGGACGGGTTTGAGTTCCAGGTAGGTTGGCCCGGTGGCAACTTCGAGTGGATTCCCTCCGGCTTTGCCGACATGGACGACCTGATGAACTTTGCTGGTGGTGAGTCTCGATACGAGGTGGTGAACGTGGATGGCTAGTATTACGTTGATGATCGGACTTCCTGCTTCTGGGAAGTCCACCGTGGCCAAGCAGGAGCGACGGCTGAAGCCAAACACAGTGATCGTCTCTCGTGACGACATCAGAGAGGCTTACTTCGGCGAAAACACCAACTACTCGACCCCTCAGGAACAGATGGTTACTCGCGTGGAAGAGACCATGGTTGAGAGCGCCGTTGAGCAGGGCAAGAACGTCATCATCGACGCAATGCACATCCGGAGGAAGTATCGCCAGAAGTGGGCCAAGGTTGCGGTTCGCCTTGGTGTGCCTTTGCGGTACATCGACTTGACTCACGTCCCACTAGAACACTGCGTGCAACGGGACGACATCAGGCGGCAGGACGGAGAACGTTCTGTCGGCATCGAATTCATCCGGTACTACCACCGGACGTTCTTCCATGGCAACGTGCCCGTAGAGACCCCTGAGAGCCTCACAGAGGCCCTGAAAGAGGTTCCCGAGGGTCATGACCCCTATCGATGGGGTCCAGGGCTTCCTGAGGCCATCATCGTGGACATTGATGGGACGGTTGCCTCACACGAAGGTATTCGTGATCCCTACGACACCAGCAGATACCACCTCGATCAGCCGAGGTGGGACGTCATCAAGGTCGTTCAGGATTACGCTTATCGAACGATCCCCAAGAAGGTCATCTTTGTCTCCGGACGAGATGCTGCTTTCCGAGGGGTTACCGAGCAGTGGCTTTATGAGCACGTGAAGGTGCCGATCGAGGGCCTGTTCATGAGGCCTGAAGGTGACACCCGACGTGACGACATTGTGAAGCTCGAACTGTTTGACCAGAACATCCGAGGTAAGTACAACATCTTTGGTGTTTACGATGACCGTGACCGTGTGGTCAAGGCATGGCGTTCTATCAGCCTTCCGGTTTTCCAAGTGAATGAGGGGAATTTTTGAAATGGCAACCAACGACACGCACCTCATCGAGTACCACGCTGCACTGCTCAAGGAGCGTGCAACCCACCCCATGAATCCAGAGGTCAAGAAGATCCTGGTGGAGGCTCTTCGGTCGGGGCAATACCCCCAGACTGTGGGCTACCTTCAGGTGGTCGAGTCTTCGGACTCGACTCGACCAGTTGGATTCTGTTGCCTTGGTGTTCTGTCTGAGGAAGCCAAAAAGCGAGGCGTCCCGAATGTTGACTCTGTGACTATCAGTCATCTGGACACCCACGCGGTGGAATACTTTCAGACTGGCGACATCGGAAACAAGGCCGACTTCTCGGCTAACTTCCTGATCGAGGCTGTTGCTACGTGGGCAGCCTTCCCACCTCTTGTTGACTCGTCCCTGATGGGTCTGAACGACAGTGGCGCTACCTTTGACCAGATTGCTGACCTCGTGGAAGAGTACCTCTGATGGAATTCTGGGCCGACTCACTCCACATCTTTGGAGTGATTATCTGGATCCTACTGACCATCATTGGTGCCCTGTTTTCAATTGGGATGTTCATGAGTGCTGCTGATTATGATGATCCGCCTTCGGGTTGGATTGGACTGGGCTTGGGTATTGCCTCCATCTTCTCGTTTTCCATGATGCTGGCAGCCATACAGTAGTATTTGGACCCGAACGTTACATAATCTGAGGAGAATTTAGTGCCGTATTACGACGAATGGGACGATCGCGAACGTAAGTTCGCAGAAAAGCCTGTCCGAACCACGATGATTGAGACGTCATTCGATTACCTCATCGCGGACGCTCCGATTTCTGCGGTGAACGTTCCGCTGCTGGGCAAGTAGTAGTTCTCTTGAGCAGGGTCTCAGGACCCTGTTCTTGGGTGGTACTATTCGTGCCGACACAAGGAAGGTCATGGCAAAACACAGTGTAGACGAAGAGCCACCTGTTCAGACGGCCGAATGGTCCGAAAAGCAAATGGAAGAGTTCGCCAACAAGGAGGATTCCAAGAAGTGAAGACCTACAGCAAGATTCACAATGGTATGGCCATTGTTGGTTACATCACGGTAATATATGTGGGCGGATCGTGGATCCTTGGTGCGGTTGACTGGATTGTCAACACTGCACTTCCGTGGATCCTGTCAATCATCCAGAGCACGGGAGTGGCTGGGTAATGACACCAATTGACGCAATCCTTGAGATCCGTCATTACATTTGGATGGATCGCGAAGCATTAAAGGAGGGTGGACTCACCAGTCTGCTCCCAGCAGTACGGCTCATGGAAGATCATCTAGAATTCATCGACAAGAAGCTGAACGAACTCACCACGGAGGAACTGTCCAATGGCACTGTCTGAGCACATCGTTACGGCTGGTCAGGCTCGACTGGCCGCCAAGGAACTGCGGAATGCTGCCGAGCAGATGGCATTTGCTCTCGTCCTCGAAGGAGAGACAGAGAACCGGATGGCAGTAGCCCTGGTCAACACCCTTGATCAGGTTGCCACGGATTACGACAACTGGTCTGAGGGCAAGGCAGATGACGAGGAGGTCTTCTATTCCACGGCTGCCATTGCCCAGCTCGACCAGTTCGAAGCTGAAATGCGCGACCGAACCAACCCGTTCAACTAAACCAAACCAGATAAGAGGAGATAAAATAATCATGGCTATTCATGATGTCGTCACCGCCCGCGAGGCTCGTGTTGTTGCGGGTGAGTTGAAGCGTCTGGCAAACAACCTGCGCTTGTACCTGGTTCTTGAGGGCCTGGCTGGTAAGGACGTTTCGACCGGAAAGAACGTGTTGGATGGCCTGGACCGTTTCGGAGACCTCCTCCTTAACCAGGCTTCGGGTAAGAAGGAGACCGATGAGATCTTCCTGCCTGAGGGTCACCTGGAAGCGGCTGAGAAGGACATCAGCGACATGTTCGGGGGCTTTGGTAAGTGATCAGTCTGGCTCAGTCAGTGCGAGTTCGTGGCACAGCGGGTGAGCCAATCCCCACAGTGTGGAAGTCCTTCGAGGATAAGGGAATTGTATTCAGACGGGGTCAACTCGTTCTGATTGCGGCTGGACCGGGAACCGGTAAGTCTGTATTGGCACTCACCCTGTCACTAGAGTCTGCGGTTCCCTCCCTTATGTTCTCTGCTGACTCGGATGCATTCACTCAGTTGTCCCGCGCGATCTCCTCGATGTGCAGTATCCCCTTGGATATTGCTCAGGACATGGTGCTTGCACAGAATGTGCCCAATGAAGTGAGAGCAGTTCCTCTTCGAATTGACTACTCTGCAAGCCCGAGTACCGAGGACATCAGTGAGATTCTCATGGCGTACTGGGAGGTCTACGGTTTCTACCCCTCGGTGGTCATCGTGGATAACCTCACCAACGTCGTGTCGGATATGACTGACAATGGAGATCCCTTCTCAGGCCTCGAAGGCCTGATGGACTTCCTTCATGGTATGGCACGGGAAACTTCTGCCTGTGTGGTTGTGCTTCACCACGTAACCGGCGAATACAACAACGGAGACAAGGCCATCCCCCTCAACGGGGTAAAGGGACAGATCACACGAGTCCCGGAAATGGTTTTGACAATTCACCGCAAGCCGGGTTACATTGAAGATCACTGGATCTGGTGTGTGTCACCAGTAAAGAATCGTGGTGGTCGTCCCGATCCAACCGGATCAACCTACGCTGAGCTTCACTTTGTGGGTGGGATGATGTCGGTGTCTGACCTAGCACCAGAGCTTCAGGAACAGCTCACCATGGAAGAGTGGGCACACTACGAGGAGGATCTAGTCTGATGGCTGGTCGTACGTTCTACGATTACTGTTCCGATTGTGGAAAGCAGTTCTCCGCGCGGACCATCATTGGTGCTCAGTCTCAGGCGGCTGCCTGTGAGGAAAAGCATCGGCCGGTTCCTACCCGAGACACGGCAGTTGTCATGGAAGAGATCAAGAAGCAGATTCCGGATTGGGATGGTAAGTAATGCTGAGTGAAGACACCAAGGCGTGGCACTCCAAACTCTGTGACATGTCGCAGGAGGAGATTGTTACGCTCATGGAAGATGAGAACATCAAGGCAGAACCGAGAAACAGCAAATCGTGTGCGATTGTTGTCTTCATTCACCAGAAGACTGGCCAGAAGGTGGCAGTGGGTGGCACCTGTATGGGTCTTCCACTGGATCAGTGGAATGGTGAGGACTACGCATATCTTCCCCATTCTGACTCGCTGCACGACTTCGTGGTCGCGTTCGATCAGGGCGAGTACCCACAGTTGGTGAAGTCGTGACCGATCCACAGGACTGGCAACCCGAACTCGAAGACGAGTACACCGATTACCCTGGAGACGATTCAGGGTTTGAACTGGATTAGTAACCAAGCCTGACCCAGAGTTCCTGAATCTGTCAGAAATTTTGGGTCGGGTTTTGGTTTTCTTTTATTTTCGATTTTCCAAGGGAGAAAAATTGGGTGGCATCTCGAAGCAAGAAAGCCTCAGTCCTGAAGACGCCAAGCGCATCCTCGACGCCTTCCACAACGATCCGAGCCTGCAAAAGTTGTGGCAGCACATCAAGAAAGCTCCCCCACCCTGGCCCAAGGTGCGCAACGTGTCACAGGAAGGCCCGTAGAGGGGCCTCGGATCGACGGAGACTGACGTACGTAGGTAAGCAGTACAATCTTACCCCAGAGGAGTACCAAGCCCTTACAGAGCGATACAGCGGCATGTGCTGGATCTGTCGGAAGCGCAAGGGCAGAGCGGTAGACCACGACCATGGCTGTTGCTCTGGTAAGACGTCCTGTGGTAAATGTGTTCGTGGGTTTCTTTGTACAATCTGCAATGTATTCCTCGGTAGGATTGGGGATAGCATTCAGATCCTCATCAATGCCATTGATTACCTACGAGAATACTTGGAGCGAAACAGTGAAGCGATTTGTCGTAACTGTGGCCTTCGTGGTCGGTGTGTTTGTGCTCACCGGTTGCGATACGACGAGAGTCCCTTCTAATCAGGGTCCGGTTCCACCCGCAGTTGAGCTAGACCTAGATTTTGATGGCACCAAGACAAAGACCAAGACAGTAACCCCATCACCTCAGGTGATCCCTCAGCCTCAGCAGAGGCGCACCAACCCTGCCACTCAAACTAAGAAGCCTGTCGCTACCAAGCGATAACAGAGGAGAACCCATGCAAAAGTCTGTACGAGACGACTTCAATGTCAACCTTGATGTTGTTGTCTTTGTTGACCCCACCAAGATGTTCACCGTTGCCAACGTTGCGTCTTACGATGACGCAGGCACACTGATCGAGGGTGTGGGTGTTGCCAAGCGTAACCCCGAAGATGAGTACGACCCCGAAATTGGTTGGGGTCTCGCGATCAAGCGTGCACTGAATGACCTTGCCGACAAGTTCAGCGAATACTGAGGAGAACAATGAAGGCATTGCGTTTTGAAGGTCTGGTTCAGAATGGTGATTACTGCCGGGTCTCTTACGGTGACACCGATGATGACCTGAATGGGGCTGTACACATTGGTGGCGTAGATGTTGTTGATGCTATCGATGAGGCTAAGTTCACCGGCTTGGTGACTGTTGGCATTGCCGATGAAACCTTTGATGGTGACCTCTTCGTGGACACGGGTTGGGGTTATTCGGAATACACCCCGATGGATCCTGATGTGCTGAAGGTTGGCGGTCACGATCTACTGGAGATTCTTTCCAGGTACGAGGGTAAGAGCATCACCGTATGGATTTCCGAAGGCCCGATCAATCTGTTGGAGGACTGACATGGCAACGCAGCTGATGAAGAACTGGATCGTTGAGCTTCACAACCCCGAGCGTAAGCAGACTCAGGGTTTGCTGGGCCGGAAGAATGCGGAAGGTGTGCAGTCGAACTGCTGCCTTGGTGTGCTCTGTGAAGTGGATGGCATTGAGCCGAGTGAATCTTCCCTGGATGATGGCACCTTTGTTCTCATGTACGAGGGCCGTGAGGGTATGCCAAACAGTGAGGTAATTGCTCGTGTTCTGGGTAAGGACGAAGAGGATTACTGGAATGAGACGGTTGACCTTTACGAGGATCAGGATGAGGATGGTCACATCAGCACCATCCCGGCAGATGAGGCTAACGACACCTACGGTCTGACCTTCAAGGAGATCGCGCAGAAGCTGGAAGAGCGATACCTTTCTGAGGATGAGGCTTTCGAAGTTCGCAAGCGGGTTGAAGATCTCGGCTGGGCCTAGTACTTAAGTTGTAACCACAAACCAGGGAGTCACGATGGACAATGCAGTGGTTCGCGAAGACATCATTGAGCAGCTTGGTGAGTTTTTTCCATGGGAGGTTGATGGCCCTTACCTGGGGTTTACCACCAAGGTAACTCTTTATTCCTCCAGGGGTGTCACGATCCTGAGGGCTACCCTGGAAGACGTCAATGGCCTCGACTTCGAGGAGTTCGAATGGGAACTGAGGGAGAAGCTAACTCCCTGATCTACCGCCTGTTCACCCTGTGGTTTCCCGATTGGGAGGCACCGCCTCATCGCAAAGCCTGGAATGTATGTCTGTGTCCTTGGCATGATGAGACAAGGCCTTCCAGTCGGGTTAACTACAGAGAACAAGCATTTGTTTGTAGCTCCTGTGAGGTGCGTGGAGATGCTATCAAGCTCATCCAGTATTACCACAGGGAGTACCTAGAAAAGGAGCTGACATTTGCAGAAGCTATCAGATACGCAGAAGAAGTTTCTGGTAGAAGCTTCACGCCGATACAACCTGGCGCTGGACGGAAGTCCGGCCGAAGAGTACCTAGCAAACAGAGGACTCGTTGGGGAGAGGGCTGATGCCCTCGGGTTTGGATATGTTGCTGATCCACTGCCCGGTCATGAATACCTCAGGGGTCGACTAGCAATCCCCTACCTCCGTCCTGCCCCTTCTGGGGGCATCTCGGTTATCAACATCAAGTTCCGGTGTATCGAGGACCACGATTGCAAGGATGTTCACCCCAAAGCGGGTAAGTACATCGGGCAGACTGGTGGTGGTACCCATATCTACAACACCAATGCAATAATCCGATCCCATGATGAGATCATCATCTGTGAAGGTGAATTGGATGCTGCTACCTGGGAAGTGGTCGGACTCGATGCGGTAGGCCTGCCAGGAACAGAGTCGTGGATGTCTCACTTCGGGAGAATCTTTCCTGGGTATGCGACGGTGTACTTCTGTGCGGACACAGACGATGCCAAGGGTCAGGGTATGGCCTTCGCGGAGAAACTAGGACAAGACAAGTACCTGCGGCGAACGCAGTTTAAGATCATCCCCATGCCTGGTGGTGATGTGAATGCCACGTATGTTCAGCACGGGGCACAAGCTCTGTGGAAAGCAATTGGGAAGGAGATGCCATGAGTCTGGTCGGACGTCCCGTCCTGATTAAGACTGGTGCCAAACTCAACAAGGTCGGCATTGTCGATCGAATGGAGTTCGGCCTGTACGTAGTTGAGATTGGTGGTATCGAGTTCGGTTATTCTCCCGACGAGGTTGAACCCTTGTTTAATCTCAAGGAGGTCGCCTCTATTACGGTGACTGAACTGGACGATGATGGAGATCCTGTCGGAACCACGGAGCTTGAGAAGGTGGTCAAGCCCTTTGGGCTCAGCACCGAGGATCTTGCTGGATATGTAACCGACTTCGCAGTAGACGCCGCCTCCCGTATCCGGGGCACTGGCAATGACCAGTACTCCATGGACGGGTATCAGCGGTTCGAAGGGTACACGCTACCTCAGCTGTTTAACGAGACCGATCAGGAACTCTTGGACCTGTTCAATTACCTGGTCATGATCCGGATTCGAATGATCCGGCTGTTCAATGCAATCATGTCCGCTGACGATTGTGTGGAGGAGGACGATGAAGATTCTCACGCTTGATATCGAGACCTCCCCCCACAGGGGATTTCACTTCGGGTTGTTCAACCAGAACTTTTCTCTTCAGCAGATGGAAGAGTGGACCCGGATGATTTGTTTTGCTGCTAAGTGGTACGACGAAGACGGAGTGATGTTCTTCTCTGACTTTCATGATGGTCACTCCAACTCAGTCAAGGCAGCCTATGAGTTGGTCAGTGAGGCTGATGTTCTGGTCACCTACAACGGGGATTCATTCGACAACAAGCACATGAACCGAGAGTTTCTCCTACAGGAACTCCCTCCTCCGGCTCCCTACCAGTCGGTTGATCTCTACAAGGTGAACAAGAGCAAGTTCCGGTTTGGTTCTACGAAGCTGGACCACTTCAGCGATCAACTGAAGATTGGTCAGAAAATGAAGCATGCTGGGTTCCAGCTCTGGATTGACTGCATGAATGGTGACATCGACGCCTGGGACAAGATGCGGCAGTACAACTGTGAAGATGTTCGGCTCACGGAGAAGGTCTTTAAGAGGATCGAACCATGGATCATGAATATGCCTCACAAGGGTTTGTATGACGAGATCGAGTTCTCTTGTCGATGTGGTTCTGTGAACCTTCAGAAGCGGGGCTTCCACTACACCCAGATCGGTAAGTACCAGCGATATAGGTGCAACGATTGTGGTAGGTGGCTCAATAGTTCAAGGGCAGAGTTCAGGGTGGAGGTGAAGTAGTGGATATCAGTGAAGAGTTTTACCTGAAGGTAGACAAGGTGGCTAAGTCCACCTCCTACAAGTGGGATGACCTGGACTGGGAGGACATCAGACAGGACATCTGGGTTCACCTTTTCGAGCGACCCAATCAGTTGGAGCTGATTCTTCAAGATGAATGGGACACGGTAGACAAGAAGCTCAGGAAGATCGGCAGTCAGGTAGCAGTTGCTGAGATCCACGGATACGAACAGTATTCAGGCCAGTACGTTTATGGCAAGGATGAAGTCAAGGCAATGCTGTCCGGTGGCATGCTGGTCAAAGACGATATGGGCACAGCCACCGAACGAACCGATCTGATGCTGGCACTTCTGGAATTGAAGGATGTCAATCCCTCGTACTTCGAAGTGTTGATCGACAACTATGTTCATGACAAGTCCATGACCGATGCTCAATTCAAGAGGATCTCTCGTGCTTTGGTCAAGCTAACCCTGATTATGAACCAGATCCACAACGTCAGGGAGTTCACATACCATAGTGGCCCTGGTGCACGACGGGTGTTGTCCAACTCCACCTCTGTGGCAATCACCGGGAGCTGGGAATGAACAACCTCTTTGACGGACAATTCAATGGCCTGGCTCGTGGAACCATGTATCGATCCTGGGTATTCCCCGACATCTCGTTGGAGGAACGACCTGCTGTTCTCCAGAACTGGTGTCAGGACGATCTGGAGATGTTCTGTGGGGGTGCCCATACCCCCGGCTACGCCTGTAACTAACACCCGGCTCAATGCACGGGCACACATAAAAAGGAAAAGGTAAAGAACATGGCTGCACGCACTACCAAGAAGTCCCCGTTTGACGACGAGATCGATGAGCCTGGTCAGGACACCATGCCTGGCGGAGATGAGGCTCAGACTGAGATCGGCGGTTACGACGTGACCCTGAAGACCCAGGATGCTAACCACGCAACCATGATTATCAAGGGCAAGGGGTACGACGGTTCGTCTGTTTCGGTTCGAGGCAACTCGATTCCAGACCTCAAGGCTCAGATCAAGGAGCACTGGGCCGACCTGACGGATGTGGTCACTGCTGCCGCAGAGCTGGGTAAGACCTTCTCTGACCTGTCTGGTCCGTCTGATTCTCCCAAGGCGGCTGCGTCCAACTCAGGGGCCAACACGGGCACTTCTGAGACGCCTGCATGGGTTGGGGCGTGCTCGCACGGTCCTCGTAAGCACCAGTCGGGTGTGAAGAATGGCAAGGCCTGGGAGGCTGGGTTCTGCCCTGGTGGGGACGACGACTGCAAGCCAGTCTGGAAGCCCAAGCGGTAATTAAGTAGTAACCAGGTGACGCAGACAGACTGCGTTGAACGTGGGGACAGTTAAACAGGAGCAACAAAACCCCACACCACAATCAACGAGGAGATAAAGTGAACGACACCTTTGAGGGGACCAGGCACCAGCCTGGCATTGAGACCACTGTCCTCGCCGACAAGGGTATCTCAGAGAAGGCACCCAGTATTCGTGAGGTTATCCATCAGGCCTATATCAAGGCTGGTGATCGTGGACTCACTGATGATGAGGCTGCTCAGGCAACTGGCATGCTTGACACGTGTTACTGGAAGCGTTGTAACGAGCTTCGTCAGGAGGGATTCATTGTCGATACCGGACACAAGCGAATGGGTCTTAAGAACCGTATGCGGATCGTTTGCGTAGCAGCCTAATGGAGGAGAAGAACATGGATAACGAAATCAAGAAGGCAATCATTGCGGCTAGTTTCTTCAGCCTGGTCATTGTGTGCATCACGTTGGTGGTGATCTTTGGATGACAGAAAACAAGCACACAGAAGCCCTGCTCACATCCAAGTGGTTTGTTGTGCTGGATGATTTGATCGGGGGTTGGGCGGTAGCCACCGTTGATAAGCCCCTGTCGGAAATCAATTTTCGCGAACCCGGTGTGTACGTGGTGGCTGAGATGATCTCCAAGGACATGGCTGATTACATCGTATTCCTACATGAGCAGCAGAGGAGGCTGTAATGGGTCCTGACGATGATGACTGCATTTGGGGTTGTGAAGAGGAGGACGAGAAGGGGGAACAGGATGGATGTTAGTGTTCTTGTTCCCTGGAGATCCAAAGATCCCCAACGTATCGGGGTCTGGGAGTACTGCAAGTCTGAGTGGGAGAAGCAAGGCGTTGAGGTCTGCGAAGGTGTAGATGCTGAGGATGGACCCTTCAATACTGCCAAGGCCTGCAACGACGCTTTCAAGAAGTCCACACAGCCCTACCTTCTGACCGTAGGGGCAGACATCATCCCAGGCCACGACACCCTGAAGGTGGCTCTCCGGTTGTTGAAGGACCGGGACGCTTCATGGGTCCCTGTAGGTGACAGAACAGAGTACTTCAATGCGGAAGCAACGAATCGAATCCTGTCTACCCGTAGATGGGAATCCGAAGACACCGATCCCCAATATACCGTGCCCTTTCAGACTGGAATCATGCTCATCCGTCGAGACTTGTACCTGGAGTCGGGTGGGCATGATGAGCGATTTGAAGGTTGGGGAGGAGAGGATGCTGCTTTCCGGAGAAGTATTCATATCCTTGGTGGGGACTCCCGTCCCGTGCCATTGACGCTTCGGTGTTTGTGGCACGACCCAAGTCGTAGAGGAACAATGAGCAAGAATAACTTTGCTTTGTGTCACCAGTACGACAACACCCATACCCGAGAAGACATGCTAAAGCTGATTCAAGAGAGGGGGTACTATGTTTGAGGTAGGTGAGGAAGTGATTGTAAACCTGCCGGGTGATCAGATCAATGGACTGGTCGGCACGGTCTACGACTATGAACCTCACAAGCTCTGGCCTGTGATCGTTGAGTTTGACTACTTTGGCATGGCCCCCTTCCGGTGGCCCTTCAACGAAGATGAATTGGAGAAGCTTGATGATTAGCAATACCGATTACAAGGTTGGGGACAAGGTTGTCTATGTCGGTCCGGCCGACAATGGTGATGACATTGCGGTAGGGGCTGAAGGTGAGATCAGTTATGTAGACGCAGCAGATGCTTACATGACCTACAAGATTCAGTTCCCCTCCAAGGACTGGAGTGTTTGGGTGGAGAACAAGAATTTGATTGTTGCCCCAAGGGTTGCAGCAGAAGACACCGAGCATTGTGGCTGGCGTGACCGGGCACTCAAGGCAGAGAACGAACTCAAGGAACTGAAGCAGGCCATCAAGACTCTTTCGGAGGTCTAACATGCCTCGGGGTACTATCTATTTTGACGTAGAATCTCACTCTGCAACCCAGTTGTACACGATGGTCCCCGAGGATTTCACCAGGCTCATCGGCTACAACTGGCGGAACAAAGAAGAGGTCAGAATCACTACCTCCCTCGATGAACTGATCGAGGAGATGGATAAGGCAAGGTGGATTGTTGGTCACAACATCCATGCGTTCGACTTCAAAGCGGTCTACGGACCATGGAATGACAAGTGGTTGGAACTAACCGAGGAAGGCAGGGTCCTTAACACCTGGACTCATGCCGTTCTGGTCAACCCAGCCCCTCATTCCTATATCAATCGTCATGGTAAGAAGGCCTTGGCCGATAGCCCTGACAAGATGAAGGCCTGGTTCGGATTGGATGAGCAGGCTCATCAGCTAGGGGTTCCGGGTAAGTCAATGGAACTCTCAGTTTTGGCCAAGGAGTTCGGTGATCCAGAGCTGAAGCCTGCGGCTCGCATTGTGGATGGCTATGGCAAGATCCCTCAGGATGACCCGAGGTATCGAGAATACCTGAAGCACGATGTATTGGCATCCAAACATGTTGCTGACGCTCTGATCGAACTTGGTCCCATCAATGATTACGCCCTGAGGGAACAGCGTATCGAGGCGCGTAAGGAGGTCATCGCATCCAATGGTGTCAGGGTCGATCAGGAGCTAGCCAAGGCTCGTGTAGAGGAACTTTCTGTCAAGCGTGAACAGATCATGCTCAGGCTGGTAGAAGAGTACGACTTCCCGACCGAAGGTAAGCAGCCCTGGCGTTCAAACGAGGGAAAGGCAGCCATTGTTGAGGCTCTCAAAGACGTCGGAATCAACCCAGAGAAACAGAAGGACTGGCCACGAACAGACACAGGGAACATCTCCCTAGGCGGGAAGGTTCTGCTTGAACAAACCAAGGGAACACCAGCCGAGGATTTCGGATCGGCTTTGGCTGAGCTTATGGGACAACGATCTCTTGCTCAGTTGGCTCTGGATTCAGTACATGCTGATGGATTTGCACACCCCGATATCACCATGCTTCAGCGTTCGGGGAGATGGAGCACCACTAAACCAGGACTCACAGTCTGGACTGCCAACGGACCAGGTGCGGTAGAGAAATCCTACTTCATCCCAGACAATCCTGATGAGGTCATGTTTGGTATTGACCTGAGCAATGCCGACGCGCGTGTGGTCGCAGCCTACTCTGGTGATACTAAATATGCTGAGCGGTTTGAACCAGGGGCTGATGGTCATATGATCAATGCCCTGGCAGCCTGGGGTAAAGCACTGGTTGAATCTGACCCGAAGAAGTTCCGGCAATTGGCCAAGCCCTTGGGGCATGGTTGGTCGTATGGGGGTCAGGCAAACACCCTGTCTAAGCAGACTGGTACTCCTCTGAAGGATGCCCGTCAGTTCTGTGACGGAATGGCCAAGGCCTTCAAGGTCTTGGTTGGATGGCAGAACAAGATCAGGGCTTATGCTCATGCTCATGGTTACGTCGTAAACGACTGGGGTCGGAAGATGCCGGTTGAAAAGGGGCGTGAATTCACCCAGGCTCCTGCCCTGATTGGCCAGTCGGGTACCCGAGAGATCATGTGTGACATCCTCTTGGACATGCCGATGTGGTTGCTCAAATGCGTGAAGATGCAGGTGCATGACGAGTTCATCTTCAGTGTGCCTGCAAGGCACTTCGACAAGTACCGGGACTTTGCCGTGAAGTTGATGACGAGGTCCTTCAAACCCAAGCATGGAGGACAGCGCATTGAGTTCCCCGCAACCGGAGGACCAGCCGGAAGGAACTGGTATGAAGCTGGACACTGATAAAAAGGACACGATGAAACCGAAGTGGTCCTTTAAGAAAGACGACGAAACGGACACCCATGGCAGGGTGTACCAGATCGATGACGATGGAGCACTACACTTTAGGGGTTTCTATTCCGTCAGCCCAGACGATCCCCACGTTTGCTGGGTTCGGATGGAGGGGTCTGACAAGGCCCAACTGGTGAGGTTCGGTTAATGGAGCCTGAGAGACTAAGTGAACACTTTGTTGTTTGTGTGTTCTGTAGCAAGCCAATCGATGACGATTACAACTTCACTGTGCTGGTCTGGGGTGGGGTTGTAACCGTCGTCCCCACCCACAAGGACCACGATGCATGAGCAAGAAGATCCGGGGTGTTACTTCCATGGTGAAGAGCCCATCCCCGAGACGTACTACCGAATCTGTATAGAATGCGGTCACTGCTATGTGACTGCTAACGAGCTTCTGATTGAGTTTAACAACTCGAACTACGAAATGTGGTTCAAGTGGGAGCAGGGGTTGTACCCCTGGGTCCCCGAAACAGACGTAGACAACATCTATTACTGTGCGTACTGCACACACGACTTCTGAGGAGGAACGACAAGTGACCAACACGCTTCACATCACCACTGAAGTACAGGTTACCCACGACTACTGGGATGGTGAACAGTATGGTGACTGGGCAACCGAGCATTCCTACAGGGGTTCCAAGGTCTCACTGGGTGACAAGGGAGGCCAGATTGGCTGGTGGTCTAATGAGGTTGAGGTTTCCTTCGAGCCCAAGGTAGGCGATTGGGTTTACCCGGTTATCGTGATCTACGGTACCGGAAACTCTTTTGGCCACTCGTCGGGTGAGGTCACCGTTGCAGGCATCTACAACAGTCCCGAGAAGGCTCAAGAGGTTCGTTCGTTGATCCTCCAGGACAACCAGAACAACCGAGGTGGCTACGGTTATCTCGATGTCCCTGGTGAGCCGCAGATCTACCCCGGTACCTGGAAGGGTTACTTCGAGAACCTTGAGGATGTTCGCATTGAGATGGAGGTTGTTCGTCCATGACTGCTACGACACATGAGAACGGATCGCGGAGCGAACTCCACGACAACGAAGACACCTTCGGGCAGTTCAAGTCGTGGGGTTCCACCCCAAGGTTCCACAAGAGTCTTCACATCACCGAGAAGATTGATGGCACCAATGCTGGTGTGAGTGTCCAGGGTATTCCGTTTGGTCACCTCAGCACCATCAACATTCCCGAGGATGCTTGCCCTGTTATCAATGAACAGACCAGTCAAGCTTTTCTCGTTAGGGCACAGTCGCGTAAGCGAATCATCACCCCTGGCAATGACAACTTCGGATTTGCTTCTTGGGTCTGGGAGAATGCTGATGGTCTGGCAAACCTTCTGGGATACGGCTACCACTATGGCGAGTGGTACGGGGAGGGTATCCAAAAGAATCCTCTCGCAGTCGCGGGCCGTAGGTGGGCACTGTTCAACACCTGGCACTGGGGTTCTAAGCCAAACCTGGATCGGCTTAAGATGGTGGATATCCCTGGTCTTACTCTGGTTCCTGTCCTTCATGATGAACACCGTGATGGTCCGGCAGACTACATGACCATTCCGAACATTATGGAAGACCTGGCCCTTCATGGGTCCAAGGCGGATGGTGCTGAGATGGTCCGACAAGGATACGATTGGGAGCCTGACGTTTATAAGCAGCCTGAGGGAATCATTGTTTGGCAGCGGGAAACTCGTCAGCGGTACAAGATCCTCCTTAGGGAGGATGACAAGCACAAGTGGGAGGTGGCTCAAAATGCCCGTATGTCCGCTGTGTCTTAAGTCCATGACCAAATGTAAGGGGCACTGATGGAACAGTCCGACATCAACCAGATAGAAGACGATGCGGAGCGAGAGAAAGAACAGCGTAAGCGCAACGCCGAGGTAACCGCTGAGTTGGCGAAGCTGACGGAAGAGCAGCGAAAAGCATTTCGTAACATCGCAGGATATGGAGGACTGTGAAGTGGGATATCGGGACATTGACTACACGACCACTTCACAGGTGGGTCGTATCACCAAGGAACACGCCAAGGATTATGTAGAGGAAGTGATTTCTCTTCAGATCGAGGACATCGAGAACTGTGCTTACTACGACGGTTGGGATGAGTACTTTGGTTTCGAGCTGACCGACGAGGAAACAGACTTCATCTTTGCTGTCAATCGTCATGCTTCTGCCAAGGTGATTGTGACCTTCCCCAATGACTGACTCCTGGTTGAACCTCAGGTTTGTGTCCAAGGTAGAGATTGTTCCTGCTTCTGGTAAGAAGGGAGTGATTGTTCACCTTGAAGAGGACCAGGAATATATTGCTTGGGGTAGTCGAGGTGAGATCATTAGTCGTGATCGTAAACTTCGGCTTACTGATGAAACTGTGAACTTTCACTACGATTACCCCGACGACTTCAAGAAGTTGGTGGCCGCTTGCGGCGGTCACTTCGATCAGGCATACGAGCTTTATCAGGCACTCCAAAAGGCTGTGCCTTCCGACTGGGATGCAAAGCCCGAAGAAGATTGGGACGACTGTGAGTGCTGCTGAGGGATACCTCATTCCCGACAGTGCCCTGCTGACTGAGGGTTACGAGTACGGAGTTCAGTACTACTCGACTCACTATGGTGAGTGGCGGATGGCATCTACCAACCACTTCAATGGTTGGTACCCAAGCAAGGCCAGCGCTAACAACGCCTTGGCTCAGCTCAGGGCTACTCGATATGGTTACAGGAGCGACCAGGAATACCGTGCGGTTCGTCGTCCGGTTGGTGAGGTGGAGGTGCTGTGAAGGCCACAGTTCACTTCAAGAGCTTTACCGAGGTGGTTCATCACACACCACCTGCTGCTCCTAAGCGGAGCATCCAGGAAACCTACGACGTGGATGTTCACTTCGTAGAGGATGCAGACTCGGTAAATATGCACGCACATGGTTACCTGTTGGTTGTCGATACCGATGGAGCCATCTTTTTGTACCCAACCACCAACGTAGTTAAGGCGGTAGTCCAGTGAGGTTCTTCTACGACACCGAGTTCTACGAGGATGGTGAACGTATCCACCTGATCTCTTTCGGTATTGTCGCGGAGGATGGTCGGGAGTTCTACCAGGAAAATGGTGACTTCGATTGGAAGATTGTTCCATCAGATCACTGGCTTCAGAAGAACGTCCGTCCTCATCTGGACCCATACCTGTATGGTATGCGAAAAGATCATATGGCGGAACACATCGAGTCCTTCCTGACTGGTAAAGGCAGGTACAACAACGAGTTGTGGGGCTACTATGCAGACTACGACCATGTAGTGCTTGCCCAGTTGTTCGGCCGAATGGTGGATATGCCGGAGGGTATTCCTTTCTATACGCTAGACCTGAAGCAGGAAGCGGTTCGACTTGGCAATCCCGAGCTCCCAGAACAGGATTCCTCGGAGCACCACGCGTTGAATGACGCAAGGTGGAACCAAGACGTTTACAACTTCCTGAAGGACTATGACGACAAGATGGGACCTCAGATCTGGTGAGCTGGTACAACAGTCGTAACCCGGTTGGTGATTTCAACACCCAGGGCCAGACAAAGTGTGATGACTGTGGAGGTTATTATCCCGAAGGATGGGCTTCACACGGTCGGGCATGCACCAACCCGCCCGCAACCGACGAGGAGGATGAATGATTGAGTGTCAGACCTGTCTTCAGAAGTTTGGTACAATCACGGCGTTGGAGAACCACAATTGCCCTGGACCGCCCAAGGATTAAGATGGAAACCTGCCAATACTGTGGCAACCCCTTCAGATCTGAGATCATCGCAGCACACGAGGCTGCGTGTGGGAGTAATCCCGACAACATGAACCCTGAGTAGGCCTGTAAGGGCCTGGGACTGTCTCCTGGTGTGATGGGATGGGTACGACAGTTTCAGGCCCTCTACGGGCCTGTCAGACACCAATACGACGAAAGAGGCAGGACATGTCGAACCCTCAGCCGGGTATGGACGGCTTTGACCCCGGTCCAACCCACAACAGAACCAATGAGAAGTACAACGAAGAGTGCCGACAGGTCCTCCAAGACTCTGATCCGGGTTCTCTGAAGGACCAGAGTTAGCATGGATGGGCCTCAGTGGGTATGTGATCGATGCGGAGGCCGTGATGCCAGTAAGTGTGCGGAAACCTGTACTGGACGAAGTTGGGGTGAACAAGCATGACAGATCGTGACATGATCTGGGAGAAGGCCTTGGAAGACCTTCAAGACCTTCTTGAGAAGCAGCAAGACGAACAGGACAAGGAGAGCACGAATGACTGAACCAACCGATGAAGAGAAGCAGCTGGCGGATGCCCCTGCGGCTGACGTAGTCGAACGCTTGAAGGAAGCCGCTCGTGAAGAGCAGGCCCGGAAGGACAAGTGAATGGACTACGTTTATCTAGCCCTTGAGTGGGACCCCGTTAATGATGTCCTGGACATCAAATGTGCCTACACCAAGAGGTACAACCTTGAGAACTGGTTGAAGAAGTACTTCCAGGAAAAGACCACGTTTGTAGGCCTGAAGTGTTACCGTATTCGTGGTGCTTCCTCCACCGAGATCAATCCGTATGAGTTGATTCGAGTAGATCCAGGAGAACTCTGATGGCAGGCAAGGGAACACCCTATTGCCCACACTGCATGGGCTCCCATTCACCCTCAAACCCGTGTCCACCTCCGCCCAAGCCGGTTCCAGAGCCCAGGGAAGATCCGATTCCTTGGCTTGATCCCAAGGACTGACCATGCCTTGCGTAGGTTGTTGGCGCTGTAAGAGCGCCTCCTGTTCCATTGATGGCGTGTCCGCCTGCCCCGAGTGCTAGGAGTTACGCATGGGTTCTTCTTGCCCTTATTGCACGGGTCCGGCTCACCCCGGAATGCCCTGCCCCACTAATCCCCCTCCTGTGAAGGAGCACAATGAAGTATGACGATGCCCTGAAGGCCTGGGGTGCCAAGCAGCTGGAACACAAGCTGTTTTCTGGACACACCCTGGAGCTGGACAGTATTAATGTTCAGCTTGAAGCGGAGCAGAGCTACGGCTGTAGTTGTTCTTCCGATGTCAGTGCTCACGTATCCATCACCGGTTGGACCGATGGTCGTCAGTCGGTGTGGTACGACCGCGAGTATTTCGACTTCGAGGATTTCTTGAAGGAAGTTTGTGAGGCAGCCAACGGGGCTGTCACGCTAGAATAGAAAGAGGAAGAAAACAATGGCATTTGAAGTCGGGGATCGTGTGATTGTGAACGAGACCTTCACGGAGTGGGAGCCCTACTTCGGTAAGCATGGCAAGATCGTCAGCATTGGTGACCCCGATCAGGGTGCAACCCCCGAGCGTCCAATCAGCGTGTGGCTGGATGGTGTTCGTGGTTCAAGCCCCTTCTTCAAGGAGTCTGAACTCGACCCTGAGGTACTGTGACGATTGATTACCCCGGAGTCGTTAAGCTCCCTCCACGACCAACTTGGGACGAGTACGGCATGGGCATTGCTGAAGTTGTGGCAACACGCTCAGACTGCACTAGGTCTCAAGTTGGTGCAGTGGTCCTTGACCGTAGCAACCGAGTAGCAGGAACGGGATACAACGGTGCACCAGCTGGAATGGCGGGATGTGGCACATGCCCTAGGGCAGTTTCAGATGTGGCTCCTCTCACCGCCTACGACAACTGTGTTGCCATCCACGCAGAAGCCAATGCGCTTCTCTACACCCGACGTGAAGACCTTCAGGGGTCTACGCTCTACGTAACTCGGGAACCTTGTTCTTGGTGCTGGAAACTGATCTGGGGTTCTGGGGTCGAACGTGTCGTATGGGTTGACAATGGTGGTAGGATGCCCCATGACTGGCACGTAGCGTTACGACCTGGGAGGAAGTAAATGCATTACCAGCAGCCTCGAACATCGGTGACATACACGAGGAAGAACACTGCCCACACGTTCCACCTCATCATGACCCTGTGCACGTTCGGGTTGTGGGGAGCATTCGTGTGGCTCCCTCTGACACTCATCCGGTCCAAGAGGCGTAAGGCATCCATCACGCACCACCACTACTGATAGACACAGAAATGGCCCCCTCCGGGAACCCGTAATGGGAACTCAGAGGGGGCTTTTCTTTTTGGCTTAAGACATTTGCAAAAGCAACTACGACTAGTACCTCGGCTTAGGCTTCTGAGGCCTACGCCGCTTCTTCTTGCTCTTCTTCATCAGCGATAGAGGTCGGTAACCGGTCCCGTGCAATCGCACCCAGGACACCCGCAACTACACGAGGAAGGGCAACGACACACGAGCTGAGCACAACACATTACGCGTCCTGCTTTACCACAGACGTGGTCTGTGGCGTACCCACGTTCTTGACGGCAATACCCTTCAGGACGGCCAGTACAGCACCACCCAGGCCTACACCCAGGGCTGCCTTCCAGTCGGCGTTGAAGACGTCAAGCACGTCCAGACCCAGCACAGAGAGGGCACCAGCGGCAATTGCCTGCACGGCATCCTCTACGAGCTGCTTCCAATAGCTAACGGTCCACATGCGGACTCCTTATTTGTTTATCTTGCAATGACCAACCCGATACCCAACAGGATTAACGGGAAGAAAAAGGCGGTGAGTGTTGCCATCCATAGCTGGCGGGATGTCTGAGCACGCTGGGCCTTGTCTGACTGCTGACATGCCTTGACTTCTGCGAGGTCCTTTTCTAACTCCGCTACGCGGTGTGTCAGACTGGTGGAACTAACATCCTGTCTATTGATGTACTCAGTCAACTTATCCCCGATAAGTCTTACCTCACCATACAATTCGGGGATCCCTATCTCATGCTTCTCAACCATAACCTCACCCATTAGAGTGGTCCGATATATTCGATTTTCACCCAAGGGGCGTTGGTACTGGCACCTTCGCGAGCAAGGTTTACGGTGGTGCCCAGCCACGTCCAGATTGACCAAGCCTCCCCAGCGCTTGCACGGACAGACGTACTCATCCCAATGTTCAGTGAACCACTGGGGATGGAAGTTTTACCGTGATCGGCAAACTGGTTTGCCGTGGGTGCTGCCCACAAATAACACTCCGAAGATGTGGCAAGCCGCAGGCTTGACGTAATCTGATAGACACCCGCATTGGTCAGGGTAAAAGACCGGGTAGTTCCACCCGTGTATGTAATACCCGAACCTGCTACGACAGACGTATCGAATGGAACCTTGGTGTTGGCACCCGAAGTGATTGAAGTGGTGGCATTAAGACGGCGCTCCATGTTATACCGGGTTCCACCAATACCGGTAAGACGTGTATCCAGGTCAATGACGTTATCAATGATCTTGTTGTACTCGGTGGAGCTGGCAATCTGGCCAGCCACCGCATCTGCCATAGGCACAATTGCCATTACGGTCCCCAAACAAAGGTCTGTTCCCAGATTCCGTAAGTGGCGTCATCCCAAATACCACCTGGGGCAATAAGCTGAACGGTTAGGTTATCGGTGAGCCCTGTATCAACATCAAAGGTACGACGGATGCCGTAGATCTGAATGTTGAAGCTCTCACCCAGGCCATACTTGTCATTGATTCGGACAGTATCGCCGAACTGCAACCGGGGGTCACCAGCAATGGTGATAGCATCGGTGGTTGGAGTAGGTTCCTTGGTGCTCTGGATCAGGGTATTGACCATACCCTTATAGTTATAGTGCTCCTGATACCAGTCACCGGAGAGTCGAATATTACGACCCTTCCACTTGGCAATGGAGTTCAGGTCCTTGGTTACGGTGACCTGGTTATCCTTGGTGTGGATCGCCGTGCCCTCGATGCGCATAGCAGGCTGGTCATTATTCGTGGCCAACCGCATGTCTTCAGCATAACCATTCCAGATCTTGACTACCAGCCTTCCTTCGTTATCGAAGTAAGAATAGATGTCAATACCCGAGATCTTGCCTTCATCCTCTGCCCAGTCTGAGCCATTCCACCACTGCGCCACGTAGCCCTGAATTACATCGTCGGTCCACTCGGGGAAGGTACCCGCCACAGACGAATACCTTGGTAGCTTCCCAGGGTTAGGAGAGAGAACCGAGTCCTCCCACAACCTGAAAAACCTCTCAGTGCCACCAGGCACATAGAACTCGTCAACACTGGACGCCTCGAAGGTCACACCCTGGGGTGCAATCCTCTTGCCAGCATCTACCGACCAGATGTTTCGAACAGAGTCGAGCGTGTTGGTGATCCGAAGACCAGTCACATCGTCTAGCGACATTTCTCGAACAATGGTGGACTTGAGCGACCCAAGTCGAGCACTATTCCAGAATCGGAATACTCCGTTTTCATCCCAGAAGACTGCCCCAAACTCACTGGACGCCACATCCGAGATAATATTCCATGCGTCATCGGCCTTACGCTGTGGGATGTATGAGATCCCATTGGAGCCCTGATCCAGTACAGCCACGTACGAAGCCGATCGATAACCCCACGTAAGGGACTGAGCCACTGTCAAGTTACCAAAGTTGGTAGATGAATACCTAATGTCGTTAAGCGCAACCTGTCGCCTTACGGTAAACAAGCCCTTCAACTCATCGGTACGACCCCCGATGTGGGTGTAAACCGCACCCAGATCTTCGTAGTTACCAGCATTATTGGTGTTGACACCAGCCGACACATATACCAAGGGACCCGCTGCATTGAATGCATCCCACACAATGTTGCATTGCACGAATGGTTCTGTGGTGGGGATGTTTACCTTGGAAGAGGTCTTAACAATGGCGAGAGTCTCATCTAGATGCTCACTCCATATCTGCCCATCTTCCAGCCACACCGAGATAACATAGGTAGATCCGATACGTACCTGGAGAAGCTCGAACTTGTCAGCGGTCTGGTAGTACGTGCCGTTGGCACCCGAGGTGATCAAGGTACACCCAAGAACCTGGATACCCTGTGGGGTCATCTGATCTCGGTTGGTGCACCAATACTTGGAGTGGTCATTTCCTGCGGTCTGCATGGCATGAAAGGCCAGCGGCTTAGTCGTAGGCTCTGGAGATGATGGGTGTACCGCACCAGAAGTCATGTACATCGGAATACCAGTTGACTCGGTGTCGGGGAACTCAACTACGTTCCAGTTGTCACACCAACCAATACTTGGAAGCCAACCGCCTGTACCGTTGATCCAGATCTGAGGGCCGGTTACGTCAGTCTCCGAAAGTCCGTTCTCCTCACGAGAGGTAGGACGAAGAGGTGTAGGCGAAACCTTACACTCTCGAAGGCAGTGGTCGATAACCCACTGAGTGTCGGTGAGCAAAGACTGAACAACACCACGGGACACGTGATATTCATAGACAGCCCATGCTGGGAACATCACAGGCCTACGCAGCATCTCCACACGGTCTAGTGCAGTGACATTGACATAGCCAGAGCCCCTGTCGGGGGTTACCGTTCGGATGTTACCAACAAACTGGGGGTACCAATAGATGGTGCCGTCCAGAACCTCAACACCAATCTCATATTTGATCTCGGTACCAACCGGGGTTGAGTTCCAGAAAGGGGACAAGGTCTGGTAGGGGGAGAAAACTGAGACAAAAGGGAGTCCGTTGTACTCACCTGAAAGTTGGATATCAATCTCAGCAGCACCAGAACCTTGAATCAGGGTGATGTCTGCCGGAAGACCGCCCTTAAGGGAGCGGTCCGTGGTTACCGACTTTACAAAACCAGACAGGTCAGACAGTGCGTGGTCGTACAACCCGTTGTCATTCCAGTCTGCCAAAAGGCGTACATGAAAACGGCGTTCCCCGGAGACAATAGCGGCCTCCGCCGCTGCCCCGCCTTGGGTCTGCATTTACGCCTCCAATAGCGTGATAGAACAATTCATGAGTGGGAACCTAGGAGAGGTTGATGGAAGCTGATCCACCAGCACCAGAGGTGCACCTCCACCCTGATCCCATGCCGACGCAGAGGACCCAGGCTCTAGCTGAGCTGCTGCCACTCGCATGGTGATTGTTGCCGTCGCAGTGACCCCTAGAACGGCCGTAGCCGCGTTGGCAGGAGCCGTGCGGGTGATTGTGTACCTAGCCCAGCTCGTGGTCACAGAAGCGGCCTCAGGGGTCGCAGACGAGAGAAACACTCCATACCGATCGTAGTAGTCCACCGTGAGAGATCCGGATGCGATAGCCGAGTCACCCTTGAGGTAGACAGAACCGGTGAACTGTTCCAGTGGGAAGAGTGGGGTACCCTGAACAACATCCAACTTCAAAGTACTTGAGGCCGTTCGGCCAAACCACCTCAAAGATCGCATGCCATAGCCAGCAGCACTGGGCCAGTCATTGACCCAGTCCCACGAACCAGCAGACAACTTGACACCAGGACGAATAGAAGCCTGGGCATTCAAAGCAGCCGCCTGAACAGACAGGCGATTCTTACGAAGAGGACTGATCAATCGGTGAGGCCCTGGGATGTGTCGTGTTTGCAGAGCCTGGAGCCACCGATAATCAGATTCGTCGAGAAACGTAAACGCAAGCGTAATGTCCTGCTTGGTGCCGGTCACATCCATAATCCGAGCACCCGAAATAGCCTGGTGGACACCGCCATACCTGACATCTGACACCGAGAGGCTGATCTCAGGGCAGACGAGTTGCTTCAGGTCACCGGCAGGGCCGATGTACCATTCACCCGCCATGATTTACCTCCGTGCATTCTTCTGGTTGACGTTGTTTACCATTCGAGCAAGGCCATTGGCATCAATCTGGATGCCCCACTGTGCGAGCACAGCAGCAATCTTGTCACCAATCGTGCCGTAACCATCCGCAGCGATGTTGGCTTCCATTTCCATGGCACCCGCCGTGGCACCCACAACACCATCAACAGCCGACAGCGCCGCAGCACCACCCTTCTTGATGCCCTTGGCCCAGTCCTCCATGAGAGCCATACCCGAATAGAGCGTATAGCCCTTACCGGAGAACGGACCTGTCTTGGCAGGAGAGAACGGGAGCAGATTACGGATGGAATTCACAACACCAAGGGCAGCATTGATGGCAGTCTGACCCATGGCCTTGATACCATCAATCAAACCCTGCATCATTGCACGACCCGATCGGGTCATATCCGCAGGCAATCCAGTCAAGGTGCCAATGATGCGACTTGGCAGGCCAATGAAGAAGTCAATGATTGCCGTAAGCCCGAGCTTGACAAGGCCCTTCAGGGCCTCCATTGTCCCATCAGCAATCTTCTTCAGGCCCTCCATGGCACGATCCCAGTCACCCGTGATCACACCCATAACCAAGTCAACAAGACCCTGGATATAAAGAAGCGCACCTTCGATGATCTGCTTGATAGAAGGCCATACCTCTTCGACAATGGCACCCAAGGAGGTCATCGCCGGGATCACTACATCAAGGATTTGAATAGCCAAGTCCACCAGTGGTGGCAAGACCTCAATCAGGACCTTAATGAAGTCGGAGATGATTGGGACCAGGTCCTTAACGATCTGGAGCAACTGCGGAAGCAATTCCTTGGCAGCCTCAGCCAGTCGAGGAGCCAGTTCTGCCATGATGTCAGCAAAGCCCCGAAGGATTACGGTTACCAACTCAAACAGCGAAGGAAGGAGAGGGGTAATAGCCTCAAGAAGCGAGACGAAGAACGAAAGGAACATGTCCAGCAAAGGCTCAAGAGACTGGAAAGCCGCAAGCAATACTTCACCGATCAACTGGCCCAACTTCGTGAAGAAGTCCAGGAAAACCGGGATGTATGGCTCGATAGCCGTTAGTGCCTTAAGGAACACAGCACTCAGAATGTCTGCTACAGCAGTCAAAATGGGGGTCAGTGCCTTCAAGGCACCAACCAACAGGGTGCCGACCAAGTCCAAGAACTTTTCAAGCCCTGGGCGAAGCTCAGCGAAGATCTGACCCAGACTTTCAAATGCCTGACCCAGCACATTGAACACAACCTCTGACAACTTGGTCAGAATCGGCATCAAAATGACGATCAGGTCAATAAAGCTGTTGATAAAGTCGGCCATCGGGCCGCCCAGCACTGCCATGGACTTTATACCGGCCTCAAAGAGCTTCACAAAACCCTGAAGCAGTGAGTCAAGGACCTTGTTAAGGCCTTCAAGGGCGGCACGGAGTTGCCCAGAGTCAGCAATCCTATTGGTCATCTCCAGGAACGAGGTTGAGAACCTGTTGAGAGTCGCAGACAAGATGCCGAATGAGTCAGAAGCGACAGAAGCAAGCTTCAGAAACGCAGCCGCAGACTGGTTGATGAAAACAGATAGATCCTTGAGGAACACACCAATATTGGACAGCACATTTTCGATCTGTGCCATGCCCTCGGTGGAGGTCAGCAGCATACTGAGCTGGTCCAGGATGTGAATCACACCATCCGCGACCCGATTGAGGCCCTTGTCCAGTGTCGGAGCGAGCTTATTCAACCTCTCGAACACGGGGGTCAAACCATCCTGGAAGTTTGCCGACAAACTCTTCTTCAGGCGATCAACAGTGGGCTGAAACTTCTCAGCAGCCTTAGAAAAGCCCTCCATGCCCAGTGACACAGCAGCAATGGGGGCTAGAATCGCCAAGAGTAGTGATGGCAAACCTGCCAATAGTGTAGCCACAAGGGCGATCAGAGGTGCGGCCAGTAGAAATACGGCCACTGTGATGAGCAGGGCACGAGACATATGCCCCAGGCCCTGTGATGCTCCGTCAGCACCACTCTTGAGCTTGTCTAGGTTCTTGTTTAGCTCGTCCAGACCGCCCCCCTTGACACTGGTCTTCAGATCCACCTTTGGGGTGACCGTTCGGTCAACCTTCTTGAGAATCTGGTCCAGTACCTTGAGCTGAGCAAGTGCGGTCTTTGCATTGATCTTAACAGGAATCTCAACTTCGACACCCTTTACGGCTGCCTTCAGTTCCCGGATGAGTGTCTTACGAAAGTCTGAGGTGTCCGGGACGACCTTGACAGATACGCGACCTACCGAAAAGCCGCCAGGACCCTTAGCCACGTTTACCCTCCTTTGGCTCGCTTAGCTGCTTCCAACTTGGTTCGAAACGGGTTTGCCACCTTAGGCTTCTTACCCGGTCGGTAAACAGGCTTCGGAGCCTTTACCTTCTTCTTGCTGTTGCTCTGCACCACGGCATGTGTAGTCATCTGCACTGCATCGAGGAGCTGAGCTTGCATATATCGATCCACGCCCCAACCCAGGAAGTCTTCTCCACCCCGGCGCATTGCCACGGTTCGGGATTCCAGGGGAAGTTGCCGGATCAACACAATAATCTGAGCAGGGCTCATACCCTGCTCTGTTTCACGTACAAGGTTCAGTCCATATTCGGACTGGAAATCAGCGAGAATAGCCTCACCAAACTCGTCTAGGAGCTTAGCGAGGGCTACGCTTCCCCCGGCTGAGTCTTAGCAGTCCACTTCTCAATGATGATCTGCATGCTCAGCAGGTCGTGGTTCAGTACATCCAGAAGAGCATCTCCCTTACCATCTCGTACAACCACACGGAGGAGGTCTTCCAGCAAGGTCTGTACCGACTTCAAGTCCTCGTCGGACTCGTCGGCATGCTTGAGAAGGTTAATGGCCAGATCACGCTCAGTCTCTGGCAGCCGCAGCAGCGGAGGGAGAGTGAACTCCTGCTTGCCCGCCTGGAACTTGAACGGGCCATACTTGGTCTCAAGCTCATCGTTGAGGGACTCAAGTGTAAATACGTTTGACATTGGCGAACCCAATCGTTGAATCGGACCCTATGAGAAAAGAAGGGGGTAGCAGGGTCCGCCAGGAACTACCCCCTCCAAACCTATTAGCGTAGAACGTCGGAGACGTTCCACTAGGCCATCACAGATGGCTTAGGTGAGGTTTACACCAGTATCGAACGACAACCACGAGAACAGTGGGTTAGAGCCACTCTTGAGGATGTCAGCACGCAGCGGCACAGCCGCGAACTCATCTACCGCCAGTTCAATGGAATCTTCACGACCCATGGTTACCTTAGAAGCGTGGAAACCAACATTGGTCGAACCATCAACAATGACAATCAGAAGTGCGGTGTCAATGCCAGCAGTAGCCGCGTTGTTCACATCGAACTTACCTACGACAGAACCAGGGGAGGTCTCACCGTAGTAGAACGCCAGAACCTGTTCGTCCAACTGAAGTGCATTGAACGTAACAAAGTCAGCAGCAACCTCGGTTACAACTCGCTTCAGTGAAGCGTTCTGCCAGGTGCCACGGGTTTCGGTTTCACCGCCATCGAAGCCGAAAACAGGGAGGTCATCACGCGAGGTGTGACCAATCTGAGTCCAACCAACAATACCAGTGTTTGGATCAAACGCCTCAATCTGCGCAGGCGTTGGGGAAGCAGTGTCTACCGCTGCAACGTAGATATAACCTACGGCAGGAGTCACCACCGCTGCATCATTAAGTGCCATTTGGGCTTACTCCTTTGACTAATTCTTCGCCGGGCGTAGGCCCAACTGGATCAGGCCCTGAATCCGCCAGGTGTCGTCCCATGGGGAGTCGAACTGGGTGGGTCCTAGGGTTTCGAAATACGAGTGGATGTATCCCTTTGTGGGAACTACCGTCTGGTTCTTCCAGGCTTCCCAAAGGACCTGTCGGGCGTCCAGATACAAATCTTCTGTGGCGGCTAGGCTTTCACGGCCATAGGCGGTCATCTCAATAACTGGTCGGTCAAGAAGATCGACGTCAACCGGTAGCCCTCCTAGCCTTCGGATCATGATGTACGGGAATGTGCGGTCCAGGATGTCTGCACCCCAGGAGACCACTTCAATAGAAGGGTCAAGGCGGTCCCTCAGAAGAGGAAGAACCACTTCTTGGATCCTCTTCATCTTACGTGTGATTGGCGGCATCAGAACCTCGCAGCAAACATGGCGTTGCTAATGATGTACAGACCACCAACATAGCGGTTGTGGGTTCGATCCCAGTGACCAAACTCAACAGAAACAGAGTTCTCACCCGTCATAGATACAACCCAGTCGATGTGACCGTACTTGACATTGCGAACCTTGGAGATCTCGATCTGGTGTTCACCAGTCTTACGGTGCCCTGCAAGGTCCCTGGACGCAGCCGTATAAATCTGGCGGGCCACAGACTCAAGAGCTTCCTGAACCTTGTCGTCCATGGACAGCTTCTTGTTCAGTTCATGCTGCGACATGGTGATCGTAACCTTGTTGGCCATCAGTTCCTCCTCAGGGTATAGTCGATGTGACCAGTCCTGGGGGAGCCGTTGTACCGACGTTCCTTACCAATTACGGACCATGAAAGACCACGCCATTCCACACGACCATGAGCCCCGATTACGGGGCCTGAATAGGATCGTGGCAGGCGCAGCCTGTAGACCTCTTCGGTTTCTAGGCCTTCGTTGTCCTGCTCAGAGCGACGGCTGGACGTACCAGATTGTGCCATGAGCTGAACTGCTGCATTGCTCACGGTGATTCCTGTGGCTTGAGGCCTACGAAGGACATTGCCATCTGGGTCTGTGTAGACTTCTTCAGGGAATACAATAACGGTTTCCCTGCCTCGATCTAGCAAGGACACTTGATATCTCCCGTCACGAACTCACACCAACAAGGGTGAGCGGTCCTATCCCATGCCGGGAAATCAGCAAAAGGGCGGCTTACATTCTCCCAAGGGTAGCTACAGTTGGTGTAGTAAGGGCTAAGGTCAGGTCGAATGGTGAATGCACCACTCTTGATCCCCAGTAGCGCCCACTCCTCTGGCAGGATGTCCAATCGACCAGAAGCTACCTTGGCTGAAATCTGATACGAGTAGTTGCCATCAGTCTCTGCGGTGTAGCCATCTGGGTTCTTGATGAGCCGGAGAACCGACTCACACTCCACCATGATGAGAACTTCAACATCGATTACACCCGAAGAAATCTTGGAGTCCAGGTCGGGGATCTTGTTTCGGATAAGAAGTTCAACATCGTTTAGCCGGGTATTAACAATCGTCTGTTCGGACGTATCGAGTGACCTACCCAGCCTTGCTTCTACGTCTGCAACAGTTGCATAGGCCATTCAAACTCCTTAGAACGTTTCCGGCTGTGCTACCGCTCGGATGAGGGACATGAAGCCCTTCTGGAGATCCGTCTTGGCAATGTTTGCCCACCTCTTATCGGTGTCTGGGTCATCCAGAACGATGTCAACCCAATTGCCTACCTCTACGGCAACATCCTTCAGCTTGTTCATCAGGTCAATCTCAGACTGAGACAGGTCCCGGTAACCCTTAATGGGCGCGCTCTTCACTTATACCTTCTTTGGTCGGCCAGCCTTGCGGGCAGGAGTAGCCGTTGCTGGCTCTGAGACGGCTTCTGGGGCACTTTCAGGTGCTACCTGGTATCCCTGGATGGCAATGAGCCTCTCCGCCTTCTCAGGCGTCGCGAACACCACCGAACCATGGAACCCGATCAGCTTAATCAATCCGGGCATCGCCCAACTCCTCAATCTTTCGGACCCACAGGGCCAACTCAGGCGTTGGGTCTAGTTCTTGTGACCGCTTACGGGCCAATCCCGAAGCAGCATTGTATGAAATATCAGAGTCGTAGTACTTCTGGATTACACTTTGATACTGATCGATGTTGTCTCGATCAATGTAATGACCAAAAGGACCCTGGGACTCGATGAGTCCTGGTGTTGGATGTGCTAGTACGGGGATGCCAGAGGCCAGAGCTTCTGCACCAGCCATACCATAAGATTCGTAGATGGACGGCATGAGAAGAATCTTGGTCCTCGACCAAACATCCCTCTTCATGTACGGGGTCTGCTCCTGGATCGTCACATTTGGGAGATCATTCCTGATGATCTGTGGCCCGTGACCACCCTCCACGCCTAGGAACTGAATCTCAGGCATTCGCCTAGCCAGTTCGTAGAACACATTGGCACCCTTATTCTCCGACAGGTTTACCAGCGTGACACATTCTCCTGGAATGGTTCGGTGCTGATCTGGGAAAACGGGTGGATGCAAGACCATGTGGTTCGTGGTTTTACCCTTGAACTTCGAGGCCATCCAATCGGTGTTGAAGACAACCAGATTGGGCTTGTAGTCAAGCTTGGTCTGTGTCTCCGGAAAGTCGTTGTGCATGAGGAAGACAAATGGAATGCCGGTCCTCTGGTGAATACGAGCAGCCCTGTCTGTGTTGTCGTGGTGGGAGATAATGACGTCGGGGCTCCAGGCCTCGATCATCTGCTTGGCATACACCACGTTAGTAACATGAACGGGAATGTCTTCATACTCGTAATACGGAGGGGCCTCAGGAAGAACCGTGGCGTACACGATAACCTCATGCCCCTTGTCTTTCAGTGCCTTACACATGGCGTGTAGCATCGTTTCCGAGCCAGCACAGCGATAGGGCATGTAAAAATGAACGAAGCAAGCTACCTTCATACCTTATCACTCTTCCTTTGATTACAGGTCAAGTGAGCCAGCTTGACGTTACTCAACTTGTGAGGTCCGCCCTTGCTGATTGGAATGACGTGGTCCATGCTTTTGCTGAACCGATCAGGCCATTCTAACGTCAGGTCAATTGGGTTATTGCACAGATGGCAATCGGTACCCCACTTGTTGATAACATCAGACAGCGTAAACGATTCGGACTCTACTGCCTTCTTGGCAGCACGTCGCCTGTGGCGTGCTTCTGAACACTTGTCTGCGTACTTTGCCCTGTATCGGGCGGAGTTAGCCTGATCCGCTTTTACCAAGCAAAGGGAGCAGTACCTTTTCAGGTGTGAACCCTTCCCTGTGTAAAACACAAAACAGGAACAGGTCTTGCATTGAATCGTGGAACCCGCCTTGAACTTGCGGCGGTGATACTCACGAAAGGTGAATACTGCGATCTTCATTGGCGGTCCCTTTGTGAAGGAGAAGGCTGACACTGGCATTGTCATTTAACCCGTCGCCCTTTGACGGCGACCTTCTCCTACGAATTAGCTACCCGATGGGTTCGTAACCTTCACGAAGGCATCCAGGTCACCCACGAGCCACCCGAAGGTAACCTCAATGAGGATAGCAACCTGGTTGGTCTGCCACATCGAAATGGTGTTCGTACCGTCAGTCAGGGTCGCCTGGTCAGAAACCTTTACGGTTACCTCGTCGGCAAAGCCCCACTTGAGCTGGTTGAACTCACCACCAATGATCTTCGTGGAAGTCGCGGTAGCCGCACCCAGGTCACCAACAACAGCCTTGCCATACTGGACCGGGAAGCCCAGAATGGAGCCCTGCGTGGTGTTCAGGTTGAGAGCCGCTGGGTTCTGAATGTTGCCATTCACATCCCGTTCCGCACCTTCACGAATCAGACGCGCACGATAACGGGTGTCAACAGCCCAACCGTCAAAGTCGAAGTCCGTAGAAACCATCTCGTACGCCGTCAGAAGCTCGTCGTACAGGGTGTTGTTGGTAACCGAGTCGGTGTTCACAACGTTGGTCGTGTTGTTCAGCACGTTGGCCGAAGAGATACCCGCCAGAGCACCACCCGTGAGGGGCTGCTTACCGTGGAATACCGCCAGGTCAAAACCTCGACCCAGAGCCTTACCAAGGTCCGACTGAAGCTTCGTGTAGAAGCCCTGTGGGTTGGTACGCGCGAACTCAGTAGAAGCGGTGACAATCGCAGCCAGCTTGATGGGCTGGATGGACCGGCTGTCCCACGCAACACCCGTCAGGGGCTTGGTGCCACCCTCACGCTGTGCATTCGTGGTACCAGTACCAACCTGACCAACCTCAGGAAGCTTGGTCTGAACCGGGATTACGGTCTCACCGTAGGAAATCGGGATTCGCTCACCCAGACGAAGAACCAGAGAGTTCTCCTGCGCCTTGTCGAACATCGCGTTAGTGATGGTCTTTGGCAGGAGGTTGTCTGGCACGTATGCAAGACGACCCTGGTGGTCATTCGTGCTATTCGGGATAAGCTCGTTAATCTGAGCCATTTATGTTCCTTTTTAGTAGATTCCGGACGACTTCATCAAATCAGCCCAAGCGGCGTCGGTAGTCATTCCCGTTACGCCACCGCCATTACCCGCGCCATGCGAGGGATCAACAGCAGCAATCTTGGTGGGGGTGCCGAACATGCTCTTCAGCTCCTCCGCGTGCGTCGCGAGTTCCTCGTCAGAAGAACCCTGAAGCAGGCCTGCAAACTTGACAGCCGTCTCACCTGGAACCCCGGCTGCCAGGGCGGCATTCAACTTCTTGTAGTTGAGTGCACTGGTATCACGCTCCGCAAGAATTGCGGACTTTTCGTCCGACAACGCCTTAAACTGAGCATCGAATTCGGCCTTAAGACGGGCCGTGGTTTCTGCCTCGATGTTGTTCTTCTCCGTCCGATACTTAGCAGCTTCGTTGTTGGCTTCGGTAATCTTCTTCCGAGCCCACTCAGGAATTACTTCCTCAGTAACTACCTTCGTCTCGGTGGTGTTGTCATCGGACATGTGATCCTCCTGGGACCTTGATTACATCTCCTCCTGGGAGATGGGAAATGGGTTATGCCGCAACGGCGAAGTCCTGTGGGTTTACGTCCCCACGTTCAATGGCACGCCGGAAGGCGTTGAGTTTGTCAACGCCCGTGAAGGACTTGGTGGTTTCCTTCCAGATATCCTCGGCTTCCTTCCAGGCATCTCGCCCTTCCCAGGAATTGATATCTCGAACCGGCACTGCAATGCAGTCACAACCGGGATGCCACCTCGTCATGAGTTCTCGTAGAGTTGCCTTATCGGCTCCTGATTCCAGGAGTTCAAGGGCCTTCTCTTCGTCGTTCAAACCTGCTTGCTGGGAGTCCTCATACACAGGGCCACGAGAAACCAGCATCAAACAGAAAGCACAGGTCTCACGGCCTGTGGCCACACGTGCCCATCCAATACGAGCCGAGGGGTAAGCTTCGTTCTCATCCCGTACTGCTTTGATGAGTTCCTTACGGCCTGCGTTCTCGATTTCCTTGATTGCCCGGAGACCGGTCTGAGCGAACTGCCCATCCGACATGTCTCCGCTAACAAACGCTTGGTAAGAGGGCTCCATGGCATTCAGGAACCATTCCCACTCATAGTCGGGCAGATCAATATCGAATCGATCCGTCAGCCCGTGGGCAATACGGTCCTCATCGTAGAACTGACGAGCCAATTCAGCAGACTGCCTGCGTGCACCGACCACGACGGGAAATAGTGCACCCAGCAAGCTGAGCCACGTGACACGGGCTATTGGCAAGTTCTTGAAAGGGAGCAGGATAGACAGGATGTACTGGAGAGCACTTCCCGTAATACTATCCTGCGCCTCACGATATTCACTTAGTCGCATTCTTCTGTGCTCCGGCCCTTGACGCAGCAGCCTGATCAGCCTGGAAGCCAGCATTGAGAACCGTGTTGAGCTGACCCATCGGATTCTCCTTATCCCACGTGCGCATCTGCTCACGCTGAACATCGGAGTAGCCCAGGTCTTCACGTGCCTGTTCGATGGGAAGAATGCCAGCCTGAGCCAGCTTGACTACACCATCAGCCTTGGCCGCAAACGTAGGCGTTGAAGGATCGCGCCACACAGTTTCAAGCTTGTAGGCGTCATCCGGGATAGACCCGTCGATCACCAACATTCCGAGACGCATTGCCTCTTCCCAAGCCTGACCAAACATTCGTGCCTTACGTTCTGCCTTCTTCACCAATCGGGACTCAGCCGACTTGATGGCTTCCGCAGAAGCGGGATTTTCCGAGGAGAACGACAGATACTGTGGCGGAAGACCTGTGTAGGAGGCTACCAACTTGGCAATCTCTTCCAGTGCATCCACGAAGTTCCTGAGCTCAGCCGCGTTAAACGACATGGCCTTACCCGACTCGTTCTCAAACGCGAGAATACGAGCCATGTAGGCTTCCATAGCCGCACCAGGGTTTGAAGGATCCTGGACAAAATCGTCCATGCTCACACCAAAGATCACACGCTGAGGCAATGCCATCAGCTCTGCGGCTGCCTGCATATTCATGAGAATACGAGAAGCTGCATCGGTAGCAGAACGAATCTCCTTGGTGATCTCAGACTTTCCACAACGCTCAGTCAGACGTTCGCGATTCAACAGACGTGCACAACAGACTCGACCAAGGTTATGTGGAACCCTGTAATCTACCTTCCAGTCACCCTGCCCACTACGAGCGAGGTAAACATTCTCATCCGGAAGGAAGAGAGCAACATATTCCTCATTGGGAATGTGAGGATCCTTGTAGGCCCTCAGTGCTTCCTTCACCTTACGGGTGCGGTAGTCGTCCTTGGCGATGAAGTTCTTAGGGGACTCCACCTTGATGAGAGGATTATCCGGATTCTCGTCTTCATTTGGCGCAGAAACCGTAACATAAGCCTCGCCATGCATCATGGACTCGATGTGACCCAACCCAGATTCAACATCCAGGTAATTAGCCTGCCACCAGTCCATCATCCTGGAGTCACCTTCGGGCTGATCCGAGTTACGGAAGCCCTCCACATCCAGTCGCTCTTCTACGGAGTCGAGGTACATTCGTGGCCAACCAACAGCCGCAGTGAGGTGACGCATCTCAGGCGGGACAGAAAGTCCCAATGCCTTCAGACGGTTCTCAGCTTCGTAGTACCGCTCGTTCTCTTCTAGGGCACCTTGCCGCCCATTCAACTCATTGGTAAGATCCGTAACAATGGTTTCATACTTGGAGGTCATCGGAAGACTGTGACCCCCTTTCCAGTTTGGCCAGTCTTACTCATGAGGAATTCATTACGGGCACCAAACGCCAAGACAGCACATACAGCCGCATCGATCTTTCGCGCGCTGTCCTTGGTGGCCTTGGAGATTGAAATGCCGAAGTTGTTTGGTCGCCTAATGGCGTTGTTGATATGACGCTTTAAGGCAGCAGATCCGTTGTGTAGGACTTCTTGCTCGACCACTGCATCCTGGAATCGTTCACAGTCCATTGTGAAGTTTTTGATGTTGGATCGCATGTCGTATCCAACTGGGTGCTTGGCTGTTGCCCGCACCTTGAGTTTCTTCCCGAACTTGGCCCCCCACTGATCCACGTAGGCTTCGAACTCTCGAACGTCAGATCGAAACGCAACAACATCGAATGTTCCAAATGCCCATTCAACGGTGTTGTTAACGTCTTCACGAGGCACTTCCCCGCCATACTTCTCGGGGTCCCAAATTTTGATGGGGATAATTGCTGCGTCATCCACACGGCAAGCGACCAGTGCTGTCCAGTCCTGTGACTTGGAGCCGTCGAACCCAAGAGTAATTCGATCTCCTGGTTCAAGCGGTCGCAGACCTGGCACATGGCACTTGTCCCATTCTCGTGGAGAAATCCAGGCATCTTCAGCCGCGTTGATCTGGTTCAGGAATTTACGTCGAGACTCTGTGACATCATTACGGATGTCCAGGAGGGATTCCAGGATGATGTCCAGGTCAAGCCAGTCAGCATCACCACGACAGATCTCCAAGCCCTTACGGAGCTTCTCAATACCCTCATAGAACGCCTCCTCGTCTTCCTGGAGGTCTGCAAGCTCACCTAGGGGTGTATCGGCAGGGGCCTCAAGGGCGTCGTAGAGGAAGCCCGTAGCCAACGCCTTGATGGAGATAGCCTCACCAGCCTGCTCGGCTAGGTAAGCATCCCAGTAGCGTTCACCGATTGACTCTTCGCCCGGTCGGTGGGCGTTGCAAATACTTAGGGCTCGACAGGTACCATACGCACCCTTGGTGACGTTACCCATGATGACCTGTTCCATTTCGTGACCCGAGTTAGCCTCGACCCACCACTGAACCTCATTCATGATAACGAACGTGGGACGTTTGCCTTCCAGGGACAGAGGAGATGAGGTCACAGCCTCAATCATTCCGCCTTCGGAGTTATAGATGATGGTCTTGTGGATTTCTAGACCGTAATCCTCCTTCAGCCTCTTCGAGCACATGGCCGGAAACAGGGTGAAGGTGTTACGGGTCTGGTCCTGGGACACAGCAGCAATCTGAACCCATGCGGAGGACTTAGGCTTACCCGTCGGGTTGCCATTCTCATCAAACCCGGCAAACTGCACAGGCCCACAAAGCTCAGCAAGCGCCATAGCTGCTGCCAGGGGGTCTTTGCCCCATCCCTTAAGACGACGCAGAAGTCCATTTCGATAAATGAACCGGCCAGTCTCGGGGTCTACTGCGTACCACCACAAAAGAAAGCGGTACTGTTCATCGGTTACCAAGAAAGGCTCCTTGGCACGTGGACCCGATGGCTGAAGGATGTATTCGAACATCCAGTTTACAATTTCCCGACCCAAAGTCTTTTCCGGAAGGTGGAATCCGCCACCTTCAAGACGCTGCCAGGTGGGTCCAACTACGTGACTAGGAGAGGGGAGCAGAGTTGGCGAACCCATTTTACTCCCTTGATTATGGTGAACCTTCGTTGATAAGTGTGATTTCGTTGGGGTAAGCCCCAGAACCCCAGGTGATACCTGAACCAGAACGGTACATGTAACACAGGGTTACGTTTCCGTTTACAATGTCATCCGCAGTAACCACCCACCTTACGGGGTTTACCTTGTGGTTGTACTGCTGACCCATATAGAGACCACCGTGGCCATTGGGGGCCTGGGTGGATGTACCCGACGAGTAATACCTCAATCGGGCAAGGGTCTCCGGATTCATGGAACA
>Ga0247823_10000194_pt1 | contig 51290 bp, 27 predicted proteins | sample 13C_PalmiticAcid_2_FD_192426 | JGI IMG/M metagenome (GOLD analysis project Ga0247823, IMG submission 192426) | Soil microbial communities from agricultural site in Penn Yan, New York, United States - 13C_PalmiticAcid_Day30 | ecosystem: Environmental > Terrestrial > Soil > Agricultural land... | reverse complement strand
GGGGCCGCGGCTACCGAGGCCAGAGTCCCTTCCCAGCCACCCAAACCCGCTTCCCTCGCCCCTGTGGCGAGGGCCCATGGCGGCCGTTGCTCAGATCGGGGCCCGCCTCGAAAGGTCTGAGCAAGCTGAACGATGGATCCTCGCCACAAGGGCGAGGAAGACGACCCATTTAGATCCTCCCCCTGAAGGAGGGAGGTGGCCCGGAGGGCCGGAGGGGGTCTGCTTCGGCCTACTTCAGCCCCAGCGCCCCGGCGATCGCCGACCACGGCACGAGCTTGAAGTTCTGGTGCTCCGGCGGGAAGACGTTTCGGCCGTCCTGGGCCACGAAGGCGCCGGTTTCCAGGCCAGCCCCCAGCGAGGCGCTGGTCACGTCCAGGCCGTCGGTCTCGGAGATCCCGTCGATCCCCTTGGCCCCGTCTGCGGTCACCGAGAAGCTGCCGACATAGGCGTTGTCGCCCTCGCGGCGATAGATGGCGTAGCTGTTGTTGCCCTGGCTGGAGACCACCAGATAGCCCTTGCCCCCCGCCTGCCGATAGAGGCCGATCCCTTCCAGGTCGTCCTTCAGGGCCGGGTTGGACGCCACGCGGTCGATCGCCTTGGGGACCTTCCGGTCGGTCGGCTCGGCGCCCAGCTTCCACAGGGCGACGTCCTCCTCGGCCACGTACAGGGCGCCGGTCTCGTCGTCGGCGACGCAGCCTTCGGTCTGGGTGTCGAACTTCACGTCGCGCACCGGAACGGCGCGGACCTTGCCATTGGCCTGGGCGACCAGCTTCCACTGGCGCACCAGCCCGTCGGGATCGCCGACGAACACGTAGGTCTGCCCCTTGCGGCCGCGGTACATGCAAAGGCCGTAGGGATCCGAAAGCCCCGTGGCCTGCACCCCGTCGGCGACCGAGGTCAGCTGCCGGGTGGCCGGGTCCAGCGTGTAGAGGGCGATCGACTTGTGGGTGCGGTCGCTGGCGGCGACCAGGATCGTCTCGCGGCCGGCCAGCTTGAAGCCGGCCCGCAGGTCGACATTGTTCATCTTGCCGTCGGCCAAGTACTGCAACGGCTGGCCCGACAGGTCGTAGACCAGCAGGCCGCCCTTCTTGTCGGTGGCGATGATCGCGCTCCTGGCCGGATCGGCCGGGTTGGCCCAGATCGCCGGATCGTCGGCGGCGTCGCCGTCATGGTCGACGGGCCTGGTCTCCATGGTCGGCTGGACCGTGGCGAAGCCCTTAGCGGGCCTGGAGCCGGCCGCGTCGCCGGTCGCCAGCTTCAGACCGGAGGCGAGGTCGGCCCACGAGACGACCTTCATGTTCGCGCCCGACTTGCGGTCGTCGGCGACCAGCAGGGCGCCGGCCGGCAGGCGATCGCCGAGGGGGCCGCGCAGGGCGAACAGGCCCGACGGGTTCTCGACCGCGTTCTGGTCGCCGGTCCCGATGCGGAAGGTCCCGACGAAGGCGTCGTCGCGGACGCGGTCATAGACGTTGTAGTCGCCGGCGGTCGCGTTGGCGGCCACCAGGAAGCGGGCGCTCGGCCCCCCATCGACCAGGGCCAGGCCCGCCACTTCGCCGGCGATATGGCCCAGGCGGTTGGCGTCGACCAGGGTCGGCACGGCCTCGGCTTCGGGATCGGCGTCATAGCGCCAGACGCCGACCGCCTCCTGGGCGACGTAGAGCGCGCCGGTCGCGTCGTCGCTCACACAGTACTTGGCTTCGGACGACAGGTGCAGGCGGCGCACGATGCGCCCGTCCAGCTTGCCGTCGGCGGTGGGAAACAGCAGCCACTGGTCCATCTGGCCGGCCACGCCCAGGGTGAAGGCGTACAGCGAGCCGTCGCGAGCGCCGCGATGCAGGCAGACCCCTTCGCCGGCGTAGTCCAGCGTCAGCGGCTTGGCGTCGAGGCTGGCCGCCTGGCCGGTGGCGAAGTCGTAAGAGGCCAGGCGCAGGCGTCCGCCCTTGCGGTCCAGCAGCGCCAGCAGCGGCTTGCCGTCCAGCTCGCGCACGTCGACGCCATAGACCTCGCCGCCGGGAACGGCGCCGACCCGCTGGCCATCCAGGCCGTAGAGCTCCAGCCCGCCGCCCTCGCCGGTGGCGGCGATCAGGCTCTTTTCCGGCGCGGCCGGATTGCGGATCAGGGCCACGCCGTTGGCCCCGCCCTCGACGGTGGGGGCGGTCGAGACGACCGGGGCGACCGCCGCTCCCTGGGCCAGGGCCGATCCGGCGCCCAGCAGGAAGGCGAGCACGCCGACGGCGGCGCTGGCGCGAAGATGGGTCATGCGGCTTGTCCCCCGGAAACCTGCGCGCGAGCCGGCGGCCAGCGCGCGAGGGCTTATGCGACGATTGCAAAACGGATTGATGACAGGCGAGCCTTTTCCACCAGAGGGACGTTCCCTTGCGCCGGGGCGGCGATAGGCTGCGCCGACTCTCAATCGCCCGGAGCCCCGATGTTCGACGCCCCCTTCGAGACCGCCCCCGCGCCTGAAGCTCCGGTCTCGGAAGTCGTCGTCACCGGCGCCCGCCTGCCGCCGTCGGCGGGGGAGGGCGCTTTCGCCATCACCAGCCTGGCCGATCCGGCCTGGGCCCGCTCGACGCGGCTCGACGAGCAGCTGGCGCGCGCGCCGGGCGTGTCGCTGTTTCGCCGCACCTCCAGCCTGGCGGCCAATCCGACCACGCAAGGCCTGTCGCTGCGGGCCATCGCGCCGTCGGGCGCCGGGCGGGCGCTGGTCACGCTGGACGGCGTGCCGCAGAACGACCCGTTCGGCGGCTGGGTGATCTGGAGCGGCCTGCCGTCCGAGGCCATCCAGGACGTGCGCATCGTGCGCGGCGCCGGGGCCCAGGCCTATGGCGCGGGCGCCCTGACCGGCGTCGTCGCCCTGACGGGACGCGACGGCGGCGCTCCTGTGCTGGAGGTTGGCGCCGAGGCTGGCGGCCAGGGCTATCGCCGCGCGGCGGTCAACGCCGGCAGCGGCGGCTTCCTGGCCAGCGCGACGGCCGAGCGCTCCGACGGCTGGACGCCGGTGCGGACGGGGCGCGGCGCGGCCGACGAGCCGCCGGCCCTCGACGCCTGGTCGGCGGCCCTGCGCTACGACGCTCGGCTTTCGAGCGGTCCGGCCATGGCCGCTCGGGTGGCGGTCTATGACGAGAACCGCCGCTCGGGCCTCGTCGGCGCCGACTCCCGCTCGCGCGGCGCGCAAGGCAGCCTGACCTTCGCGCAAGCCCCCGCAGAGGGGCGCAACGGCTGGCGCCTGCAGGCCTGGACCCTGGTCAGCGACCTGCAGAACCGTTCGGTCGCCGTGGGCGCGGGACGGGCCTTCACCACCCCGGCCAACGACCAGTTCGAGACGCCGGCCCATGGCTACGGTTTCAACGCCGCCCTGCGCGGCGTGCGCGGGCCGCTGGAATGGGAGATCGGCGCCGACCTGCGCGCCGCCGAAGGCGAGACCCACGAGCGCTTCCGCTACATGAGCGGCCAGTTCACCCGCCTGCGCGAGGCGGGCGGCCGGACCACGACCCTGGGGGTCTATGCCGACGCCAGCTGGACCGCCGGTCCGTGGCTGGTCACCGGCGACCTTCGCCTCGACCACTGGCGGGCCTTTGACGCCCGCCGCCGCGAATACGACCTTCAGACCGGCGCGGCGACCCTCGACGAGACGCCGGCCGGGCGCTCGGCCACCACGCCCACCGGCCGCATCGGCCTGCGGCGCGACCTTGGCCCGGCCTTCGTGCGCACCGCGGCCTATGCGGGCTTTCGTCCGCCCAGCCTCAACGAGCTGCACCGGCCGTTCCGGGTCGGCAACGACGTCACCGAGGCCAACGCCGCCCTCAAGCCCGAGCGCCTCTACGGCGTCGAGGCCGGGGCGGGGCTGGAAGGGCAGGGGGCGAGCCTCGCCGCCACCCTGTTCCTCAACCGGCTGGAGGATCCGGTGGCCAATGTCACGATCGGCCAGGGGCCGGCGACCTTCCCGACCGCCGGCTTCATCCCCGCCGGCGGCGTGCTGCGCCAGCGCCAGAACGTCGGCCGCATCGACGCGGTTGGGCTCGAGCTGGAAGGCCGCGCCAGCCTCGGCGAACGCCTGATGCTGACTGGCGCGGTGATGGCCACCGACGCCGAGGTCGACGGCGGCTCGCAGGCGCCGCAGCTGACCGGCAAGCGCCCGGCCCAGGCGCCGCGCGTCGCCGCTTCGGCCGGCCTGGAATGGCGCGCCGGCCAGGGCCTGGACCTGTTTTTTGCCGCCCGCCATGAGGGCGCGCGCTTCGACGACGATCTCAACACCCGCCGGCTGGCGGCGGCCACGACCCTTAATCTCTCGGCCCGCTACGCGCTCAATCCCTTGACCCGCCTGGAGCTCGACCTGCGCAACGCGCTGGACGCCGACGTCGCCACCGGCCGGACCGGCGACGGCGTCACCAGCTACGACGCGCCGCGCAGCCTGAGGGTGGGGATCACCTACGTCCGATGACGTAGGGGTAAAAAGAAAAACAAATTTATTTATTCTATTGACGGCGAGCCGGGGCCCGTGGTCACCTCCGTCTCAAGCCAGCCGCCCGCGCCACCAAGGACGCGGCGCAGGACTTGGGGAGGCAAACATGACTTTCGGGCACGGCCCCGGCGCGCTTTCGCGTCCACGAACCGCTTTCTTCCCCGCCTGATCGACTGAGGCCCTCGTCGCCTCACGGTCCGCCGGTTCACCCGCGCCTTTCCCAAGATTCCTGCAAGCGGGAGCCAAGGGACCGGCGGACCGTCCTTCTCTTCACCTCATTTCCAGCGTGAACCCATGAAGCGCCTCGTCTCGACCCTGGCGGCCGTGTCCCTGATGGCGACCGCCGCTCCGGCCCTGGCCGACGATCCGCCGCCGCCTCTGCCCGACAACGGCCTGGCCCGCACGCCGCCGATGGGCTGGAACAGCTGGAACAAGTTCGGCTGCAACGTCGACGAGACCCTTATCAAGCGCATGGCCGACGCCATGGTCGCCTCGGGCATGAAGGACGCCGGCTACGACTACGTCGTCATCGACGACTGCTGGCACGGCGAGCGCGACGCTCGCGGGGACATCCAGCCCGATCCCAAGCGCTTTCCCAGCGGCATGAAGGCGCTGGGCGACTACATCCATTCCAAGGGCCTGAAGTTCGGCATCTATTCCGACGCGGGCCTGAAGACCTGCGCCGGCCGTCCGGGCAGCCGCGGCTACGAATACCAGGACGCCCGCCAGTACGCGGCCTGGGGCGTCGACTACCTGAAGTACGACTGGTGCATGGCCGGCACGCAGGACGCGCCGTCGTCCTACTACATCATGTCGGCCGCGCTGCAGGCCTCGGGCCGGGACATCGTCTTCTCGATCTGCGAGTGGGGCAATTCCAAGCCCTGGACCTGGGGCGCGTCGGTCGGGAACCTCTGGCGCACTACGGGCGACATCTACGACGCCTGGGAGGGCGTGAAGGGCTACAGCCTGGGCGTCATGAACATCCTCGACAAGCAGGTCGAGCTCTATCCGTTCGCCAGGCCCGGCCACTGGAACGATCCGGACATGCTGGAGGTCGGCAACGGCGGCATGACCACCGAGGAGTACCGCGCGCACTTCAGCCTGTGGGCCATGCTGGCCGCGCCGCTGATCGCCGGCAACGACATCGGCCACATGGACGCCGACACCAAGGCCATCCTGACCAACAAGGAGGTCATCGCCGTCGACCAGGATCCGCTCGGCGCCCAGGCGCGGCGCGTGTCCAAGCAGGGCGATTGGGAGGTCTGGGCGCGTCCTCTCGAGGGCGGCGGCCGCGCCGTCGCGCTGCTGAACCGCGGTCAGGCGCCGGCGACGATCCGCGTGGACTGGGCGATGCTGGACTACCCCGAAACCCTGCCGGCCAAGGTCCGCGACCTGTGGGCGGGCAAGGACCTGGGCGTCCGCAAGGGCGGGCACGCGGCCCAGGTGGCGCCGCACGGCGTCGTCATGCTCAAGGTCGCGCCCTGACTTGTAGTATGAATAAATAAAAAGTCTTTTTTTATTCTGGCGCGACTGGCGGACGCAAGGTAAGCCTCTGGCCGCTGGAGGTTGCGGCGTCCGGTAAGGACGCGTGCGGCGAGGGAGTTTCGGGTGATCCAGATCGGGGTCGATTTCGGCGGAACCAAGATCGAGGCGGCGGCCCTGTCGCCCGAGGGGCGCGTGCTCTCGACGCTCCGCGCCGCCACGCCCGGCGACTACGAAGCGGCGTTGAAGGTGGTGCGCGATCTGGTGGACCGCACCGAGCAGACCGTCGGCGGCAAGGGAACGGTGGGCGTGGGTGCGCCGGGCTCGGTCTCGCCGCGCACCGGCCTGATCCGCAACGCCAACACCACCTACCTCAACGGCCGCCGGTTCCGGGAAGACCTGGAGGCCGCGTTGGAGCGGCCCATCCGCCTGGCCAACGACGCCAACTGCCTGGCCTTGTCCGAGTCCGTCGACGGCGCGGCCGCCGGGGCGCGGGTGACCTTCGCGGTCATCATAGGCACCGGCTGCGGCGGCGGTCTCGCGATCGACGGCAAGCTGGTCGAAGGGGGCAACGGCGTGGCCGGCGAGTGGGGCCACGTGCCTCTGCCCTGGCCCAAGGCCGAGGAGAGCCCGGGTCCGCAATGCTGGTGCGGGCGGCACGGCTGCCTGGAGACCTGGATTTCGGGCACGGGCTTCCGTCGCGATTTCCGCGAACACGGCGGCGGCGACCTCAGCGGCGCGGCCATCGTCGAGGCCGCCGTCTCGGGCGATCCCGTCGCCCAGGGCGCGCTCGACCGCTATCTCGACCGACTGGCCCGCGGGCTGGGCGTGATCGCCGACATCGTCGACCCCGACGTCTTCGTGCTGGGCGGCGGCATGTCGAACGTCGAACTGCTGTACGAACGCCTTCCGGCGCTGGTCGCGCCGCACGTCTTCACCGACAACTGGGAGAGCCGCATCGTCAAGGCCCGCTGGGGCGACTCCTCCGGCGTGCGCGGGGCCGCGCGCCTGTGGAGCCAGGCCGATTGGGCCGGCGATGTCGCTGCCTGACGCGAGCTGAACCCATGGGGCTGGCGCGCTTGCTCATCGTCGCCGTCCTGACAGCGCTGGCGGGCGCCGCCGTCGCCGATCCCATCCGCGTCTCGACGACCGCCGGGACGCTGGTCGGCGAGACGCGGGCCGACGCCAGCCAGGCCTTCCTCGGCGTTCCCTTCGCCCGGCCGCCGGTCGGCGAGCTACGCTGGAAGCCGCCTCAGGCGGTCGCCGGATGGAGCGGCGAGCGGCCCGCCAGGGCGTCGGGGCCTGCCTGCCTGCAGACCTCGCGGGGCTGGAACGCGGCGGACGCGGCGCGCTCCAGCGAGGACTGCCTCTATCTGGACATCCGCTCGCCCAGGCATGCGCCGGGCGCGCGGCTGCCGGTCATGGTCTGGATCCACGGCGGGGCCAACCATGCCGGCTCCGGCGCGGGCACGGTGGAATCGAGCCTGGTCGACCAGGGCGTCGTGCTGGTCAGCGTGCAGTACCGGCTGGGCGTCTTCGGCTTCCTGTCGCACCCGGAACTGACGAGCGAGCAGGGCGGGGCGTCCGGCAACTACGCCCTGATGGACATCATCGCCGCCCTCAAGTGGGTGCGCGAGAACATCGCCGGGTTCGGCGGGGATCCCGACAACGTCACCCTGTTTGGCCATTCCGCCGGCGGCCAGGACGTGGGCCTCGTCATGCTGTCGCCACAGGGGCGAAGCCTGGCCGCCCGGGGGATCCTGCAGAGCGGCATGCCGGGCTTCGGCTTTCCGGCGAGATCCCTGAGGCAGAACGAGGCGATCGGAGAGGATCTGGCGCGTCGCGTCGGAGCCGGGGCGCTGGCCGATCTTCGGCGGACCTCCGGCGACGACTTGCTGAAAGCCGCCGAGGCCCTGACAGCGCCGATCGACGACCAGGGCTTCATCTGGACGCAGGCCGTCGTCGACGGCGGCGTGCTGCCCAAGGCGCCGGAGGCGTTGCTGGCCGATCCTGGCGTGAAGCCGATGATCGTCGGCTCCAGCGCCCGCGAGATCGCCCTGTTCGGCGGCGAGCCGCAGCGCGCCCAGGCCTGGATCGCCGAGACCTTCAAGGCGCGCGCGCCGCAGGTGCTGGCGGCCTATGGCCTGGATCGTGATCCGCGGCCCCCCGTGGAACCCGTGCGAGGGGACGCGGTGCTGCGACTGGCGACCGACCGAATGTTCCGTTGCCCGGCCGAGACGACGGCGCGCCTGCGCCAGAGAGCCGGCGGCAAGGTCTGGCGCTACGAGCTGGAGGTTCCCGCGCCCAGGCAGACATCCGTGGGTCACGGTTCGGAGCTTCCCTACGTCTTCGATCGGCCGGGCGAGGGGCGTCCGCCGTTGCAGGCCTACTGGGCGGCTTTCGCCCGCACCGGCGAGCCGAACGGACCCGGATTGCCGCCCTGGCCGGCCGAGAGCGGCGCGGGCGAACGGCTCGTCTTCGCCGCAGCCGGACCACGGGCGGAGCGGGGCCAAGAACCCGACTGCCGGTTCCACACCCGACCCTAGATCATCAGCAACAAGCGGCGACCAAGCCGCGCGCGGAGGAAACGATGAGGATGAAGAGCCGCTCGAAATCCGTCCTGGTCGCCGGCTGCGCCCTGGCCCTGCTGGCGCCGCTGACGGCGTCCGCACAGGGCTGGGGGCCCTACAACGCCGAGTTCCCGGCCGGCGGCGACGGCCTGTCGCGCCCCCTGGCTGGCGCTGCGGCGGACCAGACCCTGCGGGCCGGCGCGCCCTGGTCACTGTCGGGCTGGATCAGGATCTCGGAGGTGCAGTCAGGCCAGGCGCTGGCGGCCGGGATCGGCGACGTCGCCAGCGGACGCTTCCTGGCGGTCGGACCCGACGGTTTCGCCGTCGTGACCTCGGGAACCCAGGTCAAGGGTGGCGATGCGCCTCGTCCCGGCGATTGGCGTTTCGTCGCCGCCGTTTCGGACGGCGCCAAGGTCACGCTCTATATCGACGGCAAGGCGCAGGCCCAGGGCGCGGCGCCCGCCGCCGCGACGCCGGCCATGGTCGCTCTGGGACCGCGCAAGGCCGCCGGGTTCGCGCCGTTCGCCGGACAGGTCGCCGGCTTCCGCGCCGAGGCTCGCGCGCTCTCGGAGAATGAGGTTCGGGCGCTCGCCGCCCGCAAGCTCGATCCATTGACCGTGTTCGAGACCGGCAGCCCGACCTGGCCGGTGCAGGTGCGCCAGCAGGCCGGTCAGGTGACGCCGCAGGAAGCCTGGACGCGCCCGCAAGGGAAGGGGGCGATATCGGCTCCGGTCGCCAAGCCCGCCTATGCGGGCCCGGCCCTGGTCGAGGCCGGCCCCGGCGCCTGGACGCTGAAGCGCTGGAGCCTGGTCGAAGCTCCCAAGGCGCCGGAAAGCGGCGCGGCGATCTCGTCGGCTGGTTTCGACGCCAAGGGCTGGTACGCCGCCACGGTGCCCGGCACGGTGCTGACCACCCTGGTAGATCGCGGCGTCTATCCCGACCCCGACTACGGCCTCAACAACACCGCCATCCCGGAGAGCCTGAACAGGCAGGCCTATTGGTACCGGACGACCTTCGATGCGCCCGCCGCCGTCGCCGGCAAGCGCCTGCGCCTGACCTTCAAGGGCGTGAACTACGCCGCCGAGGTGTGGCTGAACGGTACGAGGCTGGGCGACATGAAGGGCGCCTTCGTGCGCGGCCGCTTCGACGTGGCGGGCAAGCTCAAGTCGACCGGCAACGTGCTGGCCGTGAAGGTCTCGCCGCCGCCCCATCCGGGGCTGGCGCACGAGGAGTCGCTGACCGCCGGCGTCGGCGAGAACGGCGGCATGATGGCCCTGGACGGTCCGACCTTCGTCGCCAGCGAGGGCTGGGACTGGATTCCCAGCGTCCGCGACCGCAACACCGGCCTCTGGCAGGACGTGGTGCTGGAGGCGTCGGGCGATGCGCGCCTGGGCGACCCGCAGGTGGTCACCACCTTGCCCCAAGTGGCTGGCAAGCCCGACAACAGCCTGGCCGAGATCGAGATCCTCGCTCCGGTCGAGAACCTGTCGGACCGGCCGGTGCAGGCGACGGTGACGGCGACCTTCGACCGTGTCTCCGCTTCCAAGACTGTTACCGTGCCGCCCGGCGCTTCGACCGTGCGCCTGACGCCGGCCGAGTTTCCGCAACTGGCGGTGGCCAACCCCAGGCTCTGGTGGCCCAACGGCTATGGCGAGCAGGCCTTGCACGACCTGACCCTGACCGCCTCGGTCGACGGCCAGCTCTCGGACGAGAAGCGCCTGCGGTTCGGCATCCGCCAGGTGACCTACGAGCTCTCGCTGATGAACCCGACCGGCCATCTGCGCCGGGTCGAGGTCGATTTCAGCAAGGCCCGGCAGCTTGGCCAGGACGTCACCGACGGCAGCCACGAGGGCATCCGCAAGGTGGTGGACGGCTGGGCGACCTCGCTGACGGCGCAGGGCGAGACCTCGCCGGCGGTGCGCGACGTACCCGAGACGGGCCTCTCGCCGCATCTGGTGTTGAAGGTCAACGGCGTGAAGATCGCCGCGCGCGGCGGCAACTGGGGCACGGACGACTGGCGCAAGCGCATCGAGCGCGAGCGGCTGGAACCCTATTTCCGCCTGCACAAGGAGGCGGGGCTCAACACCATCCGCAACTGGGTGGGCCAGAATACCGAGGAGCCGTTCTACGACCTCGCCGACGAGTACGGCCTGCTGGTGCTCAACGATTTCTGGGCCTCGACCCAGGACTACCAGCTCGAGCCCCAGGACGTGCCGCTGTTCCTGGACAACGCCGCCGACGTCATCAAGCGCTACCGCAACCACCCCTCGATCGTGCTTTGGTTCGGGCGCAACGAGGGCGTGCCGCATCCGATCCTCAACGAGGGCCTGGAGGCGCTGGTCCACGACCTTGACGGCACGCGCTGGTACACCGGCAGCTCCAACCGGGTGAACCTGCAGAACAGCGGGCCTTACAACTACCGTGAGCCGGAGACCTATTTCACCGAGCACGCCAAGGGCTTCTCGGTCGAGGTCGGCACGCCGTCGTTCCCGACGCTGGAGGCGTTCTCGGCCGCCGTGCCAGCGCCCGATCGCTGGCCGATCAGCGACACGTGGGCCTATCACGACTGGCACCCCACCGGTAACGGCGCGACCAAGACCTTCACCGACGCCATGGCCGCCAAGCTGGGCGCGCCCACCAGCCTCGAAGACTTCGAGCGCAAGGCCCAGCTGATGAACTACGAGACGCACCGGGCGATCTTCGAGGGCATGAACCAGGAGCTCTGGACCAGGTCGTCGGGACGCTTGCTCTGGATGACCCAGCCGGCCTGGCCCTCGACCATGTGGCAGATCCTCAGCCATGACTACGACACCCACGGCGCCTTCTACGGAACCAAGGCCGCCGCCGAGTCCGTCCACGCGCAGATGAGCCTGGCCGACCACGCCCTGGCGGTGGTCAACAACACGACCGCGCCGATCGCTGGCGCCAGGTTGCGGACACGGGTGCTCGACCTGTCGGGCAAGGTGCTGTCCGACCAGACCGACACGGTGGACGTCGCCGCCAACGCTGTCGCGCCCGGCCGCACGCTCGACCTGGGCCTGAAGAGCGGGGAGGCGGCCGTGGTCCGCCTCGACCTTGCGGCCCCAGACGGCGCGGTGGTGTCGCGAAACCTCTACTGGGTCGGGGCCGACGACGCCGGCGAGCGACGGCTGTCGCAGATGGCGGCCCAGCCCGTGACGCTGTCGGCCAGGTCCGGAAAGGTCGACAAGGGCGACGCCGTGGTCGCCGTCACCCTGGTAAACAAGGGCGCCGCGCCCGCCCTGAACACCAAGCTGACGTTGGTCGACGCCAAGGGAGGCCGCATCCTGCCGGCCTACTATTCCGACAACTATGTCTCGCTGCTGCCGGGCGAGGCGCGGACGGTGGAGGTCCGCTACCCGGCCGGGGCGGGGAAAGGCGCGAAGGTCGCCCTGCGCGGCTGGAACGTGACGCCCAGCGTGGCGACGGTGCGCTAGGGGCGGCCTAGCCTTCGCCGCGCAACTGCTTGTTCAGCGCCACGCTGGCCTCCATGCGGGCCAGCTGTTCGGGCGTGGCGGGGGCCTGGTGCCTTGTCTTCCACTCGGACTGGGGCATGCCGTAGATCGCCTCGCGGGCGGCGTTCTTGTCGAGCGCGCCGTCCGAGGCCTCCTCGACCCAGTCGGCCAGGCAGTTGCGGCAGAAGCCGGCCAGGCCCATCAGGTCGACGTTCTGGGCGTCGGTGCGCATGCGCAGGTGCTCGACCAGGCGGCGGAAGGCGGCGGCGGCGAGGCGGTCGTCGATCTCGACGGTCATGGTCTTCAGGTCTTCTGCAGGGCCGCCCGCGAAGGCAGCAGGCGTTCGATGATCGGCAGGATGGCCGCGCCCATGGCCGGTGCGTCGGCGGCCAGGGCCGCGCGCTGAACCGGAGCGAGGGCGGGTACGCCGGGCACGCCGGCGAGCTTGGTTTCGAGAGCGGCCGCCAGGCGGTCGACCAGGCTCTCGGGCAGGCGGCCGCCGATGTAGACGGCCTGCGGATTGATCAGGCAGCTGATCGCAACGGTCGGCCCGGTCAGCAGGTCGGCGGCCAGGTCGATCCAGGCCTCGACGGCCTCCAGGCCCTTCTGGGGCAGCGTTTCCAGGTCGCCGGGGGCGGCGATGGAGAAGCCGTTGTTCTCGAGGAACTGGGCCAGGGCCGACAGCGAGACCGCCTCCTGCAGGGTGGCCACGTCGATGCGCGGCGAGGTCACCGGCAGGAAGCCCAGCTCGCCGCTACGGCCCTGGGCCCCGCGGAAGTACTCGCCCTCGACCACCAGGCCGCCGCCCAGGCCCGAGGTGACCAGCACGTAGAAGAAGCTGGGCGCGTTCATGCCGTGGCCAAAGTGCAGTTCGCCCAGCGCCGCGGCGGCGGCGTCGTTCTCGACGGTCACCGGCAGGTCGTGGCGGCGCGACAGCAGCTGGCGCACGTCGGTGGTGTTCCAGGCGCCGTATTCGGCCGGGCGATGGGGCAGGTCGACCCGGGCCATGTCGTCGGGCATCGCTACGCCGACGCCGATGATCCGCTCGGCCTCGACGCCCTTGGTCTTGAGGAAGGCCTTCCAGTTGGTCTCGAAGAACTCCGCCACCGCGTCGGGGCCGGCGAAGGCCACTTCCCAGGTCGAGCGCGCCCGCACCTGGCCGGCGAAGTCGAGCAGCAGGATGGTGACGTGGTCGCGGTCGATGTTGAGGCCGATCGAGAAGCAGCCGTCGGGATTGACCGCCAGGGTCATGGCCGGTTGGCCGCGACCACCGTGCAGCTTGCCGGCCTCGACGATCAGCCCGTCGTCCAGCAGGCGCTTGGTGATGTTGGTGATGGCCGGCACGGTCAGGCCGGTCAGGGCCGCGATCTCGGGTTTCGTCTTGGCCCCGCCGATGCGGATCGACTGCAGCGTGACCCGCTGGTTGTAGTCGCCGGCCCGCTCCAGATTCGTGCCGGACAGGCTCGGACCGGCTTGCGAGGTCTTGCGGGCGGGGCTTTTGGGCGACTGGCTCATCTGTGCTCTGGCTTAGCACCTGCGGCGTAGCGCGCGAAAGGTCGGTGGCCAATGCGGCGCTGAATGAAATAAAGAAAATTGTTTTCTTTTATGCCTTGCGCGCGGCGAACGCCATCGCCAGGGTCGCCTCCCTGCGCAGGGAGGCAGTGATGGAGATGCATGCCGTGCGGACTTGGGCCGGAAGCCTTGGGTTGGCGTTCGCCCTGCTCGCCACGCCCGCCTTCGCCGGCTTCTCGGTGCATGACGGCCGCCTGATCGACGCCTGCGGCGATGTCTTCGTCATGCGCGGGGTCAACCTGCCTCACGCCTGGAAGCCGCGCGCCACGGGCAAGGCCATTCGCGAAACGGCGAAGCTGGGGTCCAACACCGTCCGCGTCGTTCTGAGCGACGGAACACGCTGGCGGCGCACCTCGCCGCACGCGGTGCGCAGGATCATCGCCCGGGCTCGCCACGCGGGGCAGGTGGTGATCCTCGAGGTGCACGACACCACAGGCTATGGCCTGGAGCCGAAGGCGGCGCACATCGGCGCTGCGCTGGCCTATTGGACCAAGCTCGAACCCGTCCTGCGCGGCCAGGAAGACTACGTCCTCGTCAACATCGGCAATGAGCCCACGGCGGGGACGGCCACGCCGCAGCAGTGGCTGGAGGCCCATCGCACGGCGATTGTCGCCCTGCGCGCCCTGGGCCTGCGCCACACCCTGGTGATCGACGCCCACGACTACGGACAGGACAGTTCGGGAACCATGCGTGACCGGGCCGCCGAGTTGTTCGCCATCGATCCGCTGCGCAATCTCGTCTTCGACGTCCACATGTACGAGGTCTATGGCGAGGCGCAGGCCGTCGAAAGCTACCTGCGCGCCTTCGAGGCCGCGCGCCTGCCGTTGATCGTCGGCGAGTTCGGACCGGACCATCGCGGCCAGGCGGTCGACGAGGAGGCGATCTTTCGTCTCTCCGGCGCCATGGGCTTGGGCTATCTGGGCTGGTCGTGGTCGGGCAACGCGCCCGAGGTCGCCGACCTCGATCTCGTCGAGCGCTTCGATGGGCGGCGGCTGACGCCGTGGGGCAGGCGTTTCTTCGACGGGGCGGGCGGTGTGCGCGAGACCAGCCGGCGCTCGCGCGTCTTCTCCGGCTGCCGCTAGCTGCGCTTGGCGGCGGCGGACTCGGCCAGCACGCGCGACAGGATGGTCAGCAACTCCCTGGCCGCGCCTTCGTCCAGATCGCCTAGGATGCCTCGCGCCGGGGGCGGCAGGTGCTCGTTGGCGTCGCCTTCGGTGCGGAAGACGTAGTGGTCGAACATCGCCTTCCAGGCCTGGCGGTGGGCCGGGGGCAGGGCGCGCAGGGTCAGCATGGCGTGCATGAAGGCGTCGCGCGCCAGGCCTCGTCCCTGGTTCGGCGGGTTCCACCAGTAGTTCACCAGCATGTTGACCGTCTCCAGCGAGCGGACGTGGTGCCACCACAGGTACGGCACGTAGATCGCATCGCCCGGCTCCAGTTCCGCGGTCTGGGCGACCTTCAGGGCCTGGGAAAAACGGGGGAACGTCTCGAGGTCGGGATCCTCCAGCGAGACCAGGCTTATAGTCGCCCCGGCCGGCGTGCGCTCGAACGGACCCATGTAGAGGTTCTCCACCTGGTCGGGCGGGAACAGGGTGAAGCGGCGGCGGCCGGCGACCACGCAGGCGATGTTCTCGAACGGGTCGTGGTGGGCGGCGACGATGACGCGATTGCCGATCCAGGCGCGCGGTTCGACCTCGGAGCCGAGGAGGGGCAGGGGGTTTTCCTCGGCGAAGCCGGGCAGGGCGTTCCAGGTCGGCACGGACTGGGCGGCCAGCGCCGTCTGCTCGGCGTCGTCGGCGTGCTGCGCCAGGAAGTCGAAGGTCTTCCGCAGCCGGGCCCGTCCGCCCCGGAAGTTCATGTTCGCGAGGTCGTCGGCATAGAAGAAGCGCCCGCCGGCCTCGGCTGGGGCGAAGACGGTGGCGACGGACTGGCCGGCGTCGAACCGCGACAGATAGTCGAACAGCGAAGCATGGCCAGCCCCGCCCGCCGCGACCACGGGCCAATGGGATACGAGACCGCGGATCACGACAGGCTCGGCGGCGGCCGTCAGGGCGCTCAGCGCCTCTGGAGAGGTCGCCGTGGATTCGCGGATTTCCTTCACCGGCTTGCCTCCCCTCGAAGGTCGTCACCCTTCGAACGGGGCGTACTGGAGGGTGATTGTGTCCGTCAGGCAACAGCGGTTGGCAAGGCTCAAAGATTAAACAAAATATTTTTATAAAATGCTGGCGTACCGGCGTTTGCTACGGTTATGAAACATCAAGCGCCCGCGTCGAGACGGGCGCGACGGGAGGAAGCGCGACGCCAGGACGCTTGGCCAAGCCTTCCCGCACAAACGGCGGCACGACCGCTCATCTCCGGGCGAAAGCCCCGGACACTTGAAGGGCTGCGTGAGCGAGCGCGGCCTTGGGAGGGGACGACTATGAGAACCACGCGAATCCGCATGTCCGGATGGATGGGCTGCGCTTCGGTCGCGGCCCTGCTGAGCGCGGCGCCGGCGCTGGCGCAGGAGACGGTGTCGACCGCTCCGGCCGCCTCGCAGGCCTCGCCGTCGGACGTGATCGCCGACAATCAGGTCGAGACGGTGATCGTCACCGGCCAGCGCGCGGCGCTGAAGTCGGCCCAGCAGATCAAGCGCAGCGCCGACACCATCGTCGACTCCATCACAGCCAGCGACATCGGTTCCTTCCCCGACAAGTCGGTCGCCGAGGCCCTGCAGCGCGTACCGGGCGTCACCGTCAACCGCTACGCCTCGACCAGTGACACCACCCACTTCTCGGCCGAGCCCTCGGGCGTGATCGTTCGCGGCCTGTCGCAGGTGCGCTCGGAGTTCAACGGTCGCGACACCTTCAGCGCCAACTCCTCGCGCGGCCTGTCGTGGGGCGACGTCTCGCCCGAGCTGATGGGCGGGGTCGACACCTACAAGAACCAGACCGCCGAACTGATCGAAGGCGGCATCGCCGGCACGGTCGACCTGAAGACCCGACTGCCGTTCGACAGCGCTGGCAGGGTGATCGGCATCACCACCTCGCTGAACTACGGCAACCTGTCCGAACAGGTGACGCCCGAGGTCTCGGCGATCTACGCCAACCGTTGGGCGACCGAGATCGGCGAGTTCGGCCTGATGGTGAACGGCGCCCATTCGGAGCTGAACACCATCTCGGAAAGCTCGCAGTTCGGCCGCATGGGCATCTTCAAGGATGTGACCATGTTCGGCGGCGGGACCAAGTACATCCCGGCCTGGTACCGCCTGGCCCACACCGAGTTCGACCGCACCCGCAACGGCGTCGCCGCCGCCGGCCAGTGGCGCGACAACGACCAGAAGTTCCTGGCCACGGTGCAGTTCAACAAGTCGAGCTACGAGAACATCTGGCACGAGCGCTCGGTGCAGGGCAGCGCCTTCAGCCTCTACAACCGCGGTCCGCACTTCCAGATCACCAACGCCGACGCCAATACCTATGTGCTGCCCGCGCCTGGGACGACCTTCAAGTTCGACGACGAAGGCAATTTCGAGAGCGGGATCATGACCTCGCCGCTCGGCTGGGTCGGCAACACCACCTCGGCCAGCAACGACTGGGCCGGCTACCTGATTGGCCAGACCTCGACGGGCCAGCCGGTTATCGAGCCCTGCTACGGCTGGACCGGCCGAACCGACTGCGCGCCCGAGCAGCGCGGCGGCGAGCTGTCGGCGACCACCCGCTACAACTACAACAAGCAGACCACCCAGGACCTGGGCTTCAATCTGAAGTGGGATCCGACCGACCGCCTGCGCTTCAACTTCGACGTCCAGAAGGTGAAGGCCAAGCTGTCGAACTACGACGCCGACGTCGGCCTGGTGTCCTACGCCAACCTCAATATCGACGCGACGGGCGACCACCCCGTCATGACCGTGCTGCCGGGAACCAACATCAACTACGCCCCGGGCGGCCTGGCCAACCCGAACGCCTGGCGCTTCAACAACGTCAACAACCACCTGGAACGCAGCGAAGGCGACCAGTTCGCCGCGCGGATCGACGTGCAGTACGACCTGGGCGACGGTTGGCTGGACTCGCTGAAGGTGGGCGCGCGCCACGCCGACCGCGAACAGACGGTGCGCTGGAGCGTCTATAACTGGGGCGGCATCGCCAATGCCTGGGGCTGCGACCAGGGCGGCGGCGGCGTCAACAGCACCGACTATCTCTGGTACAACGTCGACCGCACCGCGCCGGCCGCCAACGTCAACGGCGACTGCGCCGCCGGCAATCCCACGACCACCTTCAGCGGCTGGGATCGCAACCTGCCGGACGTGCGCTCGTTCAACGACATCTTCGGCGGCGACGTGCTGAAGACCGGCATGCTGACCTTCGCCAGCATGGACTTCGTCAAGGACCTGGAGAAGTTCCAGAAGGCCTTCGGCTACTCCAACACCGGCGTTGGCTCCTCGCGCTGGGAGGCGGTCTGCTATCGCGCTGGCGAGACCAACTGCTTCCTGCCGCAGGAAATCACCGACGTCTCGGAGAAGACCAACGCCGCCTACTTCATGCTGAAGTTCGGCGGGCGCGACCACACGATCGGCGGCTTCGGGATCAGCGGCAACATCGGCCTGCGCTATGTCGAGACGCAAAACGAAAGCAGCGGCTCGCTCGTTCACGCCGACTTCGGCAAGACCGATCCTCGGGTCTGTCAGCCGCGCGGCCGCCCGATGGGGCCGGACGGTCTGCCGATCGCCGGCGCCTACGTGCCGCAGAGCCTGTGGTGCTACCTCTCGGCCGACGACAAGGCGTTCACCGATGGGCTGGCCTCGGCCAGCACCGTGCGCCAGAAGCACCACAACGTGCTGCCGAGCTTCAACCTGAAGATCGACCTCAATGACGAGTGGCAGCTGCGCCTGGCGGCGTCGCGCGCCATGTCGCGTCCCGACATCGGCTACCTGAAGAACTATGTTCAGGTGAACATGGCCGGGCCGGACATGAACAACGTCAATGACCCGCTGTGGGTCAAGGACAGCGCGGGCAACATCACCGGGGCCAACCTTCGCTACACGGCGGATTCCTACAACCCGTACCTGAAGCCGATGACGGCCGACCAGATCGACATCAGCCTCGAGCACTACTTCGCCGAGGTGGGGTCGTTCTCGCTGGCGGTCTTCTACAAGAAGTTCAACGATTACATCCAGTACGGCGGCTTCAACCAGGACGTCACGGTCAACGGCGTCACCCGCACGGTGCTGACGCGTGGTCCGGTCAATGGCGACGGGGCCAAGATCCGCGGCGCCGAAGCAGCCTACCAGCGCTACTTCGACTTCCTGCCCGCGCCGTTCGACGGCCTCGGGATCCAGGCCAACTTCACCTATGTCGAGAACAAGGGGATCACCAACAGCAACCTGAGCAACGCCTCGGGTGGCGGCGGCTCCAACACAAGCGGCGGCGGCCTCAGCCAGGCCGATGGGGCGGTGCAGGTGGACTCGCTCGAAGGCCTCTCGAAGTACGCCTACAACCTCGTGGGCATGTACGAGAAAGGCCGCTGGGCGGTGCGGGCGGCCTACAACTGGCGCTCGAAGTACCTGCTGACCGCCATGGACTGCTGCCTGGCCTTCCCGATCTGGCAGGACGACGCCGGCTATCTCGACGCCTCGATCCGGTATCGGGCGAGCGACAACCTCGAGATCAGTCTGCAAGGCAGCAACCTGCTGAACACCGAGTCCGTGCTCAAGCAGCAGGTCAACGACGCGTCGGCCGGCGGTCTTCTGAAGGACAACGCCTGGAACCGCACCGACAAGCGTTACCTGTTGACGTTCCGCTTCAAGTACTGATCGATCTGGAGGAGGGGCGGGCCGTCGGTCCGCCCCTTCGTCACAAGAAGACGGGCCCGCTCGACCGGCGCCCGAAAATGGGTGGGAACGGCGGCATGGAAACAAGCGCGCCCCTGGATATCGTCATCGTCGGCGGGGGAACGGCCGGCTGGATGGTGGGCACGGCCTTGGTCAGCGGCCTGCGTCCGCATCAGGCGCGGGTGCGGCTGGTGGAGTCCGACGAGATCGCCACCGTCGGCGTCGGCGAGGCCACGATCCCGGCCATGCGCGACTACAACCGCTTCGTCGGCATCGACGAGGTCGAGATGATGCGCGAGACGAATGGCACGTTCAAACTCGGCATCGAGTTCCTCGACTGGGGCTTCAAGGGCTCGTCCTACCACCATCCGTTCGGGGTGCATGGCGCGGCCATCGGCGGCGCGGGCTTTCACCATCACTGGAACCGGGCGCGCCTGGCGGGCCACGACTTCGACATCGAGCAGTTCTCCTACGCCATCGCCGCGGCGCGGGACGACCGCTTCGAGTTCCCCAATCCGGATCCCGACAAGATCGATTCCACCTACAGCTACGCCTACCACTTCGACGCCAGCCTCTATGCGAAATACCTGCGCAAGGTGGCCGAGGGACGGGGCCTCAAGCGCACCGAGGGCAAGGTCGTCGACGTCACGCGCGATCCGCTATCGGGCGACGTGGCCTCGATCACCCTGGCCTCCGGCGAGGTGATCAGGGGCGACTTCTTTGTCGACTGCACGGGCTTTCGCGGCCTGCTGATCGGCCAGACCCTGAACAGCCCCTTCGAGGAATGGACCGACTGGCTGCCCTGCGACCGGGCCTGGGCCGTGCCCTGCGCCCGCGCCGACCGCTTCACGCCCTTCACCCGCTCGACCGCCCGCGAGGCCGGCTGGCAGTGGCGCATCCCGCTGCAGCACCGCACCGGCAACGGCTACGTCTATTCCAGCCGCTACATCAGCGACGACGAGGCGGCCGCCACCCTGATGGCCAATCTCGACGGCGAAGCCCTGGCCGAGCCGCGCCAGATCCGCTTCAAGGCCGGCCGCCGCACCGCTTCGTGGACGCGCAACGTCATGGCCGCGGGCCTGGCCAGCGGCTTCCTGGAGCCGCTGGAGTCGACCAGCATCTACCTGGTCCAGATCGCGGTCATGAACCTGCTCAAGCTGTTTCCGGGCAAGCGGGGCGAGCCGGCCCTGGTCGAAGAGTTCAACCGCCGGGTCGACATGGAATACGACCGCGTGCGCGACTTCCTGATCCTGCACTACCACGCCAACACCCGCACCGATGGCGAGCTCTGGAAGCATTGCCGCGAGATGGAAATCCCCGAGAGCCTGAAGCACAAGCTGGAGCTGTTCCGGCATCGCGGCGTAGCGCCCAACTATCATGACGGCCTCTTCGCCCTGCCGAGCTGGATCTCGGTGCTGCTGGGGCAGGGCGTCCTGCCGGGCGGCTATGACCGGATGGTCGACAATGTGCCGTTGCCGCAGGCCCTGGCCGAGATGGAGCGCCAGCGCTCGGCGATCGCCAGGCGGGTTCCGGCCATGCCGACACACGCCGACTTCGTCGCCAGCCATTGCGCCATCCCCGAGCGTCCGGTCGCGGAGGCCATGGCATGAGCCGGCCCGTGCGAACCGTCGTGGTGGTCGGCGCCGGCGCCCCGCTGTGGCTGACGGCCCTGGCCTTGCGGAAAGCCTTCGGGGCCGGCGGCCTGGTGGTGCGCGCCGTCGAGACCGCGCCGCCAACGCCGGGCCTGTCCCATGCGGGGCTGCCGGCCGTCGGCAACCTGCACCAGCTGCTGGGCCTGTCGGACGTCGAACTGGCTCGCCGTTGCGGCGCCGTTCCATCCCTCGGCCAGCGGTTCGCCGGCTTCGCGGGCGATGGCTCGGCCTTCCTGCACCCCTACGACACCCACGGGCATGCCGTGGATTATGTCGACTTCGTCCACCATTGGGTATTGGCGCGCCGGCGCGGGCTGAAGACCGCGCTGGAGGATTTCTCCCTGGGCGCGGCCGCCGCCAAGCAGGGACGGATCGTCGAAGGCGACGATCCTGGCCGACTGTCCTCGCCGGGCGTCGGCCTGCATGTCGACGCCGTGGCCTATGCCGCGCTGCTTCGCCAGCGGGCGCTGGCCGACGGCGTGAGCGTCGAGCAGGGCGCGGTGACCGATGTCGAGCGCGCCGGCGAACGGATCGAGGCCGTGGTCGTCGAGGGCGGCGCGGTGGTGGCCGGCGACCTGTTCGTCGATGTCGGCGACGGCGCCCTGATCGGCCAGATGCCCGGCGCGGGCTTCGAGTCCTGGAGCGCCTGGCTGCCGTTCGATCGCGTGCTGCCGCTGGCGGGGCAGCGCCTGAACACCTTGCCGGCCTACGCCCACATCGAGGCCGTCGAGGGCGGCTGGGTTGGGCTCTATCCGTTGCAGGACCGTACGGCGGGTCTCGCAGTGTACGATTCCGAGGCGGCCGACGCCCAGGCCATGGTTCGTCGGGCGGAGGCTGTTTCTCCCCTGGGCTGGCGGCAGGGCGAGGCGCTGGTCCTGGAGCCGGGCATGCAGACGCGGCCCTGGATCGGCAACTGCGTGGCGCTGGGCGCCGCCGCCATTGCGCTGGACCCCTCAGACGCCGCGCCGATGCACGCCCTGCAGGCCGGGCTGTCCCATCTGGTGACGCTGTTCCCGGCCGACATCGACGGCGGCCCGGAGGCGCGGGCATACGGCGCGGCGATGGCGGCGCATGGCCGAAGCCTGCGGGACTTCCAGGCCATGCACTATCATCTGAACCGCCGGAGCGGCGCGCCGTGGGAAGCCGCCCGACGCGTCGAGCCGCCGGCCGACCTGGCCTACAAGCTGCAACTGTTCGGGGCCCGCGGCGTCGTGCCGACCCGCGAGGACGAGGCTTTCCAGCCCGCCAACTGGGCGGCCTGCCTGATCGGTCACGGCGTCATTCCGCAGGCGCATGATCCGTTGGCCGAAGGCGTCAGCGAGGCCGAGCAGATCCAGATCTTCCAGAAGATCCTGGGCCGTATCGCCGTCGATGTCGGCCGGATGCGTCCGCTGGAGTCCAGGCTGGCGGCCATGGCGCAGCGGCCTGCCGCGCCAGGTCCCGCACCCCTGCGGTTCACGTGAGCGAGGCGATCCGCGACATCGTCGTGGTCGGAGGCGGCACGGCCGGCTGGATGACCGCCGCGGCGCTGGCCCAGACCGTCGGGACGCGCCGCTATTCGATCACGCTCGTCGAGTCCGAGCAGATCGGCACGGTCGGGGTAGGCGAGGCCACCATCCCGATGATCCTGCTGTTCAACAAGGTGCTGGGCCTGGATGAGGACGTCTTCATCCGCGAGACCAACGCCACCTTCAAGCTGGGCATCGAGTTCGTCGACTGGCGGCGGCTGGGGCACAGCTACTTCCATCCCTTCGGCCTCTATGGCGCGGACATGGACGGTGTCGGCTTTCAGCACTTCTGGCTGCGCTGGGCTCGCGAGAGCGGGGACTGGAGGCACGACGCCTTCAACGCCGAGACCCTGGCGGCGGCGGACGGGCGGTTCATGCGAACGCCGCCGGCGCCGAACCTGCCCAAGATCAACTACGCCTTCCAGTTCGACGCTGCGCTCTACGCGGCGTTTCTGCGTCGTTACGCCGAGGCCCGGGGCGTGGTCCGGGTCGAGGGCAAGATCGCCGGCGTCGAACGGGACGGCGAAAGCGGCCATGTCTCGCGGCTGGTGCTGGACGACGGCCGGACGATCGGCGGCGATTTCTTCGTCGACTGCTCGGGTTTCCGCGGCCTGCTCATCGAGGAGACGATGGGGGCGGGCTACGACGACTGGAGCCGCTGGCTGCCCTGCAACCGCGCGGCCGCCGTGCCCTGCGCGCGGGCCGGCGAACTGACCCCCTACACGCGGGCCACGGCGCGCGAGGCCGGCTGGCAATGGCGCATCCCGCTGCAGCATCGCACAGGCAACGGCTATGTGTTCTGCGACGCCTTCATCGGCGAGGACGAGGCCGTGCGCCTGCTGGGCCAGCGGCTGGACGGCGCTGCGCTGGCCGATGCGAAGATCCTGAAGTTCACCGCCGGTCGCCGCCGCAAGAGCTGGATCGGCAACGTGCTGGCCATAGGCCTGTCGAGCGGTTTCCTGGAGCCGCTGGAGTCGACCAGCATCCACCTGATCCAGGCCGCCATCGCCAAGCTGCTGACGCTGTTCCCGAAAACCGGCTTCGATCCCTTCGTGGTCGACAAGTTCAATCGCGAGATGGCGCTGGAGTACGAGCAGGTCCGCGACTTCATCATCGCCCACTACAAGGTCGGCGAGCGCGATGACACGCCGTTCTGGCGCTGGTGCCGCGACATGGTTCCGCCCGACAGCCTGGCTCAGCGGCTTGAGGTGTTCCGCGCGCGCGGCGAGGTGCTGATCGACCAGAAGGAGCTCTTCAAGGAGACCAACTGGTTCGCCATCCTGGCGGGGCAGGGGCTGCTGCCCGACGATTACCACGCCGTCGCCGACAAGATCTCGTCGGAGGAACTGGGGCTGCGCCTGGGGCGCATCCGGGCGGCGATCAACGAGCGGGTGGCCGGCATGCCGCCGCACGACCTCTATCTCGAGAAGGCGGGCCTTCTGGGCGCCGCCCGTGCGGGAGCAAGCATACCGGCCTGATTGGTCCGACCATTTGTCAAATTGGTATGACTTCCAGTTTGACAAATCGCCCGCGATCCCGCGAATGCTAGCGGTAACAAGCGCGCAGGCGTTGGGCTCGGGAGGTTTTTCGATGAGAGGTTTCGGCGCCTGGCTAGGTGCGAGCGTCGCGATGGCGGCCTTGCTCACGGCAAGCGTGGCGGCGGCGGAGATCCCGCGTCTCGAGAAGCACGGAACCTCGGCCCGGCTGGTCGTCGACGGCAAGCCGATGCTGATCCTGGGGGGAGAGCTGGGCAATTCCAGCGCCTCCAGCCGCGCCTACATGGCCAGGCACTGGCCGCGCCTGAAGGCGATGAACCTCAACACCGTGCTGGCGCCTGTCTCGTGGGAGCTGATCGAACCGAAGGAGGGCGTCTACGACTTCTCCAGCGTCGACGACCTGCTGGCCGACGCCCGCGCCCAGGACATGAAGCTCGTCCTGCTGTGGTTCGGGGCCTGGAAGAACAGTATGTCGACCTACGTCCCGGCCTGGGTGAAGCGGGACCAGACGCGGTTTCCGCGCGTGAGGGCGCGGGACGGTTCGACGGTCGAGATCCTGTCGGCCTTCTCTGACAACACCCGCGCCGCCGACGCCAAGGCCTATGCCGCGCTGCTGGCCCATCTGAAGAAGGTCGACGGCGAGCGGAACACCGTCCTGATGGTCCAGGTCGAGAACGAGATCGGCATGCTGCCCTCGGCCCGGGAGCATGGCGCCGCCGCCGATGCGGCCTATGCCGGCCAGCTTCCGCCGGCGCTGATCCAGAAGTTGAAAGCTGGCGGCGAGGCGATCGAGCCGGAGCTGCGCGACCTCTGGAAGCGCAACGGAAGCAAGGACAAGGGAACCTGGGCCGCGGTGTTCGGCGCCGACGAGGCCGGGCAGGAGGTGTTCACCGCCTGGTCCTATGCCCGCTATACCGAAGCCGTGACCGCGGCCGGCAAGGCGGCCTATCCGCTGCCGATGTACGTCAACGCCGCGCTGAACCGCACGGGCAAGAAGCCTGGCGAGTACCCGAGCGGCGGGCCTCTGCCGCACCTGCTCGATGTCTGGAAGGCCGGCGCGCCCAGCCTGGACCTGCTGTCGCCCGACATCTACTTCCCGAACTTCAATGACCTGGCCGCGCGGTTCGTGCGGCCCGACAACGCGCTGTTCGTGCCGGAAGCCAACAACGCCAGCGCCCCGGAAACCCCGGCCAACGCCTTCTACGCCTTCGGCAAGCTCGATGCGCTGGGCTTCTCGCCCTTCGCCATCGAGAGCGTCAACGCCGAGGAGCACAAGGCGATCGCCGACGCCTACGACGTCCTGCGCCAACTGACGCCGGCCCTGCTGAACGCCCAGGGCAAGGGCGCCATGGCCGGCTTCAAGCCCCGCGTGCTGGAGGACGGAACCGTGCAGGACGCGCCGGTCAGCCAGGTGATGGGCGACTATCGCTTCGAGGTCGGCTTCATCGATCCCTGGACGCCCAAGGCCTCGCAGAAGCCGGCGACCCATGGGGGGCTGATCATCCAGACCGGTCCCGAGGAGTACCTGATCGCCGGACGTGGGATCGTCGTCACCTTCGCCTGCGCCGGCAAGGGGCCGCCGCTGGCCGGCGTCGACAAGGCCGAGGAGGGCGTGTTCGACGCCCAGGGACGCTGGGTTCCGGGTCGCCTGCTCAACGGCGACCAAACCCACCAGGGGCGACACATCCGCTTGTCGCCCGACCAGTTCCAGATCCAGCGGGTGAAGTTCTACCGCTACCGCTAGGCAAGACGGGACCTCCGGGCGACCCCGGAGGTCCCGCGCCGTCAGAAGCTGTAGGTCACGCGGGCGTAATAGTAGCCGCCGTTGATCCCGAACGGCGAGAAGCTCGGATAGAGCGCCACGCCCGGATTGCCGGCCGCGATCGAGGCGGCCGTGCCCGCCGGGTTCAGGTTCTCCGGATAGGTATCGAACAGGTTGTTGGCCCCGATCGACGCCTTCACCGCATCGGTGACCCCGTAGGTCAGTTCCAGGTCGGTAATCAGGTGCGTCTTGATGCGGTCCTTGAAGTAGGTCCCGTTGACGTTGGTATAGGCCCAGGCCTGGCCGTACACCGTGTTGGTCAGGCTCACCGTCCAGCGGTCCTTGGCGTAGACAGCCGTCAGGTTGGCCTTGTAGCGCGGCGAGGCGTGTTCGAGGAAAGCGATGGCCGCCCGGTCGTAGAGCACGGCGCTGCCCAGGCCCGAGGGCGGGGCGGCGATGCGGGTGACCTTGGTCTGGTTGACGTTGACGCCCAGGGTCCAGTCGATCTTCCCGAAGTCTCCCAGATCGGTCCAGGTGGTAGCCAGGATCTCGACGCCGCGCGTGCGGGTGTCCAGGCCGTTGGAGAACAGGTTGATGCCGGTGGTGCCGACGGTGGGGTCGAGCACGTTGCCGTTGGCGGTGATGGCGTTGGTGATCGCCGCATTGACCACCGTGCCGCCGATCTTGCCGTAGAGCGCGCCGCTGCCGACGATGCGGTCCTCGATCTTGATCTGATAGGCGTCGATGGTCAGCGAGACGCGCGGCAGGGGCGCGGCCACGATGCCGAGGCTGAGATTGGTCGACTTCTCTGGATCCAGCCCGTCCAGGCCCAGCAGCTTGGCGCCGGCCGAGCCCGGCGGTAGTTGCACGAAGGCGGTGGTCGGCGAGACGTTGGTGGCCGAATAGTAGAGCTCGGCCAGGGTCGGCGCGCGGAAGCCGCTGCTGACCGTGCCGCGCACCGCGAAGGCCGGCGTGAAGTCGTAGCGGCCGGTCAGCTTGGCGATGTCGGCCGAGCCGAAGTCGCTGAAGTCCTCGTGGCGGACGGCGAAATCAAGCTTCAGGTCCTCGATCGGCGAGGCGGCGAGGTCGGCATAGACCGCCCAGCTGTCGCGCTTGTGCTTGCCGGCGTCGGTGAGCGCGAAGCCCGGATAGGACTGCGAGCCGGACTTGTAGCGCGCGGCCGCGTCGCCGGCCTTGATCTCGTAGCTCTCGTTGCGCTGCTCGGCGCCCAGCGCGAGGGTCAGGGGCGAGGCCCAGCCGACCTCAAACTCGCGGCTGACGTCGAGATTGTTGGTCCACTGGGTGGAGATGAAGTCGCCGGCGTGGAACTCGGTCGGGGTGGCGCCGGTGTCGGCATAGAGTTGCAGGTTGGCCGACTTGCGCACCCGCACCTCGTGGTCGTCGCGGCCGTAGGTGCTGGAGAGGTCGTAGCGCCAGCCGCCGAGGGCCTGGCCCTTGATCCCGCCGGTCAGGGCGTAGTCGGTCTCCAGCGTCTCCAGCATCGGGCTGAAGCCCTTGGGGTAGATCGCCGGCAGCCGGTTGGGCAGGCGGTAGTTCTCGTAGGCCGTGGCCTTCTTCACGCCGTAGGTGCCGAAGCTGTAGACCTCGAGCTGGTCGCTGGCTTTCCAGCCGGCCGATAGCGTGCCGGCGGTGATCTGGTAGCGGGCGTCGCCGGCGATGCGGTTCAAGTAGGGATAGCCGGGCAGGGCGGTCGGCCAGCTCGGATTGGCCGCGACGGCGGCGGGGGCGATGATCCGCGCGTCCGGCGCGCCGCGGAAGCTGAAGTCGTGGAAGCGGTTCTCCAGCGTGACGTTGACGTAGGCGCCAGGCGCCGGCGCGAACCCGGCGTTGGCCGACAGGCTGTAGGTCTCGCCGTCGCTTTCGTAGTAGGCGCCGCCGGTGGCCGAGGCGCTGCCGCCGTGGTCGTCGTCTTTCAGGATAATGTTGATGACGCCGGCGATGGCGTCGGTGCCGTACTGGGCGGCCGCGCCGTCGGTCAGCACCTCGATGCGAGCGATCGCGGCGGTGGGAATGAAGTTGAGATCGGCCGCCGCCGAGCCCTGGTAGGCCCCGGCCAGCACGGCGAGGTTGGCCGTGCCGTGGCGGCGTTTGCCGTTGATCAGCACCAGGGTCTGGTTGGCGCTGACCCCGCGCAGGCGTGCCGACAGGGTCAGGTTGGCCGCGTCGCCGCCGAAGGCCTGGGCCGTGAACGACGGCACAAGGTTGCTGATGGCGAGGCGCAGGTCGGACTGGCCTGTGCGCGCCAGGGACTCGTCGCCGATCACCTGCACGGGCGCGGCGCTGTCGACGGCCCGGACCCCGCTCTGGCGGGTGCCGGTGACGATCACGGCCTCGACCGAGGCGACATCGGGCGCTGCCGGTTCCGGCGTCGGATCGGCGAGCGCGGCCCCGGCCCACAGGGCCGTCGTCAAGGCGAGCGTCGACGCGCCCAGAATTTGGGTTTTCATCCTATCCCCCGATGAAAGTTCAGATTGTTGGGATGGGCGATCGGCCTGGGAAGCGGCCCCGTCGCGCGGCGGTTCTCGGGCGTGACGGCCGAACTGGGTTGGCCGCCACGCTCAGATTGGGTGTCGCTGGTGGCCCGTCAGCGGGTCTTGGCGGCGACGAATTCGATCTCGACCAGGGCGCCGGGCAGGACGAGGCCCGCCACCTTCACCGTGCTGCGGGCGGGCTTGTTGGGCTGGGCGGTCGTGCCGAAGGCTTCGGCCCAGGCCTTGTTCAGGCCCGCGAAGTCGATCTCGCCGCCCTTGGCCGGATCGCCGACCAGGAAGACTGTGGCCTTGACCACGTCGCCATGGCCAAGGCCCTCGGCCTTCAGGGCCGCTTCCAGCTTGGACAGCACCGAGCGGGTCTGTTCCTCGGTCGTGCCGGGTTTGGCCTTGTCGGCGATGGTGGGCAGGGCGCCGCTGAGGAAGACGAGTTCGGTCCCGGCCGGGACGGCCACGGACGGGGTGATGGCGATCGCGCCGGACGATGGCGCGCGGCGGATTTCGGCCGCGCTTGCCGAGCCCGCCGTGAAGGCGGCGGTCAGAACAAGAGCGAAGGCGAGCTTGCGGATCATGGACGGGTCTCCGTTCGGGAAAGGGTGAGGCGGTCGGATCGGACGCGCTGGGCGATCAGGCCGACGGTGCGGCGAGCAGCGGCGACGCCGCCCTCCTGCCAGCTGGGCAGTTGCGAGAGGTGGGCGCCGGACAGGAAGATCCGGCCCTGCGGCTGGTTCAGCAGGCGGTAGGCGGCCGGGTCGTTGCCGTCGCCCTCCCAGTGGATCCAGGGGCCGAGGTTGAAGGCCTGGCGGTTCCAGTCGATCACCAGCGGCGCCGAAAGCTCGCGGCCCTTGCCGGGATGCAGCTTGTCGATCGCGGCTCGGGTGAGCGCGACCTGCTCGTCGAAGCTTCTCGCCTGGAAAGTCCGGGCCGCCGCGCCCACGGTGTAGGCGCCGACCAGCAGGCCGCGCGGCTGGTGGAAGCCGCCGCTGGGGTACCAGACCAGCGTCGTCTCGCCGCCCACGAACGACAGGCCGCCATAGATCTGCTCGGCCTCCCAGAAGCGCGGCGCGTCGAAGGCCACCTTGGTGGCGTTGTCGTAGCGGGCGCCGGCGATGGCGGCCTGGACCTCGCCCGGCAGGTCGTTGGCGACCTTGGCCAGGATCGGCAGGGGAACGGTGACGACCAGGTAGTCGGCGGTCAGCTTGCGCGAGGCGCCGCTCTTGCGATCGCGGATGGCGACCTCGGCCACCTGCGGCGACTGGCGGAAGGCCGTGACCTCGGCGCCGAGCAGCAGCGGTCCCTTGAGCGCCTTGGCCAGGGCCTTGGGGATGGCGTCCATGCCGCCGGCGGGCTCCAGCATGGTCGCCTGCATGAGGATGTTCTCCTCGAACAGGGCATAGGGCAGGGTCTCGTCGGACAGCAGTTCGCGCAGGGCCAGCGGCGACCGCGCCACGCCGCGCTGGTCGGCCGCGCCGGGCGCGGTGACATAGCCGGACCGCTCCGACCCCTTGTAGGCGCCGCCGGCGTCGAGGTCGCCGTAGGTCTTCAGAAAGGCCAGCAGCCGCTCCTTGTCGGAGCCGGTGAGCTCCTGGTCCAGACCCCCGCCGCGGGTGGCCTTGGCCAGCAATTCGGAAAGGCCGCCGCGCAGGTCGTTGATCGCCTGGCGCTGCTGGATCGGCCTGCCGCCGAACGCCGCGTCCGACTGCAGGAGGCTGCTGCGGCTGGAATTGACCTCCACCTCCAGCGGCACGTTCAGGGCCTTGGCGTAGGACAGGACGCCCTGGTGGTGGCTGGGCAGGCGGGCGGGGCCGGCGTTGAAATAGAGGCCAGGCGAGAAGGCGGCGGTCTGGGTGGGACGCTCCAGCGTGTCTACGCGGTCGCCGCCGCGGATGGTCCAGTTGCGGCCGCCGACCCGATCACGGGCCTCGACCACGGTGACGGAAAAGCCGGCGCGTTCGAGTTCGTAGGCGGCGACCAGGCCGGCGATCCCGGCGCCGAGGACGACCACCGACCGGCCCTTGCCGAAATCCTTCGGCAGGTCAGGCGCGTCCTGGGCGAAGGCCGTCGATGTCAGGCCCAGGCCCTGGAGGGCTGCGTAGCCGGCTGCGAAGCCTCCAAGAGCGAAGGCGCGGGTGATGAACGAGCGACGGCTGACCAAGATTGAGAACGCCCCGAACTAGAACCTCCCCAAGAAGCGGCCGCCGCCGAAGCGGCGGCCCAGGTGAACGCGGGGAAGTCGCCAAAGAAGGAGAGCGGCGCGCTGCGTCGCCTCCGAGTGGTATTCGGCTGCCGTCTCGGTTGTTCTGGTATTCAGAAAAACTACGTTCGCTTGAGGATCGGCTTCCAGCGTTGCGTCTGAAATTGTTTGTGCATTGAATTTGATGACTAATCAGATCGCCTGCGCATGCCGTATCGCACTTGCGCGGCCTTATGAGTAATTCTGCATCTCTTGATGAGGCGTGGGTCGTTGAGCGGCCGTCATCGGCGCCGATGAGCGCGGCGGCTACATCGCCCAGCGCAGGCCCAGCCGGAGCTCCCGGCCGGTGTGGTGGCGATAGGTCGGAATGAGCGTCCGGTCGCTGAACTGGCGCTGATAGGCGTCAGTCAGGTTGGCGGCCTCGGCCGTCAGGGTCAGGCGTGGCGACAGCGTGAGCCGGGCGGCGACGTCCAGCGTGGTCAGCGGATCCACCCCGTCGACGTCGCCTCCGTTGGGAGCGGGGATGGTGGCGAGATAGCGGCTGCGATGGCTGAGCGCGGCGCGCGCTTCCAGTCCACGGCGCTGGTAGGCGAGGCCGATATTGGCCGCCACGCGCGGCGCGCCCAGGGCGTCCTGCATGTCGACCCAGGCGCCGCTCTGGTCGAGCAGCCTCACCACAGTGCGCGTGTAGGCCGCCGCGCCCTGGAAGCTCCAGCTTTCGCCAAGCGGGGCGCGGAACGAGACCTCCGCGCCCGTCAACCGACCTGGACCGGAATTGATCGGACGCGAGAACTGCCAGATCGGCAGGCCGGGCGAGCAGTCCGGCGCTGCCCCGCAGGCCTCGAGCGCGACGCTGTCGGGCAGTCCGAACGGATTGGCCGAGAACGGGGCGGGGCGGGTGCTCGTGCCCTGCACGGTGGTGGCGATGGTCTTGCGATATACGGCGGCCGAGACCTGCACGCCCTGGCGTGGTCGCCAATCGATGGAGAGATCAAAGGCGTCGGCGCGCGTGGGGCGCAGGTCCGGATTGCCCGACGAGACCGACTTGGCGCCGGTGGTCGAGACGCTGACGCCAGGCCGCAGGCTGATCAGGTCGGGTCGCACCATCACTCTCGCCGCGCCGAGGCGCATGACGATGTCGGGCGACAGGCTCCAGGCCAGGTTCAGCGACGGCAGGGTGGACCAGTAGTCGTTGGCCGCGCGGGTCCAGCGCGCGACGGCGTCGGCGCCGACGTCGAGGCCGGCCGCGTCGACCTTGGTGCGGATCACCCGCACGCCCGCTTCCCCCCAGAAGCGGCGTGAGGAAGAGCGGGGCAGGGCCAGTTGCAGGAAGGCCGCGTCGGAGCGTTCGGTGACATCGTAGTTCAGGCCCGCGACTGGCCCCGGGTCGAGTTCGAAGCCTGGACATCTACCTGTCGCACAGGCCGCCGCGAGCGCCGCCCGGGTGTCGATCGCCAGCCATTGCGCGGGGACGCCGACGACGCCGAAGTCGACGCCCTGGCCCACGAGGCGGACATAGTCGACCAGGGACAGCGCGCGCAGGCCGGCCGGAAGCTCGGCGTTGATGTTGCCGATCCCGCCGTCCGACCGCATCCGGGCCGAGCCGACGTTGCGGTAGGTCTTGGCCAGCAGGCCGACGCGCCAATCCACCGGGCCGGAGCGGTTTTCGAGGTCCAGCGCCAGGGATCGATAGCTGTTGTCGACCCAGTTGGGGTCGGAGCGGAACTCGCTGATCGTCCAGGCGTCGGGCGTGGCCAGGGCGGCGTTGCCGAAGTCCAGCGCCGGACGCCTCTTGTCCGAGAAGTCGTAGGCGAAGCCGTCGACGTCGAACTGCTCCAGATAGAGCGTCTGCTGGACGGGATTGCTGAAGTCCGATCGGCTGAAGCCGGCCAGCAGCCGGCCTTCCAGACCCTCGCGAAACCGGTGCGTCGCCGCCAGGGTGGTCTGGCGGAAGATGGTGTTCAGCTCGTCGCGACGGGCCTCGGAGCGCACGTCGACATTGTCGAAGCGGCCGGCGATCAGCACCGGTTTGCGGCCGCCGAACAGGGCGATATCCGCTGCGGTGACAGCCACGGCGTTGATGCCGCAACGCGGATCGGGCGGCGCGGCGCAGGCGCCGGGCGTGCGGAAGGTGAAGCTCTCCAGCAGGTTCTCGCGACGGCTGGAGCGCAGCTCGGCATAGATCGTGTCCAGCGCGATGCGGGTGGCGTCGTCCGGCCGCCACTCCAGGGAGCCGGTCAGGCCCACGCGCTCCTGGTCGATCTCCATCAGTTCGAGCCGGGGAATGCGGGCGTGCAGGGCGGCGTTGACGGCGGCGAGGTCGAGCGGCGCGGCGGCGGCCCCGAAGCCGGGCGCGACGGCGACGCCGGTCTCCCACTGGCCGGCGCTGGCGCCGGCCTCGACCACCGAGCGCCCGGAATAGGCGGCCGAGACCAAGACCCCCAATCGGCCCGCGGCGTCGCTCCGCGACAAAACCGCCGAGACCCTGGGCCGGGCTTCGCGCGACAGGGTCTGGTAGCCGGCCTCGACGATGAACACCGCGTGGCGGCGCGGCAGTTCCAGCGGCGAGCGGGTGCGCATGTCGATCGTTGCGCCGAGAGACCCTTCGTCGATGTCGGCCGAGGCGGTCTTCTGCAGCCTCACCTGCTTGAACAGGTCGGCGGCGAAGATGTTGTAGTCGAAGGCCCGGCCGCGATTGGTGCCGCCGACGGCGTTGCTGGCGCCGAAGGTGGCCAGGGTCTCCATGCCGTTGACCCGCACGCGCGTGAAGCGGCCGCCCACGCCCCGGACGGCGATCTGGCGCGCCTCGCCGGCCTCGGGGCCGGCGGCCACCCCCGGCATCTGCCGCAGGGCGTCGCCCAGGCCCAGCGCGCCGGCGCCGCGAAGCTGCTCCTCCAGCAGGACGTCGACCTGGGCCGGGGCGTCTCGCGCCTGTTCGGTCGCGGGCTCGGCCAAGGGGCGGGCCAGCACGCTGATCGGCGTGACCAGGGTCGGTTCTTCGGATTGGAGAGCGCTGGGGCGAACTGGCGAGGACGGTGCGGTCGTGATCGCTTGGGTGCGGCGCTTCAAGGTCACGACGCCGGAGGACGAGATCGAGAAATCCAGCTCCGAACTCGCCAGAAGCGCTCTCAAGGCCTGGTTCAACGACATCGATCCCGACAGGCCCGGCGCGCGGCGGCCGGCGGTCAGGGCCGAGGGGGCGGCGATCACCGCGCCGGTGCGCGCCGACACCGACAGCAGGGCCGTGGCCAGGGGCTGGGCCGGCTGGTCGAAGGCGAAGGATCGTTCGGGCGCCGCCGCCAGGACGGGGGCGGCCATGAACCAACCCGCCGCCATCGCCCCGATCGCGGGAGCAGCCTTCATCTCGGCGGCGAGGAGGTGGTTCCGGGACGGACGTCGATTGTCCGCTGGCCGCCGGAGGAGCGAACGCTGACCGGCAGGATCTCGGGCAGGCTGGCGATGAACCGGTCGGCCTGGTCGAGCTGGAAGCTGGCGGTGATCCGGAGGGCGGCGGCGCGGGGCGTGACCTGTAGTCCGGCATGACCCCGCGCGACCAGGTCGGCCACCACGTCGCCCAGGGGCGCGTCGGCATAGGCCAGGCGTCCGGCGCGCCAGGCGGCGGCTTCGGTCGGGGCGGGCAGGCGGCCGCCCTGGGCGCGGCCGTTCTCGACCAGCACATAGTCGCCGGCCGCCAGCCTGGCGACTTCCTTGCGCGCCTCGCCCTGATAGACGGCCACCCGGCCTTCCTCGACCGCCACGCGGACCTGGCCGCTGGCGCTGGTGCGCGCGTCGAAGCGCGTGCCCAGCACCTCGATCTCCGTCTCGCCAACCTCGACCTGGAAGCGGCGACCTTCGGCCTTGCGGACGGAGAAGAAGGCCTCGCCCCGTTCCAGGACATAGCGGCGGTCGTTCCAGCGCGAGGCTGGAACCAGGCGGCTGCCCGGCGCAAGGACGGCCGTGCTGCCGTCCCTGAGGGCGACCTGACGCGGTTGCGCGCCGGTCTCAAGCGCGGCGGGAGGTTGGGCGATGAACACGGCGGCGACCAGGCAGGCGGCCAGCGCTGTCACTCCGCCGATCCAGGCGGCTGGACGGGCGAGGGGCTTGCGACGCGGCTGGAGCGCGGGGTGCGCCAGGGATTGCAGTTCGCTGAGCGCCAGCAGCACGGCCTCGGCTTCTTCATAGGCGCGCGCATGCGCCGGATCGGCGTCGAGCCAGCGGCGCAGATCGGCCGAGCGCTCCGGCGGGAACGGCTCGCCCGACACCGCCAGGGCCCAGGCCCGGGCTTCCCGCCCGATCGGCGAGTCAGGATCGACGGTTGCGTTCACGCGACAGGCCCCTGTAGTCGATAACGCCGCGCGCCAGGGCGCGCTGGCAGACGGCGGTGGTTTCGTCGATGGTCTTGCGGACCAGGGCTTCCGAGACGCCCTCTCTGCGGCCGATCTCGGCGAAGCTGAGGCCTTCGATGCGGCTGGCCGCCAGATAGCGGCGATGCCGGTCCGGCAGCCCCGCCACCACCTTTTCCAGCAGCTTCAGGTCGTCGCGCGCGATCAAGGCCCTTTCCACGTCCGGGGCGTCGTCCGGCTCCAGCGCCGGCGCAGAGGCGTCCAGCAGGCGGGCGGTGCGCTGGCGACGCCGACGACCGTCGAGCGTCAGGTTGATGGCGACGCGGAAGACGAAGGCGCGGGGGCTTTCCAGCGAACGGTCCGACGGCCGTTCCCCGAGCTTGAGGAAAGCCTGTTGGGCGACGTCCTCGGGATCGGGCGGGCCCGCCCCGAACCGCGCGCGCAGGAAGGCGCACAGGTCGCCCCAGTCCTGGGCATAGGCGCGCCGATAAGCCGATCGGTCTTTCCACAGCTCGTCATTGCGAGCTTCTGGCCGCTCCGCCGTCGACACGAGGTCTCCCCAAACATCCGGTCTCGCCGGTTGGCGCGACGATGCTGGTGAAAGTCCGCCCGATCAATGGGCGGCGAAAAATTATGGATCGGCGGTCGTTTTCTTGTGCGGATCGCGGCTCGCTGGACGTCGTTCAATGTCGGAAAGAAAAGCGGAGAAAATCTCCGCATTTATTTAAGTTACCGGTACCTTTTTCTCTTTTCGCTTCGTTTGCGACATGCTTATTTCAATCATGACACCGGTGGCTATCCGGGTGAGACGGTCGACAAGGCCGCAGCATGGGAAGGGGAGGCGGTTCAATGAACAGTTCCGCGCGCGACTCGGGCGCTGCATCGCATGGCCGGTCCTCAGGCGACGAACGGCCCACCGAAGAGCCTGTCTTCGATATCGCCCGCGCCTTCCAGACGGATGTCGGCGACATGCTGACCCGCTCTCTCTGCCGCCAGATCCGTGAAGCCCTGCTCGAAGGAAAGGTCGTCGACCTCCCGGGCGTCGGGCGTTTCGAAATTCGCGACAAGCGCCGCTACGGCCTCGTCAATCCCAAGAGCGGCGCCCGCGCCGACCTCGGCGGCGAGCGCGCCGTCGTCTACCGGCCTGACCGCAAGCTGCTGCGCGACCTGAATTCTTCCCGAGGCGATGTCTGATGAGCGTATCCGTCCGCAGCCGTCGCTTCGGCGTGGTTTCCCTCCTGGCGCGGTCGATGGCGACCGCGCCGGCCGTCGCGATGGCGCGCGCCGGCGCCTTTCATGACGTCGGCCTTTCGCCCGAGGCGCGCGCCGCCGATCTGGTCTCGCGCATGACGATCGAGGAGAAGGCCGGTCAGTTGAAGCACGCCGCGCCAGGTGTTCCGCGTCTTGGCGTGCCCGCCTTCAACTGGTGGAGCGAGGGCTTGCACGGCGTGGCCCGGGCCGGCGAGGCCACGGTCTTTCCGCAGGCCATCGGCATGGCGGCGACCTGGGATGTCCCGCTGATCCAGGACGTCGCCGACACCATCGCCACCGAGTTCCGCGCCAAGTACGTCGAGAAGCGCGGGGCCGACGGAAGTTCCGGCCAGTATCGCGGCCTGACCGTGTGGTCGCCCAACATCAACATCTTCCGTGATCCGCGCTGGGGGCGGGGGCAGGAGACCTGGGGCGAGGACCCGCACCTGACCGCCGAGTTCGGCGTAGCCTTCGTTCATGGCCTGCAAGGCGACGATCCCAAGCACTACAAGACCGCCGCCACCGCCAAGCACTTCGCGGTGCACAGCGGTCCGGAGGCCGATCGCCACCACGACGACATCCACCCTTCCAGGCACGATCTGGCCGACACCTACTTGCCGGCCTTCGAGGCGCTGGTGAAGCGCGGCAAGGTCGAGGCCGTGATGTGCGCCTACAACGCCGTCGACGGCGTGCCGGCCTGCGCCAGCGACTTCCTGCTGAAGGAGACCCTGCGCGGCAAGTGGGGCTTCAAGGGCCACGTGGTCTCGGACTGCGCGGCGATCGCCGACGTCTTCCTGCCGACCTCGCACAACTACGCCAAGACTCCGGCCGAGGGCGTGGCCGTCAGCCTGAAGGCCGGCACCGACCTGATCTGCGCCGAGTTCGGCGCCAACAAGAGCTCTGAGATCGGCCCGATCGTCGACGCGGTGAAGAGCGGCCTGATGACCGAGGCCGAGCTCGACCAGGCCGTTCGTCGCCTGTTCGTAGCCCGCATCAAGCTGGGCCTCTTCGACCCGCCGGTCAATGTCGCCTATTCGAGGATCACGCCGGCCGACAACGATACGCCCGCCAACCGCGCCCTGTCGCTGAAGACGGCGCAGGCCTCGATGGTGCTGCTGAAGAACGACGGCCTGCTGCCGCTGAAGGCCGCGCCCAAGCGTATCGCGGTGATCGGCCCGAACGCCGACAGCCTCGACGCCCTGGTCGGCAACTACAACGGCACGCCGTCCAGGCCGGTGACGGTGCTGGCCGGGGTCCGCGCGCGCTACCCGGACGCCCAGGTGAGCTATGTCGAGGGTACGGGCCTGGTCGGCGCGCCGATGAACACCCTGCCGGGTGACGTCCTCTGCGCCGACGCGGTCTGCGCCGCGAAGGGTGTGAAGTTCGAGACCTTCCAGGGCCTGGAGTTGGCCGGTGAGGCCAAGGCCGAGGCCGCCGCCAATGTCCAGGTCAGCTGGGGGCGACCCAATCGCGAGAAGCGCCAAGCCTCGACGCGCTGGACGGGCTTCCTGAAGCCGACCGAGACCGGCGTCCACCGCTTCTCGCTGCGTGGCGAGGGCGGCTATCGGGTGATCGTTGACGGCAAGGTCGTGGTCGACGCCTGGAAGCGTCCGGCCGATGCGACGCCGGAGGGCGCCGTCGTCCTGACCGCGGGCCAGGCGCACGCGATCACGGTCGAGGCCTGGCAGGACGGCGACCGGGGCGATCAGCGCCTGACCTGGAGCAAGCCCAGCCAGGGCGCCGAGGCCGCGGTCGCCGCCGCCAAGGATGCCGACCTCGTGCTGTTCGTCGGCGGCCTGACCGCCAAGCTGGAGGGCGAGGAGATGTCGGTCCGCGCCCCGGGCTTCGCCGGCGGCGACCGCACCCGCATCGACCTGCCCGCGCCGCAGCAGACCCTGCTGGAAGGCCTGCACGCCACCCGCAAGCCCGTGGTGTTGGTGCTGATGAACGGCTCGGCCATGGCGGTGAACTGGGCGGACGAGAAGCTGCCGGCCATCGTCGAGGCCTGGTATCCGGGCGGCGAGGGCGGCCATGCCGTGGCCGGCCTGATCGCCGGCGACTACAGCCCCTCGGGCCGCCTGCCGCTGACCTTCTACCGCTCGGCCGACCAACTGCCGCCGTTCAAGGACTACGGCATGGCGGGGCGCACCTACCGCTACTTCGGCGGCGAGGCGCTTTACCCATTCGGCCACGGCCTGAGCTTCACGACCTTCAAGTACGGCCAACTGAGGGTCGCCCGTTCGGTAAAGGCCGGCGAGGCGCTGAAGGTCAGTGTCGATATCGCCAACACCGGCGCCCGCGACGGCGACGAGGTCGCCCAGCTCTACGTCTCGCGTGGCGCGGCCGGTGCGCCGATCCGTTCGCTGAAGGGCTTTCAGCGCGTGGCCTTGAAGGCGGGCGAGACCAAGACCCTGACCTTCGAGCTTGATCCGGCGGCGCTCAGCGTCGTCGACGCCGCCGGCGTGCGCGCGGTCGAGGCAGGGCCGGTCGATCTCTGGATCGGCGGCGGCCAGCCAGTGTCGCGTCCAGGCCTGGCCAAGCCCGCCGGGGTTTCCGTCCGCTTCGCCGTCTTGGGCCGGAAGGTGCTGCCGTGAAGCTGGACCGCCGTTCCTTCCTGGCCGCCGGCGGCGCCGGGCTCGCCGCGACCGGCATGAGCGCGCCTGCATCGGCCGCCGACCTGCTGGCGGTGCCCGACGAGGGCTGGAGCCTCTGGATCGACCAGGCCGCGCCCTGGAAGGACGATACGCTGCACCTGCCCAGCGCCGTCGACCTGAGGGCGCTGCCCATCAATCCGCCGACCGGCGGCTGGAGTGCGCTAGGGTCTCCCGAGGCCATCGCCGTCAGCCTGCCGACCACGGTCGAGGAGCACTTCTGGGGCAAGTTCGCTTCGCGACCCTATGGCCCTGACGAGTATCGCTACGCCGAGGATGACGACGTGCCACACTACGGCGCCTACAAGGGCGTCTCCTGGTGGTCGCGGACGATCGACATTCCGGCCAGCGCTAAGGGCAAGCGCGTCCTGCTGAACCTGCGCGGCGCGCGGCTGCGGGCCGAGGTGTTCCTGAACGAGCATCTGGTCGGCTACTCGATCATGTCGGAGCTCCCGTTCGCCTGCGACCTCACGGCGGCGATGAAGCCGGGGCAGGCCAACCGCCTTTCCATCCGCATCACCAACCCCGGGGGCCGCTTCGACTGGCGCGACAGCACCACCATGGTCTGGGGCAAGGTGAAGCTGTTCGCCTCGCACGGCTTCGGGGGCCTGGATCGCGGCCTGACGCTGAGCGTCCACCCGCTGGCCGCCCGCATCGACGACGCCTGGGTGCTGAACACGCCGCAGCCGCGCACCGTCACGGCCTTCATGGACGTGGTGCTGGAAAAGCCGGTCGCCGATCCGCGGAGCCTGCGCGCCAAGGCGTCCGCCACGTTGGTCGACGACCAGGGCGCGCCAGTCGCCGCCGACATCAAGCTTGAAGGCTTTGAAGCGTTGGAAGGCGGCCGTCGCCTGCGGGCGCGATTCTCGGTGAGTGCGCCCAAGGCCGACCTCTGGGACCTCGATGCGCCGCGTCTGCATCGCCTGCGCCTGTCGTGGGCGGAGGCCAGGCGCGAGGTCGATACGCGCGAGGTGCGCTTCGGCTTCCGCTGGTTCGGCGTAGAGGGTGTCGGGACCAACGCCCTGCTGAGGCTGAACGGCCGTCGCATCCGGCTCTATTCGGCGATCTCCTGGGGCTATTGGGGCTTCAACGGCCTGTGGCCGACCAAGGAGCTGGCCCGTCGCGAGGTCAGCGCCGCCCATGCGCTGGGCCTCAACGCGCTGCATTTCCACCGCAACGTCGGCAAGCCCGAAGTCTTCCAGGCCATGGACGAGATGGGCCTGCTGCGGGTGATGGAGCCCGGCGGCGGGCGCCATGCCATCGGCCGCGATCTCAAGCCCGGCGAGAGCCTCAATCCCGCTGACGCCTTCAGCCGCCGGTTCATGGTCGAGAAGTGCCAGGCCATGGTGCGGGCCTTCCGTTCGCACCCGTCGCTGGCCCACTACACGTTGCAGAACGAGATCGGCGCGAACCTGGCCAATCCCGACGTGCAGGTCGTGCTGAAGGCCATGCACGACCTGGATCCCAGCCGGGCGGTCATCCTCAACGACGGCTTCGTCAAGCGCGGCGCTGCCCAGGCGATGTACCTGCCGTACAACGACCACTACTTCCGTTCGGACGTCGAGGAATGGGGCGGCTGGTGGGTGGAGCACCAGGGCGCCGGCGACCAGTGGTACGACAGGTTCTACGCGTCCAAGGACGACTACATCCACATGCAGAAGGGCAAGCCCTTCATCGTCGAGTTCGGCGAGATGCAGGGCTGCGCCGTGGCCGACAACCACGTGGCCATGGTCGCCGAAATCCTGGCCAAGGGCGGCAAGAGCTACGACCTGGAAGACCACAAGGTCATCGTCGAGGCCACCAACGCCTATCTGGATCGCTGGGGCTTCCGCAAAGCGTTCCCGACCACCGAGGCGCTGTTCCTGTCGGTGGGGCGCAAGGCCTACGAGGCCTGGCGCAACTACCTGGAGAACATCCGCCTGGGCGAGACGGTCGACGTCGCCGCCATCTCCGGCTGGGAGAGCACGGCGATCGAGAACCATTCCGGGATCGTCGACGCGCTGCGCGGCTTCAAGGCCGATCCGACCCTGATGAGCCAGAGCCTGCGGCCCGCTCTGGCCGTGGCCAAGCCCCGCAGGCTGGCCTACGCGCCGGGCGAGGCGGCTGAGTTGGATCTCTGGCTGTTCAACGACACCGGCAAGCCGATCGCCGGCGAACTGGCGCTCAGCATCGTCGGGCCGGACGGCGTGGCGCGGGCGGCGGGCCGCTGGCCGGCGCCGCCGCACGAGGCCGACCGCATGTCCTGGCTGGTCGCCGAGAGCGTCCGTACGCCGGTCTTCGAGCGGGAAGGGCGGCATGTCATCCGTGTCGCCTTGTCGGGCTCCAGCCAGGTCATCTCCGACCGCGAGGTCTGGGTCGCCGCGCCGCAGGGCAATGCGCGCCGTAAGCTGAAGCTGGCTGTCTCGGGCGTTGCGAAAAGCCTGCGCACCCGGCTTGAGAAGCAGCCGGGGATCACGGTCGAGGACTTCAAACCGGGCGTCCGTTACGACGGCATTGTCGCCTCGGGCCTCAAGGCCGACGAGATCGTCCGCCGCCAGGTTGGCGAGCAGACCGGTCTCGAGGCCCAGCCCAAGAAGGGCGAGAAGGTCGAGCTGGTGCTCGGCGAACTATCGCCCGACGTGCTTGCGGCTGTCGTCGCTGGCGCGCCGCTGCTGGCCATGGTGCAGGAAGACGGCCTGGCCGAAGGCGTGGCCAAGCAGCTCGCGGGTCTTGGTCTCTTCTCCTATGCCGGCCAGGTCGGCGGCCTGCGGGCGCCTTGGATGGGCAACTGGAACTATGTCCGGTCCCACCCGACCTTCGCCGGCATCCCGTCCGACATGGCCATGAGCGTGCTGCACCAGGTCGAGGGGCAACCGTCGAACGGCCTGCTGGTGGACGGGCAGGGCGTCGAGGTGATCGCCGCCTACAGCCGCGATCACGACCGCCACAACGGCGCGGCCAGCTTCATCGCGCGCAAGGGCGCGGCGCGGGTGCTGGTCCATCGCCTTCCCGACATGGTCGCCCCGCTCCAGGCGCGCTGGCTGAGCAACGCGCTGGACTGGCTGGCGGCCGATCCGATCACGAGCCCAGGAGGGTGAGCGACGATGTCTAGCGCCTAGAGCCGAGACCTGATGGCGGCCTGCCGCCGTCCGTGAAGACCAAGAGATCAGTGCGGGCTTTCTCGCCGCCGCGTCCCTGGCGCGGCGAACGGGAACGCTTGCGCCAAAGCCGACGCGTCCGAAGCGACGCGATCAACAATTGGGAGGGAAATAGGGATGACCAATCACAAGACGGGCAAGGCGCCGCCGCGCACGCGGCTGATGGCCGGGATTTCGAGCCTGACGGTGGCCGCGCTGCTGACGCCGGCCGTGGCCCTGGCCCAGGCCACCGCGCCGCCGGCGGCGGACAAGCCGATCACCGACAACGCGGTCAGCGAGGTGGTCGTCACCGGCTATCGCGCCGCCCTGCGCAGCGCCATCGACACCAAGAAGAACTCGGACGTGATGCTCGACGCGATCAACGCCGAGGACATCGCCGACTTCCCGGACTCCAACCTGGCGGAATCGCTGCAACGCCTGCCCGGCATCTCGATCGACCGCGACAATGGCGAGGGCCGAACGATCAGCGTGCGCGGCCTGTCGGGCGACTTCAGCCGGGTGCGGATCAACAACATGGAGGCCCTGTCGACCGGCGCCGCCAACGACTCCGGCTCCAGCCCCAACCGCTCGCGCGCCTTCGACTTCAACGCCTTCGCCTCGGAGCTGTTCAGCTCGGTGCGGGTGCGCAAGTCCTCGTCGGCCGAGGCCGACGAAGGTTCGCTGGGCGCCACCGTCGACCTGATCACCGGTCGCCCCTTCGACTACAAGAAGAGCGCCTTCGCCCTGTCGGCCGAGGACAGCTATTACCAGAACGGCAAGAAGCACAGTCCCCGCATCACCGGCCTGGTCTCCAACCGCTGGTTCGACGGCCGGCTGGGTCTTCTGATGTCGGCCGCCTACGCCAAGCGCACCTCCGAGGACGACACCTATGCCCGCGGCGGCGGCTCGTCCGACTACGTCTATCGCGGTTCGACCTGGACCGGCGACGAACTGCCCGGCCGCGCCGGCTTCGCGGCTCCGACGGGTACGGTGTTCACCGCCCTGATCCCGACCACCCTGACGGGCGCGGCGCTGGACGCCTACAAGGCCAATCCGGCCAACTACTACAATCCGATCGCCAATCCGCTGGCCTATGCCGAGATGACGGGTTCGGATCCGGCCGCCTACGCCAAGCTCTATCCGAACTGCGCGGCGACCAGCGGCCAGCCGGTGGCGGGCCTGACCCCGACCTCGCCGGGCTGCAACGACAGCCAGATCCGCTTTCCGGCCCTGCCGTCGATCGCCCAGCGCGACGTCGAGACCGAGCGCCTGGGCCTGACCGGCGCGGTCCAGTTCGAGATCACCCCGCGCACCAAGCTGACGGTCGATGGCCTCTATTCGCGCTTCGAGAGCGTCAGCACCAACTATCAGCTCTCGCCAGTCGGCCTGAACCGCAACAACACCAACGCCAGCTATCAGTACGGCGCCAACGTGCCCACCGCCACGGCCCGCAACGGCAGCGCCATGACCGACGCCCAGCGTCGCGCGCTCTATCCGGGCGGCTGCACCTTCACCGCCGAGACCGACCTGAACCCGGGCCAGGACTGCGGCCAGCAGCTGTATGGACAGACCCCGGTCAGCGGCTACACCTACAGCTTCAACCCCTACAACCTGGATCCGTACGAGTACTACACCAACCCGTCCTCGCCCGGTTACGCGGGGCCGGCTTCCAGCCTGCCGTTCCGTGGCGACCTGATCGGGCGTCCGTCGGTCAAGCTGCTCGACGCCGAGGTGGTGGGCCAGAACGCCGAATATCTGAAGCTGGGCAATGTGGACTGGCGCTCGGGCGCCGACCGCGGCGCCTATACCACCGACTTCCGCCAGGTGTCGGCCGAGCTGACCCACGAGTTCAGCGATCGCCTGAAGGCCACCGCCGCCTACGGCGCGTCGCGGTCGGAGAACAAGAACACCGGCACCCTGGTCGAGTTCAACTACATGGACGCCCAGGAGCCCTTCATCTTCGACGAGCGGGGCGCTTCGGGCATGCCGCGCTTCGACGCCGGGTTCGATGCGGCCGACGCGACCAAGTGGGGCATCGTCAAGGGCTTCTCGGGCATGCGCCACTACAAGCGCAACACCCTGAACACCTACAACGGCGCCAAGATCGACGTCGCCTACGAGCTGGACGACAACTGGACGATCAAGTTCGGGATCACCGGCCGCAAGTACGAGTTCTCGACCGACCAGTACGAGCGCAACAACGACCTCCTGAACCCGACCGAGAAGGAAGCCGGCGTGACCAGCGCCTCGCTCGGCCAGATCATCGAGTTCGGCCAGGGACTGGACGTGCCGCAGGGCTCGACGACGCGATTCTACGCGCCGAACCTCGAGGCGTTCAGCAGCGTCTTCGGCTTCGACTGCGACTGCATCAACAAGTACGGCGACTTCCGGATCACCCGGAAACGCAACCGATCGGCCTCGTTCGAGGTGGCCGAGAAGAACCTCGCCTACTACGCCCAGTTCGGCTTCAACTACGAGGTCTGGGGCGGTCGTCGCCTGTTCGGCAACATCGGCGTCCGCCAGGCCGAGACGGAAGTGGAATCCCTCGGCGAGACCACGGCTGGCCGTCCGATCCGTGGCGAGAACAAGTACAGCGACACTCTGCCGTCCGGTAACCTGACCTGGGAGGCGATGGACAACCTCTACATCCGCTTCGCCGCGGCCAAGGTCATGGCCCGTCCGCTGCTGGGCAACCTTTCGCCGGCGGTCACCGGCGTGAGCATCCCCGGCGATGGCTCGACCACCGGCGGCACGCTGACGGTGGGCAATCCGAAACTCTCGCCGTTCCGCGGCAAGGCCTTCGACGTGGCCGCCGAGTGGTACTTCGCCAAGGGCGGCCTGATCAGCCTGGGCTACTTCCGCAAGGACATCGACTCCTATCCGCAGACGGTGTTCTACGAGGCCCCGCTGTCGGAGTTCCTCGACGCCGACGCCATCGCCCAGCTGCGCCTGCAGTTCCCCGGCGAGACGGGCGGCGACATCTTCCGTCGCGCCTATATTGACGCCGACAACGTCATGCTGGCCCGCCAGGTCCGCGACGCGCCCGGCGGCGTGCTGCAGGGCTGGGAGTTCAGCTACCAGCAGGACTTCACCTTCCTGCCCTGGTACTTCAAGAACCTCGGCGTCCAGTTCAACATGACCAAGCTGGACACCGAGCTGAAGTACATCCTCGATCCCGGCGCGGTGAACGCAACCACGGGCGCGGTGACCAAGGCGCCGGTCTACGGCACGGGACCCTGGCTGGGCGCTTCGCCCAAGGGGATCAACTTCACGGTCTATTACGAGACCAAGAAGTTCAACGCCCGCGTCTCGATGGCCCAGCGTGACGAGTACTACACCAAGTACCCGATCGCCTCGGGCAACTGCGACCCGGGCCTTCAGGCCAACGGTTCGGCCTGCGACGGTCCGCTGATCAACGAGTTCGAAGGCGCCAAGTCGACGATGAACGTCGACTTCTCGATGCGCTACCAGCCGATGAAGCAGGTCAGCATCACCTTCGAGGCCCTGAACATCACCGACGAGAAGTCCGAACGGTTTGTCTACAACGACCCGGTCATTCTCTCGTACGGCGGCAGCGGCCCCAACTACCGGATCGGCGTGCGCTACAAGTACTAGAGCGCGCCGCGAAACTGGTCGCCGCGCCCCTCCGCGCGGCGGCCAACCCCTTCGGCTTTCCCCAGGGCTCGAAGGCGGCCTCGGCGGAGGATCGTCGCGGTCCTCCGCCGCTTCTTTTTTCAGTTTGGCCAGGAGCTGGCGATGAAGACGGGTGACTTCCTGCTGGAGCGTCGGGCGGTGCTCGCCGGCGCCGGGGCGGCCTTGCTGGCGCCGACGGCTGCGTGGGCCAAGGCGCCCGACTTCGCCGCGCTGGGCTGGGCCGGCGCCAGGGGCGGGGAGGGCGGCCGGACCCTGCGGGTCACCACCCTGGCCGCCGATGGGCCAGGATCGTTTCGCGCCGCCGTCGAGGCCTCTGGACCACGCAAGGTGGTGTTCGACGTCGCAGGCGTCATCGACCTTGGCCGCAAGAGCATCCGGATCCGTGAGCCGTTCCTGACCGTGGCCGGCGAGACCGCGCCATCGCCGGGGATCACCTTCATTCGCGGCGGCATCCAGATCGAGAGCCACGACGTCGTGCTGCGTCACCTGCGGGTGCGGGCCGGTCGCGACGGCGCCCCCGATCGCAGCGGCTGGGAGGTGGACGGGATCACCTGCTGGAAGGCCCGTGACGTCATCGTCGACCACTGCTCGATCGCCTGGGCCACCGACGAGAACCTGTCGGCCTCGGGGCCGCGCTTCGACGGCGGCGACACGGTCGAGGCCTGGCGCAAGGGGACCTCGCACCGGATCACCTTCAGCAACAACATCGTCTCTGAAGGCCTGTCGCACGCCAGCCACGTGAAGGGCGAGCACTCCAAGGGCACGCTGATCCACGACAACGCGACGGAGGTGCTGATCGCCGGCAACCTCTATGCCCACAACCTGGAGCGCAACCAGCTGTTCAAGGGCGCGGTCCATGCGGTTTCCGTCAACAACCTGGTCTACGACCCCGGTACGCGGGCCATGCACTACGCGCTGAACGCCCCCGAATGGGAGGGGCGGGCCTGGCAGGTCGGCCGGCTGGCCCTGGTCGGCAATGTCGTGCGCGGCGGGGCTTCGACCCGACCCGACCTGCCTTTCCTGATCGTGGAGGGGCAGGGGGACCTCGACCTCTACGTCCATGACAATCGCGCGACCTATGCCGGGGGCGCGGCGATGCCCGAGCTGCGGGTGCTGCCCACCACGCCCTTGCCGCAGGTTCGGCGCCTGGCGGCCGCGCCGCTGTGGCCCAAGGGGCTTAAGGCCCTGCCGGCCTCGGCCGTCGAGGCCAGCGTCCTGGCCGGGGCCGGCGCCCGCTTCTGGGACCGTGACGCCGTCGACGTCCGAATCCTTCGCCAGGTGAAGGACGGGACGGGCCGGGTGATCGACGACGAAGCCGAGGTCGGCGGCTATGCGGCGGCCGGGCGGAACAAGGCCTGACGTCTCGAATCGACGTTTTTCGGCCACGTTTAGAAAAACATTGGCCACTTGTAGGAGTTTTTAGGGTCGCCGCAGGTGGCCATACCGCTCGCCCCGGCCGACGCGCCTGAGCGAGCGTTGTTCGTTGTTTCGTCGAAGGTTTTGAGCTTTCAGGCCTAATCCGCTCGCCAATATGTCAACGTTGTCATCGGCTGATACGTCACGGCAGGCTTATCGCATTGATCATAACAATAACTTGTCTGAGTATCTCGGTTATGCAACAGAGTGGTCAGGCCAAATATGGCGAGGCCTGACGGCGAAGACCGTCAGCGAGGGCGGGAGAAAACAATGATCAAGACAGCACCGGCCGGCGCATAGCGACGGCCCGGCCAGATCCCGAGGGATGGCCGGGCGACGTCGCCAATTGCAGCCATGAGCCTGGCGGGCGGCCAAAGATGCTCCCCGCGAGAAATAAGAAGACTTTGGGAGAGGAAGTAATGAAGCGCTTCAGCGCGCGCGGCCGCACGGCCGCGGCTGTGTCGATCATCGCCTTGAGCGCGGCCGTCTGGCCGGTCCAGCAAGCCGCCGCACAATCCGAAACCGTCAAGACCTCCGGATCGGTTGAGTCCCCGACCGAGGTCGAGGCCATCATCGTCGGGGCCCGCGCCTCGCAGCAGTCGTCGATCGCGCGCAAGAAGCGCAGCGCGACGGCCCAGGACTCCATCGTCGCCGACGACGTCGGCTCGTTCCCAGACAGCAACGTCAACGAAGCCATGTCGCGCATCGCCGGCGTCGCCATCGAGCGCAACGGCTTCGGCGAAGGCGACGGCGTGTCGATCCGCGGCAACGGCGCCGACCTGACCCGCGTCGAGCTGGACGGCATGGGCGTGGCCGCCTCGGGCTTCAGCCTGGCCGTCGGCGACGGCGGCGGTCGCGCGGCCGACCTTCGCGAATTCCCGGCCGAGATGATCAAGAGCCTGGACGTCATCAAGGGCCAGACGGCCGACATGACGCCGGGCGGCCTGGGCGCCACCGTGCAGATCCAGACCCGCACGGGCCTGGACTTCAAGAAGCCCTACCTGTCGATCCGCGGCGCGGCGGCCGGCAACTCGCTGTCGCGCAAGGCTTCGCCGGAACTGGGCGTGGTGGCCTCGCGCAAGTTCCTCGACGATCGCCTCGGGGTGATCGGCAACATCAGCTACAGCAAGCGCCTGAACGACAGCCACGCGCTGAACAATGGCGGCTCGAACAACGCTCAGGGCTACACCCGCTTCGCCGACTTCGACAATTCGCCGGACAAGACCTTCACCTACAATCCGGCGACGGCCAACGGCGTCGGCGCCACCGACCCGATCGCCTCCTGGGCCCTGGTCGGCGGGGGGCTGTTCAATGCGCCCACGCCGCTGGATGTCTACACCAAGTCGGCGGCGGCCAAGACCAAGGCCGAGTGTCTGACCGCGTTCCCGACGCTGACCGACGCGCAGCTGGGCACGATCGTGGCCGGCAGCAACGGCGCCAACCGCCAGGCCGCCCAGGCCGCGCAGATCAACGCCCAGATCAGCTGTCTCAACCAGTGGAACGACTACGCGCCCAACCTGGTGCGCGACCAGAACCTGACCCAGTACGAAGACCGCCTGTCCTGGGACCTGCGCTTCGACTATCGCGTCACCGACGACCTGACGATCTTCGCCAAGTACCAGGTCGCCAACCGCGAGCAGAACGAGAACAACCGCCAGCGCACCCGCGGCGGCATCACCTCGCTGTACGGCATCTCGCAGAACCAGACCGCGGTCTCGATGCTGACCAACACCTTCTATCCGGCCGGCACGCCCAACGTGCTGTCCGCGATCCCCGGCGGCGGCTTCTACATCTACAACCCCGGCATGCCGACGGCGCCCTACACGATCGACACGACGCCGGGCTCGAGCGTGACCAACAACTCGTTCCCCCTGATGGGCGTGGCGGCCAACATCGTGCCGGGCTCCATCCAGATGGACGGCAACCACCACCTGACCCAGTTCGACATCACCAACGCCGCGCTGGGCATCGACCAGATCCAGAACGACCAGATCTGGAAGACGAACTACATCTCCGGCGGCGCCAACTACAATCGCGGTCCGCTGACCATGGACCTGATCTTCGGCCGCAACGAGAGCGAATACTCGCGCACCGACCTGCGCTTCTCGCGCAGCTACACCTACGGCAACGCCACCATGCGCGCGCTGGAGAACGGCATCTGGACGATCGACATGCCGTCGAACTTCGATGACACCGACATGCGCAACTACGCCCAGCTGAACGCGCCGACCGCGGTGGGCCAGCCGGCCTATTCGAACGCCTACCGCCTGGTCTTCAACCCGCGGAAGGTGGAGAGCGGCGAAGATCAGCTGAAGTTCGACGTCACCTACCTGCCCGACATGCCGCTGTTCACGCGCTTCAAGGCGGGCATCCTCTATCGCAAGGCCTCGGCCAACTCGTGGGGCGGCGGCGGCTATTCGCCCGACCCGAACGTGTTCGTTCCGACCCTGACCCTGCGCGGCGACGTGCGGGCCTGCGCGAACGTGGCCTCGACGCTGCCGGCCAACGCCTGCGCCTACGGCTACGCCCCCAACCCGACCACCGGCGTAAACTTCCTGTACGGCCTGGAGACCCTCACCCAGGCCCAGCTGATCGATATCTTCCAGAACTCGATCGAGCATAACTCGGGCAAGTTCATGCCGGGCTACAAGGGCGTCTCGGGCCTGGAGCTTTGGGACAGCATCGACGTCAAGAAGGCCTTCTCGCAGCTGGCCGGCGCGGTGAACTACAACTTCGACTGCCTCAAGGAGTGCACGGCCAGCGACGGCAAGGTCTACAAGCAGCCGTTCAACGAGACCGAGGAGAAGATGGCCTCCTGGTACTGGATGGCCGACCTGGCTCACGACCTGCCGTTCGGTATGGAGTTCCGCGGCAACCTGGGTTCGCGGATGTTCAAGACCGAGGTCGAGGGCTCGGGCTACGTGACCCTGGCCACCACCTTCAAGACCCCGGCCTTCGACCCCAACAATCCCAACCTCGCCGCGGGCATCGTCACCACCAACCGCGTCCGCCCGGTGTCGATCAACAAGAGCTACACCGGCTGGCTGCCGTCCTATAACGCCGCCGTCTGGGCGATCCCCGACAAGGTGGTGCTGCGCTATTCGTGGGCCAAGACCATCGCCCCGCCGGCGATGAAGTTCCTGTGGCCGGGCGGCACCTGCACCTATGACGAGCGTCGCGACGGCGTGACCGACGTCGACGGTTCGGAGCAGGACATGACCTGCGGCACCTTCGGCAACGCCGAGCTGAAGCCGTACCAGGCGACCAAGAACAACACGAGCCTGGAGTGGTATCCCAACAAGGACACCTCGTTCAGCCTGGCCTACTACCGTCAGAAGGTGCGGGTCGGCGGGCCGCTGGCCGTGCCGGTCAAGAACGTCAACGTCTTCGAAGGCACCGACATCGAGATCCCGGGCACCGGCGGCAAGAAGTTCTCGGACTACGAGTTCGGCATGACCACCTACGAGAACGGTCCCGGCTACGTGCAGTCGGGCTGGGAGTTCGTGGCGCGCACCGCCTTCACCTACCTGCCGTGGAAGCTCAGCAAGACCGGCATGGACTTCAACATCTCGACCACCAAGTCGGGCACGGCGGTCACCTACATGGACCCGCTGACCGCCGAGGCGCTCGACCCGCAAGGGCAGTCGAAGTACTTCGCCAACCTGGTGTTCTGGTATGACGACGGCGTCACCAAGGCCCGCATCGCCTACCAGACCCGCGACCGGGTGCTGACCTGCATCTCGCCGTGCGGCAACACCAGCGCCTCGCCGGTGGCCAACGCGCCCAACACCAACATCGGCAACTACGTGCGCTTCCCGTACAATCCGAGCGAGCCCTACTACTCGGAGCAGTACGAGTACCTCGACGCCAAGATCTCGCGGCGGATCAACAAGAACCTCGAGGTCTACCTGGAAGGCCGCAACCTGCTGCAGGCCGCCCGCCTGTCGGTGGGCTCGGACGACCGCGGCTTCGAAGGCCGCGCCAATCCCTGGTCGGTCCAGTACGGCGGCTCGCGCTTCGCCCTCGGCTTTACCTACCGGAACTAGACTCTCCTTTCCGGTTGGCGACTGGCCCTTCCCTGGAAACAGGGGAGGGCCTTTTGCCGTGGAGGGCTGGATCCGCGAACCTCCCCGCACCGATCGCGTCAGCGATCGGTGCGGGGGAGTTGGCGATGAGTTTCCGACGTCTCGAAAGCTGAAAACGTCCCCCTCCGGCCCTCCGGGCCACCTCCCCCAGAGGGGGGGCTCATGGGCGCCTTCCTGGGCCTTGTGCCCAGGATCCAGGGGTCAGCCTGCTCAAACCTTTCGCGCACGGTCGAGGTTTGAGCGGCGGCCGGCGCCACGAGGGCGAGGGAGGCGGGGGTGTGGTGGGC
>Ga0247823_10000193_pt1 | contig 51384 bp, 40 predicted proteins | sample 13C_PalmiticAcid_2_FD_192426 | JGI IMG/M metagenome (GOLD analysis project Ga0247823, IMG submission 192426) | Soil microbial communities from agricultural site in Penn Yan, New York, United States - 13C_PalmiticAcid_Day30 | ecosystem: Environmental > Terrestrial > Soil > Agricultural land... | reverse complement strand
GATTGCGTCAAGCGGACGGAGAGGGAGGGGACGAGTCAAAAAAAAACAGTGGGCAGACAAGCAGACAGATTGCTGCTTGGCTACCACCACCCCCCCTGGGTCGTGTCACAGGGTTGGGGTCTCCCGTTGCCCTTCGGCTAGTGCAGCCTCGGTAGCGGACAATGGCCGCCGACGTCGTCGGAGCCAGGTGAGACCCAAATCGGGCGGGTGCGGGCAGTGGCGCCTGATGCCGACACCGACACTGGAGTCGGCGGCGCTCTGGATGGGGTCGCAAAATCGAGATTGACCCGGAGCAGCGATTCTGGTGCTGCGCTGCTGGCGCTGCACAATTGACTGGCGAGCGGGTTCTGGGCAGGCTCTTGGTATGCGCTGCTCCCAAGTGGAGATAGCCGGCAGCGTTTCTTCAGGATGTCGGCGCCGGGTGGTGTCCTGCTGTTCGGTGGTGCCCAATCCAATCGTGGCTGCGTCCTCTGCGACGCAAGGCAGGTAACGGTAAGGTAATACGCGCGGTGTCTCACGGCACAGACCGAGAGGGGCCTGTGATTGTTGCCCGGTGGAGTCCGGAACAGCCGGTGAAGAATGCTATTGTCTCGTTTGCTGGGAAAGGAAGGAATCGGTGAAGGCTGTGACGAGATGAAGTGAAGAAGGGAGGTTCACCGGTCGCGGGGAAGGCGCGGCCTGACCACTTGTTGCCCCCGTCACCCTTCCTGGTCCCTGGTTCTTGAGCAGGCAGGAGCGGCCAGTGAGCAGAGCAGATCCGAACAGGGGCGCAACGGGCGGGAAAATGAAATGCGACCAAGCCCCGGTTCCGTTGGGACTCTGGTGCGGATAGAGTTGGTCGCAAAAGGGCGGGCATCGGGTCATGCCATGGGGATGGGATTTGGGCGCGATGGAACGTGCGAGCGCCCTCTTCGCGTTGCACAGGATGCTCTGTCGCTTCACATTCCTCCCCACCTCACCCACCACCCGGCCAACTCAGCACTCCTCCTCCGAGTCGAGTCCCTGACTGGCTGCCGGCACCAACAACCGTGGACGCTTCCCATCCTCCGTGCCGGCATATAACTGCAGTCGATTATACCCCCACACATTCTTCGATTCTCTCCGCGTCTCCATTGTCATGCATCGCAAATCATGGCCTCACCAAACCGACAGCGCGGGTGACCATCTTCGCGACCAATGGCGCGTTCCGGAAGCAGCGGGGAAAGTTCTAGCGTCGCCCCAGCTTTGGTGTGCCTGGAAGCCCGTGGGCTTGGCATCGAAACTGCTTCCCCTTCTGCTTCACTCCATTGCCGCCGGGACAAATGAAGCAGCGACGGAGGTTTTGACAAGTTGATACACGCTCGACGAGGTGAGGTATCTGGATATGTAATCACATTCTCAAAAGCAGTTTGTGTCTCTGCTGTGTGCCGATGGATTGTCGATGCGTTTTTCGTGGGGAGTCCGGGACCAGCCGTGCCAAGCGCCCCACGCAGCGACCCCAGTTTCCACCAACAGCCCCACCCCGATCAGGGGAAGTGCTGGGCCCCTGGGACACAGAGCTGAGGCGGTCTCCGTCAGGTTGGGACGACAGAATCGGCGAGACGTCATGGGAGGTCCGCGGATTCGCCTCCAAGGACCTTCTTGGGATCTGGTGTCCAATCGTGTTGATTGGGACCCCATCACAACTGAGCATTCTGAACGAAACAACAATACCAGCACGGCAGGACAGCAGGACGGCTGTGCAGACACAGACAGGTAAAGGAGGCCCGGACGCGATGGGCTTGAAGCCACCTGGTGAAACAGAGCCTAAAAAAACCAGAATCTCACGCGGCAGCCACTCCGCTCCCTTTGCAACACTCGGCGCGACATGGGGGAGTCGCGCTCCGTAGCGCGAGAGGCCGGAGCAGCTGCTGAGGTGTCCGCTCTTATTGGAGGTCTCTGAGAGCAGAGACATCTTCCGCAGTTTTGCCAGCGCAGGTGGGCAACCATCCTCGTCCCAATTTGTGTCAACGGTCAATCAGAACTGACTTGCATGTCTAGGATGAGGTGCAGACGCTTCCGCACTCCCGAAGCCCCGATGAACCCTGCGGTTGCCGGGACCCACATGTGCTCCAAGGGATTGTGGTCCCCGACGCTGCCCTGCAAAATTCCTCGAGCACATGTGTGCAAAGACGGCACTGGGGTTCCCAGGAGGAGCACAATGGGAAAGCCGACAACGACCCCAAATCGCGTACCGGATTGGGCCCGGTGCAGGAGGAGGCGGGTCTGGGCACTTGATCAATTTCGGAGGGATATCTCCATGCCTGGCCACGATCGGGCCGATCAACCAGGCCTGTGTCCCATCCGAGCTTCCTCCCCAAAAGGTCGTCGAGAAACCAACACCTTTTCGAAGCTCTGCCACGTTGCAAGGCGCCCACTCTTGGTCTTGATATCGCGTGGGCCGAGCGCCCGGGCACCGGCCACAACCAGCGTACGGGAGGGTTTCGGACTTCCTCCTCATGGAATGGCTGTGGCGCGCCTCGCGGCCCCTTTGAAATCCTGGTCTTCCTCTCGAGGAAACGCTAGGTCGCTCCATGAGCTCATGAGCTCCTTTACATAGGTCTTCGGCCCCAGAGCGATGTTTCATGCGCTCAAACCCCAGAACCCGGGTGCCGGTACATACCATGTGGCCTGAACAACGGACTTGGGCCGGGTGCCAACAGACATGGGCGAAGGCGGGGGTGCAAAACTCAGTTCTGAACCCAGCGGGGCCGATTCAACATGCCACTTTCACCAGCCTGATTGACCCGGTTCTTGACTTGGTGTTGGCCATTACAACCCCACTGGATTAGCTGCTGATACCCCCTGCTCACCGGTCAATATCAGATTGCAGAATATAGCGGGTCCCGAGACTGCCGGGGGGGAGGGGTTCTCGGGTCAGCACCCGACACAACATCAGCTTCACCGGTTCTTTCGGCTCTCGGTGCTCACTCCACGGGCCGGGCTTCTTGTGCGAGCCATCTTGGTGACAAGGGGCGCCATGTTGGGCCCGGCGAAGTCTTCGAGCAAGCCAGCAGAAGATGTGTTCGAGGTGGCGCTGGATCCTCGACTTGGACATAATGGGGCTTGCAGTTATTCCATGTTGTCCACTGTGTTCCTGATTCCGGGGTTGCGAGCTGTACCACTTTGGCGGCTATGAACTCGGCAGAAAGCCTTTCTTCTCAGACGTCGAATCCAACGGCGGATGACGGGGCCGGTCTTTTGTCTCATTGCTCGCAAGCCTCGCAAGACCTGGGCATTGGTACTTGCTTCACCTTCTCTGGGAATCTGTGGACCGTCTGGCTGACCGTGTTTTATAGACGCTCTAGGCGGCCCGTCCGATCATACGAGGTCTAGCGACTGACAAGCGATGTACGGATACGGAACCCGGTCACTCACAAAGGCCCACCCCCGATGCTTTGGGTTACAGAGCAGCACACCATCACTCCAGGGCCTGGAACGACTCTTCATGGCGTCAGCCACCACCCCAAGAACATGCACCAGCCTGGACAGACCCTCAACTTCTGGCCCGTCCCACTCAAGCCCGACCAACAAGCCTCGTTTTGGTGCTGGCGGGCTGCAAGACATGGAGCCCTCGATGCCCTCTCTGTCTCTGGATTGTACAAGAACAGAACATGCATGACCGGAACCGCGGCCTTGGCGTCTACACGGTTCCCGAGATGGCCCAACTGCGTGCGACTGTGAGCCGGGATCCCCCATCGAGGTGACGCTTGTGGAATCACCCTTTTGGGAAGACTGCACACAGACCCCACCATTTGCAAGAGCGAGACCTGGTCAACGGCTGGGCCGCTTCACACAAGAAGGAAATACGGTTCCAGGCAATTCTTCCTCGCCCACAGGCGCGAAGCATCCCACGCTCAGTTGGCGAGATTTATAGGCGTCCCCCGCCCCCCCGGTTCACCGAAGTCGAGCAAGCGAGGGTGATAACAGAGGTCTCTTGAGCTGGGAGCCGTTCTCGTCAGCCCTGAAAGTCTCTTCCTGCTGCCCTCTTTGCTCGACCTCGCTGTGCTCTCCCCAAGTCGACCCCGCCCGTTCGCTGCAGCAACCACAGCTAATGTGCTGGCTTCTCGTCAGGGTATGCACACCGTGCACCATGCGTGCTGACTTGTCTTTGATAGTCCCTACCTGATGCCTCCTGCCTGAAAGAAAATAGGAACAACACGACAGGACTATCTTCACCCTGAATCCAGGGCCAAACATGCCTCCCCAGGGCCCGGGTTGGTGCTCTCCGCTGCTCCGGTTCTTCCGCGTCCAGGATCTGGCCTTCTCGTCTCCTTCTGCCTTTCATGTTGGGCTCGCTGGACATGTAAAGACGATGCAGTTCGGAGTGCGGGCCGGACTTGGCTGCCCAGCCAAGCCATGTCAATAATTCCTTCTTATGCGAGCGAAGGTGGAGCGTTCCTGCCAACATGCCTCCCTCTGTTTTAGCGCTATCCCGAGATGTCAGGTACTGACAGTGCAGGCTGCACTGCCCTGCTAGTGGAGGTTTGCGAACGTACGAGGCAGTCATAACCGCGCCCAACGGCACTTTTGCTCGGAAACCCCGTCCCTTGAGGCCGTTCGTGGCTTCCCTCCGCGGGGATCCTCCGGCCCGGAGCGATGATTCCCTCTGTGCCCGATCGCGGATTCAGGCCGACGAGGGGAAAAATAACAACCAATCAGGTAGTAGTCCTAAATGCGTCTTGTGCTGCTGGAAGTCGCTTCGCGCAGCGAAATACGTTACTTATTAAGACCCCGGGCATCGCGCCTGCTTGCAGCCAGGTCTCCATCCAAGCCCACGCAACCCAGTCGACCTTCCTCTCAGGACCGAAGCCCGCGCCTGCACCTTCCCGCTCAAAGCTCGAATGGCAATCACGAACAGGCGGCCATCCGATTTCCGCTCGCGACCCGTGGAAGCAGACAGGGCCCAGAAGTTGGTTGAACTGGGCTTCCAGGTTGGACTCAACCCGAACTGCGCCGGTCCGTATTAATGCCAGGGGAAGCCCCCGTCCTGCGTCTGTCGCAGCGCCTGCTTGCCTCCGAGGCAGTAGGACTCGGATTACCTTCGTTTGCATGAGCATCTGGATGGGAAGTTGCAGCCGGTGAGTGTGCAAACGCGTCCGGCCAACTGAGGGACCCGAGAAGGACCGCGGACGCCTCGATCCTCGCATCCATCTTCACTGCTGGCCAGGCCTCGACTCCTGTTTCCATTTGCAGACACAGCCGCGTCTTGCAAAGTGGCTCGCCTCGCTTTCTTGCGCTTGCGGGCCTGGAACCATTCTTCAAGTCGGTTTTGTTGCTTCTGCGGCATGAGTCCCGCAACTCACTGGCTGCAGTCCGCGAAGCATTGCTCGGCCTAGGCCTCGTCGTTCTTTGTCGCCATGGAGCTCAACTCGGTCTCGATCCACGATGTCATCCATCCCACGGCTGCCTTCTCTCAGAACCCACCGCCGTCCAAGCCGCAGGCGACAGTGACCTCCGACGGCGTCTCCTGGGACGAGTCCCAGCTCAACCCGAAGAACCGCATCGACAGCCTCGACCCTCCCGTGGATCCTCTGTGGAGGATTGATGGCTGTACCGGGCTGGCAACGCAGTACTATGCCGTGCCGCTCTTTGTCCCCGACATGCCGCCTATGCGCTTCGACGTATTCATCCCAGAAGAGGCAGCCGCCTCTCCGGTCCTTCGCCAGCTGCTGGATCTGAACATTGCCTTCCACACCAAGGATGCCCCAAGACTCCGGCGGCTCGGCATTTCTCGCTACATTGTCCGGGCTCTGCAGGCTTGGATCGCAGAAAGCGGCCCTGACGGGTATTCGACGCTGTGTGAAGCACTGCCTTTCGGCTCCCGCATCATCTTTGAAACCCTCCACTTCGATGTCCGAAAGACGAAGATCTCTGTCGTGCCGACCTATTATGTAGAAAGGCAGCTGCTTGGATTGGCAAAACTGGACGAGAGTCTCCGGGTTGCCCCTGAGCTCCTCCCCGAGGCTGTCGACATCTCACGCTTGAGCATCGTCCAAGAGCTGCACGACAGCGTCTGCCTGGTGCGCATTCAGGAGGACAGAGGAGGCGACCGGGACGACGAGCTGTGGATTCTCAAGGCTCTGACGAGCAGCACCAAGTACCTGTTCCTGGAGCTGCGTAACCTGCTCCAGATGGACCCGCACCCGAACGTTATTTCGCGCCCTCCCTACATCGTCACCAAACGTTGCCTGTTCGGTGGCAAGACGGCAGTTGTCGGCTTCATTCTGCCCTACCACAAGCCAGGCAGTCTCCGCGACAAGCTACCGCTGCTGCGGATCCACGGCCGCCTCGACTTGGGCCAGCAGCTGAAATGGGCCGCCCAGCTCACCTCGGCCATCTCGCACATTCGCGAACGTGGCGGCATGTTTTACCCAGACCTGCGGCTTGACAACATCCTCCTGTCGGCTTCACAAGACATTATCATGGTCGATTTTGAGCAGCGCGGCGTGTGGTGCGAGTTTGCCGCGCCCGAGGTCAATGCTGTTGAGTATGTGCGTCTCCTGGCCAGCGACGAGTTGGAAGACGGTGGCCCTACACCAAGCTCGATTTCCGGGGAGACCCGAACTCACTTTGCCGCCATCCTCAACCGGCTTCTCCCTGACTGGGACACTCTGCAGGCCTGCGAGGACTACTCTTCTCACAGGCCGCACGACTACGCCAACTACAATATCCCCTGGCTCGCTCTGGACGAGACGGAGCAGGAGGCTGCCATGGTGTATATGCTTGGCCGAGTTTTCTGGTGTATCTTCGAAGGCCAGAGCGCGCCCCAGAAAGCCGCGGTGTGGCAGTCATACCGTTACGAGCCAGACATTGAGTTTCCAAGCTTCCGCCTGACTCCGCCCGGGTTGAGACATCTCATTGACTGGTGTACAAGAGGCAGACGTGACGTGTTGTCGAGCGTGATTGTCAGACAAGGGAGCCGACTTGTTCTGCGGGACGGTGAAACCAGAAGTGCCGAGATGGTGCTCGAGGCTGCTCGGAAGTGGTGGAAGGCAGAGGTACATGCTGCAGAGGAGTATCTCAAGACGCGCGAGAAGCAGAAGACGAGTGGGGAGTGGGACGGCAATCACTTTGGGCGGCCCACGCTGAGGGAGGTTTTGGTCGAGTTGGAGCGGTTCCGCGAGCAGGCTGACGCTGACTGCGTCGCCGATATCACTTTCTAAGCAGCTCGGGTGCTCGTGTCGCTGGGAACGCCCGGAAAGTCTGGGCATGGTGTATGCGCGATATTGGAGGGCATCTGTTAGGGAGAGGTGTGTTCGCGAACTTTTTGTACTGTCATGTTTGGCAGGTCGGTTTAGCTACGGTTATAGAGAAAAGGAGACTGTAGCTAGCCATGATCACACGGCTTGATATAACCCGGCTCAGCACTCCAGGCTCCCCGTTTCATGTTGCCTTGCGAGGTGGTGAGACACGGACACTCATCAGCTTCCGGTTTTGCAGCGTTTGGATATCCTTGACTCTTGACCCTTGATCGTAATCGGCTTGCTGCAAGCTTCAGGGCGCGTTTTTGTGAAACAAACATGGGCCTGAAACGGAGGAATTGTTCTGGTCCTGCGAAGAAAGATCTCGTTTTGAAACTAGAAATCACCGCGGTAGAGTTGCTGAAGCGAAGCTTGAAGTACCGTGTGGAGGACACATGCGCAAGTAAAGGGAAACCTAAATAGAAAAGCGTACAGCATTTGAGCATTATCGCTGGTATTACATTACACGTCAGATGGGCTTATGCTAGAGCCAAAACAGAGAGGTATTAGACCGAGCTCCCTTCAAACTCATCCCCATCTCCGCCCTCGCCCTCCTCAAGCCCGGCGCCGCCGAGCAACCCCCGCCTGGCGTTCCGCACCTCCCACTCAAACTCCTTCAGCGCCTTCAGCTCGCTCCGGAAGAACAGCAGCGCCATGAGCCCGTCGACGGTGCCCGCCGTCAGGCCCAGGCTGCTGACGAGCACCAGGATGAAGGAGATGTAGTTCTTGCCGGACGGGGTGAACCATACGCCCACGAGGCAGGCGATGCTCGCGAGCAGGGAGGCGAAGAAGTGGCGGCCGCGCCAGGTGAGCTGGCTCTCTTCGCGGGCGGTGTACGACTTGATTAGGGAGAGCATGGTGTCGTATGCGGCGGGGGGCAGGGCGTCTGGGGAGGGGTCGAGGAAGGAGTTCAGCTGGGACTGGTAGGTGGTGTCGAGGAGGTGGGTTGTGCTGGGGGCAGGGGACTGGAGTTGGAGGTAGGCGCCGTTGTGGACGGCCGAATCGGTTTTTGACTTTTCTGGGTTGGCTGGTATGGGCTCGTCGGGTGGTTGGAGACTGCCTGCTGCTGTGGGAGAAGATTCGCGCTTGGAGGTTGTGGTGTTAGACTCGGGAGGCGGCGATGGCTCTGACTGCCGGTGCGGGTGGAAGGCGAGGGTGGCTTCCATGGCGAAATGGTCGCTTAGGGAGCAGCCTAACTCGGGATGCCGCATCATCATGCCGACCTTGGCCTGCTTGACTACCCAGCCGCCGCCACCAGCGTGGATATCGCCCGAGCCTGCAAAGATATAGTCTAGGCGTTTCCCCAGGGGGTCTTGAACGAGAAGGCTAGTTGTCAGTATTTAAGAGGCTATGCGAGGGTTAGAAAGATGACATACCGGGAGTGTCTGGTGCAACTGGAATTGGAGGCTTGCCCTGCCCCAAGAGGTTCTGCTGGGATTTGGACCAACGCCACGTGTTGTACGGGCCGTCCGAAGCGGCGCCGTTCTCCTGGATGTTGAACTCGGCGGTCGGAACAGGGCGGTGGCGGGCCTGCTCGGCCGGGTGATGGGAGGGCCCTACTGAGCTGTCCGGGTGCAGAACCCGCCAAGTGTCGCGCACGGGGGCGAGGGCCGTGACGAGCTGGTGCTCGAGCGACATGGGGATCATGTTGAAATCGCCCATTGCCACCACGAGATGGCCCCGCTCGGCAGCTCCTCGCAGCAGCTTGGCCATCTCCCAGGACTGAGCGGTGCGGTGGCAGAGATAAGAGTCGTCCGGCTTCCCGCCCTCGTAAGGGGCATGCGTGTGGGTGTTGAAGACTTCGATGACCTGCTTTGGGGCCGGACCGTAGCGGATCTTGGCACTTGCGACACCCTTCCCGACGTACCAGTCGCCGCGCCAGAAGGCGGTCGGACGGCCGTTCAGCGGGTAGCGGTACATGCTACTCTCCTCGATGGGCCAACGCGACAGGATGGCCAGGCCGCCGCCGAGAGCGGCACTGTGGTAGAACTTGCCATATGGCAGGATGAAGCGGGTCTGACGGCGGATGCTCTGGTAGTCCTCCTGGGTCCAACACTCCTGAAGGGCGACGATGTGAGGCTGGGGGCTGGCAATGGCAAGCTGGCGGCCAATCTCAGTCAAGCGCTCTCGCCGGAGCTTTGAGATGTACTTGAGCCCCCAGCAGTTGAGCGTGAGGAGGTTGATTTCCTCTGGTGGGCCCTGCATGTTGCATCTGGCTGAGAGTCGAGTGAAGAGCCAAGGTACTCCGTATGATGCGGCTGATGGATACTACTCGGTCCCCGACACCGTGGATCTGTGGGGTGTTTCTTGGCCTCAGAACAACAACCTCGAGGGTTGAATTCCAGGTTGGTTTGCGGGGAGAAACAAGGGTTTAAACGCCCAACAATTATGTGACGGATGGTTCGCTTCAGAAGAAATCCGTCACTTGACTTCAGGGTATGCAGTAAAGAAAAGCAAACACCTTGAGTCTCTGCTGTCTTTGTCAGGGAGAAAGGGTGCTCACTTCAGACGAGACGATTGCAGCAGATCAGGAACAGCAGAGAAGATGAGCCCAAGTGCCGCAACTGGTTTCATTGCCCCCCTGTTGATGGAACCACGCTAAAGGCAAGGCTAGTGGCGGGCTTTCAGCACACCCGACCCGCGGATGGCTTGGGAGCAAGGGTCTGGGTCCGGGCTCTGGTGAATTGCCCAATCGAGACAGAGGAGGGCACCCTGCCAGTTCCACTTAAATTTGGCAACCAGTTTCACTGGGACGCGCACCGCGACCGACCTCGCGGCATTCGGGCAAGGGCTGTTGTCACCGGCCCAGTCCAGACGATAGGGACTGTCATCACGCACTCCCATCACCATGTCGGAGCTCGACTCAGCAGCAGCGACGCCCATCACAGAGCCACCCTCAAAGAGGCGCAGGGTGCACGATGACAGTCTCGACTCCACGCCACGCTACGGGTCGCCCGATGGCCCTGCCCAAAGCTCCCCGCCAAACACTGCGCACCTTCCAGACCAGAGCCTCTCTATCCGCCGTGCTCCACGAAGTAGCCGCTCTCGCAGCCGGAGCAGAGGCCGAAGCCCAATAATGGACGAGGCGAATGACGGGAGACGGCGATACCGTTCCTCGCCGTCCGCCTCTCAATCCAGATCTCGCTCTCGCACCCGGTCTCGGTCGCGAAGCCGCTCTCGCTCTCGCAGCGCTTCCTACTCCCGCTCTCGCTCCATTTCTGGCAGCCCTGGCCATAGTCGCAGCCGCAGCCGCAGCCGCAGCAACTCTCGAAGCAGAAGCCTTTCTTCTACCGGTCGTCCCCAGCCGACTGCCCACGATAAACCCCACCACCATCACCATCATCGCGACGAACCGCCCATCCGTCCCAACTACCACCCGCACCTCCTCCTGCAAGGCCACACCGGCGCCATCTCGCAAGTGCGCATTTCCCCCGATGGCCGCTGGATCGCCTCGGCCTCGGCCGACGGCACGGCCAAGATCTGGGACGCCAGCACCGGCGCCCACCTCGAGACCCTCGTCGGCCACATGGCCGGCGTCTCATGCCTGGCCTGGGCGCCCGACAGCAACACGCTCGCCACCGGCTCGGATGACAAGGCGATTCGGTTGTGGGATCGGGTCACGGGCAGTCCGGCGCATGCTGTCGCGCGGAGGGATAACACCGGGGAAGCTGTTGGGGTGGTGATGAAGGGCATGATTGGAAAAGCGGGGAGGAGGGCACGGGTCGGCGTTTCTGGAGAGGGGGTCAGAGGCGGCAGGACTGGACGCGGTCCGTTGCTGGGTCATCACAACTATGTGTATTCCCTTGCCTTCTCGCCCAAGGGAAACATCTTGGTGAGCGGGAGCTACGATGAGGCCGTTTTCCTGTGGGATGTCAGGGCTGGGAGACTGATGAGGAGTCTACCGGCGCATAGTGACCCGGTGAGCGGGGTGGATTTCTGCAGGGACGGGACGCTGGTCGTGAGCTGTTCTACAGATGGGTTGATGTGAGTGCACTGATTCTTCCCCTTGGATTTTCTACGGACTGGTGTCTAACCATGGCCTGTCAGCCGCATCTGGGACACATCCACCGGCCAGTGTCTACGTACTCTTGTGCACGAGGACAACCCGGCCGTCACCAACGTCTGCTTCAGCCCCAACGGTCGGTTCGTGCTGGCTTTTAACCTCGACAACTCCATCCGGCTGTGGGACTACGTCTCGGGCTCCGTCAAGAAGACATACCAGGGCCATACGAACAAGGGCTTTTCGATCGGCGGATGCTTCGGCGTGCTTTCGGGCGCCGACGACGGGATCGGGAAGGAGGACGCAGATCATGGCAACACTCGATGCCAGGCGTTTATTGCGTCGGCCAGCGAGGACGGCGACATCGTTATGTGGGACGTTGAGAGCAAGCAGGTGATTCAGCGAATCGAGCGTGCGCACAAGGGTGTGTGTTTCTCGGTGGACGTTCATGGCGGTACCATGGTCAGCGCTGGGCAGGATGGCCTGATCAAGGTGTTCAGGCACCGGCCCGGGAACGTCGCTCTGAAACAGGAGAATGGCGACGCCGATGGAGTGAACGGCGCTAATGGGCACCTGGAGCAGAGCGACACACCCGATGCTGCAGCGGCGGATGAAGAGTTGCAGCGGCAGGTCGAGGCTGAGGCGGGATCGCCTGGACAGCACGTCAAGGAGGAGCAGTTGTAAACGGGAGGCAACTCATAAGGATGTTTGGACGAGTTCTCTAGTGGTGGGTTGCGGACCCCTGAATCATGATACCCAGATATCCGTCGTCAACCAGTCGCATAGCGGATGGACACCGGCGTCGCTCTGTCAAATGTTGTGTGAAACAGGCTGCCTTGCTCCGCCTCTGTATTGGGCCTCTAGTGTGGTTCCCTATGCCGCTACGTCTCGCCTTGCCTTCACAGGCTGGGCTCGTCGGAATCGGCGGGATCGGTGTGCTAGACCGTCGCAGATCGACGATGTGGTGACCGACAAGTGAGATGAATGTGCGATCCGCCAAATCTCAACCGCTGCTCGCTTGTGCCTGCCGTGCCTCGACGACATCTACATCGAGTTCTTCCTGGACCTCTAGCACCAAAGCAAGGCTTTCGAAAAAAGAGTTGACGGCGACGCGAAGCATGCGGTTCGTGGCCGCCTTGTACTCGACTCGTAAGAAGGACGACTCGGATGACCCTTCGGAGGCAACGACTGAGAGGTCACGTTTTACCAGCGACGAAAGCTCTTTGTCGACACGAAGGGCCTGGAGAGCGACGGATGCCAAGCGCGCATCGGGGAAGGGGACGTCGAGCGTTCTGCGGTGAAGCCGTGCCTAAGTTAGCGGGGTACATCCTATTGTTCTAAGTCGCTGGCATTTTTTGTTTGTTGCGCAGTCAGGTGAAACGTACAAGGCGCAAGGAAAGCCAGCTTCCGAATCGGTCGCCATGGCTGCGCTGGCACCAACAAGTCTGGCGCGCCGTAGGTCAGTCTCGGAGTGATGACAGATGACGAGGTTCAGATTCCAGCACAAGCTGCGAATGGTGGGGCACTGCGCGAGGCAGGCGCTCGATAAGATAACGTCCCAGCAACGGCCGCTTGCCAACAGAGGATGAAGGCTTGGGAGGTGCAGGGCCTCAGCCAGCCGGACAACCCCTGTTCTCCCAGGTAGCGAACCCCACAAAAACTAAGCCCAAATCCGGCCTGTGTTGTCATGGCGACGAGCCCCCAGAAATAGAGCGCGCAACTTTGATTGGCCATCAGCTGGCATCGCTGGGGGGCGCTGGAAGCAAGGCCATAACAACAGCCTTGAGCCAAAAACATCGGGTTGTCATTACAAACATTACAAAACCTCGACTTCAAGCACCGCTTGCCCGCATCTCCTCCTTCCCAATTGCATCCGTCATTGATGCAGGTTGCCATCACCGCCCCCTCTGGGTCTTGAGCTTGCATGCACCGGTGCCCCGACGACTGCTCTTCTTCCTCCCTCTACACCTGCCTGCCTTGCAAGGTCGCGCGTCTCGAATCGGGAGAGCCTTCTTCTCATCCTTCACACCCGAGGCAAACAACAAGCACAACAAAGAAGCCGGCTTCGCTCCGTCATAGCCTCACGTGCTTCAAGTCGAAAGACACTGCACGTCGCATCTTGGCAGTTCACGGACACCTCCCTTCCTCAATTATTCGATCAGCAGCATCCTGTGTATCGCCACGACAGCATGGCTCCTTCCAGCCGGCACTCCAGTAATCTGGGGCAGATTATCGAATACATTCCAGGTATGTTGCAGAGTTGCGCAGCCGCCCTGTCACTTCTAGTCGCAAATACGATGCCCTCTTATGTGTTTGTTATTATTGTGGTCTTTGCTCTCTGTCAACAATGAGACAGAGTCACCTTGTTGTTCAATATGCGCTCGCTTCCAATCATGCTTTTACGGCGCTGACCGTCACAGATCGTCTCTATCTCGCATCCTACGTCGAAACTCCCGATGCCAACACTCTGTTTCCGTACCCTGATCCAGCTCCGCGGTCGCCAAGCAAGCGGTCGCAACGGTCCCTCGAGTCCTCGGCACCGGCCGCCTCGCACAAACAACCCTTTTACTTTACCGTAGATGACACTCTGCTCTACAATGCCTTTCATCACGACTTCGGCCCGCTGCACATCGGCCACCTCTACCGCTTTGCCCTGCAGTTCCACGAGATTTTGGGCGCCAAGGAGAACAAGGACAGGCCGATTGTCTTCTGGAGCAGGGCAGACCCACGCAGTATGTTCTCCTGTGCACGCTGATTTCTTCTGGTGCAATGGTGTTGCTGACAACGACAACCTAGGCCGCGCCAACGCCTCCTGCTTGCTGGCATGCTACATGGTCCTCATCCAGTCGTGGCCTCCCCACCTGGCCCTGGCCCCGGTCGCGCAGGTCGACCCGCCGCTGATGCCCTTCAGAGACGCTGGCTATAGTCAGGCAGACTATGGCATCACGGTGCAGGATGTCGTCTATGGTGTGTGGAAGGCCAAAGAGGAGGGCTGCTGCGTCTTGGAGACCTTTGACCTTGACGAGTACGAGCGCTTTGAGCGGGTGGAGCAGGGCGACTTCAACTGGGTTACACCTCACTTCCTCGCCTTTGCTTCGCCCCAGAGCACACCGTCCGCTCGCACACCCGAGGGGTCCGAGGCCTGGAAAGCCCTGCCGAAGACGCTGCCCGCGGTGGATGCGCACCCCACGCTTGCGCAGCCGTTCAAGAATGTCTTGAATCATTTCACTGAACGCAACATTGGGCTCGTGGTGCGGCTCAACTCTGTCCTCTACGATGCCTCGTACTTCGAGGCCCTCGGCATCCAGCACATCGACATGATTTTCGAGGACGGCACATGCCCGCCCCTGTCCATGGTGCGCAAGTTCATTCGCATGGCGCATGAGATGATTACGGTCAAGAAGAAGGGGATTGCCGTCCACTGCAAAGCCGGCCTGGGCCGCACAGGTTGCTTGATCGGTGCCTACCTCATCTACAGGCACGGCTTCACCGCAAACGAGATCATCTCGTACATGCGCTTCATGCGTCCGGGCATGGTTGTCGGTCCTCAGCAGCATTGGCTCCACCTGAACCAGGGAACCTTCCGGGAATGGTGGGTTGAGGAGCGCCTTGAGCGCAAGTTGCGCAAGGAGGCAGCCCTCGCGGCCGCCGCTGCTCAGTCCAACGGCAATCACCAGCCCAGCACGCCCATCCGCGCCATGCAAAAGACCCACCTTGGACGGAGCGCTAGCAAGAACGGCACGTCGACCCCCCCCAACAGGGGATCTGTCCGTACACCACTCGGCGAGATCGACCAGGACCGCGGCCGAGACAGCAACATTGGCGTGCAAGAGGATTACCTACCGGCGCCAACCCCAGGCCAGCCACGGAAAACCCAACGAAGCGCCGTCGACCGTCATCATCCGTACAGCCGCAGCACAAACGCGGTGCCAACAGTCGAGGAGGAGAGCAGTGTGGAACAAGAGATCCAGACAGAAATCACGTCGATGCACCGCTCACAAGGCAACGAGTCTGACGAGGAATGGCATCTGCGCATGCGCTCACACCGCAAGGCCTCTGCCTCTCTCTCGCCGGACCGCCGTGAGCGGTCCGTCAGCCATCAAACCACGACGACAACAACCACCACCTACCAGGTCATCGACAACGACGCATCCAACGATATCGAGAACCTCGGCATGTCCAGCGCAAAGACGAAGTCGTACGACCAAGTCCAACGGGCTACTTCTGCCTCGGGCGTCCTGACCAAGGTCCGCGGCGCCAGCAGTGCTCCCAAACGTGCTGCCGCTGCCGGGGCCGTCCGGGAAGCTGGTGTTCGCAAGACCAGCGGCCGGGTCGGGAGTGTCGGGAACGTCTCGCCAGTCGCAGCCACAGCGCGGAAGATTAGCGGGGTGCATTAAGTCGCCGACGACAACTTCACGTTGTCTTCGCACTATGCCTTCATGCGACGAGCCTGATGTCCGGTGTTGACGAGTTACGACGATATGACACAACAGCACTTGTGTTGCCAGCTGATGACGCCACCGGAATGTCTGTTGTTGGGTTATACAAGCTGGATGCTGCATGACTGGCGTTGCTGGAAAACGGGAAGCTCTTTCTTCTTTTCGCTGTTTCTGAACGAGGGGATTATGGTTTTTCAAGGGTTGTTCGGAGCGAGCGTCCATTATATTGCATATAATGCATGCATCTTCTGGCAGGACTTTGTCTTTCATCCATTGTTCACCCCCTGGTTCTTTACCTCCGCCTTCTTGGTCTGCTCGACCGTTTTGGTCTACTCTGGCGGCCCTCCTGCCTACCCTTCTCTGCCCCCACCTCCAGCGGTGATTCGCAGTGCGGTGGATGGGTTTGTGGTGGGATGAGGGAGGGTTACCGGTGACAAAAGGAGAGGGTGGTGTTCTACCTTGGCTTGATTGGGAGTTATGTGGACGTTGTTGGCGTACTGGGTTTTGTCATGGTCGCTTTGGTTGTTTGGAGTGGGAGTGAACATGGATGCGCGGGATGGGACTTTGCAGACGTCCCAAGGGGTTTGGCTGTTGTGACGCTTGTTGTTTTTGACTACATTGCAATTTTTGAAGTCTTGTTGGGGATACAGTATAGCATTTGAGTTTTAGCTCCTCTCTTGGGCTGTAGCAATACAAGAGTATGAGGTCAACTTTTGTTTCCCTTGCGAGTGCACCCGGATCATGGCATGCTTTTGCTTTCGGCCTTGCCTCCCTCGATGTCGGGCCATCTGCAACCGCTGCTCTCATTCCGCCTTGCTCATCGCTGACCCCCACGGCTGCCTTAGGTTGAGTCACTTCCCGTTCACGTGTGAAGCACCTGCGGCCAGGAAACGATCGCAGGCCGACTCCGTCCGCGATGGTCGGGCAGCAACGAGCGGACGGAGGCAAACGCACAGCCCCAAACTGTATCACCAACGACACGGACATGGAGGCGTGCAAGCGTCCAAACCTGTGGGTTTAGATGCAGGAGATATCCGCCCGGTGCCGAAGGGCGAGCAACGCCTCATGGATGGGAGCCACCCCGGCGACGGGAAGTCATGTGAGCTGGGCAAGAGGTGGGATGGACTTGTTCACACGGTGTGTCTGCACTCCGGAGAGGATGTGGAATACATACGGGGTGACGACTCGATCGATCAATGCGGAAGATGTCCCCGAGACATATATCGGGGTGTAATACCTGCTTGTTGCAATCCGACCGCAGACAAATCATGAAGCACACACTCGAGGCTGCGTGTCGTCGGCTCGAGCTCCTTGGTCCTCAATTTAAATTTACTTGTCGCTGCTCAAAAAATGAGGCAATTGTCGGAAAGCGCATCAGGCAGCGTTTGGGCTCTTGCAGAAAACCTCCCCCCTCCGGATCAGGGCGCTGGCAGTGCAAAGGACCGAAAGAGAGTGTTGTCGGTCGGTGACCCACAGTGGACGCTACGGTGATCCCCGGGCCCTGCACCGCCGCTTTGACCCCTGCAGCATCGGCCTTCCGGTACCAGGCTCCCGGGACCGATTCTGAAAAAGCCGGGCAACCGGATTGGAGGCCTTCTCGCAGTCCAACACACCTTCCGCCGCCTGACAGCCTATCAGAACCAGCCCCATACACAGAGACTTGCGTGAGGCCGCGAGGCTGGTCTCTCGTGACAATTTGCCGAATTTATGGCCCAAGGTTGTGTGTCAAGCGCAATATGACCTTCCCGCAACGCTGCCTAGGGGCCGGTGTGACTGAGAAGAAATGTTTCCTGCAATGTGCGCCATGAAACTGTTGCTGTCATCCTCCCTTCCAGGACCTCCCGCGCAACAATCGCCCTGACGTCAGAATCACCCTCCCCCCTGCCGCCCCTCCCAGAAGGAGCGGGAGACCAGGTCCCCAACATCATCAACCCCTACTGCGGACATGCAGTGTTTGTGGCATGTGATTCCAGGGGCAAAAGAAACGGAAATATCTATGCATCTCACAAGGAGTCTGCTCAGATATTCGGTGAGAAGTCGTCATTGGTTCTCCGGATTCCAGAATTCCAGATGACTCTTATTTCGGATGCACAGTTCCTACGGCGCAGGGCCGTCCTCACCCCTGAAAAACGCGGGCGAAAAGGGGGTCGGTCAACAGCAACTCGTCTGGGAGCTGCGATTGGCGGAAACCAACATTCAGCCGTTTGGCCGCCCCTGGGATTCAAGATAGGCCCCAAATTGACGGTATGTCAGGCAAGTCTTCCGTGGGAGAATATGTTGTAGAGAGACAAGAATCAATGGCAGGGTGACAGTCGGTCAGGAAAGGGGCTGCCAGCGTCGGCCGTCTTCTGCCGCGATAAGCGACTGCGAGTCTGTGACATAGGCCGTCTCCGACCGGCCCGTGACAACTTTACGACGGAAAGGCAGACATTGGCCAAAAACACGGAGCCATTTCATGTCTCGAGGCACCGTTGACGGCACACAAAATCCATTTTAGCAAGGACAAACACCTTGAAATGAAACCAACTTGGCCCAACCGAAGCGCCGGGTGCGAGCCCGGGCTGGTGCCTCGGCGATCGCTGAATTCTTATGGCACCAACAGCGGTTGGACTGTTAGCCAGCGCTCTGGCGAGGCGAAGTTCCCTGGATGTACAATGTATGTCCAAGTCAGCCATGCTGCTTGAGAAAACCGTGAGGTCCGACAAATGGCTCAGCGAATTGCGCGTGTGGTGGTCGCAGAAAGCCACGGCCTCCACAGCCCCGGTTGTCACTTGAGATTGGGATGATCTGCAGCATGACAAATTTAGGCAACCGACGGTTTAAAAACCATCGCTGCGGACTTCTCGAAGGGGCTTTGGGTGTGGAACAGCGGGAGATCGGATGGGGGATGGGACGAGAGGCCTATTCCGTGGCCGCGATCCGGCGGCGAAGCAGGTGGGCGAAAGCAGCAAAAAAAATGAGAACGACAAGAACAAGCAAAACTGGACCTGGCCGCAGAAGCGGCCGCCTCCACTTCTTATAAAAGACGAGACGAACCAATCCGAGTGTGGCGTGGCACAAGGCGGATTCCCTTCTGCACCCTTCGGCAACGACAAGGCGGACAAGGTCGAGAGAAGCGTGGGTGGACGGGTGCACGAGAAATGGCAGGGCTGAGGTTCCACAGGCGCATCGGGCCCAATCGAGGCCCCTGCGATCCGTGGCGGAGCGGCTGCACGGGCCATCTGGGGTAGTGGTGGCCTGGAAAACGGGCCTGGCTGAGGCTGCCGCAGCGCAGGCAAGCAAGTGCAACCGTCAAGATATCAAACTTCGCACCACAAAACACAAGTGAGTAGAGCATCACCCGGGGCGTCTTCCGTCCAGGCAGATGCTACCATGGAGCCAACCTACCTACTGAGCCCAATTGCTGAGCACTGGCCGTTCGGGTCCCAGGTTGCTTCGCCATGCCGGGCGCTGGTTAGACTCCATGGTGCCTTCCAAACTGTTCAGTGCCCCTGCCCGCCAAGTCAACGGTCACCCTCCATGGGATGGATGGCATGGCCGAAATCACCGAGACGGCAGTGACGCCATGACAGGAGTGACAAATGGATGGTGGCTCTTTTCCTCACAGCATGCCACCCCGACATTTGCCCACGGCACTGCAGGCAGACACATGTGGCTTGCCGACCATTTCTCACACAACCCGAAAACTCGACTTCTACTCATCTCACCGCAGGCCAATCTGCGCGGTTCCGCGAGGGGATGCTGCCGCAGAATAGGGGGGCTTGGAAATGACCGAGACCAGTGTTTTTCGTGTCACAGTCCTCAATACGCTCCCGGCCTTTCGGTCGCAATTCGATTGTGCAGTCACCCCCGTCATCCAAGGCTTCAGCCGCCGGTTCGGTTGCCTCGCACCTCGCATCATCCCCTTTTCATGGCGGGGCCGCCTGCATGCAAGTTGCTGCAAAAATAGGGGCTCAAGTTGGAACATGATGCCCGGCCTTCTCTCAGTGTCCACGGGTCGGCGGGCTGAGTGGGACAGCCGCTGGTCCCGTTATGGGCCATGATCGCTGCGGATCGCGCCGGCCGAGTTGTCCGGGCCATCCCTGATGAAGTTTCTCTTTCTCCTTCCCAGCCAAGACAAGCACCAACCAACAGCCCGGTGCCCTGGCCGGATTCAGTCTTCGCCCAACCTGTTGGGCCGGCCGGGGCCCCTGGACTGCTCGTCATGGCTTGCTGGGGTACCTGATCTGGGTACGTCCCGAGTCACATAAAGGCTCCAAGACACCATCCTTGCAGTCCCAGAGTTGGTCCAGATACGCCTGCCTCTCTCGGCTCTTTTGGCTTGATGTTGTTTTTGTCTCGTCTCGTCTCGTCTCCGCAGTCTCGACTCTTCTGTTCCTCGCTTTAGGACTCCAATGTCCCTGTCCCCAACCACAGGAATGAGCAGACTTTCGTTGGAGTGCAACTCGGCCATCTCCCAGGACCAAAACCGAATGCAGTCGGCGCGTCCGAGTGCTTCGATGTCAGACTCCGAACACTCCTCGGACGCCAGCGACTGGGAGGTGGACGAGGAGGAAGACGAAAATGGCACAGACATTGTGTCTTCGCCAGCAGGGTTCAAGTACAACATCTCCCGCCTCTCACCAAGAACCCGGCAGGTGGTCAGGGGGCTTTTCAACCAAGCGTCCTCCAGCGACCCGCCTCAGATATCCCTGGAGCTTTGCGGCATGAGGGACGGGGATCCCGACGGCAGTGGGCGTGGGCTCTTCTATGCTTTTCAGATGCATGAAGTGGTGCCCTGTTCTGTCCGGATCGGCGCCCGGGACAGCACACGATTCTCGGTCCCGAAATGTGAATGCCCCGACGCCAGATATCGACACGTGAGGCCCTGCAAGCATCTCATCTGGCTCTTTGACAAGATCTCAAAACACACTCTGTTCAATCACGATCCCGACTCGGAGCTTACTTTGACCGAGCTCGGCTACCCCGAGGAGCTTGGCGACCCGTTCGATCAGATATCACAAATCGGTCTCGACATTCTTACCGACGATCTCCGCTGCGACACATCCGAGCCTGACAACGACGTTGTGTTTCCGAACCCCGCCCGCGTCAGGGAAGCCAGGGAAATGGTTGCTGCAATGGCGGGCATCCGGCCATGCGAGCTCGACAACTTCAGACCCGACCTCGAAACATCGTACAATCGCAACACCTTGATACGCCGCGGTGACCTTGGAGCAACCCTGTTCTCCCTTATCCTAGCATCTCACTCACTCGCGGAGTGGGTCCGTTCTGAGCTCAGCCCATCCGACCCGGCCGTGGACCCCTTTCGAAGTATCCAGCAGCGAGTGTCCCGTATCATGCAGCAATTGAATGAATATTCGGCGGCGGCGATGGCGGCGGAAAGTGACCCGACAACAGATGACGCGAATCAAAGGCCACGAGCAAAAGCGGCAGAAGGCCAGCGAGATGCGAGTTGGGCCACCACTCAGATACAGCATTGCGTGACGAGGATTGAGAAGCTTCTCGCCCGCGGCTCCAGTCCACTTTCCGAATGGGCAAGGTCATCTGCCGCCCGCTCGCTCGTCAGCATTCTCAAGGCGGTAGTCTACCACCGGGACCTCTATACATGCCTGATCGGGGATCAGGACACGGGGTTCGTCTACTCGGCGCTCGACATGCTGGCTGATCAAAGTCAGTTCATCGAAGAACTTGAAGAGATTATGGAGAGAATCGGTATACACGGGGCGCCCCCTTCCTACGTGACCAATATGCGCCGCTTGATCGCACGCATGCGCAGTCATACCACCGAAGTTGTCGCTGCTGCGAGTGGGAGCGTCCCAAGGAGCGACACACCTCCTTTGAGCGAGCCGTCAGGCGCTGCCCAAAGCCCTGGCCCAAGTCGATCAAGCAGCGTCCAGTTTCTGACTCCCGAGTTGCCGGCAAGTGTCATGGGACGTGGAAGACAAGGAAGAGGTGGCCGTGGTAGGGGCAATGGGAGGGGCAATGGAAGGGGCAACGGGAGGGGCTCGAAACGATCAGTCTCTCGGAGCAGTCCACAGGACAGCTCCCAAAGTCCCAGTAAGAGAGCCCGCGGAGCGTGAAAGTCTCTTTGGGACCTAGGAAGACTGTCTTCAGGCCCCCTCCGCTTCATACAGCACAGCATCAGGAGAGGCTGGTCTTCACCTGGTGGAAAACGACAAAAACTACGAACAGGGTGGCTTTTGTGTTTAGATTCTTGTACATACCGTTCCTGACGATACCAGCAACCCCGTTGCGATTGACACCACATACCAACGGTAATCGGGATGCCGCTCATGGTCAGAGTGGTAAGGGTTCAGACGCCCAACCACGCAGGCTGCTTCGGGGTTCCGTCTCATGTTTAGTTCCCAGCTGGCTGCTTAACTCGGGTCTCGTGAGGGTCGAGAGTAATGACAATGAATCCGGTACATCACACACTGGCGGCCCTGATCAATGTGATGATTAATATGTTCTTTTGTGACCACCAACTCTCCGAGGACAAAGTGGGTGTTCTTTGCCCCATTGCAGAAGCCACCCAATGCTCGAAAACAACAGAAATTCTGTCTACAAGACTGCTCTATAGGGTATTTATAAGACGATGCAGAGCCCAACCGATGCGATTATCCAACCTCCAATGCGCCCAAGATGGTCATCTAATTCATGAAACCAAGACCCCATCCGACAACGGCGTCCTCGCCGTAGAAAACGCCATGGCAACGTAAATCGTAAAATGAAACCAGAAATTACTCTTTTCCGAACCCAAACTGTTCACTTCGCACTGGTATCGGTCCCCTCGCCGCTGGTCGAGCGAACCTGCTCGGTCTCGCTACCGCTGGCGCCCGCCTCGCCCCGCGCCTCGACGTTGGCCACGGCGCTCTGCAGCGCGCTCGTCAGGTCGACGTGGAACAGCGGCCGGTTGATGCCGTGCACCGCCACCGTCCGCCCGCTGTTGAGCGCCGGCGCCGGCACCGGGGCCGTCGCCGTCGCCCCGGTGCGGATGTTGGTCACGGCCCCGCCCTCGACGCTGGTCGCGCTGCTGTGGTCCCCTGTCTTCTTGGACAGCGCCGCCTCGAGGTCTGGGGTCTGGTGGTGGTGGCTGCTGTGGAGCGAGTATCGGCGGTTCGACGACTCGAGCTCCTTCTCGTTGTCCTCAAACTCGGCGGCGGCGGCGGCGCTCTGGGCCCCGCCGATCTCGGCCACGCTGAAGATGCTCTTCCACCGGAGGTGCGGCACGTCCGGGCGGATGGTCGGGTAGCCGAAGCCGGCGGCCGCGAGGGCGCGCTTGGCCCAGCGGTTGCTGATGCAGGCGATGTGCCAGTCGACCGTGTCGGGCGACGCGTAGCGGTCGAGCTGGTTGCGCACGTCGATGAGCTGCTGGACCGACGTGATGTCGACGTGGTTGACGGAGCTGAAGTCGAGGATGATGGCCTTGAGCGGGGGCTTGCTCGTGTCGACGTCGATGGCGGCAGCGTCGGTGCCTGCTGCGGCGGCGGCCTTGAGCTTGCGGCGGGACGGGCCGGGTTCGTTCCAAGGGCGGTCGCCCGGCCTCTCAAAGTGCGTCAAGTTGGTCCGGCGCGTGTTCGCGAAGATGTACTCGGTCATGTACTCGAGGCTGTGGCTGGCGTTGGTGTAGTTGAAGCCCTCGGAGAAGCGGTAGATAAAGATTCCGGGGTAGGGATTGTCGAGCTCCACCTCTGGGTTAGAACCGTCCGCGTGGGTGATGGGGAGGAAGACGTTGCGGAACGGTGCCTCCGGAGCCCCCGTGAATGTGCCATACTCGGGCACCCGGCGGGAGTCGTCACCGACTACATGATCGCCGAGCATCGATGTCACCCGCACGCGACCCAAGAACCGTCCCTTGGCCCTCAAGATGCGGAAGAGAAGCATGGCGGCGGAGAGACAGACGGTGCAGTAAATGCCGTTCTCGATCGTGGAGAAGACCGTAACGATGACACCGACAAAGAAGATGAACACTTCCAAGGGCGAGACGAGCCAGAACTGGTAGACGGTGTTGGGTGGGGTAATCAGGTCACCGACGGCATGGATGATGACGGCAGCGAGCGAGGCGTTCGGGATGTAGTAGAAGACGGCGGGGAGCGCGTAGATGGCGAGCAAAACCACGCAGGCGGTGATGACACCGGCAAACGGAGTGCGGACACCGGCCTTCGACTTGATCGCGGTGCGGCTAAAAGATCCGGTGGCAGCATATCCACCCAGGAACGGCCCGAGCATATTGGTGACGCCAATGGCCACCATCTCCTGGGAGGGGTTGATGGTGTAGTTGTTGACCCGCCCGAACGACTTGGAGATTGCAATGTGCTCGATCAGCAGGACGATGACGGTGGCGGGCAGGTAGCCGGCAAGGTTGCTGGCGATGCGCTTGTTGAGTACGGGGACGGCCGCGTTTTGGAAGCCTGCATCAGGGTCAGCTTTTGCCAGGCTCGTACAGCACAACCGTGCTCACCTCTGGGGACGTCAAGCAGAATCTTGAACTTGACCTTGTCCTTGGGAAGGCCCCTGTTGACCAGCCAGCTGATCATGGTGTAGAGCAGGATGACGAAGACGGTCCTCAGGGTCGAGAGAAAGAAGGCCAGCCGCTGGTGCTTCGGCCACCGCTTCGCAGCGTAGGAGCATGCCGCCCTAATCAGATAGAGCATCGCGAGCGCTGTCAGGCCCATGGCTGCATCCAGGGTTGTGCGGGGCAGACCCTGGAGGGTGTGAATGAAGACAATGTAGGGTGCCTCGCGAGTCGAGAAACCGGTAATGCCCATCATGGAAGGGATCTGGCCCACGACAATGTTGAGGGCCGAGCCCGTCATGAAGGCCGAGAGGGCGGTGAGCGAGATGACATCGACGATCCACCCGCATCGGACAAGGCCGATAAAGAGGACGATGGCACCGGCGAGGATCGCAAGAGCGGAGGCGATAACGTGGGCCGGGACGTCAGGCAAAGTGGTGGCCAAGTCGGCAACAATGCCGCCGGTAAGCTGCGACATGACGGCGACAGGCTGCGGTAGTGTGAGCATACGGAAGATGTGCACACGATGAATATCCCACTCACGCCGATGGTGATATCCTTCGAAGTCGCAAAGAACCAGTAGATCAAAACGCCCATGAAGGACGAGTAGAGGCCGAACTGGACTTCGAGATTGGCCAACTTGGCATAGGCCATGCCCTGTGGGACGACGACCGCTCCGATGGTGATGCCTGTAACTAGGTGAGCGGGTGGATTTCGCCGACATCAAAAACGGGCAGCTAGCCTTACCGGCGACGAGATCTCCGATCAGCCATTGCAGGTTGTAGTGCCCAATCCAGGAAAGGAAGGGGAACAGAGAGAGTAGATAGCGGTAGAGCTGGTTGCCCGACGGGACCAAGCTGTTCAAGTAGTCCGTGACCAAGGGGGGTTCCTCGACGAAGCTGTGGTCTGTCCGGTCAGACATCATGGAGGCCCCTGGCCTGTCGAGTTCCCGGAAGGGGTCATGTTCCTGGAGTTTGATTCCCAGCGCCTTGGCCACAACGTGGCCGGCTTTGGGAGACATTCCGTGATCGTGGCTGTGGTATCCGCGGGGAATTCAGATGAACGTGTCGAGTCGATGTTCGAGAGATGGTCGAAATGGAGGTTAAGAGTTCGGCAGGCGCAGTTTCCGAAGACACCGAGAATGTTGGGGCCGCAGTGACACGAGGTGGGATGACGCAGCGTGTTGTGTGCAGTTGCAGCCGTCCTGCTTGTGACTGCAGGATAGAAAAACGCAGGAGGTTGTTTATGTTGGGGAGATGCAGACAACAGAACAGGCCCCGGAGCAAGGCAAGAGCCGCAACACAGGGAAAATCCACGTTCAGCAGTTGAAACTGGAGCAACGGAGCAAGATGGAAAGAAGACAACTCCTGGGAGAATATAAGCAGGTTGAGAACCCCTCATTCATGTTCAAAAGGAGGACACAAAAAGCTGACAAGCGACTGTGAATCGACGTCCGATATGCAACGAAGCGGATCCCGGAAGATGCGGAGGGCGGGTACCAGCTGGATGGCGCAATCGATGCCTTGCCTATCACAGCTAGCAGCGGGAGTTTGTCAGTGGAACAGGGGGAGGACACTGAACAGACAGGATATTGCCTGGAGAGGGTTTGACGAATAAGCAACCGGGAAGAGACGTATGCGCCTCATGAAAAGACGAGGGGCAATGGTGCCCCAGGCGGGTCAAGGAATCCCGGGCAAGAGATGTCGGTCGAGCCATCGGGGGGCACTGAAACCCCCCGTCGAGGGAATCGAGGAAGCTCCCTGGCGATGGACACTGGATAATGGATACGACAATGCCTTAGTCACTTGAGCATGCTGTCTCAGACAAAACCGTGTGCAAGGCTGCCATCCAACGGCACACGGCAACAATCCCATGGTGTTGCGCATCTCGGGACCCCAGAGCTTGGGTCCCATTGCAGGTCGGGGGTGTCATGGTGGGCAACGTGCCGCGGTGAGCAACGAATTAACTGCCGGGGGTGGCGATGATGCAATGGCGCGCCAAAATTGCGAGTCGAAGCCGCAAAGCTTAACCCCCACGTTGGGCCGGGCAAAAAAGCTCGGACTGAGGGCTTTGGCCCAGCAAACAGCCCCAGCCGTCTTAGTAACCAGGCTCGGCGGTGTCGATTTGAGCTGGCCCGTTCTCGATGTGGCGTCTCAGCTGGGTCCTGCAGGGCTTGCATGCAGAGTCTTGTTGTGCGCCCCGCCTTGGCACCAGCTGCCCGGGGTTTGCTCCCCCTTATCTAATCTGATGAACTTCAAGGCCCGTCGGTCGGTTTGTGATGACGTTTGAGCCCCGGTTGGATCGGTGAGAATGGGGCCGCCGGGCCCCAGGCCCCGGGACGTCAGTGCCCGGACCGATGATCGGGTCGAGTGGAGTCGTGACGGGATCCAAGAGTGAAAAACTGGAAGATCGAACCGATGATCTCCGTCGACATTCCTGGGCGCGAGTGCTCAGCCAGCTGAGCCTGTCTGGAATCGAGGAAGCCAGATGGCTGGGACTACCTGCGTATGTCATCAGGGTACGCGCATAGTATGCAGCCATTCCGCTGAGCTGCGCCGTTGGTCGAAAATTTGAAACGAGCCAGAGCTCACGACACAAAGCAGCTCCCACGGGCACTGACGAGGCGATGCCGACCAATCCCCGCCTAGCTGCCATCCCGTTTGGGAAACTGGGGAACAGGAGTTAAGCAAGGTTGCCGAGCCGGTCGTGGACAAATCCCCTTTTGCTTGTTGAGCCATGAGGTTGATCGAGACGAGCGCCGTGGGTTGGTTGGAACGCAACCCATTTGTGCCTTGCTGGTAAACGAGGAGAAAAGGACGACGAGATGCCGTGGCCATTGTCGCTTTAAATGAAAAAGAGATCGCTGAGCGCTTGAGGCGAATTCTTTCCCTCTCCCAGCGCAGACAAAGCCCTGGGCCTTGATGGATTTGCCGACAAACATATGGTGGACGGCTGGAAGTTGCTGGCGGGCATCTTGGGCAATGTGATAGTTTGACGGGACAATCATCGGCCGGTTGTTGCATGCAAGAGAACTGAGTGAGCTTCGACGATCGAACCTTCCAAGAACAGAGCAGGGCTCGTGGTGTGGGGCTCGATGGGCTGCCAGATTGGGAGGCCCCATCCTGTTCCAGCCAAGCGGGAGGTGGGCCAACCTCGAAGTTTGCCAAGGATTCCACTGCTTGGAACGCCCATCGAAGAACGAGGTCATGGAGAAATCAGTCGGCCTGTTGATAACACACGATAATTAACATGGCAGCGCCTCGAGTGCAAGTCGGAGATGATGATAGTTGTGTGCAAAGGCTTCTTTCACGCCCGGCAAACCACAGACGGCTCCGAGGCAATGCACTTCATTGGCCGAGACGGGACGCGGTGTCACGAAATGAACACGAGGACTGGGCCACCCGCAGCGCAGAGCACATGCAGCCAGCATGCAATCCGCTGCAATCCAGCCCGCAATCAGGCTGTCGCTCGACCAACTTTCCCTCCAGCCTCCTGCCAGGTCCGGTCCCAACGCCAACCTCCCGCTGCCCAACACCCGGGAGCAGAGACACTGCCATCGACAGTGCCGTCGTCTTGAAATTTGTTCCCTTTGAAGTGTTGCAAATTCATTTGAAAATGACTCTCCGAGATTTGAATCAATTAGACAGGATGCCCAGTCCCACCAAGCCCGAAGCCCCATCTCCGCTAGGCCCTCTTCCGGCAGCGATGCAACTCCACCCGCCACCCTCTCCGGGGACTCACCGAACCCTCAGGAGATTGCAGTCGGCCCACAGCCTGGGAGCAAAGGCCGCGGCCCAGCCGTCGCTCATTTCGCAGCAGAGGCTCCAGCTGCAGCACCAGACCCAGCACCAACACCAGCAGCAGCACCAGTTCCAGAACCTGAACCAGCACCTCCAGAGGATCCCTCCCCAGCCACTCCAACAGCTCCAGCCGCTCCCGCAGCTCCAACAGCTCCAGCAGCCGCGAAGACATGCGAGCATCAACCGCTCGCCACAGAGAGGACGTGCCAACAGTGACGCGCCGCCGATCCCCAACGCGACCCAGTTCAGCACCGCCGCCATGACCGCAGCAACAGCCACCAGACGCTCCGCCCTGAGCAAGCGATCCCTTGCCGCCGACGCCATGTCTCTCGAGAGGCTGCTTCGTGACGGGCCTCCCAACGGTGACGTCGAGGGTGCCCTCGAGAGCACGCGTCTTAAGATTCTCGACACGGGCATCAGGTCCGACGGCGACGGCATGGTGAGCAACGCCCGGCCGTCACTCCCAGGAAACGGACTTCCGGCCGCTAACTCGGAAGCACAGTCGTCACTCCGCATCTACGTTTGGCTCATCTTGCTCAACGCCCCCATGCTCGAGACCGACTCGTACCTCGCCCTGATCCACCGTGGCGCCTCGCCCGCCTACTCCAAGATCCGCAACGATACCTTCCGCACATTGTCCACCGATCCCCTCTTCCGGCGTCGCGTCAGTGAAGCCAGTCTCATCCGCCTCCTCAATGCCTTCGCCTGGACACTGCACGATGCCCGCGAGGAGCGGATGCGGGACCCGAGCATCGCCAGCAGCTCGCGTCAATCGCTGGACCAATCGAGCAGCCGACCGGGAACGGGCTATGGGAGCGACTACGGAAGCCCGGCCTCATCACCCGCAGCGAAGAGGGCGCGCGCCCTGACCCTGACAACCGAGGGCTCTGTCATCAGCGTGACTGCAGAGCCCGGCACCTATGTCCAAGGCATGAACGTGCTGGCCGCCCCCTTCCTATACGCCGCTCGCAGCGAGGCCGAGGCATACGCTGCCTTTCACCAGCTGCTGACCAAGGAATGCCCCGGGTATATCCGCGGCGCCATGGACGGCGTGCACAAGGGCCTGGCGCTCGTCGATAAGGTGTTGGCCATCGTGGATCCGAAGCTCAGCTTGTACCTGCTCTCCAAGAACCTGTCGGCCGAGATCTACGCCTTCCCGTCCGTCCTCACGCTCTGCGCCTGCACACCCCCGCTCCCCGAGGTTCTCCGGCTCTGGGACTTTCTCTTTGCATATGGCCCACATCTCAATATTCTGTGCATTGTTGCGCAGCTGGTCATGATCCGGACCAAGATCATGGAGTCGCCCAGGTATGTTGTGCTTTTCAACCTCGGGCGTTTGGTGTGAGAGGTTGACTAACATAACACGTCCAGCCCCAACAAGCTGCTTAGGTCTTTCCCTGCTCTCCAAGCCGACCAGATCAAACGGACGACACTCGCCATAATCAGGATGATCCCCGATGATGTCTACGCCGAGATAGTCGCACACGCTCGGTAAAACAAGACAGAACCATGTCTGTAATCTGTACATGCAATCGGGGGCTGGGCCGACCTGCACGCAAGCGACAGCCGTTCAGCAGGTTCGACAACTGGCTGTGCATCAGGCGATTCCAGCGTCTGCGGGTCGATCGCCCGCTGAGCCGTGATTAAAATCCCGCCTGCCTGGCTGGAATCACGCGTCCGCCCCGAGTCCTACCCAGCCATGCGACCAACGCCGAACGGAGCCATTACCCCAGGTTTGACCCCGGGTTTGCTTCCGCGTGGCAGGCGAACCGCGGTTTCAGCCGCTCTAGCGATCGATCACCCTCCGCGCCAAGACGGAAGAGGCAGTGAGGGAAGCCCAGCTCCGCGCGCAATTTATCCGGGCAACCTGCGAGTGCCGAGGAGGGTTTATCTCGGCGTAATGTGCAGCAGAGACGCTCTTAAGGGAAGAAGCAGATGCTGGGCCGACGGCGATGTGGGATGTGAGCTGGAGAATCAGGGAGTTTACGGGCAGGGTGGAATTGTTGTTCCGCCATTCCAACCAGGCCGCCCTCCCTTCTCGCCGCCCGCGCCGATCAGTCACGAAGCGCCGCGACGCCCATCTGAGGCGCGTTTCGCGTCGACGGTCCACAGCTTCCGCCGAACCCGTGTGGTGGCATCGCAGGCTACCTGCCGACATCATCTGGGTATGCATGGCACCTACCCCGTGCGATGGGAGGATGCCGACTGCCGGTGCGGCAATGCAAGCATAAAATGATCGATGGATGGGAAGATAGATATGACTGGAAGGGCGGAGGTGGCAGGAGTGGCAGAGGGTTTTGAATTCCCGGGTCTGTTTTTTCCCGGCCGCCATGTCGTGGTCTGGTGGTCGAGATGAAGTGCATTCAGATTATTAGCCGCAGTGTGATTTGCAAATTGCAGTTCCCCTGGCCGGTTACACGGCTTTTCCGTCTGTTATTAGCGCCAACTGGGGGGGTCTGGTTTGCATCGCTTTTGGGCAAGGCTGCGAGCATGTTGTATTGAGAGTCAGTGTTCCGTAAACCAAGTTGGACTGCACTCTGAGCTGAGCCGAGTCGCCTGTGGTATTCCGCCGGAAGCCTTCCGGCCACCTGGTTTGGTCCGTCCGCAGCGTGCCCTTGATACGACCGTAGATCGGGCGTTCCAGACCGGGCGTTTGCAAGCTCCTGTGCTCCCCGTTTCACGGGCCCTTGCATGAACTCTTATGCTGTGCACCAGGGGGGGCGGCCGTGTTTCGTCCCTTCAGATCTGGGGTTTCGGGCCCATTCTTCAGCGCCCTGCTTCCTGTTTCCTCATCCGGCGTACTTCTCTTGCTTCCAGCAGCCAAGCAAGCAAGGCATGTCATATTGGAACGGCAGGGAGGGGTATTAACAAGCGCAGAGTGCCATGGCACGGCTCGCCAACTCCACACAGGGACGGAGGGGAGGGGAGAGTTAATATCCATGGATGCCACGGCAGCTTTTGTAATATGCCGCGACCCTTGGAATGGGTTTCCCTCCGTCCCTCTCCCTCTCTTGGTGGATCATACCTTGCTAGTTATCCCTCATCGCACGCGTGAAACAACGGGCGTGACACGTGGTTGGTGGTATTTTGGCGCTGCACTGACGATCCTTAGTGGTTCTTGTGTCCTGTTGTGCCTCAGATGCCAATGTTCATGTTGATATTATTATATAGTATATGGTGGCCGGCCCTCAACGACCTGCATGCGCTGTGCCTCCGTCATCTCGCTGTGCCTTCTACTCCTCTATCGTCTAAGGTTTCTACCTGTCTGATTATTATCTTACTTTTGTGCACAACGTTGGTGGAGTTGTCCCCTCAACCTCGTCTATCTGAATACGAGCACGTCTCCGATCCGGGTGGGTTCACCTCCGGCGGCATTCGCATACCTCACGTCCCGCCATTTATCATCCTGAGGGCCTTGTCTCCTGCCAACGCGGTGGCTGGCATGAGAAGCGCCCTTCAGTCGTGTTTGTGTGTCTGGCTGGCATCTTAAAACCAGCACCTTCCCACATCCGCCCGGTTTGAGTCGCTCGGACACTCTCGTTTGAAACCACTCGAAGTTCCCGACAACCTCTCTTTTACCCCGCCGTCACTCCCGCACAAGGCAACTGTCGCGCCCGCACGACGACCAACGTTTTGGACGCCAGGTACCGAACTTGAGCCGCTTAGTGCGAGAGCGGCAGGAACATCGGCCAAGATGCGCCAGTGCATCGTCGCATCGTTGATAGTCGCCAGTGGCGTTCTCGCGGCGGCGGCCCCGGGCGCAGAGCAGCAGCCACAGAAGCCGCTCGGCCGCTTCAAGCAGCTGATGAGCGTGATGGGGCAGCAGCTGTCGTGCGAGGCCACGTACGGCAGTGGGTGGGAAACGTGCGGAGATCGAGTATGTCTTGCTGCTCGTCTGGAGAAAAAGGCGTCTGGTTGCTGAAACGTACGCTAGGACAGCAGACTGTGCTATAACCCAGCGCTGGGGCAGGTGAGTTGATACGCGCCGTTCTGGAGCAACCTGGCCAAATGCTGATCCGTAGTGCAGTCATGTTGTGCAGTCGACAACAGCCACTGCGGCAAGGGGACATGGTGTGCGCCTGTCGCCGGTTATTGCTGCTTAGATGTGAGAACCGGCGTGGCTCCTGGCAAACGCGGAGAAGATGCTGACGGGTGGCGCAGACCGAAGACCTGGAGATGTGCGCTAAGAACGCAGGGTTCGAGTTGCCAGGTCATCAGACACCAGGGGAACTCAGAAGGGACTCAACCCAAGCCTCAATACCATTGCGGGCACGGCCAGAAGCATCAGCAGCCACAACAACTGGCCTGTCCAACAGGGATCCCCGTCCAATGCCTGCGAACGCGCGCTCGAATCCCACTGCAGCAAGAGCCGAGCATGTCCAGTCTTCGACAGCAACGAAGGAACAGTGGGCTTTCAGATGGATGGGGGTGGGAATCAGTACTGTCGGTTTGTTGATGTTTTGCTGAGCTGCGATGCGGTTGGCGCGGTGCTGGCAATACCCCCTGTGGCGAGACAGACGTTGGAATAACAGGAGCCGGTGCATCGCCCAGTAGAGATGAATGGCCAAGCGTGAGCTGGAAAGCGGTGTAGCTTGGAGGGTGTTGCGTGGCTTCGCGGAGTGATTTCCCTGATGTGCCCTGCTGGCGGAATCCGGCAGGTAGCCCAGCGTCAAGCTTAGTATGCGGTGCAACCGTCCCTCGCGAGTCTGAAGGCATGCGAGAAGAAGTCTTGCATAGCTGTGTAATGGAAGAGAATGCCCCCAAGTACAGCAATATGCCAAAGGTTGTGGCTGCCTCCAACATAGTCGAACATGCCTGGGCACCACCGCTCAGGCACCTTGCTGGCATAGACGAGAGCGCCGAAGAAGTAGACGGAGAGTGACTTGGCAATAGGGGTGTAGAACTCAAACGCGGCATCGGGGCCACGCGTAAGGGAGAGCTGAAGGATCGGCAGGAAGCCCGTTGCCGAGAGCGCCACGTAGAAGGCGACCCTCACCCACGCCATGTCCTGACCGTTAAACCGTGGGTGCCAAGGGAGGATGACGCCGCCGATTCCCAAGATGGCCGTGGTGACCATGTAAACCCAACGGCTCACGGGCTCGCAGTAGAAGGCGGTGTACTCGGTCGTCATGATGGACGCTGCGATCAACAGCGAGATGCCCGTGTAGTCGACACAGGCAAACATGGAGATGAGACACACGTCGGCGACCGAGCTCATCGTGTGCCAGATGATGCTGCAGATCAGGCACTGGCAGGCGGCAAAGAAGAAGATGGCGGCGATGAAGATATCGGCGCCCGAGCTCAAGGAGAAGTTGGCGCTCGTGGGGTAGAAGTAAAAGGCGACGGAGAGGACGAGAATGAGGCCGATGGCGTGGGACCAGATGTTGACGAGCTCGTTGGAGAAGCCAAAGGCCGATCTCACGCAGGCCAGCTTCGTCTCGGAGAAGCGGTAGCCCTTGGTGATGTGGGGGTTCGTCCTCCAGGGAATCGGCAGATCCTCGTAGCTAAGGAGGCCATGCTCCCTGGCGTGGGTGATGGCACGCTGGACATGGTCCTCGAGCGATTCGGCTGCGCGGATTGCTCGCTCGATGCCCTCATCGACAACGCGATGAGCCTCGTCCATGAGGCTCTCGGCTGCATTCGCCAACCCTTTTTCCCGGAACTTGGCGGCCTGGTCCTCCATATCCTGCAGCATCTCGTCGAGCAGCTCGATGCCGACCCTGGCCTTTTCGTTTAGCGAGCCCGCTGCAGCCAGGGCTTCATGGTAGCCGGACTCGAGGGTTTCCACCATGACGTGCAACCTCCTACGTCCTGCACCCATGACCTCCTCCGAGACCTGCGAGCATCGCGTGCGGACCGCCTGCAGCGTCTCAAAGGCGGCCGAGATGCTCGAGTCCAGGGACATCTCTCTGTAGTTCTCCCAATACTCGAGGCGCCGCTCAAGATCGGTCAGAAACAGGTCCAACTTGAGGAGCAGACCCTCCTCGCCGTCCATGATGTGGTTCACGATGGACTTCCTCCTCTGCATGAAGTGGGAGTGGCGCCGCCTCCGGGCCGCGGGCCGGCCCTGGAGGTGAGCCCCCGAGGACAGGGCTTCCGGGGCATCGTCGCAAGAGCTAAAGGTGAAAGGGGCGGGGCACCCCATGCTGGACGAAACGTCCATGGTGAACAAACCGTGACACGGGATGTCTGTGTGCGTAGCCGGAAATGCCGCGTGCCGGTCGGTGTCACCGCAAACGCCGCGACGGAAAAGCAAGGAATGGCAGCCGGGCGAAACGGTCAGTGAGATGTCGAGCAACGGTATCCGTCGCAAACGGACTCGGATCCGGTATGCGATGGCGTCCTGAGGTGAGGGAAATCTCGATTTGTCTGTCGTCGCCACTCGCTGATCGGAGACGTTGGGCCCTTGGGGTCGAACAAAGGACCTAGGAAGGAAAAACACTGAGAGAAAACATCAAGGATCCCCCAATCCAAAATCCAGGCACACGAGAAACCTGTCTTGAACCTGCGCACTGCGTAGCGTGCGGTCAGATCAAAGAGTGCGCGACAGATTTGGTGTGTTGAGAAGTAAATAGGAGAGGGGCCAGCCTGCATCCCGGGGTTTATGGGGTGGACGGGCTGGCACCCGCCCAACCCACAGCGGACTCTCAGCCCAGACTGGACGGAGCAGGACCCCGAAAGACCCCGAAAGCACCCGCTAGGGTCCATGTGTCTGCATTCAGAGGGGCTAATTGGTGCCGTCATTGCCGCCCGCAGCCCCACATCGAAAGCCTCAGCGAGCTGCCAGTTGATGCTTTTGGCTTCTTCCATGTGACAACGCCTTCGGTTTCGCCAATTGAAACGCCAATCCGGGAAACCCGCTCGCGCAAAGAATTGGAAGCTTTCACAACCTCACGTCACCAAAGTGGTTGGCAGATTCCTTCCTTGGCCAGCTCCACTGCACCCACGCATCTCAACGCCGGCTTCAACACGAAAACGAGCGACTTGGCTCGGTCCTCGGTGCTCGCAGCCATTGCCTTGATCGATCGATTGCATTCCCGTCGCGCACTCGCCGACCCAACCAAGACGATCCACATCTCGATCCGGCGGCCCGACCTGCCTGCCCAACTTGACGTGTCACGTCCACCTCAGCATCCAGCCATGACCGCTGACACGCACATCACCGATCCCTCGCTGGCCTCCGTCGTCGAGACGTCCAGCGCTGCGCGGGAACAAGCGCAGGCCCTCGTCGACCTGATCACACAAGCGACCGCCAACACCAACGGCCCGATCCCCGCCGACACCCTGACCGAGATCTCGAAGCAGCAGAAGCTGCTCAACACCAACCTCGCACATTTGCGCGGGCTGCACCGCACGGCCCACCTCCGGGCGCGAGAAACCAAGACCCAGACGGCCGAGGCTCGACACGAGGTGGACGTACTGCACTTGCAGCTCCAGAATCTGTACTACGAGCAGCGGCACTTGGAGGGAGAGATTGCGGCTTGCGAGGGCTTTGAGTGCGTGGGTTTCTTTCGAAGCGTCAGGGATGGGCTGCTAACGCCGTCAAAAGTCACACCTACCAACTCCTCCCGCTGATCCCGGTCGACGAGTTTCTCGCACAACACCCAGAACATGCTGACGACGACGAGAACGCGCTGATGGTGGCGCGCATCAACCACGAGCGAGAAGAACGCGAGGCCCTGGAGCAGCAGCGGCTGGAGCTGCAGAAAAGGAAACAGAAGCTCATTGCCGAGAACAAGAAACGCAGGGACGACTTGGCGAATCTGGACAAGGACTTGGAGAAATTCATCGATGTGAGTGGGGATGACTCTCGTCCGTTGCGACGTTCTTGGCTAATGGGTCACTCGACAGGCTGCCAAACCTATTCAGAAGATGTTCGAGAAGGTGGTTTGAGGATCCCACGGCGCGACGCGGTCTCCGCGAGAACTAGGTTCAGGCATCTAGTTTGGATGACCTGCAATGGTTCATTTTGAGGGACATTATATCCTTTGAACTGTGTATGGGGTTGTATCGAGTCACATGGCTGCAGGTCCTTTGGACCTGCCTGGGTTGCCCACCCCAGGGTCACTGTTACACGTCCGACGGAGAAAGCACCCGGGGCTTTTTAGGCTTGATCGAGAATCCGATCTTCCACCACAGCCTCACAGCTCGACTGGGAGGGAGCATGATGGCTTCTTGGGTGGGAGGTGGATGACGGAAACACGCGAGAGAGCAACGTTGAAAGACGGGGCTAGGCCATTGGGAAACAGCAAGAGCAGGGCGAGAACGAACCCGGTGCAATGGTCGGTCCGGCATGGCCCGGACCGCTGAACCTGCAAGCAGGCCGCCTTCGGGGGCCACGTGTAGCAAGCCCAGGTGCATCCCAAGACTCCATCGCACATTCGCCGCACGGCCGCATGGGGAATCGCTGGCTACGGAATCCTGCGCAGTTACCAGATTCAACAAAGAAGGCCGTCCACCTCTTCGTGTCACTGGGCAACTGGGCATGGTTGGCTACCGTTTGGGGGATTTGGGAAATGCTGACTTGATCAACGCTGCACAATGGTGTCGTGTACAACCAATTCTGCTTGTCAGCAGTGTGGGATTTCTTGAGTGGGTGTTTGCTCTCTGCGATTGGACTCTTCTGTACTCTCGGCAACTTGCATCGCTCATCAGCGATGGTAACCAGGGACCTGAGAGACTACAAGTAAGAAACAAATAGCCTTGTCACATTGGAAACGGAGATTGGATCTGATAAGCGCTTGTCGAAGCTGAGGGTGGCAGCGTTGCATGCAGTTACTGGGCCCTGGAAAACGCGTCGACGACGCGATGCTCGTCTGTAATTTCGTGAGTCTCCCCCATTGGTGTGACGAGGTGAGAGGAGGCTGACAAGCTGGACCCCTGAAGACAGGCAGCGTTGGGACGGGATGGGTCAAAGCCCGGGCTTCGGATCCGCGCCATGGTCTTCACTTTCTCCGTGGGAGGATCGGGTCCGGCATCAAGCCATGTTTCGAAACGTCTTCCTTCCCCCTTCTCCTGCACGCAACCCGGTTGCACAGATGATGTGTCCCTGTACATACTGGCGCCTCTCCCGGCGACGGGCTCGGTGCAGCCTGCCGGCCCCTTAGACGACGTGGATGGAACCTCAGGCTTCAGGTTCCGCTTCCGCGTCCGCTTCCGCTTCGGCACTGCCGTGTCTCATTCCGCCATCAGCCCTGAGGAAAACGCACCGAGCCGCCGGGCTGGACCGATCAACTTTCCGCGGGTTCGAGGTTTGCCCTGTTCGTTGCCCCTCTCGTATCGGGATCCAACAAGCGAAATGATTGACTCGCGGGATCACACCCACGCCAACCAGGGCTGACGAGAGCAAAAAAAGGCTTGAAAAGAGAGTTTGCGAGGGATCTTGCCCCATTGGGGGAAAAGATGGGAGAACCAGAGACTGCTGCGCCGGCTGACCAATGAGGCGCCCATCACATCCTGGAATAAAATGAGATGGAGATCGTGCAGCTGCTGCCGAGCCGCCTCCAACATGTGGTGCGAGAGGCCTCTCGGGCAACCTGCATACATGTAATTTCGCGTACCGTGCGTAAGGAGGAAGGTAAGAGGCGCCGTTTGGACACCCGAGCCAGACAGCAGCAAACCTTGCATGGTCAGAGAAACTGCCCGATCATCAAGGTCGGCGTTGTCCGACTGCTGCTGAGTGGGGGGCCGGCCAAGAGACAGAATCGCGGCACCTCAGCAGAGGCACCTCGGGCAAGAGGGACCTTGAATCGGCAGAAAGGCACAATTGGCACCAGCGGCTGACTTGTCAGCCCAAGGCTGCGAGAGACCAACACCGAGACCACACACGGGTTCCGCGATGTGGTACGAAAGCCCTTGGGTATGGCGTTACCGTTCTGGCCACGAGTGGAGTGACTTTTGCGTGTTTTGTCTGGCCCAATGGCACGCAGAGGGTCTCCTGTCACCTCGACAGAGAGGGGGAAACTCCCATCATAATTTCCCCAAAGTGGCATCGGCCCACCGACCAAGGGTGGGCCAAGCCCCAAGACGGCGGGAAGGAAGCTCGAAAGGTCGTACACAGTACTGTGTAAGACGGCAGGTTGGGGCTTGGGAGGTGCGGGTAAGTTAATTTTCAGAAATGACCTGAATTTCCACTTGTCCTTGCGATTTGGTACGAGGTGACAAAGGGCATGTGCCGACTTGCCGGCTCGCTTTCCCACCACACCAGTTGACCGGCTTGGGCTGGTCAATGTTTCTCGACAACGGCCTGCAGCCCGGGCAGGGGACATGCGACTTGGAAAATGCAGGTCATGCTGTGCACAAGCCTCGGACACTGAGACCCACACTGTTGGGGGGACGGGACCCCCGCCTTCAAGCTTCCTCTCAACTCTATTGGCTGGTTTGGGGGATGACAACCAGAAGTCAGTTCGTCGACCCAGCATGCTGCCTCACGGCCGGTTGAGCCCTGAGTCCCTTCAATCCCCAGCCGTGTGGCGGCGAAGGAGGCACGGCAGAAGCAATGATTACTGTGTCGACACATTGTGAGCACAACCCCAACACGCGATGTGCTGATTTTTAGACCGTTCGGAGAAGTCAACAAGCATTGTGGTTCTTGGGAACGATACACCGCCGTCATACTGGTGGAGTTGATCCCCACGCGTGTCCCGGCGAGGTTCTGTGGTTGGTCCAACTCAAACTTGAGCCTTTCCCATTGTCGCTAGGCAGGCAACAGAGTTGCAGGCGACAAGCAGTCCGGCTGGAACTGCCGCCGCTTGGCGGCGACTTTGGGCGCCCGGATCTTTCGACATGACCCGTTGCGCTCGCACATTTCCAGGGTTGTCTCAGCGGCCGTTGTTGGAGGCGAGAAAGCGTGGGTTGTTATCGCCGTTGCTGTGGCCAGAAATGGCGGCCCCGAGGAGACCTCGACGAGGGAAGCACCCACACCCCAGCCTCCCCTTCCCCGCGATTCTCCATCTGAGGAGGTGTGGCGGCGGCTCCTGCAAGCCCAACCCACCAAGGGGCGCAGCTGTGGCAGCCGCGATTCAGGTCGGTAAGTACCCGGCCGCGGAGCCTGCTGCCGGAGTGTCGCAATGCAACAACAGAACAAGAGCGAACTGAAATGCGCCGGTCTTGTCAAACGGTTGAGGGGAGCTTGGTACCTGGGCGGTAAGAATCCGCAGCAAACATCAGTGTTCCGGACCTTTTTCTGCCCGCCACAATCGCAGAAAACGTTTGGCAGGACCCATGCCTGGCTCTGCCGCTTCAGCCTTGGAGCTAGTGGGAAATTTGCTGCCCAGAACCGACAAGCGCGAAATGATTGATGGGCGAACCGATCTTGGTCTGCCAACTGAGCCCCTGTTCCTGGCCCTGGACATCCAGCTTAGCCCCCAAGGGTAGCACCCTAGCACTGCGAATCGCGGGCTGGCGCTCGACGCGCGGGCTGCAGTCCCCCTTTTTTTCTCTGCTGGCAGCCTTTCCTTTCGTGGGTTCCATCGCCAGCACGCTCAGCTCGCAGCACGTTCCCCCTACGAGCCCCAGTGCACCACGACTGCGCCGCCCGACGGTTATCATTCTACCCGTTTTTTTCCCTCTTTCCCCCTTCTTTCCCTTTCCCTCCCCTCCCGCTCTCCCTCCTTCCTCTCTCGAAAGCGTTGCGCCTGTGGACCTGTGGAAGCACCAACATCGACGCCGAGTGCATTCGCCTCGCGTCCCCTCCATCCACACGGGCCTTCACTGCCCTCGACTCGCTCGCCTCGCCTCGCCGTCCGCCCTTTGCCTGTCGGTCCCCCTCTCCACCGCCGTCAGTTGGATTAACTCGCCGCGGCGCATCCCAACCGCAAGGGACTCTCGACAAGCAGAAATTCGCGACACAATCCGAGAAGCTCGATTTCCGCCCAATCCCTCCTGTCGCTGCGATGTCGATCTTTACGTGGTGTAGCCGGCGCGCCGGCGGTCTGGCCATGCTAGTCACGATTGCGCTTTCGTACTGGGTCATCTCGAACGAGCTGGATGCCCGGCGGCATGACTACAAGTATCAGTCAACCGACAGTCTTAGCGCGCCGCCGTCTTATGACCCGAAACGCGGGGGCAACTGGGTCAAGATATTCTCATACTACTGCCTGCTCATCCACTTCCTCGTCTTCGTCTTCCCGCTGCGGTCCTGCTGGGCCGTTTTCACCATCACGAGAAGCCTGCGCAAGGCGGCGCGCACCAGGGCCCTGAGGGATATCAAGTTTGGGCACCGCCGCCGTGGCTCGTCGACCTCGCTCTCCAGCTCTGAGACCTTGACCTCGTCGCGGGATATCAGCTCCACCTCGAGCAGCGAAGCCGGCGATCTCGACCCCGAGTGCTACGCGGATGCCGACATTGCTCCCGACCGCATCATCCACGCGATCGTCATCCCGAACTACAAGGAGGAAAACGACACGCTGCGGGAGACGCTCGAGGTCCTAGCCTCGCACCCGCAGGCACGCAACACCTACGATGTAAGTGTCCTCCTTCTGCTTTGCGCCCCGCAATGCCACCTGGCTTGTGTTTCGACGGCTCCGCCCAATCCTTGGTTGAAGTGGCAACCAGTGGAGTAAGGATCTTCAGGGGAACATCTTTTCCGGTTTTGCGCGACCCATAATTCTCCAGACTGACATGTCCGAATCAGGTCTTCCTTGCAATGGAGCAGAGGGAGCACAATGCCGAGACCAAGGCCACCCGCTTCACCAACGAGTTCGCCAAGAAGTTCCGCTCAATTGACTTCACGGTGCACCCGGCCGACATCCCCGGCGAGCTCGCCGGCAAGGGCAGCAACATGGCATGGGCCGCCCGCAAGCTCAGCGAGAAGTACAACCTTGGGCAGCGAAAAGACGTGATTGTCACGGGGATTGATGGTAGGTGCTCCACCGAACGGGCCTGGATCTGGGCCGCCATGCACGTCAGGCGTCGCTAACCGATTTTGTCTGCCGCAGCCGACAGCCACCTGTCGTCCAATTATTTCGCCCTGGTGACGACCATGCATATGACCTACCCCGATACGGCTACCACGACCCTCTACTCGGCCCCCATCATCTTCGACCGCAACGCTCACAATGTCCCCGCTATTGTCCGTGTCGCTGACGTCTTGTGGTCTGCCGCTGGCATGTCGGGTCTCTACAAGGGCTCCTCGGTTGCGCCCCCCACGTCCGTCTACTCTGTACCCCTCGAACTAGTCGACCGCGTCGGCGGCTGGGATTGCGACTCGGAGGCCATTGGCGAGGACCTGCACATGTACCTCAAGTGCTTCTTCGCCCTGAATGGTAACCTGACGGTGCGGACCGTGCTCAGCCCCGTCAGCCAGACGAACGTGACCGGCGGCGGCCGCGGCAAGGGACTTCCCGGCATCGTTGCCGATGTGCGCGCTCGGTACAAGCAGGCCCTCAGGCACATGTGGGGCGCTCTCGATACCGGCTATGCCCTGAGGAAGGTCGTCGAGGTTTGGAAAGAGAGGAAGCACACCTCGCGGGCTTTCCGGCCTCTGCACACCTCGTTGTGAGTAGCATGGCCAGACGCGTGTTTGGCAGACTAAGGACTAACCTGGGCTAGGAACGATGGCTCGGACACCTACGTCCCTGACTCGCAGATCGATGGTGTGGATGCCGAGGCAACCCCCGAGAGCGGTATCTTCTCCGACGTTGTGTCCGACACTCTCAAGTCTCCCGACTGGGAGCGCATCATCGTCCTGTTCCACCGCCTGTTCGAAGCGCACTTCCTCCCTGTTCAGATGACCATCCTCGTCGTCGCGTCGACTCTTTTCATGTGGGCTACCGATGGCACTCCCGACGTGCACGGTGTCGCCTGGATCTTCACTGTTTGCAACGTCCTGCGGACCGCCGGCTTCATGGAAGTTGCCTTCTACCTCTTCCTCTACGAGGGCTTCCACAAGATTTGTGTCGAAACGCGCGAGAAGGAGATGGGAGACGCCGGCCTGCTGAAGGGAATGCACTTTTCTCGGAGAGAGGTCAAGACGAATTTCATCGACTACGTCATGGTGCCGCTCGTCGCGCCCATTTTTGGCTCGATCCCCTGCGCGCAAGCGCAAATATACCACTTCTGGACGCTGGACTTGGTATACACGGTCAGCAAGAAGGTTACCCGACGGAGAGCGAAATCGGTAACCGTGGATGCTTTGGTATAGCACAACATGGGTCACGACTTTTGATTCTCTTCCGGACTCGGTGCCGCCGTTTCTTTGACGACGACTCGTGGCGTTCAGCCGCCTTGGCAGCCGCGACGATGCCTCCGAGTGCCGGAACCGTTATTTTTTCGCTTCTTGGGAAATGTTTTGTGTCCGGCGTGGGCGACAGGCGCGTGTTGCGTTGTTTCGAAACCTCTGTTCTTCGTTGACACGGGTTGGAGAAAGGCGCACGTGTGTACATCAAACGGACATGATGTTGATATGCATGGCACGGCATCGGCATGGCATCTAGATATGGGGGCTCGACTTGTTTCCTCTCTTATTTTTTTAACCCTTTTCTGTCCCGCTTACCATTTTGGCGGCGGGTGCCTTTACCGGAGTTCTTGGAGCAAGAGAGGAGAGGCATCATTATACCGGCAGGGATTTTGGAGGGGGGGCATCAAACACGGACGATATCCCGCCTGCTGGCGCCATTCGCTTAGAGAAAGAGACGGGAGACAGACACGGCAACCAGAGACGTGGCGCAGGCACACACATCTACGACAAGAGCCGAGTCGAAAGGATTAACGACAACGGGGCGTTTCCGAGACGGAAAGGAAGGGAAGATTCTGCCTGCCGTCCGGGACCGGCTAGGCCCGGCGTGCACGCAAGAGATGACAACGGGGATGGGGCCCTAGGATCCGTGACTGGGACGAAGCGTTGCCCAGGGGGTTCCCCTAATATCACACTTTCTAGCCCCCTAATATTTAATGTTACAACCATGTACATACCGAGAGGATACGGCGAGGGGGGCACCACGGCATCCGACACCTTGGAGGCGGATGGGGGTGTGGTGTTCCCAATTGGGTGGAAGTTGGGGGGAAGAGGATGGATGGCGCCATGCTGGGGGAATTATCATCATGTATCGCCTTATAGTTATTTCCTCCCTTCCTTTGCCGAAGGGGAAGGGCTGGGGTCGATATGGGACGCTATTCTTTGAGATGGCATGGGCGTTGGAGAGAGGAAGAATACAATTTCACCACGCTCGCTTTGGCCTGCGCATATCCGACCATGTCTCTTTCTGCACTCGCCCAGTGAAACAAACAATGCCTTGTGCCTCTGCGCCGCTTGGTCGAGAAACAGCCTTGAGTGACATCGGCTTCTCACTCTCTCTCGCTCTCGAAGAGCTCGCCTCGTTTAGACTTGCTGCATCCAGCTTTGCACACTTACACAGCCCTCCTGCCTGGCTTACATACATACATAACACTCTAGATTGAACCCGCAGGATGGATGCAATGTCCCGTTCATTGGGCTGACTGCACTCTCGCCTACACAGTAGACCCCGCATCAGCCTCCCGTTCTGCTGCTGCTGCATACTTGCTAAGACCCGCAGGAAACGCCCAACGTCCAACGCCAGCCACAGCCCGATTCGAACGCGGAGATGCAAGGTCCTTGTGCGCCTCCAAGGTGTGGAGATCGGGTGCATCCCGAGTCACGTTGGGACTAACTGTTCCGCCGCCGCCCCCCAATCACCTCGAGGTTTGGGGTCACAACAAGGTGTGGCGGAGCGGACTACTTAGCCCCTTTCCGCGGGCCTCTGGTTCTTGTCTCGTTATGCGCGGGGGATTGGGGTTTGTTTGCGGCTGCTGCTGCTCTTGGCTGAGTAAGACGTGCCGTGCGCGTCTGTCTCTCTGGGGCTCGCCTCTGAATGGAGACCGGGTTGCTGTCGTCGTTGGACGAGGGCTTGGCGGCGGGTTGGGATTGGCAACCACAGGAAGGTGTCGTCAGCGTTCCGGCTGGTCGGTTCGCCCTTTGGTTTGATGTCATTTTCACTGGTCTATCTAAGGCCAAGGGGAATACGTCAGTCGCGTTTGGAGGTGAGTAAAATGCCGCTTTTGCTTGCGCGGCTTGGGCTGAGTTTGTTTCTTGTGGGTGGAGTTTGATGGGGTGTTTCGGACGTGGCTGTGTAGCTGGGCAACTTGGCTTGCATGGGACGATGACGATGGCACGCGACGGGACGATATTGTTAAGGAGATACTTCCTGCATCTCGCACGTGCGTGGGTTGAAGCCGCGGAGGAGACGATGGCTGTCAAAAGTTGAGACCGGGATACCTTGCTGCCAACTGTGCGGTTCCACGCCGAGAAGTGTGTACCTTGTTTCCTTTTGCGGAAAGAGAAAGTGTAAGTTGAGATGATGGCGAAGATTGGCCACACAAATAAAAACACATCCCTGCTCTACTGTCGGTAATCCCGCGGCCAGTCCTCTCCGGATTTCCGAGGGCCTCCGCGAGGTCCGGTCGGGTGTCCTCTCAACGCAGTCATATCATCATGGATGGGACTCATCTGTTGCAGAGTCGATTTCACACTTACACACCTGGAAGCGCATCAACTAGTGGAACGGCCAAGCACACCCCCTCTTAACCTAAACCCGATGGTCTTGTCTCCGTCTGTGGCCGGCCGCAAAGCCTTTGGTTCCGAGTGCGATCGGAGGTTGAGACGGCAACAGCCAATCAACGCATGAGCCGGGCGCCACTCGGGCCGTTAGACAAGGCGCCGGCGCTGGATTTGGACGGCCGGGCTTTGCGAGCCGGGCCCGAGGCTCCGGCACCTCTCGGGGGACGTTCTTGATGGGAGATGAAACAACAACCGTTTAAATCTAGCTGCAATGTGCCTTGCCCTGCCAAAGACGATGTTTCTTATGTTTGTAGCACTCGAGTAAAGCGACCGGAATATCTCACCATGGCGCCCAAAGACTCCCGCAAGACCATCCGCATCGGCGTGTTCATCCCCACAGACTGCCAGCTCCTCGATATGGCCTGCGTAGACGTTTTTGGCACCATGAGCTACGAGTACATCTCCCTGTTGGGAGATTCGGCCCCAGCCCCGATCGTCAACCTGGCCCCGAGCGTACAGATCTTCTGTGAATCTTCTCCCGCTCCCCCTGACCCATCATCCCACTAACACCCACCTGCTCAATCTCGTAGACATATCCATGGTTCAGCCAGGCGAACTGATCCCTCTCACCTCTACCGCAAAGCTCACCTGCACCCACCACCTCTCCGACCCGGCCGTCCAACCAGGCCAGCTGGACATCGTCCTCGTCCCCGGGCCGGACCCGTCGACCGACTGGGACAAGATAAAAGAAGCGACGGACTGGCTTGCAGCCCATGCAGCGCGGCCCGACACGGATATCCTGAGTGTCTGCACGGGCATCTACTTATGTGGAGCCGCCGGCCTGTTGAAGGGGAGGAAGGCTTGCGGGCCAAGGGGGCTGCAGGGGGATCTGGCAAAGAAGTTTGAAGGAGTGGATTGGGTTGGGGAGAAGATGAGGTGGGTAAAGGATGGGAATATTTGGAGCAGCGGTGAGTTTCTCTCCTTGTTCTGAGAACGCGGGGTTGTCAATAGAGAAAAGGGGCTGACCGGGACTGCAGGTGGCATCACCAACGGCAATGATCTGGTCGCGGCGTATGCCAGACTGGGTGGTCGATTCCCCGGCCCCGTGGCCGAGATCGGTTTGGTCATGACCGACACGGGAGATCGGCCGCAGCTGTATGGGACAGGGAATGTGGGGTTCACAATGGGCATTGTGTGGCAGGTGTTGAAGGCCGTGTTCATGGGCATTGGCAAGACGAAGACTGCTTGACGAAATGACAAGAACTGTGAGGTGTAGGATAGGTACGCAAATAAATCCGATGTTGGTCGGTCTGGAATCACATTGGCTTGGTCGGCAGCCTCCATCAACTTTCAACCGTCAAATTCATTGTCTTCGCAGTTGTCTTACCTCCACGCACCATAAGGTATGCAGAACATATGCGTTTGCGATTGATGCGTGTGATTGGCCATTGTAGAACAAACGGGCTCAAATCGAATACATACTGGGGAAGGCAGTCGCAAACTCAGGGTCTCGGGTCCTGTCCCCAGGGACAGCGGAACTCCACTTTCCCAAACATCGTGGTGGACGCTCTAAACTGAGAGCGGCAGGCGGTGACAGATTTAGCGGGATCCACTCTGGTTGGCCGGGAAGCCAGCGGGGCGATAAGCTCTTATCTGCCCAAAACTGTGGGGCGGCTCCAAATTTTTCTGACCTTGAAGCTCCATCGCCTGAAGTATTTCTGCGGAACCGACTTTGGACCAAGACCGAGTCCCCTCGCCGTTCTTCATATTTTCACTCTCCCTCCGCACCTGCATAGCCCGGCTGTCGGTGATACATCTCGTTTTTCTTGTATTTCTTGAGTCCATTTACTGAAGACCCTGTCTTTCGGTTATCGACCAATTCAAAAGTCTCCATATCTACAGTCAAGATGTCGCCGCTTCTGCCTGTCGCCGTCTACGGCCTGGAGGTCCCCGCGGGGGAGGTCATGGTCCCTGCCGAGATTGAGTTCCCGGCGACGGTACGTCCAACTTGCAATTGCTGAAACTCCACTGCTAACGCTCTCGACAGATTCGCATCACCATGGCGGCCATTGACCCCACCGCTGCGCCTGAGACGGACGGCCAGGGCAACCTCCCCTCCATCCCTCGCTCGACCCTGAAGATCTACAAGGCGAACCTTGATGACGAGGACGACGAGGAGGACTACCTTGAGTCGCTTCTCGGTGGCGGTGATGACGATGAGGAGTCGGACGAGGATGACGAGGAGGCGAACGGTGGCCCCAGCGACCCCTCCAAGTCCAAGAAGGCGCGCCGGGAGGCCGCTCTCATGAAGCTTCTTGCGGCTACTCAGGGGGACTCGGATGATGAGATGGAGGATGCTAAGCCCAATGGTACCAAGAGCAAGGGCAAGGCGAAGGCCAGCGAGGATGAGGAGGAGAGCGAGGAGGAGGAGGAGGATGACGCTGAGCTCGACATGGAGGAGTACGTCGTCTGCACTCTCGACACCGAGCGCGTAAGTGTAGACTTGTGGACAATTCCGAGCCACTAAACTAATCAGGCTAACTCGTGTCGCAGACCTACCAACAACCCATCGACATCACCGTCGGCGAGGGCGAGAAGATCTTCTTCAGCGTCAAGGGCACTCACACCGTTTACCTCACTGGAAACTACGTTGTTCCCCAGGACGAGGAGGAGGAGGATGACGAGGAAGATTCCGATGACGAGTACGACCTTCCTCCCGGCATGGATATGCTCGAGGACGACTCTGATGAGATGAGCGATGAGCTGGACGACATCGACGGCATCGCTCGGGTCAAGGAGGTCGACACCGATGAGGAGGAGGCCCCCAAGCTCGTTGAGACCAAGAAGGGCAAGAACAAGCGGGCTGCCGAGGAGGAGGCCGAGGGCCTCGACGAGATGATGGCCAAGGAGGAGAAGAAGCTCAGCAAGAAGCAGCAGAAGAAGCTCAAGAACAACCAGGGCGAGGCTGTCGCCGCCGAGGCCAAGGCCAAGGAGTCGCCCGCCGTCAAGGGCGATAAGAAGGTCCAGTTCGCCAAGAACCTGGAGCAGGGCCCGACCGGTCCCGCCAAGGACAAGGCCGAGAACAAGGGTGACAAGAAGGGTGCCCTCGGCGTCAAAGTTGTTCAGGGTGTCACAATCGACGACCGCAAGGCTGGCGCTGGCCGCTCCGCCAAGGCGGGCGACCGGGTCGGCATGCGCTACATTGGCAAGCTCCAGAACGGCAAGGTGTTTGACTGTAAGTGCTCATGATGCTCGAGTATTGGAAACGATTCCAGGTCTAACAGAGACTGCACAGCCAACAAGAAGGGCGCGCCGTTCTCCTTCAAGCTCGGCAAGGGCGAGGTCATCAAGGGCTGGGACATCGGCGTTGCCGGCATGGCGGTCGGCGGTGAGCGCCGCCTGACCATCCCCGCCCACCTCGCCTACGGCAGCCGGGCGATCCCCGGCATCCCGGCGAACAGCACGCTCATCTTTGACGTGAAGCTTCTCGAGATCAAGTAAACGACTTCCTGGACAAGCGAGTGCGCTTGTCAGGGGCTGGGCGTGGTCTGCCATCTCTCGGTATGCTAAGCGCGGCGTCTGTCGTGGGTTTCATTGTACTTTATGACGGCCTCTCTTTCTCTCGCTCCCTGCCACCTCGAGATCCGGGGCGCTTAATTTCCTTTGGTTTGGCTGTCCCCGCAGCGGGTTAATGCACAGCACCATGGAGACTTCTGACCTGGCGCGGTCTGCGAGGATCCCTTGCTCTCTGGGGAGCAGACGGGCGGTTTGACGGGATGACGAGGTCTACATTGCATCTGGGTCGGCGAACTGAAAAGTCCTTTTGGACGGGTTTCTCTTTTGTGCTTCTGGTTTTCTGTCTTGTTCATAGGCGCAATGATATCTCGACAATTTCGAAGATACTTCCAGCCAGCTTTGCTTGGTCTCGTATGCATCCACACCTCGGTGGCGGCTCTGTTGAAGCGCGCTGAGAGTCACGCCTGCTACGGCGTTCTGGGCTGTTTCCAGGCCAGGTGTTGCCAGCAACGATGGGAGAGACCCAGGGGAAGGCGCGCTGGAGGTTGGGCACACTGCTGTTCTTGGATCCTCCCCCTAACCGAACTGAAGCCCGACTTCTCCCATCCGGCCAAGGCTGCTCAACGCCTCTCTTAGCCGTTGATTGCATCTCCCCCGACGCCCGCTAGCTTTCTTTAAGGGGCCTACCACGGATACACGACAGCATTACCAGCCTCTTCTTGATGGCCTGGACAAACCGACATGACCAAGCATCTCGTCCAGGATCCAGGTCAGACGGGCGACTCGCCTCCGGCACTGGAGCATACGCTGGGCCCTGTCTCCAGCGACAGCTCCCTCGCTCCATCTAAAGCCAGCTCTGCGCTCTCTTCCAGACTTCGCCGGCACGGCGACAAGGTGGTCTCCGCCCTCAAATCGCTGACCAACAGTTGTAAGTGATTCCCGAGGCAGACGCCTCGATGCCGAGTTGACTTGGTTGTTGCCAGCTTCCGAACAGCCCACCGTCGCGGAACAAGTCAACACAGCACCGGGAGGCCAAAAGGCAAAGTCAGTCTTTGCACTGGGCATACACAAGATGTCCAACGCCATATTCCGGCCTCCGCTGGAGCCAACCGTTGTCCGCAGGACATCCGCGAAGAGTCGGCCGTTGTTGAAGCAGACCTTCCAGGGCGCAGATGCACCGCCAGCATCATCGGCTTCTGCGTCCAGCCCAGGCTACCCCGGCGACTCTCACACCAATTCCAGCAAGACCAGCATCTCCAACAGCAACTCACCCACCACGACGCTTAGTTCGCCGGGCCAGACCTCTCTGGACTCTCTGTTCCGAAACAAAGACCCCAACACAGTAAACCATAACCGAGGACGGTCCCCCAACCTCAACCCACGTCGCGCCCGCCGCAGCCCGGGCCTCGACGCCAGCGGAACGCCCCCTTCCTCCCCCAAAGCCGCCCTCGACTCGATCCAGGAACTGCCCCTCGGCCGCTTCGCCCCGGGGATCGCCACGGTCGAGCGCGCGGCCGCCGCCAAGATCTACCTCGAGACGTACTTCAACCAGCACCTGGCCTCGGGCCCCTCACCCCGGCAGATGCGGCAGCAGATCCTCGAGACGGACCTGTTCAACCGCGCCCGCGAGAGGGGCCTGCCGCTGAGCGCCGCCGAGACGCAGGGGGTGCGCGCGCGGTTCTGCCGGCGCGAGAGCGCGTACCTGCGTGAGTCGCGGGCGATGAAGGCGAAGAATCTCACCGTGTTCGGCGGTGGTGGCGGTGGTGGTGGTGGTGGTGGGCGGCGCGCGGGCCGGTGCCCGGTCAGCGAGTACGAGACGATCAAGGTGCTGGGGAAGGGGAGCTTTGGGGTGGTGAGGTTGGTGCGGGACTACCGGAGGGCCCAGGTGTATGCGATGAAGGTGATCCGGAAGGGCAAGATGCTGAAGACGAGCCAGGAGGGGCATTTAAGGGCCGAGAGGGACATGCTGGTGGCCAGCGAAGGGTCGAGATGGTGAGTTTGTCTCGGGTTTTTAGGTGCTTTGGTGCGTTGTTGACTCTCAGGACAGGATCGTGCCCCTTGTGGCCAGTTTCCAGGACATTTCGAACTTATACCTGGTGATGGAGTACATGCCCGGTGGCGACTTTTTGAGCCTCCTGATCCGCGAGAACGTCCTGCACGAGTCCGTGGCGCGCTTCTACGTGGCCGAGATCATCCTGTGCGTCGAGGCGGCACACTCGCTCAAGTGCATCCACCGCGACATCAAGCCCGACAACTTCCTGGTGTCGGCGTCGGGCCACCTCAAGATCAGCGACTTTGGTCTCGCGTTCGATGGGCACTGGTCCCACGACACGACCTACTACAACAGTCACCGGTAGAGCCTGGTGAAGAAGCTGGGCATCTGCGTCAACGGCGACGAGGAAGACCGGGACGAGAGCCGCAGCCCCGACACCAAGAAGTGGTCCAACGGCATGACGGCGGGCATGGAGAAGCACGACAAGAAGGACATGGGCGACGGCGAGCCTCTGCTGAACTGGCGCAACCGCTGCGGCACCCGCAAGGCGGCCAGGAGTATTGTCGGAACGAGCCAGTACATGGCCCCCGAGGTGATCGAGGGGAGACGGTACGATGCCCGGTGCGACTAGTGGAGTGTTGGCGTCATCCTGTTTGAATGCATCTACGGCCATACCCCCTTCTTGTCTGAAGAGGGCCGGCATCAGACCAAGGAGAATATCCTGAGACACCATGAGACCTTTGGCTTCCCGCCACGCCCGTCTGTGTCCCGCCGGTGCCAGCACCTGATGCTCTCTCTCATCACGGACAGAGAGTATCGGCTGTGCTCGGAGCGCTACCGCATGAAGGACCTTGTCACGTCGTCTTCTTCGTCCTCCAGCTCAAAGGCCGGGTCCAGGATGCGCGACTTTGCGGGCCGGTACGTGTTCCCCTACGACGCCGAGGACATCAAGGCGCACAAGTGGTTCCGCAACATGCCCTGGGAACGGCTCCATGAGCTGGAGCCGCCGCTCGTGCCTAGGCTGCGCTCCGTCGACGACACGCACTACTTTGATGACGGCGGCTCCGTGAGCGACGACGTGAGCGAGAGCGAGGCAGAGGACGAGGGCCACGCCGTGGCGGATGCCAACGACGGCGCCGCCAAGAGGGTGCCCGAGCTGATCTTTCCCTCCCCGTCCTCCTTCCTCCCCGCAACCGGCTGGGCACCTCTCGCATCGTACCCTCCCCAATCCCAAGACCTCCGTGGCGGCTACTTCCCCGACTACACCGCAACAAGCCCCTGCACCACCACCACCACTAGCAACCCCAACCCCTACTCAACCCATCTCCCCCTAACTCTACCAT
>Ga0247823_10000192_pt1 | contig 51403 bp, 57 predicted proteins | sample 13C_PalmiticAcid_2_FD_192426 | JGI IMG/M metagenome (GOLD analysis project Ga0247823, IMG submission 192426) | Soil microbial communities from agricultural site in Penn Yan, New York, United States - 13C_PalmiticAcid_Day30 | ecosystem: Environmental > Terrestrial > Soil > Agricultural land... | reverse complement strand
TGGGTGGGGGTGGCCGCGGCCTCATAGGCTGAACCGCCGCGTCGCCCCCATCCCCGGCCCTCCCCCCATCGAGGGGGAAGGGGAATTAGTTTTGACGCGCCGCGTCCCAGAAGGCCACGGCGTCGGCGTCGCGAAGGCTAAGCTCCGGATAGCGGGGGTCGGTTCCCACTTCCGGCAGGATGCGCCACGAGCGGGCGCACTTCCTGCCTTCGGCCTTCACCGGATCCACCGACACGCCCTTGACCTCGTCGATCGTGAACGCGCCGCCCTCGCCCGCGACCAGGGTCGCAGCGCTGGTGCGAAACACTTCGGCGGCATCCAGGCCCTCGAACGCGGCCAGCAGTTCGGCGTCGGCGATGTGAACCACCGGCGCGGCCTCCAGCGCCGAACCGATGCGCTTTTCGCGGCGTTCGACTTCCAGGGCGCCGGTGACGACGCCGGTGACGGTCTCGACCTTGGCCCAGCGCGCGGCCTCGGCCGGGTTTTCCCACGTCGCCGGGGTCTGCGGGATCACCCGCAGGGCGACGGGGCCGGCCTCGGGGAAGCGGGTGACCCAGGCCTCTTCCATCGTGAAGCTGGCCAACGGGGCCAGCCAGATGGTCAGGCGGTCGAACACGTAGTCCAGCACAGTGCGATAGGCGCGACGGCGCAGGGCCGTCGGCGCGTCGCAATAGAGGCTGTCCTTGCGGATGTCGAAGAACAGGGCCGAGAGGTCGCCCTGGCAGAAATCGACCAGCGGCCGGATCACGTCGCTGAAGCGATAGGACTCGTAGGCGGCCTTCACCTGGCCATCCAGCTCCCACAGGCGATGCAGGATGAACTTCTCCAGCGGCGGGAAGTCGGCATAGTCAGTGACGCGCTCTTCCTCGTCGAAGCCGGCCAGGGCGCCCAGCAGGTAGCGCATGGTGTTGCGCAGCTTGCGATAGGCGTCCGTGGTGGTGGCCAGGATCGTCTTGCCGATCCGCTGGTCTTCCGAATAGTCGACCATGGCCGCCCACAGCCGCAGGATCTCGGCGCCGGACTCCTTGGTGATCGCCTGGGGCTCGATCGTGTTGCCCTTGGACTTGGACATCTTCTCGCCGTTCTCGTCCATGGTGAAGCCATGGGTCAGGACGGCCTTGTAGGGCGCGCGGCCCCGGCTGCCGCAGCCTTCGAGAAGCGACGACTGGAACCAGCCGCGATGCTGGTCGGAGCCTTCCAGATAAAGGTCGGCCGGCCAAGCGCTGTCGTCGCGGCCCTCGATGGTGAAGGCGTGGGTGCAACCGCTGTCGAACCAGACGTCGAGGATGTCGACGACCTTCTCGTACTGGGCCGGATCGTGATTGCCCAGGAAGTCGGCGTCGGGACGGGTGAACCAGGCGTCGGCCCCGCCTTCCTTGATGGCCGCCAGGATGCGGGCGTTGACCTCGGCGTCGATCAGCGGATGGCCGGTGTGCTTGTCGACGAACATCGCCAGGGGCGTGCCCCAGTTGCGCTGGCGGCTGATCAGCCAGTCGGGACGGGTCTCGACCATCGCGCCGATGCGGTTGCGGCCGGCGTCGGGGTGGAAGGCGGTGTCGGCGATGGCCTGGACGGCCGTCTCGCGCAGGGTCTTGCCGCCCAGGGCCTCGACCTCGTGGTCCATGCGGATGAACCACTGCGGGGTGTTGCGGAAGATCACCGGGGCCTTGGAGCGCCAGCTGTGCGGATAGCTGTGCGCGACGCGGCCGCGGGCCAGGAGGTTGCCGGCCTCGATCAGCTTGTCCATCACCGCGCCGTTGGCGGGACCGAACTTGCCGGTCTTCTTGCCCTCGGTCTCGATGACCTTGAGGCCGCCGAACAGCGGGACATGGGCGTAGTAGGCGCCGTCCGGGTCGACCGTGTCGGGGATCTCGCGATGACCGTGGGCCAGCCAGACCTGATAGTCGTCGGCGCCGTGGCCGGGCGCGGTGTGCACGAAGCCCGTGCCGGCGTCGTCGGTGACGTGGTCGCCGGCCAGCAGCGGCACGGCGAAGCCATAGTGGCTGTCCAGGTCGGCCAGCGGGTGGGCCAGGACCATGCCCTCGCAGTCGACGCTTTCGACCTTTTCGAAGGCGGCGACCTTGGCGGCCTTGAAGACCTCCTCGGCCAGCTTCTCGGCCACGATCAGGCGATCGCCGACCTGGGACCAGGGCGCGAACTCGAGCCCCTCCTCCAGCGCCTTCACCTCGAAGACGGCGTAGGGGATGTCGGGGTTGTAGGAGACCGCGCGGTTGGCCGGGATGGTCCAGGGCGTGGTGGTCCAGATGACCAGCTTGGCGCCGACCGCGGCGTCCGAGCCCTCGACGACCGGGAACTTCACCCAGATCGTGGGCGAGACGTGGTCGTGGTACTCGATCTCGGCGTCGGCCAGGGCCGTACGCTCGACCGGGCTCCACATCACGGGCTTGGAGCCGCGATAGAGCTGGCCGCTCGACGCGAAGCGGTGGAATTCCTCGACGATCTTGGCTTCCGAGGTGAAGTCCATGGTGGCGTAGCGGTTCCACCAGTCGCCCAGCACGCCCAGGCGCTGGAATTCGACCTTCTGGGCCTCAATCCAGCCGGCGGCGTAGGCCCGGCATTCGCGACGGAACTCCTCGGCCGGAACCTCGTCCTTGCGGCGGCCCTGGCTGCGGAACTTCTCCTCGATCTTCCACTCGATCGGCAGGCCGTGGCAGTCCCAGCCCGGCACGTAGTCGACGTCGTAGCCCAGCGCGAAGCGCGAGCGGACCACGAAGTCCTTCAGGGTCTTGTTGAGCGCGTGGCCGATGTGGATCGCGCCGTTGGCGTAGGGCGGACCGTCGTGCAGCACGAACAGCGGCGCGCCGTCGGCCTGGCGCCTGGCGCGGACCGCGCCGTACAGCCCCTTGTCGGACAGGGCCGCCCAGCCCTCGAGGATCTCGGGCTCCTTCTTGGGCAGGCCCGCGCGCATCGGGAACGGCGTGTCGGGAAGAAAGACGGTTTCGCGGTAGTCGCGGGCGGGCGCGGCGTCGTCGGCCATGGGAAGGCTATCCAGCTCTGGAATGTCGGAAGAAGGCGGGTGGAACCCGGCGCGCGCTGGAGGTCTCGTCCGGCGGCGTCACGCCGGGCGGATAATTCGCGCGATCTTCCGAACGAAACTCATGGAGCGAGGGGATAGCAGAGCGACGTCCGCGCGCAAAGGGGAGCCTGACATGGAAACGGCCGCTCCAGTCGGAGCGGCCGTCCAGTCGGTGCGTGGTCCTCGTCCTTCGACAGGCTCAGGATGAGGACCAATTCAGATGCGGCGCTCAAACTTGAACCTCACCCTGCGCTTGTCGAAGGGCGAGGTTCACACCGCAGAAGATCAACCCAGCTTGGCCAGCTCTTCTTCGCTGATGTCGGCGCTGGAATAGACGTTCTGGACGTCGTCGTCCTCGTCCAGCGCATCCAGCAGCTTCATCAGGGTGGCGACGCTGTCGCCGGTGACTTCGTTCAGCAGCTTGGGCTTCCAGACGATCTTGGTCGAGGAGGCTTCGCCGAACTTGGCTTCCAGGGCCGACGACACCTCGTTGAGGTCCTCGAAGGCGGTGTAGACGGTGTGACCGCCGTCTTCGCCCATGTCGCTCTCGACGTCCTGGGCGCCGGCCTCGATGGCGGCTTCCATCATGTCGTCTTCGCTGGCCTTGGCGGCCGGATACTCGATCTGGCCCAGGCGGTCGAAGTTGAAGGTCACCGAGCCGGTGGCGCCCAGATTGCCGCCGTACTTGGAGAACAGCGAGCGGACGTTCGACGCGGCGCGGTTCTTGTTGTCGGTCAGCACTTCGACGATGACGCCGACGCCGCCGGGACCCATGCCCTCGTAGCGGATCTCGGTGTAGTCGGCCGCGTCGCCCATCTGCGACTTCTTGATCGCGCGCTCGATGACGTCCTTGGGCAGGCTTTCGGCCTTGGCGTTGTTCACGGCCAGGCGCAGGCGCGGGTTCATGGCCGGGTCGGGCAGGCCCGTCTTGGCCGCCACGGTGATTTCACGCGACAGCTTGGAGAACAGCTTGGAGCGCGCGGCGTCGGCGCGGCCCTTGCGGTGCATGATGTTCTTGAATTTCGAGTGGCCGGCCATTCGGAGGCTCTTCTCTGATCTGACGATGGAATGGGTTGGCGGCGCTTCTACCGCCAGGAAGCGTGTCTTGTCACCCCAGGGGGCGCTCGCGAACCGCCCATTCCATCGCCGGACGCAGGATCAGGCGACCTTCAGCTCCACCACCACGTTGCCGCGGGTGGCCTTGGAATAAGGGCACACCTGGTGGGCCTTGTGCAGCAGGTCCTCGGCCACGGCGCGGTCGACCTCGGGGGCGTTCAGCGTCAGGCGCACGCCGATGTGGAAGCTGACGTCGTCCTTGATCAGATCCACTTCGCTGTCGAGGCTGTGCTCGCCCAGCTTGACGCTCTGGCTGCGGGCCACCAGCCCGAGCGCGCCGAGGAAGCAGGCCGCATAGCCCGCCGCGAACAGCTGCTCGGGATTGGTCCCCTGCCCGTCGCCGCCCATCGACTTGGGATAGCCCAGCTTGACGTCCAGGTGGCCGTCGTCGGTCTTGGCGGTTCCCTGGCGTCCGCCCACGGCATGGGCCTTGGCGGTGTAGACGGCGGCGTCGGTCATGGAGGGCTCCTGTGCTTGCCTCGAAGGGAGGTTGGGCCCGGGATCGTGACGGATGCAAGCGGGAGCGGATTGAAGCTTTTTATCCCTCTCCCGGAGGGGAGAGGGTTTTATACTTCCGGCACGCTCTGCTTCAGCCGCCCGCCGACCCGGATCGGCTCGACGCGCACCGCAAGGCCCGTGCGGTCGTCGGTCTCGACGAACACGCCGCAGACCGTGGCCGGGCCGCTGGCCGGCTGGTAGCGGCCGCCGCTGATCTTGGTGGTGAAGCGCCGCAGGGGCTCTTCCTTCTGGTTGCCGATGACGCTGTCGTAGTCGGCGCAGGCGCCGGCGTCGGTCTGGTAGGCGGTGCCGCCGGTCAGGATCTGGCAGTCGGCGGTCGGCACGTGGGTGTGGGTGCCCACCACCAGGCTGGCGCGGCCGTCGCAATAGTGGCCCATGGCCATCTTCTCGGACGTGGCCTCGCAGTGCATGTCGACGATCACCGCGTCGGCGACCTGGCCCAGCGGCGCCTTGTCGAGCTCGCGGTCGGCGGCGGCGAACGGGTCGTCCATGGCGTCCATGTGCACCCGGCCCAGCAGGTTGACGACGAAGACCGTCTTTCCTGAGTCCGTCTGGAAGAGGTGGCTGCCACGCCCCGGGGCGTCGGACAGGATCGGGTAGTTGGCCGGACGGATCAGGCGCGGTTCGCGCACGATGTAGGTCAGCGCCTCGCGCTGGTCCCAGCTGTGATTGCCCAGGGTCAGGCAGTCGGCCCCGGCGTCGAACAGCTCGCGGGCGGTGTTCTCGGTGATGCCGAAGCCGGCGGCGGCGTTCTCGGCGTTGATGATGACGAACTCGAGGCCAAGCTGGCGACGGAGGCCCGGCAGGTGGTCGGCCAGGCCGTCGCGGCCCGACTTGCCGACGACGTCGCCGAAGAAAGCAAAACGCATGATCGATCAGTCCTTTCGGACCTCGATATACTCGTTTTCGGTAAGAATGGCGTCCAATCGTTGATCGTGCCGTTCGTCGGGCAGATTGTGGGTTTCCTGGCCGTGATAGGCCAGCCCCAGGACGAAGGCCTCCTTGCGCTCGCGCAGGGCCTCGAGCGCCCGGTCGTAATAGCCCCCGCCCTGCCCCAGGCGTCGGCCCTCGCGGTCCCAGCCCAGCAGCGGCGTCACCACCAGGTCGGGCTGGACAATGGGGTTGTCGGCGACCGGCGCGACAAGGCCGATGGCGTCGCGCGCCAGCGGCTCGCCCGGCGTCCAGGCGCGGAACACCATGTGGCCGCCCTTGCCGCGCGGATCGGCGCCCTCGACGCTGGGGAGGGCCAGGCTCCAGCCCTCGCCGGCCAGCCAGTCGGCCAGGGCGCGGGCGGAAACCTCCGAACCCAGGCCGTGATAGAGCGCGGCGACCTTGCCTTTCGGATCCGGAAAGCGCGCCGACAGCGGCTCGCGCGCCACGTCCACCGCCATCCAGTCGGCTTCGGGATGTTCGAGGGCCAGCTGCTTGCGGCGATTGCGCACGAAGACGCGCAGGGCGGTCTTGGCGGCGGCGGGGTCGGCGATGGTCATCGCGACCTTCTAGCCCGCAAAGGGTGATGAAGGGAAAGGGTGGCGGCGCCGCGAAGAACCGTGAAGACGTTTCAATCCACTCGAACCTGTTAGTTACAGGTGGGCCCCGTGTTCCCGCAGCCACGGCCACGGGAGGGAACAGGTCCCGATAGAGAGATTAAGGTCCCTGGGAATAGAAATCTTCGACGAGAGCCGCAGCACGACCCGCCGTGGAGCAATATAGGGCGTCGGGTCGGCCGGCGATAGGGGCTCCGTATCCGGCGCGTTGTCGCGGCTGTTGATACCCCCTCGGTCGCTTCGCGACAGCTCCCCCAAAGGGGGAGCATCTTGCCCCCTCAGATCCTCCCCTTTGGGGGAGGCAGCCCGAAGGGGGGTCAGCCCGCCGCCAGCTTCTCGATGCGCTCGGCCGCGGCGTCGATGGCCTTGATGGCGCGGATTTCGACGCGGGTCTGTTCGTTCTGCAGGCGGGCCAGTTCCGACTGGTTGTGAGCCAGGCGCAGCTTCAGGTCCGACAGCTCGTCGGCCAGCAGCAGGGCGCCCATCAGGAACAGGCGCGTCTCGCCCAGTTGACCGACTTCCTGGCTGACCTGGCGGACCTGGCGATCGAACAGGCGCGCGATCTCCAGGAGGTGGGCCTCCTGGCCGTCTTCGCAGCCGACGCTGTAGGGGCGGCCGTTCACGTGGATGGTCAATTGCGCCATGGGCTCAGGCCTTCGCGGGCGGGTCGGGGTCGAACGGCGGGTCGTCCTCGTCGTACAACGCTTCAGGTTCGTCTTCGGTCTCGTCGTCGGCGAACTCGGCGGGCGCGGCGCCCTCCTCGTCGTCATGGACGCCTTCGCCGATCAGGCTCTCGTCGCCCAGGGCGGCGCGGATCTCGGCGATGGCCCGGCCCAGGGCCTCGCTGGCCTGCTCGCCGGCCTCCTCCAGGGCGCGCTCGCGCTGGCGGGCGGCCTCGAGATCGGCGGCCAGCCGGGCGGCCTTCTCGACCACCTCGGCGTCGGCGACGGGCGCCTCGAACAGGTCGCCCGAGGCCGGCTGGGCGACGGCGCGCGCGCGCTCGGCCCGTTCGGCGGCGATCTTCTGTTCCAGGTTCGCGACGGCGCGCTCCAGCCGCCGCGCGGCCAGATCGAGAGCGCTTCCTTCGCCCGGTATCATCGGCAAGTTCCCATCATGCGGCGCAACATATAGATCGTCGCCGACTTCGCCAGCCGGCGTGTCCACAATTGGGCGATGTAACGAGCGTCACAACAATAGCTAATGTCTTGTGAGCGTTCCTGGGCTTGACTTCGCCGCTTTCGACCGCGAAACCGCCTGCAAAATCAAGGAACGCCGCTCGCTTCCGAGCGGGTCCGATCGTGAGGAGAAAGACCACATGGCCCTTCGCGTCGCCATCAACGGCTTTGGCCGTATCGGCCGCCTCGTGCTGCGCTCCATCGCCGAGCACGGCCGCCGTGACATCGAGGTGGTGGCGATCAACGATCTGGGCCCGGTCGAGACCAACGCCCACCTGCTGCGCTACGACAGCGTGCACGGCCGCTTCCCGGGCGTCGTCACCTCGGGCGAGGACTGGATCGACGTCGGCACGGGCAAGATCAAGGTCACCGCGATCCGCAACCCCGACGAGCTGCCGCACGGCGACCTCGGCGTCGACATCGCCTTCGAGTGCACCGGCATCTTCACCGCCCGCGACAAGGCCGCCCTGCACCTGAAGGCCGGCGCCAAGCGCGTGCTGGTCTCGGCCCCGGCTGACGGCGCCGACAAGACCATCGTCTACAAGGTCAACCACGAGACCCTGACCGCCGACGACATCGTCGTCTCGAACGGCTCGTGCACCACCAACGCCCTGGCCCCGGTGGCCAAGGTCCTGCACGACCTGGTCGGCATCGAGCGTGGCTACATGACCACGATCCACAGCTACACCGGCGACCAGCCGACGCTGGACACCATGCACAAGGACCTCTACCGCGCCCGCGCCGCGGCCCTGAGCATGATCCCGACCTCGACCGGCGCCGCCAAGGCCCTGGGCCTGGTCCTGCCGGAACTGAAGGGCAAGCTGGACGGTTCGTCGATCCGCGTCCCGACCCCGAACGTCTCGGTCATCGACCTGAAGGTCGTCACCGGCCGCGAGACCTCGATCGCCGAGATCAACGCCGCGCTGCAAGCCGCCGCCGACGGCCCGATGAAGGGCGTGCTGGCCGTGACCACCGACCCGCTGGTCTCGAGCGACCTCAACCACATCGCCGCCAGCTCGACGGCCGCCCTGCCCCAGACGCAGGTCATCGAAGGCAAGCTGGCCCGCGTGCTCAGCTGGTATGACAACGAGTGGGGCTTCGCGACCCGCATGAGCGACACCGCCCTCGAAATGGCGAAGTTCCTCTAAGCCTTCAAAACCCCCGCCCCTCCCGAGGAGCGGGGGTTTTCCTTGGCCTCTCTCGCGAGGCCGCCCTCGTCCTTCGACAGGCTCAGGATGAGGGCTAATGCGATGCCCGCTCTTGGATCCTCATCCTGAGCCTGTCGAAGGACGAGGATCCAACGCACAGACCATCAGGATTCCCGATGACCTTCCGCACCCTCGACACCGCCGATCTCGCCGGCAAGCGCGCCCTGGTCCGGGTGGACTTCAACGTCCCCGTCGACGGCGGCCGGATCACCGACGACACCCGCCTGCGCGCGGCGCTGCCGACCATCGCCTTCCTGTCGAAGGCCGGCGCCAAGGTCGTGTTGCTGGCCCACTTCGACCGCCCCAAGGGCAAGGTCGTGCCGGAGATGAGCCTGGGCTTCGTGGCCGAGCCGCTGAGCAAGCTGCTGGAGCAGCCGGTGGCCTTCGCCAGCGACTGCGTCGGCCCCGAGGCCGCCAAGGTCGTCGACGCCCTGGAGAACGGCGGCGTGGCCCTGCTTGAGAACGTCCGCTTCCACGCCGGCGAGGAAAAGAACGACGCCGAGTTCGCCAAGGCCCTGGCCGCCAACGGCGACGTCTATGTCAACGACGCCTTCAGCGCCGCCCACCGCGCCCACGCCTCGACCGAGGGCCTCGCCAAGCTGCTGCCGGCCTATCCGGGCCTGGCCATGCAGCGCGAGCTGGAAGCCCTGGACGCCGCCCTCGGCAACCCCAAGAAGCCGGTGATCGGCATCGTCGGCGGCTCGAAGGTCTCGACCAAGCTCGACCTGCTCAACAACCTGGTCGCCAAGCTCGACCGCCTGGCCATCGGCGGCGGCATGGCCAACACCTTCCTGTTCGCCCAGGGGCACGACGTCGGCGGCTCGCTCTGCGAGAAGGACCTGGCCGACACCGCCCGCGAGATCATCGCCAAGGCCGACGCCGCCGGCTGCGAACTGCTGCTGCCGGTCGACGTGGTCGTCGCCAAGAAGGTCGCGCCGGGCGTCGAGACCGCCGTGCGCAGCCTTGGCGAGGTGCAGGCCGACGACCTGATCCTCGACGCCGGCCCGGAAAGCGCCAAGCGCCTGCTGGCGGCCATGGACGAGAGCGTCACCCTGATCTGGAACGGCCCGCTGGGTGTGTTCGAGGTGCAACCTTTCGACGAAGCGACCGTTTCGGCGGCGAAACACGCCGCGTCGCTCGCGAAATCGGGTAAGATCGTGGCGGTCGCCGGCGGCGGTGATACCGTCGCGGCGTTGAACCACGCGGGCGTGTCGGCCGACTTCACCTTCGTCTCGACGGCGGGCGGCGCGTTCCTGGAATGGATGGAGGGCAAGACGCTTCCGGGCGTCGCGGCTCTCGAAGCCTAAAGGGAGGATCCCGGCGAGCCGAGAACGGCCACGGGACCATCAGCCAAGTCGGAACGCCTGCCCCCGAGCCTTTCGGGGCGCAGGCCTCCGCTCTCGGGACGCCGGACGAGGAACCGGCCCCGGGATATCCGGGCAAAGAGCGCACAAGCGCCGCGCCCCAATAACAAGAACCAATTCAACGACTTCAAAGCTTGCAGGAGAAATACGTGGCGAGGATCACGCTTAGGCAGTTGCTGGACCATGCGGCGGAGCATGAGTACGGGCTGCCCGCCTTCAACATCAACAACATGGAGCAGGGCCTGGCCATCATGGAGGCCGCCGACGCGGTCGACAGCCCGGTCATCATCCAGGCCTCGCGCGGCGCGCGGAACTACGCCAACGACATCATGTTGGCCAAGATGATCGACGCCCTCGTCGACATCTACCCGCACATTCCGGTGTGCATGCACCAGGACCACGGCAACGGCCCGGCGACCTGCGCCACGGCGATCCAGTACGGCTTCACCTCGGTGATGATGGACGGCTCGCTGATGGAAGACGCCAAGACCCCCGCCAGCTACGAATACAACGTCGACGTCACCCGTCGGGTGGTCGAGATGGCCCACGCCTGCGGCGTGTCGGTCGAGGGCGAGCTGGGCGTGCTGGGCTCGCTGGAAACCGGCATGGGCGAGGCCGAGGACGGCCACGGCTTCGAAGGCAAGCTGTCGCATGACGAACTGCTGACCGATCCGGACCAGGCGGTCGACTTCGTGCAGGCCACCGGCGTCGACGCCCTGGCCATCGCCATGGGCACCAGCCACGGCGCCTACAAGTTCACGCGCAAGCCGGACGGCGACGTCCTGGCCATGAACGTGATCGAGGAAATCCACCGCCGCCTGCCCAACACCCACCTGGTGATGCACGGTTCCAGCTCGGTGCCGCAGGACCTGCAGGACATCATCAACGCCTATGGCGGCGAGATGCCCCAGACCTGGGGCGTGCCGGTCGAGGAAATCCAGCGCGGCATCAAGCACGGCGTGCGCAAGATCAACGTCGACACCGACAACCGCATGGCCATCACCGGCGCCATCCGCAAGCTGCTGATCGAGAAGCCACAGGAGTTCGACCCGCGCGCCTATCTCAAGCCGGCCAAGGAAGCCATGCGCAAGGTCTGCCAGGCGCGCTTCGAGCAGTTCGGCTCGGCCGGCCACGCCGGCAAGATCCGCGCGATCTCGACCGCGGCCATGGCCAAGCGCTACATCTCGGGCGAGCTGAACGCCAAGTTCGGCGCCCCGGCCGGCAAGGCCGCCGCCGAATAAGCCTTCCCGCCTCGCGCAGGAACGAGGGCCCTTCCGGTTCGCCGGGAGGGCCTTTTTCGTTTGGAAGCGATCGCCGGCTTGGGCTTAGGACCCGATCGGGCGGCGTGGCCCTAGATCGCGGCCAGCCGGTTGAGGACGGCGCCGGCGAGGCCGCACAGCAACACCCCGCCCAGGTACCACAGACCTACGAACACGAAGGTCGAGTGCGGGCAGTGCAGGCCATAGACGCTGGCGGCCAGGCCGCCAGCGAAGATCCCCGCCGCGAAGCCCGCCAGGATCGGCCGCTCGGTCTCGACGCCGCGAAGCACCGTCAGGGCCAGCAGCAGGGTCGGCAGGGCCAGGGCCGAGATATTGAAGAAGCACGCCCCCACCGAGGCCGGCGAGAACAACCGCGCCAGCTTGGCTGGCTCCAGTTGCATCGCCTCGGTCACGCCGCCGACGATGAAGACCAGCAGCGCGATGACCGCCACGACGATCGCCGTCGGGGCGGGCGGGCCGCGCCGGATCAGGCGAGCCAGGCCGTCGAAGCCCGCGGCGGCCAGGGCGGCGGTGTAGGCCATCTTCAGCCAGAAGAACGGTTGCTGGTGCGCGGTCTCGATGTCAGGGCGCAGGTCCAGCCAGAAGAAAACCAGCAGCAGGGCCGCCAGCCCCCCGGCGACGCCGATCTCGGCCAGCCGCCAGGCCGGCCGCGTGGCTTTCGGCCGCCAGCCCGCCCCATCGGGCGTGCGAACGGCGAGCACGCCGTCGTCATAGGTCGCGTCGTCGAAGGCCAACCGCTTCCCCCCGCAACAGGCTTGTTCTTCGCCGCCCGTCCCCTGGCGGCGCGTGCTCGTGAGAGGCGCTCTCAAAAGCCGGGGCGAATGCGTAAAGGTTAGGCAGCGGAAGTCAATACCGGCGTTCTCCGAGCCCTGTGGAGCGGCTGTGGACATCGCCTCAATGCTCGGTTGAGCGGCGCCGGGAGCCGTGAGCGGCGATCGCGGCGCCTCATCCGGCGGCGGACGAGTTGCTCCGCCGACGCCGGTCGACCAGCACCGCCAGGCCGACGCCGACGACGTAGCAGGCAAGATCCTTGAGGTCGAACACGCCGCCGAACACCACCCGCGCCACGCGACTGCCGCCGAGGCCCGCGTGGTCGAGGACGTTCAGGGCCTGGCCCAATTCGATGACGACGCCCAGGGCCAGGGCGCAGGCGGCCGCTCCCGCGCGGCCCAGCGGCGTGGCGCCTCTCACCGCGAAATAGACCATGGCCGTGGCCAGCACGTCGCCCAGATAGGGGCGCACGAAGCCGTCGCGCACGAACAGCGCGATGACCACCTCGACCGCGAACAGGATCGCGGCCGCCGCCAGGTGTCGAAGCCGAATCCGCATGCGCCCTCCCCGCTCGAAGGCGGGGAGAAGGCCGTGTCGGAACGTCTAGTGCAAGGTGGGACGGACCGAAGAGCGCCGCCACAGCTGGGCGGTCAGGGCGTTGGCCACGCCCAGCCAGCCGAGGTCGGGCGCCGAGGCGCCGCCGACCTTGCGGGCCTCCACGGCATAGGCCGCCGAGGCGCCCAGCGAGGCGGTGGCCACGGCCAGTTGCCCGCCGCCGCGCTTCGTGCCGAAGGCCAGCCACAGGGCGTTGAAGCCCTGGGTCAGGCTCCACAGCGTCAGCGCCCGGGTGCGGGCCGGGCTGGAGGGCGCGTTCCAGGTGCGCAGGCCCGACAGGGTCATGGCGATGAACAGGGGCGGCAGCAGCAGGCTGGTCAGCGGCTTGGGCTGGTGGGCGACCGGCTCGTGCATCTCGGCGTAGCCGACCGCGTACTCCTCGTCGTCGATCACCCGCTCGTGGCGGCGGCCCAGCAGCGTCGCGGCCAGGATCGCGCCGCCGGCCAGGGCCAGGCCTATGGCCAGCTGAGCGCCGGCGCTGTTTCCGCTGGTGTCCGGCTGGAACGCTTCGCGGCCAGGCAGGGCGCGGGGGGCGTACGGCTTGCCGGGGGTGATGCGCATTGACGGACTCCTCGTTAACTCGGAACCCTAAACCGTCCAGTTTCCGGCTTGGTTCCAGATGAACAGCGCCCCCTCGCCCATCCTGCTACGTCCCGCGCGCGTCGTCGAGGTCGAGGCGATCCGCGCGCTGGAACACGCCTCGGCCCAGCGTTTCCTGGGCCTGATGGACGCCATCGCCGCCGACGAGCCCACCCCCGCCCCGCTCCTGGCGCGGCGAATCGTCGAGGGCCGCCTGCTGGTCGCCGAGTTCGGCGAGGCGATCGTCGGCTTCGTGATGGTCAGGCCGTTGGAGGACGGGCTCTATGTCGAGCAGTTGGACGTGCTGCCGGCCGTCGCCGGACGGCGGATCGGCGCGACCCTGCTGGACGCGGTCGGCGCGCGCGCCGGCGCTGGCGGCCTGATGCTGTCGACCTTCCGCGACGTGCCCTGGAACGCGCCCTACTACGCCCGCCTGGGGTTCGTGGAGGTCAGCCAGTTGACGCCAGGCATGGCCGCGATCCGCGCCGAGCACCTGGCGCGCGGCCTCGACGAGGACGCGCGGGTGTTCATGAGGCGTATGCCCTAGCGCGGCAGCAGCGAGATCGCCGTGCTGGCCACGGTGCTGACCGGCAGGGCCTTGAGGTCCGGCGACTTGATCACCGCCACGTGGCCGCGCGGACCGCACAGGGCCGGGTCCGAGGCGTCGGAGAACAGGGCGATGGTCGGCGCGCCGGCCGCGGCCAGCAGGTGCGTCGGCCCCGTGTCGTTGCCGACCACCAGGGCGGCCTTGGCGCCGAGCACCGCCAGCTGGGCGAAGTCGGTGCGGCCGGTGAGGTCGCGGGCCTGGCCGGCCGCCTTCTGGATCTGGCGGGCCATGGCGCTTTCCTGCGGGCCGCCGATGATGACGATGTCCAGCCCCTTGGATTTCAGGAGGGCCGCCAACTGGGCGTAGCTCTCGACCGGCCAGCGCTTCTCGGGCCGGTGGGCCGAACCGCCTGGCACCAGCAGCACGTAGGGCTTGGGCGTCACCGCGCCGGCCACCGGGCGGGCGTCCTTGTGCTTGCGCAGGATCCACGACAGGTCCGGCGGCGGGGCGCTGCCCGGCTCGGTGGGCGCATCGGGCCAGATGCCGGCCTGGCGCAGCTGGTCGGCGTGCCGCTCCAGCGTGTGCATGTGATAGCGGGCGCGGCCGCGCTGGGGCAGGCTGGCGCCCTTGGCGATCCCCGACCACTGCGGCGGGAACGGGCGCAGGGCCTGGAAGTACCAGCCGGTGCGGTTGTTGGTCTGCAGGTCGTAGACGCGGTCGTACTTGGCCTTGCGGATCCGGCCCAGCATCTTGAAGAGGTCGCCGGCGTCGCTGGGACGGCCGTCCACCTCGACGGCGTTGAAGTAGGGCGACAGGCGGGCCAGGGCTTCGAACGGCGGGGTCGTCAGAAGGGTGATCCGGGCGCGCGGGTGCGCCTCGCGGATCTTCTTCATCGCCGCCAGGGCCAGGACGAAGTCGCCCAGCGCGCCCAGCTTGATGACCAGGACCTTCTTGATCTCCTTGCTCAACCCTTCGACTCCAAAACGCCCGCCCCAGTCTTCCGGGCGGCCATGACGCGCGCGTAGACCTTAAGGGTCGCCTCGACCATCGCGTCCACAGAATACAACCGTCGCGCTCGCGCGCGAGCCGCCATGCCCATCGCCTGACGTCCGGCGGCCCCTGCCTCGCAGGCGTCGTTCAGGGCCTGGGCCCAGGCCTCGGCGTCGCCCGGCGCGGCCAGCCAGCCGGTCTCGCCGGGAACCACCGTTTCGCGCGTGGCGCCATGGTCGGCGGCGATCACCGGACGGCCCATGACCTGCGGCTCCACCGCCGTGCGGCCGAAGGCCTCCGGCTCCAGCGACGGGGCGATGGCCAGGTCGGCCAGCAGGTAGGCGGCCGGCATGTCGTCGCAGTGGCCGACCAGCTTGACGCTGTCCTGCAGGCCGGCCTGGGCGATCATGTGCTCAAGCTCGGCGCGATAGCCCTTGCGGCCCTGGTCGTCGCCCGCCAGCAGCAGCAGCACCCGCGTGTCGCTGAGCGCCTTCAGCCGCGCGACGGCCTCGATGGCCAGGCCCTGGCCCTTCCAGCGGGTCAGGCGGCCGGCCAGCAGCACCTTCAGCCGGCGCTCGTCGGGGGCGACGCCCCAGGCCTTGCGCAGGGCCTCGATGCGATCGGCAGAGACGAAGCCGGGCTCGAAGCGCGTCAGGTCCACCCCGCGCGGAATGGCCACCACCTTGTCGGGATGGATGCCGTGCTCGGCGATGACGTGGGCGCGGGTGTATTCGGAGTTGGCGATCACCAGGTCGCCCTTGGTCATCACCGCGTTGTACCAGCGCTTGAGGCTGGACTTGGCGTTGTAGACGCCGTGATAGGTGGCCACGAACGGCGTTCGGGTGGCGTGCGCCGCCCACAGGGCCGAGAAGGCCGGCGCGCGCGAGCGGGCGTGCACCAGGGTCACCTTCTCGCGGCGGATCAGGTCGATCAGGCGGGCGGCGTTGCCCAGCATGATCAGCGGGTTCTTCGACTGCGCCGGCATCTGGGCCAGGCGTCCGCCATCGGCCTCCAGCCGCGCGGCCATGCGACCGCCGCGGGTCGCCACCAGGGCCTTGCCGCCCTGGGCCACCACGCCATGCGCGACGTCGATCGTAGTCTGCTCGGCGCCGCCGGTTTCCAGTTCCGGAGTCACCTGCAGCAGGGTGAATTCATCGGGAAGGATGGACACGCCGCGCTCTGAAGAGGTTAGGAGGGGTTAGTTAGCGAAACGAACAAGGCCGCGCCATGACCGAAGTCCGCGATTTCCACCCGCGCGAGGAAAATCAGCGTCTCGCGTACCGCAAGATCGGCGGCGAAGGCCCCACGGTGGTGTGGCTGGGCGGCTTCCACTCCGACATGACCGGCACGAAGGCCGAGATCCTGGCCGACCACGCCCTGGCCACGGGCGGCGCCTACGTCCGGTTCGACTATTTCGGCCACGGCGAATCGTCGGGCGCGTTCCGGGACGGGACGATCAGCCGCTGGCGCGCCGACGCCCTGGCCGTCATCGACGAACTGACCGAAGGGCCGCTGGTGCTGGTCGGCTCGTCGATGGGCGGCTGGCTGGCCTGCCTGGCCGCCATCGCCCGGCCCGAGCGGGTGAAGGCCCTGGTGCTGATCGCCCCCGCCCCCGACTTCACCGACAAGCTGATGGAACCCGACCTGTCCGATGAGGCCAGGGCGGCGATCGCCCGCGACGGCTTCTGGATCCGCCCCTCCGAGTACGACGACGGCGGCTACGCCATCACCCGCGAGCTGCTGGAGGACGGCGCCCGGTGGTCGATCCTGCCCGGCCCCGTGCCGATCGACGTCCCGGTGCGGGTGCTGCAAGGCGGGGCCGACGCCGACGTGCCGTGGACCCACGCCCTGGAGCTGGCCAACGGCCTGACCAGCCAGGACGTCGTCTTCTCGCTGATCAAGGACGGCGACCACCGCCTGTCGCGCCCGCAGGACCTGGAGCGCCTGGTGGCCGCCGTGGCCGAGGCCCGCGTGCTGGCCACGCCCGTGGACGACGACCCGGTCGCCCGCCGCCTGGCTCGCGCGGCGGCCGCTCGTTCGGCCGGCCAGGCCCCGGCCGCGGCCTGGGCTGCGGCGGATCTGGGCGACGACGAGGAGTAGAGGACGGCGACGGACGCTGGGCCTTGCGCTAGACTGCTCGCTGGAGCCGAAAGCGCATGAGCAAGCCGTTCACGATCGACCTCGAACCGGACCTCGACGACCAAGTCGCCGAGCTGGCCCAAGCCATGGACCGATCCAAGGCCTGGGTAGTCGAACAGGCCGTGCGCGAGTTCATCGCCGTCCGCGACTGGCAGGCGGCGGCGATCGACGAGGGCGTTCGCGCGGCGGACGCAGGCCAGTTCGCCGAGCATGACGCGGTGGCGGATTGGGTCGCTTCGTGGGGCGGCCCCGACGAAAAGCCCATGCCGAAGTGCGGCTAGTCTGGACCGCGCCGGCGCTACGCGATCTTCGTTCAGCACAGGTTTGGATCGCCGCCGACAGACCCAAGGCCACGGCGACCCAGGTCGTACGCATTCTCGAGAGCGCAACCGGCCTTGTTGCCTTCCCCGATCAAGGCCGCATCGGACGCCGCCCAGGCACACGAGAAATGGTCGTGCCCAGGACGCCCTTCGTCATCGCCTATCGCGTTTCGGAAGACCGGATCGAAGTGCTGCGCGTGATGCACGGCGCCCAACGCTGGCCCGATGGCCTCTAGCCCGCCAGGATCGCCGCCAGCCCCTCGCGATAGGTCGGATACTTTGGCCGCCAGTCCAGTTCGGCCTTGGCCAGCGCGTTCGATACGCGCTTGTTCTCGGCATAGAAGCGGCGGGTGGCGGGCGACAGGCCCAGCGCGTTGAACGGCAGGTCCGGCGGAACCGGAACGCCCAGCAGGCGGGCGGCGTGCTCCATGACGTCCTGCGGCGGGGCCGGCTCGTCGTCGCACAGATTGTAGACCGCCCCGGCGCGAGGCCGCTCCAGCGAGGCCAGGAGGCCCGAGACGATGTCATCGCGGTGGATGCGGCTGAACACCTGGCCCGGCTTGACGATTCGGCGCCCCTCGCCGGCTCGCAGCCGATCGAAGGCGCTGCGGCCGGGGCCATAGATGCCCGGCAGGCGGAAGGTGGCGATCGTCAGGCCCATGCCCCGGCACACCTGGCGCCAGTCGCGCTCGGCGCCGACCCGACGCGCGCCCTCGACCGACTGGGCCTTCAGCGGGCTCGATTCGAACACCCACCCCCCGTCGAAGTCGCCATAGACGCCGGTGGTCGACAGATAGCCGATCCAGTCGGGGAAGGCCTCGGCGGCGGCCAGGGCGGGAATCACCGCCTCCAGGGCCGGACAGCCCTCGCCGGTCGGCGGCGAGGTCACCAGCACCGCGTTGACGCCGCGCATGGCCTCGACCATGGCGGCCTTGTCGTCGGGATCGACAGCGGAAAAGCCCAGGGCCTCGACGGCGGCCCGCGCCTGCGGCGTGCGGCCCGTCGCGCTGATCGCCCAGCCTCGCGCGGCCAGAGATTCGGCGAAGGCGGCGCCGACATAGCCCAATCCGAACACGAACAGACGCAAACCCAGAGCCCCGCCCTCAAATCCAAGGGACCAATGAGCCGTCGAAACGGGGCTTTCCGCAAGTGCGGCATTCATCCCCAATGAAGTTGCGCGACAGTGCTTGCCAAGCACGGAACGCTCTGCCATAAGCCGCCTCCTCGTCGCGGGGCGCTGCTTTCAGCCTCTTCGATGCGGGCGTAGCTCAGTGGTAGAGCGCCACCTTGCCAAGGTGGATGTCGAGAGTTCGAATCTCTTCGCCCGCTCCATTCCCTCCCTTCGGGAGACGGATGGAAGAGACAAGAAAATCGGTGCGCGGGCGTAGCTCAGTGGTAGAGCGCCACCTTGCCAAGGTGGATGTCGAGAGTTCGAATCTCTTCGCCCGCTCCATTTTCTTCCCTCTCCTAACATTCTGATCCGGATGCGAAGCGGGGCCGTTTGGCCCGGCGGCAAATCCTGCTCTAACCTCCCCTCGTTCATTCCGGGGAGCGTCCATGCGTCATCACCTTCTCCGCCTCGCCGCCGGCGCGGCCCTGTCGGCCGTCCTGCTGGCGAGCGGCGCGCAAGCCGCCGCCCCGAGCGCTTCGGCCCGCCTGACCGAGGCCGTGAAGGCCTATGAGTCGGTCTCGGCCATCGACGACGAGGAAAGCGGCTCGGACGCCGCCCGCTGGCGCCTGCCGCTGGTCGGCCCCAAGGCCGACGCCGACCGCAAGGCCAAGTACGAAAAGGCCAAGGCCCTGCTTGGCGAGGTCGACGCGGCCGGCCTGTCCGACGACGAGAAGCTGACCCGCCAGATCCTGGCCTGGAGCCTCGACGACAAGCTCGCCGGGCTGTCGTTCGACGAGAGCCGCATGCCGTTCAGCAGCGACGGCGGCTTCGACGTCGCGCTGCTCTACCGCGCCAGCAGCGCCCGCCTGAAGGACGAGGCCGAGGCCAGGAAGTGGATCGCGCTGCTGGCCCAGGCGCCCGACTGGTACGCCGCCAACATCGCCGAGGCCCGGCGCGGGATCGCCACCGGTTTCGTCCATACGAAGATGACCGCCCAGTCGGTGCTCGAGCGCGCCCAGCGCACGGCCGCCACGCCGCCTTCCGAGGATCCGCTGCTGGCGCCGCTGCGCGCCCTGCCCGCCAGCGTGCCGGCCGAGCGCAAGGCCGCCCTCATCGCCGAGGGCGAGGCGGTGCTGAAGGCCAAGGTCGCCCCGGCCCGCGCGAGCTTCGTCGCCTTCATGCAGGACGAATACCTGCCCAAGGCCGCCAGGAGCCTGGCGGTCGGCGACGTGCCCGACGGCAAGCGCTACTACGCTTTCCTGGTCAAGCGCTACACCACCACCGACATGACCCCCGACCAGGTGCATGAGATCGGCCAGGCCGAGGTGGCCCGCATCCGCGCGCGGATGGAGACGGTGATGAAGGAGGCCGGCTTCAAGGGCGACCTGCCGGCCTTCCTGACCTTCCTGCGCACCGACCCGCGCTTCTACGCCACCAGCCGCCAGCAGCTGCTGGAAAAGGCCAGCGAGATCGCCAAGCGCGCCGACGACCAGTTGCCGGCCCACTTCGGGACCCTGCCGCGCCTGACCTACGGCGTGCGCCCGGTGCCGGCCAGCATCGAGAAGGGCTACACCACGGGCCGCTATTTCGGCGGCGACCCGAAGGCCGGCCGCGCCGGCGGGCTGATGATCAACACCTCCGACCTCGACCAGCGCGGCCTCTACGAGCTGCCGGCCCTGGTGCTGCACGAGGGCGCGCCGGGCCACCACGTCCAGACCTCGCTGGCCCAGGAACAGGCAGGCCCCGAGTTTCGCAAGAACCTCTATTTCAGCGCCTTCGGCGAGGGCTGGGGGCTCTATTCGGAATGGCTGGGCGAGGAGATGGGCATCTATCGCGACCCCTACGAGCTGTTCGGCCGCCTGTCCTACGAGATGTGGCGCGCCTGCCGACTGGTGGCCGACACCGGCATGCACTGGAAGGGCTGGAGCCTGGAACAGGCCCGCGCCTGCTTCACCGAAAACAGCGCCCTGTCCTCGACCAATATCGAGGTCGAGCTGAAGCGTTACGTCTCCTGGCCCGGCCAGGCCCTGTCCTACAAGATCGGCGAGCTGAAGATCCTGGAGCTGCGCAAGCGGGCCGAGACCGCCCTGGGCCCGAAGTTCGACGAGCGGGCCTTCCACGATCTCGTCCTGCTCGGCGGCTCCACGCCCCTGGCGGTGCTGGAGGCGCGGACCGACGCCTGGATCGCCGCGCGAAAAAAGTAATGGCAAGCTGAGCCACGGCCTGGGGTTGACCCAACGCTCGCCCCGGGCCGAACCTCCCCGCCTGCATAAAAGGGAGGTTTCATGTCCTACGCCTCGAAGCTCGCGATCGGCGGCGCCCTGCTGCTGGCGCTTTCGGCCTGCTCCGACCCGAAGGCGGCCAAGAGCGACGCCCCGGCCAAGCCGGCCGGCGAGACCGCCGCCGCGCCCGCCGCGGCCAAGCCGCCCGCGGACCTGCCGGCCGGCGACTACACGCTGGACAAGACCCACGCCGACCTCAGCTTCAAGGTCAATCACCTGGGCTTCTCCTGGTACACGGCCCGCTTTTCCGACTTCGACGCCAAGCTGACCCTCGACCCGAAGGCGATCGAGAGCGCTCATATCGAGGCCAGCATCAAGACCGCCTCGCTGCAGCTGCCGGCCCCGCCCAAGGGCTTCACCGAAGAACTGCTGGGCCCTCAGTGGCTGGACGCGGCCAAGTATCCGGCCATCACCTTCCGCTCGACCAAGGTCGCCAAGACCGGCGACGACACCGCCGACGTCACCGGCGACCTCACCCTGCACGGCGTGACCAAGCCCGTGACGCTGAAGGCCAGGTTCAACGGCGGCTACACCGGCTATCCGCCGATGGACCCCAACGCCCGTATCGGCTTCTCGCTGACCGGCAGCTTCAAGCGCTCGGACTTCGGCGTCGCCTACGGCGTGCCGCAGCCCGGCTCGACCATGGGCGTCGGCGACGAGGTGCAGGTGGCCATCGAGGCCGAACTGCTGAAGCCCAACCCGCCGGCGGCCAACGCGCCGCCCGCGCCCGGCCAGCCCTGATGAAGGTGCCTGTCCCCATCGCCGGACGGGGACAGGCGACCAATCCGTCCAATGCAATCAGTGGTTTAGATTTTCGCTGGACGCGCGAAATAGGAAAGTTATCCTACAGGAGGAATATCGGCCTAGGCTGATGCTCATGGGCGTCATTGGGGGCGCCGCTCTTGAGGGACCATCATGCTCGCTCAAATCCTGGAGGAGGCCTGGGCGATCTCGCCCGATCCGCGTCGCGACCGGCTGGCCGCCGCCTTCGTCACCCACGCCGTGGCCCTGGCCACCGGCGTCGCGCCGGTCGACATCACGTCGGACAAGCGCACCCACAAGTCGGCCGCCCGCGCCCGGCAGATCTCGATCTATCTGGCGCACGTGATCTTTCACTGGCCACTGACCCGCGTGGCCTTCGCCTTCGGCCGCGACCGCACCACCTGCGCCCACGCCTGCCATCGCATCGAGGACCTGCGCGAGGACCGGGTGTTCGATGCCCGGATGACCGCGCTGGAGGCCTGCGTGCGCCAGGCGCCCGAGACCATCCCGGATCTCGCCGGCATCGAGTTCCAGCGCGCGGGGCTGGGCCGATGACCGTCGCCGGCATTCTCGAAGGCGAGATGGAGGCCGAGCACCTGGCCGACCGCGCCGCCCGCCTGCTGGCCCGCGCCGGCTCGGTGATCGAGGCCAGGGGCCTGGCCTACGCCGTGCGCTTCGCTCGCGGCCGCCGTCCGATGCTGGTCATCGACGAAGCCGCCTTCCGCAAGCTGTTCGACCGGCTGGTCCCGCGCGGCGACGGAGGCTGGCGGCTGTCGCCCCGCGCTCCTTCCCCGCCCCCTGGGCGTCCCGGCTTCGTCGAGGGCGAGAAGACGGTGGTCGAGCCCGGCGGCCGGGCGACGACGCACCGCGCCAATCTGGGCGAGGCGCCGCTGGACTGGCTGCTGCGCCGCAAGCACATCACCCGGGCCGAGCACGCCGCCGGCGAGAAGCTGTCGGCCGACGCCCACGCCTCGGGGATCATCGGCCGCCTGACCATGCGCTGGGATCCGACGCCGCGCTCGGGCGGCGGTTCGCGCCTGGAGCCCATGGAGCGCGCCTACGCCGCCCGCCAGCGCCTGGGGCGGGCCATGGAGGCGGTGGGGTCCGAGGCCATGCCGATCCTGACCCTGATCTGCCTTACCGGCACGTCGCTGCAGGGAACCGAGGTCGCCCTGGGCATGAAGCCCAGAACGGGCAAGGCCGCCCTCAAGGCGGCCTTGCAGCGCCTCGCGGCGCATTACGGGATGGCGTGAGCCGTCCCGCCTGTCCTGAAGCGCCTTACGACGCCTGCTGGGCGTGCTTGATGTCGCGCATCTGGTCGTGGCCGGCCTTGACCTTGGCGTAGGCCTCCTCGATGGCGCGGCGGGTCTCCGGCTGGATATCCACGTCGCCCAGGGCCTTCTCGTACTTGGCCTTGATGTGGTCCTCGCCGTCCTCGACGGTCTTGACCACCGCCTCGTCGCCCTTGGTCAGGGCGTCGCGGACATTGAGAAACACCCGGTGGGCGGCGGCCAGGATGCTGCCGTCGTCGTCGGGCGTGCCGCCCAGGCGGCGGACCTCGGCCTGGAGGTCCGAGACGATGCCGCGGCGCTCCTGGGCGCGGGCCTGGAACAGGGTCTTGAAGCGGCTGCTTTCGGCGTCCTTGGCGGCTTCCTCGTAGCCGTCGGCGCTGTCGATGGTGATCTCGACCAGGCCGTTGACGAGCTTGATGTGGTCTTCGTTCGTATGGGCCATGCTTGGGCTCCTTGAGCTTCGAATGGAGAGACCGCAGCAACGCGGCCTCTCCGCAAAAGGTTCGAAGCGGAGCCTTACGGTTTCTTCGATTGCAGGAAGGTCCAGGCCGTGCCGGCGGCGGTGATCGCCGCGCCGCGCGTGCGCTTGTTGATCAGCAGGCCGGCCAGCACCGCCCCGCCCAGCACGGCGACGGCCAGCGGCACGGTGCGGCCGCCGATATGGATCTCACGGCCGGCTATGGTCAGCGGCTTCCTGGGCGGCGCGCCGACGGCGTAGTCAGGAACCGGCGCCTGCGGATCCAGCGGCTTGGACTGGTGGTCGAGGAAGTTCGAGACCTTGTCCGACAGGGTGTCGATCAGGCTCTGGCGGGCGCGGGCCGGGCCCGCGCCGTTGGTCTGGGTGGGGTCGTAGGCGACCATGGCGTCTGTCTCCATGTCCTTGGGAAGGGGTCGCGGAGATAACGCCGTGCGGGCGAGGGCGATCCGTCAGCCCTCGCGCGGCGGTTTCGGCGGCAGGCTCGCGCCCACATGGTCGATGCCCAGTTCCAGGGCCCGCTCGGCCTGGCGCTGGCGCTCGGCGTAGCGGGCCTTCTGGTCGTCGCTGCGGCTGTCGTGGCAATGCGGGCAAGCCACGCCCTCGACATACAGCGGCGAGGCCCGGTCGGTCTCCGACACCGGCATCCGGCAGCCCCGGCATAGGACGTGCGTGCCCTGCGACAGGCCATGGCCGACGGCCACGCGCTCGTCGAACACGAAGCATTCGCCGCGCCACAGGCTTTCGGCTTCCGGCACCGTCTCCAGGTAGTTCAGGATCCCGCCCTTGAGGTGAAACACCTCTTCGACGCCACGCGCCTTGAGCAGGGCCGTCGACTTCTCGCAGCGGATGCCGCCGGTGCAGAACATCGCCACCTTCGGGGCCGGCGCGGCCGGGTCCCAGGTCCGGCGGAAGGCGTCGAACCAGGCGGGGAAGTCGGCGAAGCTGGGCGTTTGCGGATCGATCGCCCCCTCGAACGTCCCGCAATCGACCTCGTAGCCGTTGCGGGTGTCGATGACGATGACGTCGGGCCGGGCGATCAGGGCGTTCCAGTCGGCCGGATCGACGTGGACGCCATGATTGTGGGCCGGATCGAGATCGGGTTCGCCCAGGGTGACGATCTCGGCCTTCACCTTGACCTTCAGGCGGTGGAACGGCGCATGGTCGGCGTCGGCGAACTTCAGTTCCAGCGCCTCGCAGCCCGGCAGGCCGCGGATATGGGCGATGACCGCGTCGATCGCCCGCGGCGTTCCGGCGATGGTGCCGTTGATCCCCTCGCGGGCCAGCAGCAGCGTGCCCTTGACCTTCAGCCCGCAGCACAGCTTGGCCAGGTCGGCCTGGATCGCTTCCGGGTCGTCGAAGGTCGCGAAGCGGTAGAGGGCGGCGATGCGCCAGGTCGAGGTCATGGGCGGGCCATAGAAGATCGGACGGGTCTGCTCAAGCACGGCCGGAACCAAGCGCGCATAACGCGGGTTACCGGGCCATGAGCATCCTGATCACCGTCATCATCGCCCTCGTGCTGCTTGGCCTGGCGCTCTACGCCGTCCAGCGCTCGCCGATCCCCTCGCCCGTGAACTGGCTGATCCAGCTTCTGCTGATCGTCGTGGCCATCGTGTTCATCGGCAACCGGGCCGGGTTCTTCTAGGGGTTTGGGGGCTCGCATCCCCCTTCCCGGCCGTCATTCCCGCCCTTGTGGCGGGAACCTCTGGGTCAGCTTGCACGTGAGGCGCAAGCGAACCGCCGGCGGTTCGCCACCTCCGTCCTTGCGGCCGATAGAGGGTTTCTCGCCACAAGGGCGAGAATGACGGGAGTTAGAGGAAACCTTTCTCAGGCCCCCGCCAGGGCCGCCGCGTCGCGCTGGATGCGGGCGACCATCGACTTGAGGCCGTTGGAGCGCTGCGACGACAGCGCTTCCGACAAGCCCAGGCGCGCCATGGCCGCCGAGGCGTCGAAGGCGGCGATGTCCCTGGCCTGGGCGCCCGAATAGAGCCGCAGCACCACGGCGATCAGCCCGCTGACGATGTGAGCGTCGCTGTCGCCGCGAAAACGCACGGTTCCGTCGGCCTGCGGCTCGGTCACCAGCCACACCTGGCTGGCGCAGCCGCGCACCTTGTTCTCCTCCGAGTGCTCCTCGGCGGTGAGCGGCTCGAGATCCTTGCCCAGCTCGATCACGTAGCGATAGCGCTCTTCCCAGTCGCCGAGCATTTCGAACTCGTCGGCGAGGTCGTTGAGGGCGGCGTCGATGGGGCTGGTGCTCATGGCGCGGCATCTAGGCGGGCCGCGCCTCACATGCAAGTCATCAAGGGCAAGCGGTCAAGCCCCCGGCAGGCTCACGATCGCGGTCAGCCCCTGCCCCGGCGCCGACTTCAGGCGCAGCGAGCCGTTCATCGCCCGGGTCAGCAGGTCGACGATCGGCAGGCCCAGGCCTACCCCCTCGCCGGTGCGCGTGAGAGACGCCCCGCCCTGTTCGAACGGGCGCAGCAGGCGCGGCAGGTCGGCGGTTTCGACGCCCTCGCCCTGGTCGCGGATCGAGATCTCGACCATGCCGCCGGCCACGCGCTCGGCCTCGATGGTCACCACCCCGTCGCGCGGCGAATGGGCGACCGCGTTCTGCATCAGGTTGGAGAGAATGGTGCGCAGGCCCCGGCGGTCGGCCAGCACGCCCGGCATGCCAACGAGATCCGGCGCGCTGAGCACCACGCCCCGCGCCTCGCACTCGGCCCGCAACTGGGCCATCACGTCCTCGACCGCCTCGTCCAGCGGCTCGGCGGCGACGTCGAGGTCGGTGACGTGGCCTTCCAGGCGGGCGATCTCGACGATCTGGTTGACGAGTTTCAGCAGCTTGAGACCGCTCTCGTGCACCAGCTTGGCGTATTCCTTGTATTGCGGCGAGCCGAGCGGGCCGTAGAGCTCGCTGGCGAGAATCTCCGAGAAACCGATGACCGCGTTCAGGGGCGTGCGCAGCTCGTGGCTGACCATGCGCAGGAACGAACGCTTCTGATCGTCGAGGGCGGCCTTGCGGCGGGCGCGGGCGGCGGCGCGGCGAAACGTCGCGGTGGGGCCTTCGGCGCCCCGCTGCGCACCGCGCGAATCAGCCCCGGCCACGCTTTCGGCGGGCTCTTCGGCTGTGAACGAAGCGTCCGCGGACGCCGTCTGAGACATATGAAACTCCCGGACCTTCTGTCCGCAAAGGCATTCTGTGCCACCCTGAACCAACCCGCTTACGAAACCGTTTCCGTCCACAAGAAGCTGGACTCGGCCGGTCGCCCCACAATTGTGCGCGCTTGGGGGATCGGCCGAAGCGGGGTTAGGATTCACCAATAACGAACCTTTTGAGGCGGACGCGTCCCCTTGGACATCGACCCGGTGCAGCCGCGGCAGGATGAAGCCGCCTTTCGTCCCGCGCTCGGCGCGGGCGAGACGGCGCGCGCCTGGCGTCTGGGCTGGCTGGCCGCGGCCCTGCTGGCCGGCGGCGCGGTGGCCTTCACGCCAGGCTCGACGGGTTGGCCGATCTGGACGGCCCTGCTGGCCGGGGCCCTGCCCGCCATCGCCGCCCTCCTGCTGGGCGACAGCGAGGACGAGCGCACCCAATCCATGCTGCTGGTCGGCTGGGCCGCCGGCGGCGCGATCGCCGCGGCCCTGACCGGCGGCGTCTCCGGCGCCATGAGCGCCTGGTGCCTGGCCCCCGTGGCCGCCGCCTCGACCCTGGCCGCCCCGCGCCGCCTGGCCGAGGGTGCGGCCCTGGCCCTGATCGGCGGCGCCATGGCCGCACTGACCCAGCTGTCGGGCCTGGCCCCGCCGCCGCCCACCGGCCCCACCGCCTTCATCCTCGGCTTCCTGGCCGTGGCCACCACTGGCCTTGGCCTCGCCGCCGGCCTGATGCTGACCCACCGCCGGGCCGGCGAGCGCGACGTGCGCAACCTGTCGGAGCTGACGGCCCTTTCCACCCTGCTGGACGGCCTGCCGTTCCTGGCCTTCGTCGTCACCCTGCAGGGCCGCGTGCGCACCGTGCGCGGCGTCGCCCCCGAGGGCGCGGCGCTGGACAGGATCATGATCGACGGCCTGTCGCACGCCGCCGTCGTTGGCGAGCGCGCCCGCGTCGACTTCGCCCTGGGCCAGGCCCTGCGCGAGCACCAGGCCGTGCTCACCTTCCCGGCCGCCGAAGCCCCGGAAAAGACCCTGTCCCTGACCCTGCGCCGCGTCGGTCCCGGCATGCTGGTCGGCGTGCTCCGCGACGTCACCGCCGAGACCCGCCACCTGCAGCAGCTGGACCAGGCCCGCAACGACGCCGAGCAACTGGCCGCCGGCCGCGCCCGCTTCCTGGCCAATATGAGCCACGAGCTGCGCACGCCGCTGAACGCCATCATGGGCTTCTCCGACATCATGCGCGCCCGCATGTTCGGCCCCCTGACCGACCGCTACGGCGAGTACGCCGAGCTGATCCACGAGAGCGGCCGCCACCTGCTGGACCTGATCAACGACGTGCTCGACATGTCGAAGATCGAGGCCGAGCGCTTCGAGCTGTCGCGCGGCGAGTTCGACGCACGCGAGGCCGTCAACGCCGCCATGCGCCTGCTGCGCGTGCAGGCCGACAGCGTGGGCGTTCAGCTGCGCGGCGTGCTGCCGCCCGGCGAGCTGGACGTCGACGCCGACCGCCGGGCCCTCAAGCAGATCGTGCTGAACCTCGTTTCCAACGCCCTGAAGTTCACCCCGCGCGGCGGCCAGGTGACGGTCACGGCCGACGGTCACGACGGCATGCTGGAGATCGTGGTGGCCGACACCGGCGTCGGCATCAGCCCCGAGGATCTCGAGCGCCTGGGCCGCCCCTACGAGCAGGCCGGCGGCGTCGACCAGCGCGCCAAGGGCACCGGCCTTGGCCTGTCGCTGGTGCGCGCCTTCGCCCAGCTGCACGGCGGCGAGATGCATGTCGAGAGCCGCCTGGGCGCGGGCACCAGCGTCTCGGTGCGCATGCCCATCCTGCTGGCCGCTCCCAAGCCGCCGGAAAAGCCCGAAAGCCCCACGGCCACCGCCGACGCCATGGAACCGCTGTTCGCGCCGCCGTCCGAGGCATCCGAAGAGCCCTTCCTGGGCGAAAACGTCATCCGCTTCGCCCCGCCGCGCTGAGGCGGCGGATGCTCCCCCCGAAGGGGGAGCTGTCGCGGAGCGACTGAGGGGGAGGTTGCTGGTGACCCAGCAGCATCCTCGACGTCAGCAGACACTTCCCCCTCCGGCCCTCCGGGCCACCTCCCCCTTCAGGGGGAGGGTCTTGGGCGGCGAACCTCCCCGCCCTAAACCGCCAAGCTGAGCGATGGATCGGCCCGCAGCCGGGCCATGTCCCGTCCCGGGGGGCGGCCGTACAGGCGCGCGTATTCCCGGCTGAACTGCGAGGGGCTGTCGTAGCCGACGGAAAAGCCGACCCCGGCCACGTCGCGCCCCTGCACCATCAGGAGATTGCGCGCTTCCTGCAGGCGGATCTGCTTCTGGTACTGCAGCGGGCTCATGGCGGTCACCGCCTTGAAGTGGCGGTGCAGCGAGGTCTCGCTCATGCCCGCCACCCGCGCCAGCGTCTCGATCCTCATCGGCTCGGCATAGTGCGCGCGCAGCCAGCGGATGGCCCTGCGCACCTGGTCCGGCCGGCCGCCCGACGAGGCGATCTGGCGCATCATGCCGCCCCGCTCGCCGCTGAGCAGCCGCCACATCAGCTCGCGCCGCACCATCGGCCCCAGCACCGCCGCCTCGCGCGGACGGTCCAGCAGGCGCACCAGCCGCATCACCGTCTCGATCAGCTCGTCGTCCATCCGGCTGACCGCCAGGGCCCGGGTCGGCGTGATCTCGGGCAGGACTTCGCCGGCCTCGACCAGCAGATCGGCGATCATGGCCGGATCCAGCGGGATCCCCACGGCCAGGTAGGGCGCGGCGATCACCCGCCCGCTGACCGGCAGGTCGGCCGACACCACCAGGTACTCGCCGGCGCGATAGGGATAGCTCTCGGCCCCAAGGGTCGTGGTCTTGGCGCCGTCGAGGATCAGGCACAGCATCGGCTCGTAGACCAGCTGCTGGGCCTCGGTGACGGTCGTGCTGGCGATCATGTGCAGGCCCGGCGGGACCAGCGGACCGACGCCGTCCGTCGAGACTTCTCCCAGATGGCCGCGCACCAGGTCGACGAGTTCGGGCAACTTGCTCATGGCGACATTCAACCGTCAAAGGCCTGATCCAGCAACGACGATCGCCGCGATGGCAGGATCATGCAAGAGGCTGGCGGCATCCGTCTACGGCCTCCGCCCGATCCCGGCCCATGCTGCAAGCTCCTCAGAAGGAGCTTCCCCATGACTTCCCCCGCCCCCCGCACCTGGTTCGTCACCGGCGCTTCGCGCGGTCTCGGCGCCGACATCGTCCGCGCCGTCCTGGCCGCCGGCGACCGCGTCGTGGCCACCGCCCGCAACCGCCAGAGCCTGGTCGAGACCCTCGGCCCCGACGCCGACAACCTGCTGTCGCTGGCCCTCGACGTCACCCGTCCCGACCAGGTGCAGGCCGCCGTCGACGCCGCGCTGGCGCGCTTTGGCCGCATCGACGTGCTGGTCAACAACGCCGGCTACGGCCACCTGTCGGTGTTCGAGGAATCGACCGCGGCGGACGCCCAGGCCCAGTACGACACCAACGTCTTCGGCCTGATGCACGTCACCCGCGCCGTGTTGCCGGCCATGCGCGCCCAGCGCTCGGGCCGGATCTTCAACGTCTCGTCGGTGGGCGGCATCGTCGGCGGCGAAAGCGGCACGCTCTACTGCGCCTCGAAGTTCGCCGTGGAGGGCTTCTCGGAATCCCTGGCCGGCGAGGTCCGCCGCTTCGGCATCCACGTGACGGTGGTCGAACCGGGCTTCTTCCGCACCGACTTCCTGGAGCCGACCTCGGTGCGCCACGCCTCGCACGCCATCGACGACTACGCCCAGGTCGCCGCCGACCTGAAGGCCTTCTACGACGCCCGCAGCCGCAACCAGGCCGGCGATCCCCTGCGCCTGGGCCAGGCGCTGGTGACGCTGGCCAATGCCGAGCGTCCGCCCGTCCGCTGGTGCGCCGGCACGGACGCGCTCGCGATGGTTCAGGTCAAGATCGACAGCCTGCAGGGCGAGCTCGACGCCTGGCGCGACCTGTCGGCCTCCACCGACGGCGACTTCGAGTTCAAGCCGGAAGCCGAGACCACCACCGCCTGGCGCTGACGCCAGAAGCCGCGCCGGACCCCGGCGCGGCTTTTCCTTTTCAGAGCCCAGATACAGAAAAAGCCGGCCCGCGAACGCGGAGCCGGCTTTTCGTCGCCCTTACGGCGAGACTTGGAGGCTTTAGGCCTTCTTCGCGGTGAAACCGGCGAACTTGGCGTTGAAGCGCGAGACGCGGCCGCCACGGTCCATCAGCTGGGCGTTGCCGCCCGTCCACGCCGGGTGGGTGCGCGGGTCGATGTCGAGCGCCAGGTTCGCGCCTTCCTTGCCGTAGGTCGAGCGGGTTTGGTAGCTCGAGCCGTCGGTCAGGGTGACGGTGATGAAGTGGTAGTCGGGGTGAATGTTCTGTTTCATCGGACGGTCCAACCGACTAGAGCGCGGCGTGAAATGTGGGTGAGCACCACCAGCGGGGTGGCCCTCGAAGACGCGCGGCTATAAAGAACCCGCGCGATTTTGGCAAGGACCCAGTTGATGACCGACGTTAACGGCGGCGAGATTTCGGCCGACGGCCGCCCCGGCGCCGGCGCCGAGCTGGCCCAGAGCCTGAGCGAGGCGGCCGCCCGCCGCCCGCGCCGCAAGGACATCCGGCCCCTCGCCCACCTTCTGCCGTTCGTCCGCCGCCACATCGGCGACGCCCTGGCGGCCGGTTTCTTCCTGCTGTTCTCGACCAGCGCCACGCTGGGCCTGACCGCCGCCTTCAAGGAGGTGATCGACAAGGGATTCGCCAAGGGCTCGCACGGTTCGGTCAACAGCGCCTTCCTGCTGCTGGGCGGCGTCGCCCTGGTGCTGGCCGTGGCCACCGCCGCGCGCTTCTTCTTCGTCACGCGCCTGGGCGAGCGGGTCGTGGCCGACCTGCGCCGCGCGCTTTACGGCCACGTGCTGTCGCTGGATCCGGCCTATTTCCTCAAGACCCGCACCGGCGAGGTGCTGTCGCGGATGACCACCGACGTCACCCTGATCGACCAGCTGGTCGGCGCCTCGGCCTCGATCGCCATCCGCAACACCCTCAGCCTCGTCGGCGGCCTCGGCTACATGGCCGTGGTCAGCCCCAAGCTCGCGGGCTTCATCGTGCTGATGGTGCCGGTGGTGCTGGCGCCGATGTTCCTGATGGGCCGCAACGTGCGCAAACTGTCGGCCACCGCCCAGGACCGCTTCGCCGACGCCGTCGGCTATGCGGGTGAAAGCCTGGACGCGCTCGACACCGTCCAGGCCTTCGTGCGCGAGCGCGAGGCCGACCGCCGGTTCGGTTCGGCGGTCGAGACGGCCTTCGACGCCTCGGTGCGCCGCATCCGCGCCCGCGCCCTGATGACCTCGGTGGTCATCACCCTGGCCTTCGGCGGCGTGACCCTGTTGCTATGGTTCGGCGCCCAGCTGGTTCTGAAGGGCGAGATGACGCCGGGCACCCTGGCCCAGTTCGCCCTCTTGGCGATCATGGCCGCCGGCTCGGTCGGCGCCCTGGGCGAGGTGTGGGGCGACGTCCAGAAGGCCTCCGGGGCCATGGACCGCATCGCCGAACTGCTGAACGCCAAGCCGGGCATCGCCCCGCCGCAGGCGCCCAAGGCCCTGCCCTCGCCCGTGCGTGGCGAGATCGCCTTCAGCGACGTGGCCTTCGCCTATCCCGGCCGTCCGGACCTGCCGGCCCTCAACGGCTTTACCCTGACCGTCAAGCCGGGCGAGACCGTCGCCCTGGTCGGCCCCTCGGGCGCGGGCAAGAGCACCGTGCTGCGCCTGCTGCTGCGCTTCTACGACCCGCAGGGCGGCGCGATCCGCCTGGACGGCGTCGACCTGCGCGAGGCCACGCCCGCCGAGGTGCGCGGGACCATGGCCCTGGTCGCCCAGGACTCGCCGCTGTTCTCCGGCTCGGCCATGGACAACATCCGCTTCGGCCGCGCCGACGCCACCGAGGAAGAGGCCCGCGCCGCCGCCGACGCGGCCCAGGCCACCGGCTTCATCACCGCCCTGCCCGAGGGCTTCGACACGCCCGTCGGCGAGCGCGCCAAGACCCTGTCGGGCGGCCAGCGCCAGCGCCTGGCCATCGCCCGCGCCCTGGTCCGCCAGGCCCCGATCCTGCTGCTCGACGAGGCCACCAGCGCGCTGGACGCCGAGAACGAGCGGCTGGTGCAGCAGGCCCTGGACGCGGCCATGAGCGGGCGCACCACCCTGGTCATCGCCCACCGCCTGGCCACCGTGCTGCAGGCCGACCGCATCGTGGTCATGGAGGACGGCCGCGTGGTCGAGGAGGGCAAGCACGCCGACCTGGTGGCCAAGGGCGGCCTCTACGCGCGCCTGGCCCGCCTGCAGTTCGGCGTCGAGGCGGCCTGACAGCGCCCCCCTAGGTTGACGAAGCAGGCGCGGGCGTCGAAAGCTCGCGCCCTTCGTCCCGGGGGTGCGTATCGTGATCGACAAGCTGGCCGTCCTTAATCCGTTCGCCAAGTTGCCGGATGAGGAGACCGCCGCCCGCGCCGCCCGCGCCGGGGCCGTCGGCGCCTGGCTGGCGGCCGTGAGCAGCGCGTTCGGCGCGGCGATGATCTTCCTCAAGCTCGACGTCTATGTCGACGAGATGCGCCGCCAGGTGCAGGCCACTGCGGCCATGCAGGATCCGGCCATGGCCGAGGCGATGATGGCCAACGCCGCGCCGTCCATCGTCTGGACCACCATCGGCTTCAGCGGCCTGGTCGGCCTCGTCTACGTGCTGCTGGGCGTCGTGCAGTGGCGGCGCAAGACGCGCCTGATCCCGCTGCTGCTCCTGCTGTTCGCCATCTACGGCCTGGCCGTCTCCCTGCTGGCCATCGTCGGCCACAAGGCCAGCAACCCCTACTCTTCGCTGGGGCAGCTGTCGGTGGGCCTGGTGCTCTCCATCGCCACCCTGCTGTGCTTCATCGCCGGCACGCGCGGCGGCTTCCGCCTGCACGCGCTGAAGAAGGCGGGCTAGCCGGCCGCCTTCTCGGCCTCGACAGCCTTCTTGATCAGGGCCACGTGGGCCACCTGGTCGCGCAGCGCCTGGAAGGCGGGGCTGGACGGGCCGTCGGGCTGGTTCTGCGCCCAGTCGACCAGCACCAGCAGCGCCTCGCTGATGCGGCCGATCTGGCGGCCGTAGCTGCCCACCTCGTCCAGTACCCGGGCCTCCACTTCAGGACTGCGCGACTGGCCCAGATTGACGGTGAACAGCGAGAAGTCGCCGAAGCTCCACGACCACGGATTGATGGTCTGGGTCAGCTGGCGCGGGGCCAGGGAAAGCTGGAACGGCTGGGTCATGCGGGCCTCCCGGTCTGGAGGCGCCAGCATGCACCGCTTGCAACGCTCGCGTGTGACGTTCCGGCGGACGGGCTTGAGGAAACGCCCGTCTCGCCCAAGCCGTGATCAGCCGCGCGCGGCCACCGCCAGCCCCGGGAAATCGCTGAACACCCCGTCGACGCCGGCGGCGTACAGCGCCTTCAGCACCGCCGTCACGTCGCCGCGCTGGGCCAGGTAGTCGGCGGCGCCCGCATCGCCCCGCCGCAGGGTCGCCGGCAGGAAGTAGTTCTCGGCCCGCACCGTCCAGGGATGCACCACCAAGCCCGCCGCGTGAGCGTCCTTCACCAGCGCGGTGGCCGGCAGCAGGGTCTGCTTGTCCTGCGGGACGATCATCGTCTTTTCCGGGCCCAGGCCGTCGGCATAGGCCGCCACGCCCTTCAGGCCCTCGGGCGTGACCAGGTCGGCGTACCTGACGTTCGGCAGGTCGGCCGGACCGCCCTCTCCCGCCACCAGCAGAACGAGGCGCGCGGGCGTCTTCAGGCGCAGGGTCTTCAGCGGCCCGACCTCGAAGCACTGCACGAACACCGGCGCGGTCTTGGAATTGAGGTCGTTGCGCTTGAGCGCCTCGACCATCCGCCCCTCGATGGGCAGGCCGATCGAAGCGAAATAGGCCGGGTGCTTCATCTCCGGATAGACGCCGATCGTGCGGCCCACGCGCTTGCTCTCGGCCCGGGCGAAGGCGACCACCTCGTCGAAGGTGAGGACCTGCGCCTGGCCGTCGAAGGCGGCGCTGGCCGGACGCAGCTGCGGCAGCCGCTCGCGGGCGCGCAAGGTCTTGATCTCGGCCAGGGTGAAGTCCTCGGTGAACCAGCCGGTCAGGCTCTCGCCGTCGATGGTCTTGGTCGCCTTGCGGGCCGCGAACTCGGGATGCGAGGCCACGTCGGTCGTGCCGCCGATCTCGTTTTCGTGGCGCACCACCAGGTGGCCGTCCTTGGTGACGACGAGGTCGGGCTCGATGAAGTCGCAGCCCTGGTCGACGGCCAGGCCATAGGCCAGCAGCGTGTGCTCGGGGCGTTCCCCGGAGGCGCCGCGGTGGGCGATGACCACCGGCTTGCGCACCCCGGCGCGGACCATGGTCGGGATCATGCTGGCGCCCATGGTGCCCGCGAGGGCGGCGGTCGTCATGGCGCGGCGGGTCAGTAGGGTCATGGCCGCTGATTAGCGCGCGGGTGTGACGGTTTGGCGAGCTTCGAACAGGTTTGGATCACCGTTTCCTGCCTTCCTGGGCCTTGTGCCCAGGATCCATCGTTCAGCCTGCTCAAACCTCCACAGGGCGACCTGGGTCTGAGCCGTCGCCGGCATGGGCCCTCGCCACAGGGGCGAGGGAAGCGAAGAAGAAAAGCTCACCGCAAACGAAAAGGGCCCCGGAAATTCCGGGGCCCCTTCCAATCTCTCGCTGCGAAGCGCCTCAGCCGGCGGCTTGCAGGGCCTTCAGCACCTGCGGGTGCAGCTCGGGGTTCGAGGCCAGGATCGAGGCGCCCTGCACCGGGTCGCCGTGCTCCTCGATGGTGGTGACCTTGCCGCCCGATTCCTGGACCATCAGCACGCCGGCGGCGACGTCCCAGGGCTTCAGGTTGCGCTCCCAGTAGGCGTCGAAGCGGCCGGCGGCCACCCAGGCCAGGTCGAGCGAGGCCGCGCCGAAGCGGCGCACGCCGGCGACCTTCTGGCTGACCTGGTGCAGTTCCTTCAGGAACTGGCCGTGGCCGGGCTTGCCGACGAACGGCACGCCGGTGGCCAGCACCGACTCGTCCAGGTGCTTGCGGGCGGCGACGCGCAGGCGCTTCTCGGCGCCGAGGAACGCGCCGCGCCCCTTCTCGACCCAGAACAGGTCGTGGGTGATCGGGTTGTAGGTGACGCCGGCGACGACCTCGCCCTCGCGCTGCAGGGCGATGTTGACCGCGAAGTGCGGGATGGCGTGCATGAAGTTGGTGGTGCCGTCCAGCGGGTCGACGATCCAGGTGTGGGTCTTGTCGGTGCCCTCGACCATGCCGCGCTCCTCGCCGAGGAAGCTGTAGCCCGGACGCGCCTTGCTGAGGATCTCGAACAGGGTCTGCTCGGCCTTGAGGTCGGCGTTGGTCACGAAGTCGCCCGCGCCCTTCTTGGAAACCTGCAGCTCGGTGACTTCGCCGAAGTCACGGGCCAGGCCGCGAGCCGCCTTGCGCGCGGCGTCGATCATCACGTTGAGAAGGGCGGAAGGCGTGGGCACGGGCGAATATCCTATGGAATTCCCTGCACCGGCGCGCGGACGCGCGGCGGCGGGAGACGGACGATGGCAGTGGGAAAGAGCGGGCGCGGAACCTAGACGCGGGGCCGCCGGAAGGCAAGGCGGGGCAGATTGTCGCGGTTTCGACCTCCCCCTTGAAAAAGGGACCGATCGGTCAATTTTAGGGGCGGCGGTTGATCCAGCGCAAAGCGAGGGGTCGCGCCACGCGCAAACTCCCCTTTAGCGCAAACAAGGAACGACCCCATGACCAAGTTCTCCCTGATCACCGCCGCCGTCGCACTGCTGGCCGTGGCCCAACCCGTCGCCGCCGAAACCCTGCTGAGCGGCGCCTCGCAGCGCGTCTCGGTGACCGGCAAGTCCTCGGCCGCCGTCAGCGACGAGCTGACCCGCGCCGCCCGCCAGGTGTGCGTCAAGGCGCTGAAGACCAGCCGCCACCCCAACTACGCCTCGTGCGTGACCGAGACCCTGGGCCAGGCCCGCGCCGACTACGCCGCCCTGCGCTCGGCCGCCGCCAACGCCGCCGAATAGGATCGCCGACTAAAGCCAGGCTAGGGCCCGTCGTTCCCCACGACGGGTCCGGTCAGCCGGCCTTGCGGTGCTTCCGGACGATCCGACGCGCCAGCAGGCCGGCCACGACGACCACCGACAGACCGAAGGCCGTCGGGAGCCACCAGAAGATCCACTGCGCGGCCTCGCCGACCGGATCGGCGCTATCCGCGTAGCCCATGTCCGGCGGCGCGAGGATCTCGATGCGGACCGGGCACATCGGCGCCAGCACCGCCAGAACGATCGCCGTCACCCCGCCGATCAGCGCCAGCCTCCACCACATGATCTCGCCCCCGCGGATGAATTCGCTTTTCTGTGGCCCGCCGTGTCACATGGGCCAAGACTAATTCGTCCTGAGTTCGCAAAGCGACGCGAGGCGCCATGACCCAGGCCGACCAGATCTTCGAAAACCGCCGCCACGCCATGACCGGCCTGGCCTATCGGATGCTCGGCTCGCGGGCCGAGGCCGAGGACGTGGTGCAGGACGCCTGGCTGCGCTGGCGCGAGGTCGACGAGGCCGGCGTCGACAATCCCGGCGCCTTCCTCAACCGCGTGGTCTCGCGCCTGTGCCTGGACCGGCTGAAGTCGGCCCGCGCCCGGCGCGAACTCTATGTCGGCGAATGGCTGCCCGAGCCCGTGGTCGACGTCGACGAGACCTTCGGCCTGGGCGAGAACCTGACCGTGGCCTTCCTGCTGGCCCTGGAGCGCCTGACCCCGCTCGAACGCGCGGCCTTCCTGCTGCACGACGTGTTCGACACGCCCTTTTCCGAGATCGCCGCCACGCTGGACCGCTCCGAGGCGGCCGTGCGCCAGTTGGCCGCCCGGGCTCGCGACCACGTCAAGGCCGGCAAGCCGCGCTACAAGCCCAGCGCCGACGAGGAGCGCCGCCTGACCCAGGCCTTCATCGCCGCGGCGCTCAGCGGCGACGCGGGAACCCTGCGGGGACTCCTGGCGCAGGACGTGGTCATGCACGCCGACGGCGGCGGCAAGGCCTCGGCGACGATGAACCCGGTGTTCGGCCTCGAGAACGCCGTGCGTCTGCTGGAGGGCATCGCCCGCAAGTGGCCCCAGCCCGACGACGTGACCGTCCGCCTGGCGCGCATCAACGGCCAGCCGGGCGTGGTGCTGTCGCACGACGGCGTCGTCATCCAGACCATGGGCCTGGACATCGTCGATGGCCGCATCGCCGCCGTCTACACCATGCGCAATCCCGACAAGCTGGCGCGGGTGGCCCCGTAATCCTTCTCCCCCTGCGGGAGAAGGTGGCGGCCGAAGGCCGACGGATGAGGGGTCGCGCGGACGGTTCTGAGAGACCCCTCACCCGACCTCCCTTCGGGAGGCCACCCTCTCCCGCAAGGGGAGAGGGATCATCAGGGCAACGGCGTCTTGGGCAGGCTGTCCCTGGTCTCGCAGGCCAGCTTGCCGGCCTTGCCCGCCGCGCCGGAGATGTCGTCGACCTTGGCTTCCTGCCGCCAGTTCTTGGGCAGGCCCTTGTCGCCGGCGAAATCCATGCCGAGGTCCATCCACTTGTCGGCGGCGCAGTCGAGGGCGAAGAGCATGATCGGGCCCTTGCCGGCCGGCCAGGCCTTGTAAGGCCCGCCGCCCTTGCCTTCGGCGATGCGAAGCACCACCAGGCCGGACTTCTCGTCCACTCTCAGGAAGTCGGCGTCATAGAAGGTCTTGGCCTCGCCGGGGGCCGGTTTCCAGGTCTCGGCGGCCGTCGGAACGGCGGCCAGGACCAGCATGGGTACGCTGAGCAAACACGCTACGAGCCGCTTCTGCATGGCGGTCCCTCCCCGTTATGGTTCGCGGGGAGGACGCTATGCCTCTCCCACAACCACGGCAAGAGAACGTCGTTATGCGCGTTCGGCCGCGCGTCAGCCGCGCGCGGCGAGCCCCTCGGCGATGGCCGCGTTCAGCGCCGCCACGGCCGCGTCGGGCCCTTCCGGATGCGCCCACACCCCGCCCGAGACGGCCAGGAAGTCGGCGCCGGCGGTCGCCAGACCCGCGGCGTTGTCGGCGATGATCCCGCCGATGGCCACGCAGGGAACCTCCATCGTCTCCTGCCAGATCGACAGGATGTCGGGCTCGGCGACGATCGGCGCGTCCTTGGTCGTGGTCGGGAAGAACGCCCCGAAGGCCACGTAGTCGGCTCCGGCCTCGGCGGCCTCCATGGCCAGATGCCGGCTGTCGTGGCAGGTGACGCCGACCATCCGGTCCTTGCCCATCAGCTTGCGGGCGGCGGCGTACGGCGTATCGCCCTGCCCCACGTGCACGCCGTCGCAGTCGAGGCGGGCGGCCAGGTCGGGACGGTCGTTGAGGATCACCGCCACGTCGCGGGCGCGGGCGATCGGCGACAGGGCCTGCACGGCGGCGGCCACCACGTCGTCGGGCGCATCCTTGAGACGGATCTGCAAGGCCGCCACGTCGCCGCCTTCCAGGGCGCGGGCCAGCTGGCGGCCGAAGGCGGCCAGGTCCGGCAGGGACGGCGGGGTGATCAGATAGAGGCGGCAGTCGAGCGTCATGCGCCGCCTTTACGCCGATTTGGAGCGCAGCGCGACTTTGGGGGCGAAGCGCTGCCAGCGGAGCATGAAAACCTCGTCCTTCGACAGGCTCAGGATGAGGTTTTCAAATCGCCCCCCTTTGATCCTCACCCTGAGCCTGTCGAAGGGCGAGGATCACCCACCCTCCTCGCCCGCGACGACGGGTCGCTGCGAACTCGACTGAGAGTCAGTTGCAAACCGGTGGAAAACTGTTAGATGAGAATGACAATCATTCGGTAGGGCGTTCCTTCCTTGTACGTCTGCAATTGTAACGGCATCCGCCAGCGTGAAGTCCGCGCCGCGATCGACGCGGGGGCGACTCGTCCGGCCGAGATTTTCCGCCACAAGGGCTGCCAGGCCCAGTGCGCCAAGTGCGTCTGCGAGATGCGCCAGATGATTCAGCAAGCCCAGGAAGCTCTGGCTTACGCCGCCGAGTAAGGCTTCCTGCGACGCAAAGTCGACGATTTCAGGTTACCGCGAAGCACTCTCACGCTTTTCTGTGAGGCTGCGAAACACTTGCACACATTACTGTTGAAGCGCTGAAAAAGGCGACTAAGGGTTCGGGCGAACTCGAACCTTAGGAGGCCGCCATGCAAGGCGATCCCGGCGTTATCCGCGTCCTGAACGCTGTGCTCACCAACGAGCTGACGGCCGTCAACCAATACTTCCTGCACGCTCGCATGCACGACAACTGGGGCTTCAAGCGCCTCGGCCAGATCGTCTACCAGGAATCGATCGGCGAGATGAAGCACGCCGACAAGCTGATCAACCGTATCCTCTTCCTTGAGGGCCTGCCCAACCTGCAGGACCTGCACAAGCTGAAGATCGGCGAGACCGTGCCCGAGTGCCTGGCCGCCGACCTGTCGATCGAGCTGTTCAACCGCGAACTGCTGGTGCCGGGCATCGTCCAGTGCGAGCAGGCCCGCGACTACATCAGCCGCGAACTGCTGCGCGAGATCCTCAACGACACCGAGGAGCACATCGACTACCTCGAAACCCAGCTGTCGCTGATCAAGTCTCTCGGCGAGCAGAACTACCTGCAGAGCGCCATGGGCGAACTGCCGGCGGCCTGAGCGGCCTCCAAAGCCTGAAGACTTCGAACGGCCTTCCCGCTCCCGCGGGGAGGCCGTTCTGCTATTCGCAGAGCGCTTCCAGCGCGTCGCGGTCCAGCAGCTCGACGTGGCGCACGGTCGGCAGGGCGATCAGCCCCTCCTGCAGGAAGCCGGTCAGGGTGCGCGACACCGTCTCGATGGTCAGGCCCAGATAGTCGGCCATGTCCTGGCGGCTCATCGGCAGGTCGAAGGCCGCCTCGCCGGTGCGGTCAGCCAGCAGCAGCAGAAGCCCCGCCACCCGCTCGCAGGCGCTGCGGCGGCCCAGCATCAGCACGTGGTCCTGGCTGCGCTGCAACCCCGAGATGGTCAGCTGGTAGAGCTGCCGGGCCACCTGCCCGTCGCGGGCGGCCAGGTCGCTGAGCGCCCGGCGGCGCACGATGCGGACCGTCACCTCGCTCACCGCCTCGGCCGTGGTGCGGCGCACCTCGCCGGCCTCGAAGCCGAAGGCCTCGCCGGCGAAATGGAAGGCGTCGATCTGGCGGCGGCCGTCGCGCAGCAGCCGCCCCGTGCGCACCGTGCCCTCGACCAGCTCGTAGACGTGGTCGGCGCCGTCGCCCTCGGCGAAGATCTCCTCGCCGGCGGCATAGCGGATGACGCTGGCGGCGGCGACCGGCAGGGCCGGCTGGGCGCAGGCGGGCTGGAAACGAAGGGGCGACAGCATCAAACGGCTCCCGAAGGCATGAGGCGAAAGACGCCGCCCCAACGCCGGCACATTCCCCCTACTCTTCGTGCGGGTAAATTCGGGAGCGCCGCATAAGGGGTTCTGCGTAGGCGCCGCGTCGGAACCTCCCCCTCTGGGGGAGGCGGCCGAAGGCCGGCGGGGGGCCGTTTTCAGCTTTCTGAACGACGGAGAGACATCCCCCCTCCGATCGCTACGCGATCGCCTCCCCCACGGGGGGAGGTTCCTGGTCAGCGCTTCTTGACCATCCGCTCCAGTTCCACCGCCCGGATCGTCGTCATGCTGAGATGGCAGCCGCTGATGTTGAGCATGTCGATCGTGCCGCCGGTCAGGTCTTCCTGGCATTCGGCGTCGCGGCGCTTGATCCAGGCCCGCTGGACGGTGCGCAGCTTGGCCTGCTCGGCCTTCGAGCGCCTGGCCATCACCGCCTTGTAGGCGCGGTTCAGGCGGGCGTCCTGCTTCTGAAGCTCTTCGTTGGTGCAACCGGCCATGGCCACGGTCACGCCCTTGATGGCGTCGCCGCTGCCCAGGCAACGGTCGTAGGCGGGCGAGTATTCCTTCTCCGGATCGATCGGGTCCGAGGCGGCGAAGGCCGGCGGCGCGGCCATGGCCAGCAGCGTCAGGCCGAGCATCAGTCGTCGAAGCAGCATGAAGATCCTCGCTTTCGACGGCCAGGATGGCCCGCCGATCACGACGGCTTCAAGGCGCGGCGGCGCTCAGAGGTTCCGGGCGATGCGGTCGGCCAGGGGCGTCAGGTCGCCGCCGGGCTCGTCGAACACGCCCATGTCCTGGGCCGTCACCTGCGCGAACAGGTCCTGCGCCGCCTCCGACGTCGTCAGCAGGTCGAGCGCTGCCTCGGCTTCTTCGGGCGGCCAGCGGTCAAGCACCGCGCCCAGCGCCTTCAGGCGCGCTTCGAACAGTTTCAGGTCCATAGCCACAGATCTTCTTCTGCCTCTGGAGTCTCGTCTTCAAGGTCTGCCGGCCCCGCTTCAGGAGCGAGCGGACCGCCTGTTCCGAACAGCCCATGGCGTCGGCGATTCTACCGACCTCGAGCTCTTCGAAATAGAACAAAGTCAAAGCCTGGCGCTGGGTGTCCGGCAGCTTGCCCAGGGCCTGCTGCAGGGTCACGGCGACTTCCGAGCGTTCGAGGTTGGCCAGGGCGTCGGCTTGCACCGCTCCCCGATCCTCGGCGTCGGCCAGGCGGGTGATGACCTCCTGGCTTTCCGGCACGGCCTTGCGGACGCGGCGACGGTCGATCGCCTTGTTGACCGCGATGCGGTGCAGCCAGGTCGAGAACCGCGCCTCCGGGATCCAGCGCTCGCGGGCGCGCCAGGCGGCAATAAATGCCTCCTGGGCCGCATCCTCGGCCTCCTGCACGTCGCCCAGGACGTTCAGGGCCAGCCGCCGGACCATCCGCAGATGCCGGTCGACCAGCACCCGGAACGCCATCTGGTCGCCCTCGCGGCAGGCCAGGAACAGGTCTTCGTCAGACCGCGCATCCGTCAGCCCGAACTCGCCCGTCACAGTCATCGCTGAATTCGCCATGGCGATTACTCGCCTCCATCGCTGTATCGCAATGGGATTGGCAAACAGCATGCCATATATCAGATAAATACATTACCGAATTCATCCGATACGATGACGATACGCAGGAACATTTCTATTTTTCAGAACGGAGTTCTTTACAGAACGGACGCAACAAGTCGAGTAAGATTTGATACGAATTCGACACATCTTTGCGACGACTGGCGCGAACCATGCTGTCGAGCACGTACTGGTAGAAGCTGCGCAACGTCTTGCCGTCTGGTCCGGCGGCCGAAAAATCCAGGCTCGTCGACAGCACGGTGAGGATCTGGGTGGCGCGCATGGCATGTCGGCACATTTGATCCAGCCGCCCCTGCTCGTGGGCGAATTTTGCCGAGCCGATGGCCCGGTAGAGCTCCTCGTGCACCGAGGCCAGCACGTCGCGCGGGCTGGCGGTGAGGCGGCTGGAGGCCGCGTAGGCGCTGAACGCCTGGCTGTTAGTCGTCGTCATCGCTGCTGGCTCCGAGGATGGCCTTGATCTGCTCTTGAAGGATCTGGGCGGCGTAGAGCTGCGTCTCCATCGCCGAGTATTTCGCGATCAGCTTGGTGCGGTACGTCTCCGCGTTGTCGCGGATGGTCTCCGACTGTTCGGTCAGGTCGCTGTTGACCGTGTCGAGGGTGTTGATGCGCTGCTGGATCACGCCGGTGGTGGTGTTGGCGTAGTCGCCCATCAGGCTGGTGATCAGGTTGGCGAAGCCCTGGTTGATCTGCACCGAGATCGTGCCGCTGGTCGGGTTGGCCAGGGCGAAGGACAGGCCCTCGTAGATCGACCCGGTCGCGCCGATGATCCGGCTGCCCGAGATCGTGAACAGGCTGCTATCCCCGCCCACCGACACGCTGGAGATCGCCCCGTCGGTGACGGCGACCTCCAGGTCGAAGTCGTACGACAGGGTGGTGTCGTTCTTCAGGAGCTTGAGGTTGCTGTCGCTGGCCTCGAACTTGGTCTCGAAGAAGGCCGCGACGCTCGACAGGTCGGTCAGCAGCAGGTTGTCGAGCGAGGTCTCGTCCGACAGCTCCAGCTGGTTGGCGCTGTTGAGCGTGACGCCCAGGGCCGACAGGTCGGTCAGTTCGTCGTCCGACCCCGACTTGCCGCCCAGCAGGGCGTTCAGCTGGCGATTGACGTCGCGCAGGATGCCGTCGGCGAACAGCACCGCGTCGTCGGCCACCACCCCGCCCGAGCCCACCGTCTGGTTGGTCACCACGAAGGCGCGCAGGGCGTTGTAGGCGTCGATGAAGTCGGTGATCGCCGTCTTGATGTCGTCGTAGTTGGCCTCGATGTCGAGGGTGATGGTCTGGCCCGTCGTGGCCTGCATCAGCGAGATCGACAGGCCAGGAATGACGTCGGTCAGCTCGTTGCCGTCGCTCTCGATCTCGACCCCGTCGATGGTCACGATCGAGGGCTGGGCCGCCTGCAACACGTTGGCGAAGGCGCCCGAGCTGTCGGTCAGGCCCAGCGACTGGCCGATGTCGTCGCCCGACACCGACGACAGCGTGATCTCCTGGTTGGTGTCGCTGGTCGACATGACCAGGCGCGTGCCGGTCGAGCTGGTGATCAGGGTGGCGGTGACGCCGGTCGTGCTGGTCTTGGCGTTGATGGCCGCGGCGATGTCGCTGACCGTCATGGTCGAGGTCACGGTGATCTCGGCGGCGGTCCCGCCGTCGACGCCCACCGACATCACCCCCGACAGGCCAAGCGCCGTGCCGGATGTCTGGGCGCTGGAGGCTGCCTTCATGGCCTTGGCCAGCTGGGTGACGGTGATCTCGTAGGAGGCGGCCACCGCGTCGCTGTCGGCGTCGACGGCGATCACCGAGGTGGCGTCCGTGCCGTCCGAAGCGGTGAGATAGGCGCTCTTCTCGTCGAAGGCGTTGGTGGTGGTCGTGACCGAGCTGTAGGTCGTGGCCGCCAGCGCGGTCATGGAATCGGAGATCGCCTGCAGCAGGGTCTGCAGCGACTGGTACGAGGCGATCTTGGTCTCGTTGGCCGAGACCTTGGCGTCGATGGTGTCGGCGCGAGCGGTCTTCTGGGCGACGGCCGCCTCGATCAGGGAGTCGGTGTCGAGCCCCGAGATCGTGCCCGTCAGATAGGTCGTCGAACCCGAGGTCGAGACGCTGCTGGTCGTCGTCATGGCAATGTCCGGAAAGTCGGCGGGAGAGCCTTGAGGGGCTCCCCCGCCAGTCTGCAGGACGACGGGAGCCAGGCCCCCGTCATCGCGACACGAGCGACTACTGCAGCAACTTCAGAAGCGACTGGCTCATCGAGTTGGCCTGGCTGAGGGCCGAAATCGCTGCGCTGGTCAGGGTCTGGGCGTTGGTGAAGTTGGTCTGCTCGGCGGCGATGTCCACGTCGGTGATCGCCGACGCCGCCGACTCCAGGTTCTCGAGCGACGTGGAGATCACGTCGCCGCGGAACTCGAAGCGCGACAGGGTGGCGCCGACGTCGGCGCGCATTTTCGAGACCGCCGTGATCGCCGAGTCGATCTCGTCCATGGCGGCGACGGCGTCGCTGGTGGAGCTGATCGAGGTGACGGTCAGGTTCAGCCCCGTGGTGTTGGCCGTACCCAGTTCGACCTTGATCACATCGGTGCTGGACGTGCCGACCATGAAATCGACGCCCGTGCCCTCGGTGTAGTTGCTGTCACCGTTGAGCAGAGAGACGCCGTTGAAGGTCGTCGTCTCGGCGATGTCGTTGATTTCCTCGGTCAGCTGCTCGTACTCGGCGCTGATGTACGACAGGTCGGCAGTGCTCGACGTCCCCGATTGGGCCTGGGCCGTCAGGGAGTTCATGCGCTGCAGGATGTCGGCGATGTTCGACAGGGCGCCGTCCGCGGTGTTCAGCACCGAAGTGCCGCTGGTCACGTTGGTGGCGGCCTGGTTGAGCACGGTGATGTCGGCGTTCATGGACGTCGCGATGGCGAGGCCGGAGGCGTCGTCCTTCGCGCTGACGATCCGCGAGCCGCTCGACAGCTTCGCCAGGGATTCGCTCTGCGCCGCCGAATTGTTGTTCAGGTAGCGCAGGGCGGTGTTGGCGGCCGTGTTGGTGGAGATAACAGGCATGTTCTAGTCCGGTTCTCTGTCTGGAGTCCGCCCGGGGGAGAGTCCGGTCGGGAAGCTGTCCGCCGTTCTGACGGCCTGGCTTCGACGGGTTGAACGGGACGTCCGCCGACGATGGGGCGGATTATTTTTCGGAATGCGGGGCTCTCTTGCCCCCACCTCCCGTCATTCCCGCCCTTGTGGCGGGAACCCCTGGTTCCGCTCGCACGTGAAGCGCAAGCGGCGTGCCGAGCACGCCGCCCCTCCCGCCATTGCGGCTGACAGAGGGGTTCCCGCCACAAGGGCGGGAATGACGGGAGTAAAGAGACCCCCGAAAATAATCCGCCCCATCCGGCGCGGAGCCTCCGTTGAACCCGTCGATCGGCGCCCAGAGCGACCGGACCGACTTCACCGGAGGGCTTTCTCCATGACCACTGTCTCCTCTGCGACGAGCACCAGCACGACGAGCTCGAGCAGCTCGTCCGGCACGCTGCAGCTCGGCACCACCGACTTCCTGAAGCTGCTGATGACGCAGCTGACCAACCAGAACCCGCTGGATCCTACCGATCCGACCGAGTTCACCAGCCAGCTGGCGACCTACTCGTCGCTCGAGCAGCAGATCGCCATGAACGACACGCTGACGACGATGTCGGACAACATGTCGTCGCTGCTGACCCAGGTTCAGCTGCTCGCCTCGGCCTCGGAATAGGGGCCAGCGACCATGAGCCTGTCTTCCGCCCTCTCGACCGCCGTCTCGGGCCTTTCGGCCCAGAGCATCGCCCTGTCGGCGATCTCCGAGAACATCGCCAACGCCTCGACCACCGCCTACAAGACGACGGAAGTGTCGTTCCAGTCGCTGGTCAGCGGCGCCATGGGCACCAACACCTCGACCAGCTCGGTGGTGGCCAAGACCAACCAGGCGCTGAACGTCACCGGCGCGATCTCCTCGACCAGCGTGGCGACCAACATCGCCATCGACGGCTCGGGCTATTTCGTGGTCGCGGCCAACGCCGGCGACAGCGGCAGCGACCTCGTCTACAGCCGCAACGGCAGCTTCTCTACGGACGCCAACGGCTATCTGGTCAATAGCGAAGGCTATTACCTGATGGGCTATCCCACGGACTCCGACGGCGCCGTCCTGGCGTCCAACACCAGCGACCTGACCAGCCTGTCGGCGATCAACCTCGACTCGATCAGCGGCACGGCCAAGGCCACCTCGACGGTGAGCATGGCCGCCAACCTGCCGGCCGACGCCACGACGGGCCAGAGCTTCGACACCAGCATGGAGGTCATCGACTCCCTGGGCGTCAGCCACACCGTCGGCCAGACCTGGACCAAGACCGGCGACAACACCTGGTCGCTAAGCCTGTCGGACCCGACCCTGACCAAGGACAGCGCCACCACCTCGGGCACGATCAGCCCCAGCACGGTGACGGTCACCTTCAACTCCGACGGCAGCCTGGCCACCACCGATCCGTCGCCGGTCAACATCAGCATCACGGGCCTCTCGACCGGCGCGGCCGACAGCGCGATCGTGCTCGACCTCGGCTCGACGGGCGGCACCGACGGCCTGACCCAGTACGCCTCGACCTCCTCGACCCTGTCGATCAGCCCGACCTTCGAGCAGGACGGCGCCAACTACGGCGAGCTGTCGGGGATCAGCATCGACGAAAGCGGCCTGGTCACGGCCAATTTCGACAACGGGGTCAGCCTGGCGATCTACCAGATCCCGGTCGCCACCTTCAGCAACCCGGGCGGCCTGACCCACGTCTCGGGCACGGTCTATGACGAGAACACCGCCGCCGGCCAGGTGCACCTGAACCTGCCGGGCGAGGGCAACGCCGGCAGCCTGGTGGCCAGCGCGCTGGAAGGCTCGACCACCGACACGGCGACCGAGTTCAACAAGATGATCATCGCCCAGCAGGCCTATTCGGCCGCCTCGCAGGTGATCAGCGCCACCAGCGACATGTTCGACACCCTGATCCAGGCCGTGCGGTGAGCGTCATGGGCACGATCGAACGCCTGCACGCGCGCGCCCAGAAGGCCCGCCGCGATCCGGCCACGCCCGTGGTCTCGTCGGTCGAGGAGGCCCGCGCCCTCGCCCGCAGCATCGCCGACGGCCTCTCGGCCCTTTCCGACGACCAGCGCCTGCTCATGCTGTCGAACCTGCACGAGGTGCAGGCCACCCTCGGGGAGCGCATGGCCGGGCTGGAGGCCGAGATGGCCCAGGAGCGGGTGCGCATCCAGGCCGTCAATCGCGGGCTGAACGCCCAGGCCGGCTATCGCGGCGGGGTGGCGTCGCTGCGCGACCACCGCCGGCGCAAGGACTGACGCCGATGTCGCTGTCGTCGATCATCAGCTCGGCCTCGTCGGCCCTGTCGACCGCCCAGATGCAGATCGCGGTGGCCAACGCCAACGTGGCCAACGCCGACGACCTGACCTACACCAAGAAGACGGTCAGCACGACGGCGACCACGGCCCTGAACTCGGCCTCCAGCGCCACCGTGCAGCGGGCGGCCGACACCTATCTGGCCAAGACGGTGGTCAAGACCGCGGCGGCCTCGGGCTATGCCTCGACCATCGACACCTACATGCAGTCCTACGACGCCGCCCTCGGCTCGGTGGACAGCGGCGACGACCTGTCCAGCCTGCTCGACGCCTTTTCCAGCGCCCTGACCGCCCTGTCGGCCAGCGCCGACAGCGACACGGCGAAGGCCGCGACGGTCTCGGCCGCGTCGGACCTGGCGGCGGGGATCAGCAGCCTGTCGGCCTCGATGCAGGACCTGCGCACCCAGGCCAACGCCGAGATCGCAACGAGCGTCGACACCATCAACTCGACCCTCTCGACCCTGGCCTCGCTGAACGACCAGATCGTCTCGGTCACCGCCCAGGGCGGCGACGTCACCGCCCTGCAGGACCAGCGCGACGCGGCCCTGACCACCCTGTCGGGCCTGATCGGGGTCAGCAGCTACACCACTTCCGACAACCGGCTGGTGGTCTACACCACCGGCGGCGACCAGCTCTTGGGCACGACGGCGGCCAAGCTGTCGTACACCGCCTCCAGCGCGCTTTCCTCGACCAGCGTCTACCCGACCTCGATCTCGGGGATCACGCTGAACGGCAAGGACGTCACCGGCAGCCTCGACTCCGGCCAGTTGGGCGCCCTGGTCACCCTGCGCGACAAGACGCTGGTGGACGAACAGGCCGAGCTCGACGCCCTGGCCTCGACGCTGATCGCCCAGGTCAACGCCATCGCCAACGCCGGCACGTCCACGCCCGCGCCCAACGCCCTGGCCAGCGCCTCCACCGTCTCGGGCTCGGACGCCTTCTCGGCGACCGGCGCGCTGCGGGTGGCGGTCGTCGATTCCAGCGGCTCGACGGTCTCGACCCAGGACATCGATCTTTCGGCCTACTCCACCCTGGCCGACCTGGTCAGCGCGCTGGACGCCGTCGACGGCCTGTCGGCCAGCATCGGCTCGGACGGCAAGCTGTCGATCACCGCCGACGACAGCGCCAACGGCGTCGCCCTGGGCGACATCAGCGCCTCGGTCGGCGCATCGGCGCAGGGCTTCTCGGGCTATTTCGGCTTCAACGACCTGTTCTCGGGCTCGACCGCCGCCGACATCGCCGTCTCGTCCAAGCTGTCGGGCGACTACAGCCTGCTGGCCACGGCCGCTCTCGACACCTCGACTACCCTTGCGGCCGGCGACCGCGCCCTGTCGACCTCCGACAGCACCACCATCGACAAGCTGTCGTCGATGCTGTCGGGAACGCTGAGCTTCGCCGCCGCCGGCGACCAGGCCGCCAAGACCGTCAGCCTTTCGTCCTATGCCGCAAGCTTCGTCTCGGGCGCGGCCACCCTCGTCGCCAACGCCTCGTCCAGCGCCGCCAGCGCCCTGTCGACCTTTGAGGCGGCGACCACGCGGCTGCAGAACACCACCGCCGTCAATGTCGACGAAGAGCTGGCCCTGCTGACCACCTACCAGTCGCAGTACGAGGCCAACGCCCAGCTCGTCTCGATGGTGCAGGAGCTGTTCGACACCCTGATCCAGATGGTGAATTGACCATGATCAGCCGCATCGCCACCTTCGGCCATTCGACGACCATGCTGGCCGCCAGCCTCAAGGTGCAGGCCAAGCTCGCCGACCAGCAGGCCCAGACCGCCTCGGGCCTGAAGTCCACCACCTACGGGGGCCTGGGCAGCAACACCGGCAGCCTGCTGCGCCTGTCCAGCCAGGGCGCCGCCCTCACGGCCGAGAACGCCGCCGCCCAGACCGCCACCGCCTATGTCAACGCCGCCTACTCGGCCCTGGGCGACATCGCCGACCTCGCCACCACCATCAAGACCCAGCTGGCCTCGATGATCTCGAGCACCACGATCGACTCGGCCACCACCGCCCAGTACGCCACCAACTGGCTCAATGACCTCCAGGCGCTGATGAACAGCACGTCTGGCGGGACCTACCTGTTCTCGGGCACGGCGGGCGACACCGCCGCCGCCGACTTCAGCGATGCGGACTGGGATCCCTCGGCCGGCGTCGACGCCGACTTCTACCAGGGCTCGTCCAGCACCCGGACCTTCACCACCACCGACGGCCAGACCATCAACCTGTCGGTCTCGGGCGGCTCGGCGGCCTTCGAGCAGCTGGCCCGCGCCCTTTCGATGATCATCGACTCGCCGGGCGACAGCGACGTGGTCTCGGCCGCCTACGACCTGGCCGGCGAGGCCCTGACTGGCGTCGGCTCGCTGCAGGAGCAGGTCTCGATCCAGGCCTCCACCCTCGACCGCCTGATCGAACGCAACGAGGCCAAGATCGAGAGCATCGACACCCTGGCCTCCAACCTGAAAGACGCCGACCTGGCCGAGACGGCGGTGCTGGCCACCCAGTACGAGACCCAGCTGGAGGCCATGTACTCGATGATCTCGACGCTCTCGTCGCTGAGCCTGACGAAGTATCTGTAGAGGATAGATGCTCCCCCCGAAGGGGGAGCTGTCGCCCCCGGGTCCGGCCAAAGGCCGGCCCGAGGATAAACTCCGCGACTGAGGGGGAGTTAACTGCGGCGCCGGAGACGCCCCGACCTCATCAGACACGTCCCCCTCCGGCCCTCTGGGCCACCTCCCCCGTCAGGGGGAGGATCTTGATTGCAATCCCGCAAGACCTCGACATACGCCGGCAGGATCGCCCGGCCACAAGAGCGGCTCGTCGTTTCGGAGTTACGATGCCCTCGCCCGTTTCCCCCAGCCGCCGCGGCCTGCTGGCCCTGGCCGGCGCCGCGCCCTTCGCCGCCATCGCCGCCTCGGGCCGCCCCGTGGCCGCCGCCGAGACCGTCTGCGCCCTGACGCCCCAGGTCACCCAAGGCCCCTACTGGTTCGACCCCAAGCTCGACCGCGCCGACATCACCGAAGGCAAGAAAGGCGCGCCGGTCACCGTGGCCCTGACCGTCGTCGACGGCGCCTGCCGGCCTCTGAAGGGCGCGCGGGTCGACATCTGGCACTGCGACGCACAGGGGATCTATTCCGGCTACGAGGGCCAGGGCGACGACCACCAGGCGGCCGCCAAGGGGCAGACCTTCCTGCGCGGGGCCCAGACCACCGACGCCGCCGGCAAGGTCGCCTTCAAGACCATCTGGCCGGGCTGGTACGAGGGCCGCACCCCGCACATCCACATCAAGGTCCACCTGGACGCCCGCACGGCCCTGACCGCCCAGCTGTTCGTGCCCGACGCCCTGTCGGAGTTCCTCTACGAGAACGTCCCGGCCTACAGGCGACCGCGCCAGCGCGACATGTTCAACCGCCAGGACGGCATCGCCCTTCAGGGCGGCGAGGCCATGGTCGCCAGCGTCAAGGAAGCCAAGGACGGCTATGTGCTGGCCCTGGTCCTGGGCGTCGATCCCGCCGCCGACTGGAAGGACGACGCGGGGATGGGCCCCGGTGGCCCCATGGGCGGTCCCGGCGGTCCGCCGCCCGGCGGCATGAACGGCCGCCCGCCCGGCCCGCCGCCCGGCGGCTTCCCCAATGGCGGTCCGCCCGGCGGCCCGCCATTGGGGAAG
>Ga0247823_10000191_pt1 | contig 51415 bp, 47 predicted proteins | sample 13C_PalmiticAcid_2_FD_192426 | JGI IMG/M metagenome (GOLD analysis project Ga0247823, IMG submission 192426) | Soil microbial communities from agricultural site in Penn Yan, New York, United States - 13C_PalmiticAcid_Day30 | ecosystem: Environmental > Terrestrial > Soil > Agricultural land... | reverse complement strand
TGTTGTCGCCCGCGGGCGGCTCCACCTTGATGACCTCGGCGCCCAGGTCGGCCAGCACCATGCCGCAGGTGGGGCCCATGACCATGTGGGTGAATTCGACGACGCGAATGCCCTCGAAGGGCAGCGGGCGGGCGGGGGTGTCTGGTGTGGGGGTCATGGGAGCAAAGGATGGAAATCAGGCGGCGCGCCAGCCCTTGGGCAGACCGGCTTCGGGCGTCATGCCGTAGACCGGCTCGCCGGGCAGACCCGCGCGCAGGGGATCGCGCGCGGCGATGAGTCTGGAAAGGTCGATGCCGGTGCGAACGCCCATGGCCTCGAACATGAAGACCAGGTCTTCGGTGACCACGTTGCCCGAAGCGCCGGGCGCGTAGGGACAACCGCCCAGGCCGCCGAGCGAGGCGTCGAAGGTGCGCACACCCACGTCGTAGGCCGCGAGGCAGTTGGCCAGCCCCAGGCCGCGCGTGTTGTGCATGTGGGCCGCGCCCGCGCGCTCGCCCAGTTCTTCGCGCAGGCGCTTGAACAGGCGGCGGACCTGCGCCGGGTTGGCCATGCCGGTGGTGTCGGACAAGCCCACTTCGTCCACGCCCGCGTTCACGCAGGCCATGGCGAGGCGGATCACGTCGTCCTCTTCCACCACGCCCTGCAAGGTGCAGCCGAAGGCGGTGGACAGGCCCACCTCCATCGCCGCGCCGGGCGCGGTGTCGCGGCGCAGGGCGTCCACCTCGCGCAACTCGGCCACCATCTGTTCGCGCGTCTTGCGCACGTTGGCCAGGGAATGGGCCTCGCTCGCCGACACCGGCAGGGTGATCTTGTGCACGCCGGCGGCCAGCGCGGCCCCGGCGCCGCGCCGGTTGGGCACCAGGGCCATCACGGTGATGCCGGCATGCCCCAGCGCATGGCGCACCACGTCCTCCACGTCGGCCATCTGCGGCAGCAGCTTCGCGGGCACGAAGGAACCGACCTCGATCTCGCGCAGGCCGGCGGCCACGAGCGCGTCGATCCAGCGCAGCTTGTCGGCCGTGGGCATGGTCGCCTTCACGGACTGCAAGCCGTCGCGCGGGCCGACTTCGCTGATGAGGACTTCGGGTGCGTTCTGCATGGGAATACGGGGTCTGCTTGTATTTTGTAAGATAGAACGATATTCTTTCTATTGAAAGAATCGCAGATCACTCCCGGCCTGTCAACCCAGCCCCTTCCCATGCCCCGCAAAGCACAGACCCCCTCATTGGCCGACGCCAACGCCGCCACCGGCGGCACCGCCGCCGTGGATCGCGCGCTCACGCTGCTGGGGGCTTTTCGGGCAGGTGACGCCACGCTGTCGCTGGCCGAGCTGGCCGAACGCACCCAGTTGCACAAGAGCACCGCGCTGCGCCTGCTCGCCTCACTCGAACACGCGCACCTGCTGCAACGGCTGGACGACGGGCGCTATGCCCTGGGCGGCGACGTGGCGCGGCTGCACGGCATCTACGCCGCTGCGTTCTCCCTGGACCGCGTCGTCATGCCCGTGCTGCGCCAGCTGGTGGCGGCCACCGGCGAAAGCGCGGCTTACCACGTGCGCCAGGGCCAGGCACCGAACCAGACGCGCCTGTGCCTCTACCGGGTGGACTCACCGCACCCGGTGCGCGACCACATCCGCGCGGGCGACGTGCTGCCGCTGCACCAGGGCACCGGTGGGCGCGTGCTCTCGGCCTTCGGCGCGGGCGACGACAGCCGAAAGCCCACGCCGACCGACAAGCGGGTGTGGGCGCGCATCCGCGCCGATGGCTTCATGACCGCCGTGGGCGATCGCCTGGCCGAGGTGGCCGGCATCTCGGCGCCGGTGTTCCAGGCGGACGGATCGATCGCGGCCGCCCTGACCCTCACGATGCCGGCACACCGGTTCGATGAACGCCACGTGGGCAAGGTGCTGGCGGCGGCGCGGCAACTGAGCGGGCGCATCGGCTGACCGCAGAGATGAAATAAAAAAAGCCCGCCGCATCGCTGCGGCGGGCTACCCCAGTGCCTGGCCCCCTGCGGCCAGGCACTGACCCCTGCTCAGAACTTGTGACGCAGACCCACGCCGTACTGCTGGTCCTTCGTCGTGGTCTCGACCACGGCAACCTTCTCGAATTTCACACTGCTCAGGCCCGCGTACACCGTGGTGCGCTTGCTCAGGCTGTGCAGATATTCAATGCCAAAGGAAGTCGTCTTGCCGACGTCGGCGCCTGTTGCCGTCATCTTGGTGGTCTCGGAGCCAATGCCTGCGTTGAGGCTGCCCGCCGAGCCGACCGGCACGGCCATGCTCAGCACATAGCCGCTGTCCTTCTTGCCGGTGGCCAGCCCATCCTTCTGATTGACGAACTGGGCCAGCACCTTGAGGACCGTGAAGTCGTAGCTGACACCCAGGCCGGTGGACTTGGCGGTCGCTCCGGCCGAGCCAGGCGCCTTGACTGCCTCGTACACCCCCTGCACAGCGACCGGACCGCCGGCATACATCGCGGACAGGCTCGTCGTGTGGCCGGAAGAGATGCCCGGCGCGCCGTTCTCGCCAAAGGCGTACTGCGCCACGCCCGTGAAGCCACCCATGTTCGGCGTGGTGTACTGCAGCATGTTGTCCCGGCGGGTGGTCAGCGCCTGCGCACCGGCCGCTTTCGCGGCAGTCGAACCGAAGATCGCCTTGGTGGCGGAGAAACTGGAGGTACCTTGTGCATCGAACCCGTCAATCAACAGGAACATCTGCGTGTACTGGCGGCCCATTTCAAAGGATCCGAAGCCGCCATTCAAGCCAAGCTTGCTGGTTCGGTTGAAGCCACCACCGGCCACGGCACTGGTGCCGTCGTCGGCGTTGAAACCGGATTCCAGCTGAAAGGTCGTCTTCAGACCGCCACCCAGATCTTCAACCCCGCGCACGCCCCAGCGGCTGCCGTTCAGACCGTCGCTGTTCAGGGCCGCGCCGGTGCTGGCCTTGGTGCTGACAGCACCCAGCGTCGTCTTGGTGATGGCCTTGCCCACATACAGATCCATCAGACCGTACAGCGAGACATTGGATTGCGCGTGGGCGGCGCCCGCCATGGCCCCGAAAGCGGCCAAGGCGACCGCCGTCTTTTTCATGAGTGTCATTTTTAAGATTGGAGATTGAATCAACGAACACGCCGCCGACGAATGCCCTGTGGGCTTCCGGCGGCCCCTTTTCAACACGCAAACCGCGCTGCGCACCGAACCTCGAAGAGGTAGGAATCTACAAAAATAGAATCAAAGAACTACAAACAAGGAATGAAACGACGTAAAGATGAGATCAAAAGGACAAAACCGGCAACCAACGACATTTCATGGGGACGACCTCGCGCGCAGCCGACCAGGCTGGAGACAGCCGGCCCCGACCCGGTCCACGACATGGCGGGTGGTCGCAAGTCTCTGAAGAAGCGGCGAAGTGGTTCCGATCCTGAGCGTGCGCTGCGCGCACCCAGGCCTCAAAACAAAGGGATCGGCAAGGCCTTCGAGCCTGCCATGGCGTTGGCCTCAGGCAGAAGGCTTGCCCAGCACATCCAGCACCTGCCAGCCCCGTGCCCGCGCGTGCTGGTGCAGCAGGGCATCGGGATTCACCGCCACGGGATGGCCCACGCTGCCGAGCAGCGGCAGGTCGTTGATGGAATCGCTGTAGAACCAGGCGGATGCCAGCGCACTGGGCGGCAGGCCTCGCTCGGACATCCAGGCGCGCAGGCGCCGCAGCTTGCCCTCGCGCATGTTGGGGAAGCCCCGGACCCGTCCGGTGAACACGCCGTCGGCAAGCGACAGCTCGGTGGAGAGCCACAGCGTGAACCCGAGTTCGGCCGCCGTGCGTTCCGCGATCACGCTGTTGCTGGCGGTGGTGAGCACCAGCGCATGGCCCGCCGCCCGGTGCGAAGCCACCAGCGCCCGCGCGGCAGCCGGCAGCCGGGGGCGGATCTCTTCGGCCAGAAAGCGGTCTTGCCAGGGCGCCCACTCCGCCGGCGTGCGCCCGGCCAGCAGCCCGGCGTAAAAGTCGCTGAAGGCCTCGATGCTGACCCGACCCGCGCGGTAGTCCGCGCCCATCTGCTCGTTGCGGGCTTGCAGGCCAGCGTCCACCAGACCGTGGCGCAGCAGGAAGCGGCACCAGAGGTCGTCGCCGTCGCCGTCCAGCAGGGTGTGATCGAGGTCGAACAAAGCCAGTGTGGTCATGGGTGATGGGGTCATGTCGTGATCTGTGCAACGGCGCTGTTGTCTTTCAGGCCCACACCGGTGAGCCCGCGGCGCAGCGCCTGCTGCACCAGCCACGCCAGGCGTTGCCCTGCGGCCTGAGGAGACAGACCTTCGGGACGGATGTTGCTGACGCAGTTGCGCTCGGCATCGGTGCGGCCGATGCGGGGGGTGTGCGTGAGGTAGGCACCAAGGCTGTCGGCCGCGCTCAGCCCGGGGCGCTCGCCGAGCAGGATCAGCGCCAGCCGGGCCTGCAGCGCCGCCCCCACATCGTCGGCCAGCGCGACACGGGCCTGCGTCGCCACGACGATGGGCGCGCAGTGCAAGGGCGCGCCATCGCTCGTCATGGCCAGCGCACGGTGCAGCGAGGTGATCACCTCGATCGCATGCGACTGCACGGCCAGTGCCGAGAGACCATCGCCGAGCACCACCGCCAGATCGACCGGGCCGGTGGCCACGTCGCGCAGGCGCTGCAGATCTTCTGTGCGCAGGCGGCGGCCATGATCGGGACGCCGCAGGAAGTCTTGCCGGGACAGCGCCTGGCTGGCGACCTGGATCGGCGGCCAGCCGATGGCCGTGAGCGCCGCACCCAGGGCCTCGGTGTCCAGCGCCACATGGACCGCGTCCCGCGCGCGCGCGTGCGCGGCCGAGAAGCGCAACACCTCCGCGGTGGGCAGGCTGCCACCGGCGCGGCCCAGCGCGATGCGCGCGGGCGTGTGCCGGCGCAGTTCGCTCCAGGCGTCTTCCAGGACCACGGCGGGTGGGTTCATGGGGCGCCCAGCAGCGGGCTGAAGCCCTGCACCAGCGCGGGCACACCCTGCGGCGACCGCAAGCGGCCCTGTGCGTCGGTGATGCCCTGGCCTTGCAGCCAGGCTTCGAATTCGGGCGCGCGCCGCTTGCCCAGCAACTCGCGCACAAACAGCGCGTCGTGGAACGAGGTGCTCTGGTAATTGAGCATCACATCGTCGGCACCCGGCACACCCATCATGAAGTTCAGCCCGGCGCTGGCCAGCAGCACGAGCAGGTTGTCCATGTCGTCCTGATCGGCCTCGGCGTGGTTGGTGTAGCAAATGTCGCAGCCCATGGGCAGCCCCAGCAGCTTGCCGCAGAAGTGGTCTTCCAGTCCGGCGCGCACGATCTGTTTGCCGTCGTACAGGTACTCGGGCCCGATGAAGCCGACCACCGTGTTGACGAGCAGCGGCTGGTAGCGGCGCGCCACGGCATAGGCGCGCGCCTCCAGCGTCTGCTGATCGACGCCGTGGTGCGCGGCGGCCGACAGCGCGCTGCCCTGGCCGGTCTCGAAATACATGAGGTTGTGGCCCACGGTGCCACGCCGCAAGGCTTGCGCCGCGGCGTGCGCTTCGTCCAGCAGGGCGAGGTCGACGCCGAACGAGGCATTGGCGGCCTGCGTGCCGGCGATGCTCTGGAACACCAGGTCCACCGGCGCACCCTGTTCGATGGCTTGCAAGGTGTTGGTGACATGGGTGAGCACGCAGGTCTGCGTGGGCACACCATGGCGCTGCACCAGCTCGTCGAACAAATGCAGCAGACGCACCAGCTCGGGCACGCTGTCGCTGACCGGGTTCACACCGATGCAGGCATCACCGGCGCCGTACAGCAGCCCGTCGAGCACGCTGGCGAGGATGCCTGCCGGGCTGTCCGCCGGGTGGTTGGGCTGCAGGCGGACAGCCAGGTGGCCGGGCAACCCCAGGGTGTTGCGAAACCGCGTGACCACCCGGCAGCGGCTGGCCACGAGAATCAGGTCCTGGTTGCGCATCAGCTTGCTCACCGCCGCCACCATCTCGGGGGTCAGCCCGGGGGCGAGCGCCTGCAGCGTGGCCGGGTCGGCGGCGTCGGACAACAGCCAGTCTCGCCAAGCGCCCACGGTGAGGTGGGCCACCGGTGCGAACGCGGCCGCATCGTGACCATCGAGGATGAGACGGGTGATCTCGTCCTGCTCATACGGCACCACGGCCTCTTGCAAGAAGTGTCTGAGCGGCAGATCGGCCAGCACCTCGCGCGCGGCCACGCGCTGTTGCGCGCTCTGCGCGGCCAGGCCGGCCAACTCGTCGCCCGAACGCGCGGGCGATGCGCAAGCCAGCAGCGTGCGCAGGTCGGCGAAGTGGTGCCGCTGCAGCCCGACCTGCGCCTGCATCACAGGGCGAGCGCCGGGCCGAAGGCCTCGACGTAGCTGGTGTGCGTGCACAGGCCGTGCAAGGGCGACCACCGGTGCAGCGAGACCTTGGGCGGCTCGAGCTGCGCATGCAGCGCTGCGCCGGGGCGCAGGTCGAGCGCGATCTGGTGCGCCACCGACGGCGCCACATGCAACGGAGCCCCCCCGAACTGCATCTGCACCGACCGGTGCAGGTGGCCACACAACACGCCCTGCACCGCGCCGTGCCCGCGCACCAGCGCAGCAAGTTCGTCGCTGCCGGTCATCAGGCTGCAGGCATCCATGGCCTCGATGCCCGTGGGCAGCGGCGGGTGGTGCATGAAAAGAAGCACCGGCTCGCCCCGACACGCGTCCAGCGTGCGGGCCAGCCAGGCGAGCTGTGCGGCCATCAGCGCGCCATGCGATTGCATCGGCACCACGGTATCGAGCGCGATCAAGTGGAGGTCGCCATGACGCAGGCGGTAGCAGCACGCACCGTCCGGGGCATCGGGCGCCACGGGCATGCACCGCCGCAGGGCGGTTTGCGCCACCTTGGGGTCGTCGTGGTTGCCGGGCACGGCGTAGACGGGCATGGGCAGCCGCGCCAGCGCGTCCGCCACCACCGCGTATTCGGCGGCGCTGCCACGGTCGGTGAGGTCACCGGTGAGCAGCACCAGGTCGGGCCGGGGCGCCAGGGTCAGCACGTGGGCCACCGCCTGCCGCAGGGCTTTTTCAGTGTCCATGCGCCCGCCCAGAAAGCCCGGTCCGGTGCCGACGTGGGGGTCGGACAGTTGGGCAATCAGCAAGGTCTGGTTCATGGTTTTTGAAGTCTATGGGGATTTTCAAATCAAATCCATAAATTTATGTGGAACTGATCTTGCTTATGTGGATTTCATATGTTTGTCACGAAGTGACTGGAACATGCGACCTGTCTTTTCCAGTTGTTGTTTGACCCTCTTTTTTTGAAGGAGCCGTGCCATGTCCCGTACCAGCCCCCCGCCCGTTCAGGGTGTTTCCTCCCCTCGCCGCCAGTTTCTCAAGACCGGCGCGAGCGTGTCGGCCGCCGCGATGTTCGGTGGCATGCCACTGTTTGCCAGCGGACAGCAACAAGTCAAGCTGGCGTTCATGTATCCCGTCGGCGTCTCGGGCGACATCAACCGCCTGGTCTCCAACATGATCAGCAGTTTCAATGCCGCGCACAGCGACATCCAGGTCGAGGCCATCTACGCCGGCAGCTACGACAACACCGAACAAAAGGTGATGACCGCGCTCGGCGTCGGTGACCCACCGGCCAGCTGGTTGCCCATCAACTCCATGCTCACCACCTTCCTGGGCATGGACGCGCTGGAAGACGTGACCGCGCTGGCCAAGGCCGACGACATCTACAAGGATTTCCTGCCCGGGTTCCTGGGCACCTGCATCGCCGACGACAAGCTCTACGGCCTGCCCTTCCAGTGCAGCACGCCGGTGCTGTACTACAACAAGCAGGCGTTCGAGAAGGCCGGCCTCAAGGCCGCGCCCACCAACTGGGCCGAGCTGGAAGCCGCGGCCAAGGCGCTGAGCATCCGCCAAGGCGACACCGTGTCGCAATGGGGCCTGACCATTGGCGGCGGCTGGCACGACTGGATCTTCGAGAGCTTCGTGCGCCAGAACGGCCTGGTCTTCTGGAACAAAGACAAGGTGGCCTTCGATGCGCCTGAAAGCCTGAACGCAATGGAGTTCTGGCTGCGCATGGCCCAGGCCAAGCTGATGCCTGCCGCCTCCACCTGGGAGAGCTCGGCCAACGACTTCATGGCCGGCCGCACCGCCATGCTGTATCACTCGACCGGCTCCATGACCAACATCCTGAAGTCCTCGTCGTTCCCGGTCGGCGTGGCACCGATGCCCAGGGGCAAGCAGCTGGGCTCCACCATGGGCGGCGGCCCGATCCTGATCGCCAAGAAGCAGCCCGACGCCCACAAGCGCGCGGCCTGGACCTTCGCCCGCTGGATGACCAACACCGCCAACCAGGCCCAGTGGTGCATCGACACCGGCTACCTGGCGGCCCGCAAATCGTCGTGGGAGACCCCGGTGCTCAAGGCCCACGTGGCCAAGTTGCCCGAGTCGCGCGCGGCCTTCGTGACGGCCGAGGTGGCTGGGGCTTTCCTGCAGGTGCCGGGCTATCACAAGGTGCGCACCTACCTGCAGAGCGCGATCGACCGCACGCTGGCCGGCGAAGTGAAGCCCGATGCCGCGCTGCGCGAAGCCACCGCCAAGTCCAACCTCGAAATCCAGCGCCTTTCGCGCCGCCGCGGCTGACCCCACCATGACCCCCTCCCAGGCCGACACCCAGGAAACCGCAACCGTCGCCCGGCGCAGCCAGCGGCAGCGCGAGCTCGTCACCGCGGTGGTGATGCTCGCGCCGTCGCTGCTGTTCCTCGCCGCGTTCACCTACTGGCCGATCGCTCGATCGCTCTACTACGGTTTCTTTGACGTGCAGCTCGGATCCACCGAGATCTTCTACGTCGGCTGGGAGAACTACCAGCGCCTGTGGCACGACGCGCTGTTCTGGAAGTCGCTGCGCAACACCGTGACCTACATGGTGGTCACGGTGCCCACGTCCATCGGGTTGGCCCTGCTGCTGGCCGTGGCACTGGACCGCAAGCTGCGCGGCACCTCGCTGTACCGGTCCACCTTCTTCTACCCGGTGATGGTGCCGTCGGTGGCCGCCGGCATGGTGTGGGTGTTCCTGTACGCGCCGGGGTACGGCCCCATCAACGGTCTGATGGAGACGCTGGGCCTGCCCAAACTCGAATGGCTGTACGACAGCACCTGGGCGCTGCCGGCCATCATCTTCATGAGCATCTGGAAGTACGCGGGTTACTTCATGCTGATCCTGCTCGCGGCGCTGCAGCTCGTTCCGCGCGATCTGTACGAAGCCGCGCGGCTGGACGGCGTGTCCGGTTTCCGCCAGCTCGTGCACATCACGGTGCCGCTGATCTCGCCCACGCTCTACTTCGTGGTGATCATCGGTGTGCTGCACTCGTACCAGATCTTCGACTACGTGTTCGTGATGACGCAAGGCGGTCCCGCCGACGCCACCAACGTGCTCACGTTCTACATCTACCAGAACGCCTTCCAGTTCCAGGACATCGGCACCGCCTCCGCCATCGCCAACATCCTGCTCCTGGTGGTCATGGGCCTGATCGGCCTGGTGGCGCTCACGCTCGGCCGCCGCGTTCACTACATGGGCAAGTAGATGAGACACCCCCTGCGCGCCTTTGGCGCTCCCCCCTGGAAGGGGGGCGACAACTCGGGCCGGCGAAGCCGGACCCTTGTTGTCTCCGGAAAATTCGCCGCACTGGCGCCACACGAAAGAAGGCCCACATGCTGACCAGAACCCTCTTCTCCCGTTCGCGCTGGATGCACTGGCTGCTGGTGCCGGCGATGCTGCTGTGGCTCAGCCCGCTGGTGTGGATGGCCATCACCTCGTTCAAGACCCGCGCCGAGATCTTCGATCCCGCGGCTGGCTTCTTGCCTCAGGTGCTGCAGTGGCAGAACTACCCGGCGGCGCTGTCGGTGGCGCCCTTCGGCACGTACCTGCTCAACTCGCTGATGGTGACCGGCGGCATCCTGCTCGCGCAGCTCACCACCATCACGTTGGCGGCCTATGCGTTTGCGCGGCTGCGCTTCCCGGGGCGCGATCTGCTGTTCGGGCTGTTCCTGCTGCAGGTGATGTTTCCGATCTACGCCACCTTCCTCACCAATTTCATCACCGTGCGTGAGCTCGGGCTGCTCAACAGCCTGTGGGCGCTGATGGTGCCGTTCATTGCCAGCGGCTACGGCACCTTCATGCTGCGCCAGTCGTTCCGCCAGGTGCCGCAAGACCTGGCCGACGCGGCGCGGCTCGACGGCTGCGGCCACTGGGCCACGCTCTGGCATGTGTACCTGCCCCTGGTGAAGCCCACGCTGATCGCGTTCGCCATGATCTCCGTGGTGACGCACTGGAACGACTACATGTGGCCGCTGCTGGTCACCAACAGCGAAAGCGTGCGCACCCTGCCCATCGGCCTGGGCCTGCTGGCCAAGGCCGACAGCGGCGCCGACTGGCCCCGCCTCATGGCGGCCACCATGGTCGTCATCGCCCCGCTGATGCTGCTGTTCCTGATCTTCCAGCGCCGCTTCGTCGACAGCTTCATGCACGCCGGCCTGAAATAGGCCCTTCCTCACTCGCCCTTAACATCCCTACCCATGTCTGCCATCTCCCTCCAAGGCATCAGCAAGCGCTACCCCGACCACGTTGCCGTGGACCGGCTCGACCTCGACGTGCAGACGGGCGAGTTCATGGTGCTGGTCGGCCCGTCCGGCTGCGGCAAATCCACCACCTTGCGCATGATCGCGGGGCTGGAGGACATCAGCGAAGGCAGGCTGCTGATCGGCGGGCGCGACGTCACCCACGCCGAACCGCACGAGCGCGACATCGCCATGGTGTTCCAGTCGTATGCGCTGTACCCGCACATGACGGTCTACATGAACATGGCGTTCGGCCTGCTGCGCACCAGCAAGCTCCCGCGCAGCGAGGTGGATCAGCGCGTGCAGGAAGCGGCCAGGCGGCTGCAGATCACCGAGCTGCTGCAGCGCCGACCGAACGAACTCTCTGGGGGTCAGCGGCAGCGTGTGGCCATTGGCCGCGCGCTGGTGCGCAAGCCCAAGGTGTTCCTGTTCGACGAACCGCTCTCCAACCTGGATGCCAAGCTGCGCACCCACATGCGCGGCGAGCTGGAGCGCCTGCACGCCGAGCTGGGCATCACGATCGTCTACGTCACGCACGACCAGGTGGAGGCCATGACCCTGGGCACCCGCATCGCCGTGATGGACCGTGGGCACCTGCGGCAGGTGGGCCCGCCGATGGAGGTGTACCGCCAGCCCGCCAATCGTTTCGTGGCGTCGTTCATCGGGTCCCCCGAAATGAACTTCCTGCCGGTGCCAGAGGGCATGACCGTGGGCCGGGCCTGGCTCAACAGCCACTACGGAGAGGCCGCCCTGCAACCCGGCACGGTGCTGGGTCTGCGACCGGAAGAGCTCACGCTGTCGAACACCAGTGCCACCACCACAGCATCGCCGCTGAGCTGGCCCGGCGTGGTGCAGCGCGTGGAACGCCTGGGGGCCGAGGCCTATGCGCAGATCCGCGTGGGCACGGCCGACGTGCTGGTGCGCACCGACGCCGACGCGACGCTCCAGGCCGACCAGTCCATCGTGCTCACGCCCGAGCTCGCCCGGATGCGGGTGTTCGAGGCACAGACCGGCGCGACACTCGCCGCACGGAGATGACCGCATGAGCATGACGCCAGTGCTGAGCGCGCGCCAGGAGCGCATCGTTGAAATCCTGCGGGCCACGCCGTCCATCACCACGGTCGAGCTCGCGCAGCGGCTCGCCGTCTCGGGCGAGACCGTGCGGCGCGACCTGCAGGCCATGGCCGACGACGGCATCGTGCAGAAATTCCACGGCGGCGTGAGCCTGCACCGCGACGTGCAGGAGTCGCCCTTTCTGCTTCGCATGCGCACCAACGTGAGCGCCAAGCGCCGGCTGGCGCGGCAGGTGTCGGCCCTGTTGCCCGACGGCTGCAGCATCGTCCTCGACAACAGCAGCACCGCCTGCTTCGTGGCCGAAGCGCTGGCCGAGCGCCGAGGATTGACCGTGGCCACGCCCTCGCTCGAAGTCGCGCGGGCGCTGGCGCAAAGCGGCGACCGCCACACCGTGATGCTGCCCGGCGGCACCCTGCGCAGCAGCGACATGACCCTGGCCGGCGCCAACGCACTGCGCTTCGCCACCCAACTGCACCCCGACTACCTCATCGCGTCGGTCGCGTCGCTCAGCGCGCGCGGCGGCTGCCTGGACTTTGACCCTTTCGAAGTCGAGTTCAAGCAGACCGTCCAGCCGCACGCAGGCACCGTGATCGTGGTGGCCGACGCCAGCAAGTTCGAAGCCCCCGGTCTCATCACCAGCCTGCCGTGGCCGAACGTGCAGGTGCTGGTGGTCGACCAGGCGCTGCCGGAGGACCTGGCGCGCGCGGCCGAAGGTGTGCGGGTGGTGGTGGCGGAAGACCGGGAAGAAGGCTGAGTCAGGCGGGCCTGCACCGGAAGGTGCGGGGAGCCCGTGTGAATTACCTCCACCGGGGTCACAGATAAATCGCAAAAAACCGATTTAATGCATCCCCCGGTGTGGAATACAGTTCACCCTTGCACCACGCCCGCGCGCGGGGCCCATGGTTTCCCCACTCTCTTGCCTTGACGGAGCTTCTTCCCATGACGACAGCACGCACCCAGATCCACGGCCTGAAGGTCGCCACCGAACTGTTCAACTTCATCAACCAGCAGGTGCTGCCCGGCACGGGCGTGAGCGAAGCGGACTTCTGGCAGGGCTTCGACGGCATCGTGGCGGACCTGGCGCCCAAGAACGCGGCCCTGCTGGGCGAGCGCGATCGCCTGCAGACCGAGCTGGACACCTGGCACGCGGCCAACCCGGGCCCGATCCGCGACATGGCCGGCTACCGCAAGTTCCTGGAGACCATCGGCTACCTGGTGCCGCAGCCCAAGAGCGTGAAGGCCACGACCAAAAACGTGGACGACGAGCTGGCCGTGCAGGCCGGCCCGCAGCTGGTGGTGCCGATCCTGAATGCGCGCTACGCGCTCAACGCGGCCAACGCGCGCTGGGGTTCGCTGTACGACGCGCTGTATGGCACGGACGTGATTTCGGAAGACAAGGGCTGCGGCAAGGTCGGCCCCAAGGGCGGCTACAACCCCAAGCGCGGCGCCAAGGTCATCGAGTACGCACGCCACGTGCTGGACCGCACCGCGCCGCTGAAGAAAGGCTCGCACGTGGGCTCGACCGGCTACCGCATCAACAAGGACGGCGAGCTGGTGGTGGCGCTGGCCGACGGCGGCACCAGCAAGCTGGCCGACAAGTCGCAGTTCGTGGGCTACCAGGGTGAGGCCAAGAGCCCCAGCGCCGTGCTGCTCGCGCACAACGGCCTGCACCTGGAAATCCAGATCGACCGCAGCACGGCCATCGGCAAGGGCGATGCCGCTGGTGTGAGCGACCTGGTGGTGGAAGCCGCGCTCTCGACCATCCTGGACCTGGAAGACTCCGTGGCCGCGGTGGACGCCGAGGACAAGGTGCTGGCCTACCGCAACTGGCTGGGCATCCTGCAGGGCACGCTCACCGAGTCCGTCAGCAAGGCAGGCAAGACCTTCACGCGCGGCCTCAACGCCGACCGCGAGTACACGGCGCCCAACGGCAAGAAGAACGGCGTGCGCCTGCATGGCCGCTCGCTCATGTTCGTGCGCAACGTGGGCCACCTGATGACCAACCCCGCCGTCCTCTGGGGCGCGGACGACAAGGAAATCCCCGAAGGCATCCTGGACGCGATGGTGACCACCACCATCGCCATGCACGACCTCAAGCGCACGAAGAAGGACGCGATCCGCAACTCGCGCAAGGGTTCGGTCTACATCGTCAAGCCCAAGATGCACGGCCCGCGTGAAGTCGCGTTCGCCGCCGAGCTGTTCGGCCGCGTCGAAAAGGTGCTGGGCCTCAAGGACAGCACGGTCAAGCTGGGCATCATGGACGAGGAGCGCCGCACCTCGATCAACCTCAAGGCCTGCATCGCGGCCGCCGCGAGCCGCGTGGCCTTCATCAACACCGGCTTCCTGGACCGCACCGGCGACGAGATGCATACCGCCATGCGGGCCGGCCCGATGGTGCGCAAGGGCGACATGAAGGCCAGCGCCTGGATCCAGAGCTACGAGAAGAACAACGTGATCGTGGGCCTGTCGTGCGGCCTGCGTGGCAAGGCGCAGATCGGCAAGGGCATGTGGGCCATGCCGGACCTCATGGCCGAGATGCTCAAGCAGAAGATCGGCCATCCCAAGGCCGGCGCCAACACCGCCTGGGTGCCCAGCCCCACCGGCGCCACGCTGCACGCGCTGCACTACCACCAGGTGCTGGTGTCGGACGTGCAGAAGGAACTGGAGAAGATCGACGCCAACGCCGAGCGCGACAACCTGCTGACGGGCCTGCTGACGGTGCCCGTGAGCAGCAACCCGAACTGGAGCGTGGCCGAGAAGCAGCAGGAACTGGACAACAACGTGCAGGGCATCCTGGGTTACGTGGTGCGCTGGGTCGACCAGGGCGTGGGCTGCTCCAAGGTGCCCGACATCCACAACGTGGGCCTGATGGAAGACCGCGCCACGCTGCGCATTTCCAGCCAGCACATCGCCAACTGGCTGCTGCATGGCGTCGTGAGCGAGAAGCAGGTGCGCGACACCTTCGAGCGCATGGCCGCCGTGGTGGACAAGCAGAACGCCGGTGATCCGCTCTACAAGAACATGGCCGGCCACTTCAAGACCAGCAAGGCCTATCTCGCCGCGCAGGACCTGGTGTTCAAGGGCAAGGAGCAGCCCAGCGGCTACACCGAGCCGCTGCTGCACGCCTGGCGCCTGAAGGTGAAGGCAGGCTGAGCGCGCTCAGCTCGCCGCAGCAGCCCCCTCAACGCCCGCCCGCCGAATCGGAAGATCGCCGCGGGGCGCGTTGAGTGGTTGGTGCTGACGCGAAAAGAGCGACGCGGGTGGCAGCTCGTTTCTTTCGCCCGGGGGCGTGACAGCGGTCGTCGACAGGGAAGCCACCGAGGAACGCCGGCGGTGTTTCACCTGCCTGAGCAAGGCTTCCCGCTTCTCCTGGTCGCTTCCTGGCTCCACCTTGGCCATGAAATCCCCCAGCGACTCGTAGCGCTGTACGGGGGCTTCCGGTCGCCCGGGCGCCGGCTCTTTGTGCCACGCCGCGAGCCTTTCAGCCAAGGCTTTCAGCACCGGTTTTGAAGAGCCACCCTTGTCGGGCATCGACTGGGCGATTTGCCGGATCTCGTTCCGACGCGCATCCGACATTTCGGTCGGCCGGTCCAGCAGCCAACGCATGGCAGCCCTGGACTGGATCGGCCCGCCCAGGGCCATGGCACGCAACACCGTCCGCCCCCTGGGGGTCTTGCGGCTCCAGGCGTCCAGCAGGGTCACGGTGTCATCGATGTCCTTGCACTTCACTTCATCGGCCTGGTCGTACCTCTCGGTCGGAAACAGGGCGTGCAGGTGCTGCGAGCGAACGGCGTGCGCCACCGCGGTATCGCCATAGCTCGCGGGCGTCCACAGCGGCGAGAACAGCGCCGGGGCTCCCTGGCGCACGCTGTCGAGGTTGCGCTGCAGCTGGTCGGCCATCGCCCGCCGCTTCAGGGTGGCCGGGAACCTGGGCCCGGTCCGCTGGTTCAGCAGGGCCTGGGTCGAAGCGGTGACCAGGCTGGATGGCCAGTGCTTGCGACCCTCACCACGCATCGGCGCGTCCTGGCGGCAGAGCGTCTTCGCCAGGCTGGCGAGCGCCTGCTCTTCCCTGGGGCCCGGCTTGCGCGGGATGAAGAACACCGAGCGCCCCTTTGTTTCATCCTCGAGGAAGTGGTCCCCGTACGCGCTGCGGATCGCCTTGACCTGCCCGGCCACGTCATCGGGCAGGTCGGGCACCTCGAAACGCTGGCCCATCAAGGCCTCCAGCACGGCCTGCGCCACCCGGGGGTGCCGGGCATGAAGCGCCTTCAGGGCCTGGACGGGGTCCTCTCTGGAGGCCGTGCAACGCGCCAGTCCACGCCGCAGCAGCAAGGCATTCCTGACCGCCCGCAAGTTCAACTCGTCGGCCCTCGCGCGCGCAGGCGCCTGGCCCATCGCCAGGGTCCGGGTCTCCACCTGCGGCCGCTGGGGCGCGCTGTTCAACAGGGCCTTCGCATCGCAGGCGTCGAGGGCTTTCAAGGCGGTGCCCAGGTGGTGCGGGGACCAATCCACCTGCGGGAAATGGGGCTGCAACAAGGCGACCGCCTTCTCGTGCTCGCGGGCGGATGCGCCTGGCTGTTTCTCGAGCACCTGCGCCACCAGGCCGGCACCGGGACTCGGCCGGGGCTGGCTCAACCACTTCGCCATCTCGAGGGCCGCCTCGGTGGGCTGCCAGGTCTTGTAGGTCTTGGCCCACTCCATGAAGGTCGAGCGCCTGACGAGCGCCCCCTTTTGCGCCAGGTGTTGCAGCAGCGCCAGCTTCTCCTCGAACGCCGGGCCGGCGTATTTCGATCGCAGGTAGGCCTCGGCCGTTTCCTGGACGACCCGATCCCCGAACTTCGCCTTGCCACGGAGTCCGGGGTACCGCCCCGAAAGGCAGGCGATGGCCCGTTCGTCGCTGTTTCTGGAGAGATCGATGAACAGCTTCACCCGCGCGAACAGGTCTTTTTCCAACGCCTGCATCGCCTGCGGCCGGGCTTTCGCCTCCTCGAAAAACTGCGCCAGCCATTTCGCGGCCTGCCCTTGATGCGCGCTCAGGTCACCCACCGTGCCCGCCTTGAAGGCGGCCAGGTGATGTTGGACATCCGCCAGCGTCAAGGTATTGCCCTGGTTTTTCAAGGCGGTGGGGGGAAGCGCCTTGTTCCCTTGGGCCTGCGCCGGGCGGTCCGGGTTTTCCACGTCCAGGATGAAGCCGTTCAGCGCATCGCGCGGGTCTTTGCGCTTCTTCAGCGCGTCGATGCGCGCCTGCGTGACCGCCGGCACGGCGGTCAACAGCGACTCCTTGAAGGCCGCGAACAAGGGCACCACCTGGTCGATCGCCGCTTTCTCCCTGGCCCGGCAGGCGCCGATGACGGACTCGCTGATGCCCGCCTGCCGCAAAAAGCCAGCCAACGGACCTTGCGCATCTTCCTCACGGCACGCTTCGATCAGCTTCAGCCAGGGCGCCATCGCGGCAGAGACGTGAGGCGTCGCGGCGCCCGCTTCCAGGGACTTCCTGGCGATGGCGACATCGTTCTTGAGCTGGTTTTCGATCTTGGCCGCGTCCACCCTCAAGGTCTGTGCCCACCAGAGGCGCGCGGCCTGCCAGCCGAGCCAGCCCGCGCCCATGGCCATGCCCGCGATCGCCACACCGGCGGCAAACGGCGCCGCAGGCCCCAGCACCGCCGCCGCCATGCCCGCCGACTTCAACGCCAGCCCGGAAGCGCCCTGGACCGTGCGGAAGAAGGCATCCACGGCAACGATCCGGGCCTGGCGTCGGGTGTTGGCGATCAGCGGGACCAGGGACGCGACCACGTTGTCCAGCACCTCTTTCAAGGCGGCACTGTCCCCAAGCCTGGGCAGGCAGGCCTCGACGGCTTCGGCCAGCCGGTGCTCTGCGGCTTTCAGGCCGTCCAGTTGAGCCATGGCACGGTCCACTTCCGGGAAAGCGCGGATCAGGTGGCAGGCGCTGTTGATCAGCCCGATGGCCAGACCGCCGACCGTCGAGGCCGCCACGTCCGAGAGCCCATGGACCGCGGTGGCATCGACGGCCTTCGTGGCGTCGACGGCCGCATTGGCATGGACCTTCAACACCGAGGTCACGCCGTTGCTCAACGCCACGGGCACCGGGATGAAGCCACTGCCCACCGTCGCCGCGCGCCCCTCGACCGGCGGAGCCAGCGCGCGAAGCGCGTTGTTTCGCGCGGCCAGCTTCTGGCACACGGCCTTCTTCCCGTCGATCTCCTTCTGGCGAGCCGCCCTCCCCGGGTCGTTCTCCGGCCACAAGGCGAGCTGGGCCTCCAGTTCCAGGCAGTCGCGCTCCAGGCGGGCCATCAAGCCCAGGTTGGCCTCGATTTCCCCGTGCCGGCCGCAGGCGTTGTCCCACTCCTTCAGCAAGCCCAGCAGGTTCAGGGCCGGAAACGGCAGGACCGCGATGTCCAGGCCGAGCTTGACATCGGCGGTGATCTCGCCCGAGAGCGCGTCCGGGTTGAACGCCGGGGTGGTGCCCGCCGTGAAGCCGGCGTTGAACGCGTTGAACAGCGCCCGCACGGCAAACGGAAACTCGTTGCTGACGATCTTCTGGTCCACCCAGGACTCAGACGCGCCAGGGCGCGACAGGGGGTACCACCCTCCGGGGCTGTTCGAGGCTTGCAGGGTCATGGTCGAGAGGTCTCCAGGCGGGTCGGCCGGGAGATTCCCTGCTGAACCTGAATCCCGGGGCGGGAAAGCACCAAACTGCGATTTCACGGCCTCAGTCGCCGACTTGCGGGAAGCTGGTGCGGCGCAGCATCACAATCGTCCCATGCCGCTTCACTACCTGCTGTTCGATCCGACCGACAACGCCGACGGCACCGGCACCTGGGATGCCATGGCCGGCGTGCGCGCCTCGCAGCTGCCCGCCGTGCTGGCCGAGGTGCGCACGGTGCTGGCATGGGCCGAGGCACACGCGCCCGGCTCGCGCGGCCCGCTCGACGAAGGCGGCGCCTGGGACGCCGACGAGCAGGTGCAGGTGTCAGGGGAATGGACCACGGTCACTTTGACCCTCACCGGCCCCTGGGCCTGGGGCGAAGCCCTGGTGGCGCACTTCGCCCCCGCCGACTGACCGGCAAGGCGGGCGCTACGGCGCTTTCGCGGGCGCCAGCAGGGGTTCGAGTCGGCCCTGTGCCATGAGCTCGTCGAACCACACGCGGTAGCCGGCGTCGCTGGGGTGCAGGCCGTCGGCGGCGTGCAGCCCGGGCTGCTGGGCGAACGGGTCGTTCTCCCGCTCCTTGAACAGGTTCACGTACACCGCCTGGTGCCGCGCGGCGGCCTCGCGCACGAAGCCGTGCAACGAGCGGGCGCGCGCGGTCATGAGCCAGGTCACCGGCGGAAAGAAGAACGGCGCATTGCCCACGTTGCCCGCCGGCATGAGCAGCACGTGGTCGGCGCGCGCGCGGGCGAGCGCGGCGACTCGGTCGATGTCGGCCCGCACGCGGTCCATCGACCGCAGTCGGATCACGTCGTTGCCGCCGGCCTGCACCAGCACCAGGTCGTAGCGGTCCGTCGCCGACTCGAGCTGGCCGATCACGTCGGCAAAGGTGGCGCCGTCGCGCGAGCGGTTGTCGATCTGCAGCCGGGGGTAGGCGCGGGCCAGCAAGCCGGCCAGGCTGGCCTGAGGGGCGCTGGCGCCGGTGCCCACCCCGGTGCTGTCGCCCACGATGAGCAGGCGCCGCGCCGCGTTGGCCGGGGTGTGCTGCAGCGGCTCGCTGCGCTGGGCCAGCTCCCGGGCCTGACCGATGCGCCAGACCGCGCAGCCCGACGTGGTCAGCACCACCACCAGGACGGCAACCAGGAGAGCAGGCACCACGGGCCAGGAAGGGGAACTCATGCGACCCAGTCTATGCCTTTGCGACGCCGGCGCGACGGCGGCCGGGATTTGCCCCCCGAGACACCGCGACAATAGCGGGTTACGCCCCTTTTTCCCCTCAGCAGGAGAGCCCTTTCGATGATCCACACCCTCAAGGCCGTGGGCGGCATGGTGGTCGCCCCCCATCACCTTGCGGCACAGGCCGGGCGCGACGTCCTGCGCGACGGTGGCAACGCGGTCGAGGCCATGGTGGCGGCGGCGGCGGCCATCGCCGTGGTCTACCCCCACATGAACGCCATCGGCGGCGACGGCTTCTGGCTGATCCACGAACCCGGCCAGCCGGTGGTCGCCATTGACGCCAGCGGCCCCGCCGCCGCGCTGGCCACGCGCGGTTTCTACGCCGGCCTGCAGGACATCCCCTCGCGCGGCGCCACCGCCGCGCTCACCGTGGCCGGCACCGTCGGCGGCTGGGCCGAGGCCTTGAAGGTGGCGGCGGGCTGGGGCCAGGCCCTGCCGCTGCCGCGCCTGCTGGCCGATGGCATCCGCCACGCGCGCGACGGCGTGGTCGTCACCACCAGCCAGGCCGCCCTGACGCGGCAGAAGCTCGATGGCCTGAAGAACGCCCCGGGCTTCGCCCAGACCTACCTCGTGAACGGCCAGCCCCCCGAGCCCGGCCAGTTGCTTCGGCAACCCGCCCTCGGTCAGACCCTGGCCACGCTGGCCGAACGCGGCCTGGACGACTTCTACCGGGGCGAACTGGGCCGGCGCATCGGCGCCGAGCTGGAGCGCCTGGGCAGCCCGCTGCGCACCAGCGACCTGGCGGCCTACCGGGCCCGGCCAGTGACCCCGCTGGCCGTGCGCCTGAAGGACAGCACGGTCTACAACCTGCCGCCGCCCACGCAAGGCCTGTCGGCCCTGACGATCCTCGGCCTGTTCGACCGCCTGGGCGTGAGCGAGGGCGAGGGCTTCGAGCACCTGCACGGCCTGGTCGAAGCGACCAAGCGCGCCTTCCGCGTGCGCGATCGCGTGGTGACCGATCCCGGGCGCGTGCCGACCGACCCCCAGGGCCTGCTGGAGGCCGCGGCCCTGGACGCGCTGGCCGCGCAGATCGACCCGCGCCAGGCCCTGCCCTGGCCCGACCCGGCCGCGCCCGGCGACACCATCTGGATGGGCGCGATCGATGCCCAGGGCCGCTCGGTCAGCTTCATCCAGAGCGTGTACTGGGAGTTCGGCTCGGGCACGGTGCTGCAGGACACCGGCATCTGCTGGCAGAACCGGGGCACCAGCTTCACGCTCGACCCACAGGCGCTCAACCACCTCGAACCCGGCCGCCAGCCCTTCCACACGCTCAACCCCTCGCTGGCGGTGTTCGACGATGGCCGCGTGATGCCCTACGGCACCATGGGCGGCGAAGGGCAGCCGCAGACGCAGGCCGCCGTGTTCACGCGCTACGCCCGCTTTGGCCAGCCGCTGCAACAGGCGGTGAGCGCGCCGCGCTGGCTGCTGGGCCGCACCTGGGGCGACAAGAGCACCACCCTCAAGCTGGAGAACCGGTTCAACCCGGCCCTGGTGCAGGCCCTGCGCGAGGCCGGCCACGTGATCGAGGAACTGCCCGAGGCCTTCAGCGACACCATGGGCCATGCGGGCGCGCTGGTGCGCCACCCCGACGGCGTGATCGAGGGCGCGGCCGATCCGCGCAGCGACGGCGGCGTGGCGGCGCTATGAGGGTCGCCGACGGCATGGACAGCGGTCGCCTGATGTTCATCGACCTGCTCAAGGCGGTGGGTTCGCAACTGATCGTGCTGCACCACCTGGCGTTCTACGGCCCGATGTCGGACTGGACGCACCGCCTGGCGCCCGAGCTCGTGACCTGGTTCAGCCAGGACGCGCGCATGGCGGTGCAGGTCTTCCTGGTGGTCGCCGGCTTCCTCGCGGCGCGCAGCCTGGCGCCCGGCGGCGTGCTGCGCGCGCCGTCGCCCCTGGGCCAGCTCGGCCAGCGCTACGTGCGCACCGCCCTGCCCTATGTCGCCTCGCTCGGGGTGGCCATGGTGTGCACCGAGCTGGCGCGCCTGTGGATGGCGCACGACTCGGTCTCCGCGCCACCCGGGCTGTGGCAGTTCATCTCGCACGCGCTGCTGCTGCACACCCTGCTCGACGTGGACTCGCTCTCGGCCGGCGTCTGGTACGTGGCGATCGACTTCCAGCTCTACGCGCTGCTGCTGGGCTTGCTCTGGCTGGCGCGCCGCCAGCACGCGGTGGGTGCCTGGGCGCGGGCGCTGGTGGTGGTCGTGGTGGCGGCCTCGCTGCTGCACTTCAACCGCGACAGCGACTGGGACAGCTGGGCGCTGTACTTCTTCGGTGCCTACGGCCTGGGCGCGCTCACCTGGTGGGCCACCCACAGCGACGAGGCCTGGCGCAGCGGCCGCTGGCTGCTCGGCGCCCTGGTGGCGCTGACGCTGCTGGCCCTGGCAATCGACTTTCGCGAACGCATCGCGCTGGCGCTGGCGGTGTGCCTCGCCCTGGCCTGCTCGCAGCGCCAGGGCTGGCTCTTCACCTGGCCGCGCAGCCGCGTGGTGGCCTACCTGAGCCGCATCTCGTACTCGGTGTTCCTGCTCAACTTCCCCATCGCGCTGGTGGTCAACGCGCTGTTCACCCGCTATGGCAGCGCCAACGAGACCGTGCAGACCGCCGGCGTGCTGCTGGCCTGGCTGGCGTGCAACCTGGCCGGCGCGCTCTTTCACCACGGGGTGGAGCAACCGCTGGGCCGCCTCGGGCGCCGGCGCGAGCCGGCGACACAGACCGGGACGACGCTCAGCGCCCGGTGAAGCGCGCGGCGCGCTTGGCCTGAAAGGACAGCACGCCCTCGCGCGCGTCCTCGCTGTGGGCCAGGCGCTGCTGCGTGGCTTCGAACCCATCGGCCGCCGCCATCGGCCCTTCCTCGACCGCCTGGAGCGCATTGAGTCGCGTGGCCACCACCGCCAGCGGCGCCTGCTGGGCGATGGCCTGTGCGATGCGCAAGGCCTCGTCGAGCTCGCTGCCGGCGGGCACCACGCGCTGCACGAAGTGCAGGCGCAGCGCCTCGGCGCTGTCGAACACGTCGGCGGTCAGCAGGTGCAGCAAGGCATTGCCCAGGCCGGCGCGCTCGGCCATGCGCAGCGTGGCGCCACCCGTGGCCATGATGCCGCGCTGCACCTCCAGCTGAGAGAAGCGGCAGTCGTCGGCCGCCACCACGATGTCGGCCGCCAGCATGAGTTCGATGCCCAGCGTGTAGGTGATGCCCTTGACCGCCACCACCATCGGCTTGGTGCGCCGCCGCAGGCCCGGGCGGCCCAGGTTGAGCGGGTCCACCAGGCCCTCGGCGATGGCCCGCTCGCCGCGCTGCATCAGCGGCGCGAAGCTGGGCAGGTCCAGCCCGGCGGTGAAGTGGTCGCCGACCGCGCACAACACGCCCACGCGCAGCGCGGGGTCGTCGTCGAGCCGGGTGTAGGCCTCGGCCAGCGCCTGCAGCATGGCCGGCGTGAAGCCGTTGCGCTTGGCCGCGCGGTCGATCGCGATCTGCAGCACGGGGCCTTGCACCTCGGTGCGGATGCGGCCTTCGGGAGGGGTGGTGGACTCGTCGTTCATGCGGTCCATGGTAGTGAGGCGGGGCGCTGCGCATGTCGCTGAGGCGTCATACACTGCGCCGATGTCCCAGCCCCACGATCTGCCCGACCCGGGCCGCTGCCCGCTCTGCGGCGGCGACAACCGCTGCGCCATGGAAATCGAGCGCGAGACCGGTGAAGCCCAGCCGCCCTGCTGGTGCGTGGGCGCGACCTTCAGCCCCGAACTCTTCAAGCGCATCCCCGACGCCGCGCGCGGGCAGGCCTGCATCTGCGCGGCCTGCGTGGCCGAGGCCCTGCGCCAGGCTCAGCGGGAGACGCCTCCCGCATAACGGGCTTCCAGCGCATCCCAGCCGGCCTTGCCCACCAGGCGCTGCCGCTCCTCGAAAGGCGTCACCAGCGCCGGGTCCTCGTTCAAGCCGCCGTGGTCGCGCAGCGCGAGCAGGGCCCGTTGCATGCCCAGGGTCGCGCCCTGCAGCGCGGCGTTCGCGTACAGCACGAAGCTGTAGCCCCACGCGGCCAGTTGCGGCGCCGGAACCAGCGGGGTTTGGCCACCGATGACCAGGTTCATGAGCAGGGGCGTGTCGAGCAAGGTCGGCAGGCGCCGCAGGTCCTCGCGGTCGGTCAGGGCTTCCACGAACAGCAGGTCGGCGCCGGCTTCTGCGAAGCGCTGTGCGCGCTCGACGGCGGCCTCGAACCCGAGCGACGCAGCCGCGTCGGTGCGCGCCACGATCATCAGGTCCGCGTCCTGGCGCGCGTCGGCGGCGGCCTGGATCTTGCCCACCGCCTCGTCGATCGCGATCACCGCCTTGCCCGCGAAATGGCCGCAGCGCTTGGGCGCCACCTGGTCTTCGATCTGGATCGCGTCGGCGCCCGCGCGCTCGAGCACACGCACCGTGTGCCGCACGTTCAAGGCGTTACCGAAGCCCGTGTCGGCGTCCACGATCAGCGGCAGGTCCACCGCGTCGCGCAGGCGCGCGGTGTGCTCGGCCACTTCGGCAAGGCCGATGAAACCCAGGTCGGGCAGGCCGAGCGACATGTTGCTCAGGCCGGCCCCCGTGAGGTACACGGCGGGATACCCCAGCTGCTCGACGAGGCGCGCCGACAGCGCGTTGAACGCGCCGGGCACCAGCACGCCCTGGCGCTGCCGCGCCAGGGCGCGAAGGGTCTTCCGGTGCGACATGGGGCGGGTCTACGGCGCGGTCGTGGCCACAGCCCCGCCCCGCCCGGCCCGCCAACGCAGGGCGAAGGGCACGATCAGCGTGAGCGCGGCCGTGGTCCACAGGCCGATCGCGATCGGGCTGCCCACGAGGATGTGGACATCGCCGTTGCTGATCGACAGCGCGCGGCGCAGGTTCTGCTCCATCAGCGGGCCGAGCACGAAGCCCAGGATCAGCGGCGCCATCGGCACGCCCTGCTTGCGCAACAGGTAGGCCCCGACGCCCAGCGCCACCATCAGCAGCAGGTCGAAGGTGGTCGCGTGCACCGCGTACACCCCCACGCTGGACACCGCGAGGATGCCGGGCACCAGCGCCCAGTTGGGCACGTTGAGGATCTTGGTGAACAGGCCCACCATCGGGATGTTGAGCACCAGCAGGATGATGTTGGCCAGGAACATCGAGGCGATCAGGCCCCACACCAGGTCGGGCTGCTGGCTGAACAGCGCCGGGCCCGGGGTGATGTTGTAGAGCGCGAGCGCGCCCATCATCACCGCCGTGGTGCCCGAGCCGGGCACGCCCAGCGTGAGCATGGGCACGAAGGAGCCGGTGGCGGCCGAGTTGTTCGCGGCCTCGGGCACGGCCACGCCCCGGATGTCGCCGGTGCCGAAGGTGCCTTCCTTGTCGATCAGGCGCTTTTCCATGGCGTAGGTCATGGCGCTGGCCACCGTGGCGCCCGCGCCGGGCAGCACGCCGACCCCGAAGCCCACCACGCTGGCGCGCAGCGTGCTCCACCAGGTGTGGGCCATCTCGCGCAGGTTGAACATCATGCGGCCCGTCTGCGTCACCAGGCCCGCGCTGCTGTGGTGCTCCTGCAGCATGAGCAGGATCTCGCTGATGGAGAACACACCGATCACGACCACCACGAACTGGATGCCGTCGGACAGGTGCACGTCGCCGCCGGTGAACCGGTAGACGCCCGAGTTGGAGTCCAGGCCCACGCAGGACATGGACAGGCCGATCAGCGCGGCGAGGCCGGCCTTCACGGGCGCGTCGCCCATCAGGCCCGCGATGCAGGCGAACGCGAAGCACATGAGCGCGAAGTACTCGGCCGGGCCGAAGGACAGCGCCCATTCGGCCAGCAGCGGCGCGAACAGCACGATGCCCACGGTGGCCACCAGCGAACCCACGAAGGAGCTCCAGGCCGAGATCGACAGCGCCACGCCCGCCTGGCCCTTGCGCGCCATGGGGTAGCCGTCGAGCGCGGTCATGATCGCGCCCGCGTCCCCCGGCACGTTGAGCAGGATGGAGGAGATGCGCCCACCGTACTCGCAGCCGATGTACACCGCCGCGAGCAGGATCAGCGAGGCCTCGGGCGGCAGCTTCATCGCGAAGGCCAGCGGCATGAGGATGGCCACGCCGTTGATGGGGCCCAGGCCCGGCAGCAGGCCGACCACGGTGCCGATGAAGGAGCCGATCGCGGCGATCAGCAGGTTGACCGGGCTGAAGGCGACGCCGAAACCGTCGAGCAGGTGCCGCAGCGTTTCCATCTCAATAACCTCCCAGCAGGAAGGACAGCACGCCCGTGGGCATGGTCACATCCAGCAGCTTGTCGAACACGAAGTGAAAGCCCACGCCCAGCACCAGCCCGCCGGCCAGCGCCTGTTTCCAGCTGCCGCCGAAGGCCATGCCCACGGGCAAGGCCATGAGCATGGTGGCGAGCGCGAAGCCCAGCAGCTGGAACAGCAGCGCGTACAGCAGGACCGCGCCCACGCAGAGGGCCGTGCCCTTCCAGGGCACGCCCTTGAAGGCCTCGACCCCCACCGAGGGCCGCAGCACCAGCCACAGGCCGCTCAGGCCCAGCCCCACCGCCAGCAGCAGCGGAAAGGCGCGCGGCCCCAGCGGCTCGTACGAATAGGCGGCCACGTAGCCTTGCGAGGCCCACGCCATCGCCGCGGCCGTGCCGACGCACACCGAGCCCAGTACCCGGTCGCTCATGTCAGTTCGCCGGCTTGGTCGAGAGGCCGAACTCTTCGGCGAGCTTGCGGTAGCCGTCCACCTGCTTCTTCACGTAGGCATCGAGCGGCGCACCGGTGATGGCCAGCGGGAACAGGCCGCGCTCGTCGCGAAGCTTCTGGTAGCCGGGTGTGGCGAGCACCTTCGCGAACGCGTCGGCCCAGGCCTGGTAGTCGGCGTCGCTCACCTTGGGGCCGACGTAGAAGCCGCGCACGATCGGCCACTCGACCGCGAAGCCTTCTTCGGTCGCCGTCGGCACGTTGGCCAGCTCACCGGGCAGGCGCTTGTCGTGCATGACCGCGAGGATGCGGATCTTGGCGCCGGCCTTGCGCTGCTGCAGGGCTTCGGCGGCGTCGCCGGTGAACACGTGGATGTGGCCGCCCTGCAAGGCGGTGAGCGCTTCACCGCCGCCCTCGAAAGCCACGTAGCGCATGGTCTTGGGGTTGACGCCACCGGCGCGCGCGGTCAGCGCGGCCTTCATCCAGTCCTGGCTGCCCACGGTGCCCCCCGCGCCCAGCACCACCTTGGTGGGGTCGGCCTTGATCGCGGCCATCACCTCCTTGAGCGATTTGAACGGGGAGTTCTCGGCCACCACGACCGCGCCGTAGTCGGTGCCGACCGCCGCCACCCAGCGCACGTCGTTCTCGGTGTAGCGGCCGAACTTGCCTTGCGCGAGGTTCAGCAGCGATCCGCCCGAGAAGGCCACGATGGTGCTGGCCGCGTCGGGGCGCTGCGCCACGATGGTGTTGTAGGCCACCGCACCGATGCCGCCCGGCATGTAGGTCACGCGCATGGGGTCGGTGATGATCTTGCCGTCCTGCAGCGCGCTCTGGGCCAGCTTGCAGGTCAGGTCGAAGCCGCCGCCGGGCTTGGCCGGTGCGATGCACTCCGTCTTGGACAGCGGGTTGGCCCACGCGGTCAGGGCGCAGGCCGACAGGGCGGCCACCATGAGTTGCCTGGAAATGTTCACGATTCGTCTCCTCGAACTGGGGATTCAACAAGGGACATCACTCGATGCCGGGGCCCAATGTAGAAACCGGGCACTTTCAGGCCGCTTTCAGCGCGGGCGCGCAAACCAGCGGGTAAACCCGGGGTCACACCGGCGCCAGAGGCAGGTGCATGTCGACCTGCAGGCCTCGACCGCCGGGTCCTGGCGACACCACCATGTGACCGCCATGCCGGTGCGCCACGGTGCGCACGAAAGCGAGCCCCAGGCCGGACCCGGGCACCTCGGTGCCGCGGCCTCGGAAAAAGCGCTCCCCGACCCGCGCCAGGTCCTCGGGCGAGAGGCCGGGGCCGTCGTCCACCACGCGCAGGCGCACCTGCGCCGGCGCCTCGGTCGAGGCCGGCAGTGCCCGCACGGACAGGGTCGCGTGGCAACCCGCACCGCCGTGGCGGATCGCGTTGACCAGCAGGTTGGACAGGGCTTCGCCGATCAGGTCGGGGTCGCCGCGCAGAGGCATCGCCTGGTCCGGGCCGTCGAAACCCAGGTCCACCGACTGCTCGCGCGCGGCGGCCCAGGCCTGGCGCGTCGCGGACTCGGCCAGCCGCACCACATCGAAGTCCTGGAACACCAGGGGCGCGCCATCGGCGCGCGCCATGGCCAGCAGCTGGTTGGTCTGCTGGATGGTCTGCTCCAGCTGCTGGCGGATGGACTCCAGCGCCTCGCGCTGGCCCCGTGGATCGTTCTCGCGCTGGGCGTAGGCCACCTGGGTGGCCAGCGTGGCCAGCGGCGTGCGCAGTTGGTGCGAGGCGTCGTCCACGAAGCGGCGCCGCGCCTCGCCCTGCTCGCGATTGCGCTCGATGTGGTGGTTGATGGCGTGCACCAGCGGCAGCACCTCGGCCGGCACCCGGTCGGTGGCCATCGGCGTCAGGTCCTCGGGTGGTCGGCCTTCGACTTCCTGGCGGAACCGCGCGAGGGGCCGCATGGCCCAGGTGATCGAGGCGATGAGCAGGCCCGTGGCCAGCAGCATGAGCAGCAGATCGCGCGCCACGGTGCGCAGCAGCAGCCCGCGCCGGAAATCGTTGCGCGCGTCCAGGGTCTCGGCGACCTGCACCACGATGCGCTGCGGCCCCGCCTTCCCGGCCAGCGGCTCGCTCAGCTCGCGCGCATAGCTGCCCACGCGCACCGCCTGGCCGAAGTACTCGCCCTCGTGGAACTGAGGGCGGCCGGTCTCCAGCGGCCGCGGCGGCGGCGGCAGGTCCGGGCTGCCGATTTCGACCAGGCCGTCTTCGGTGGCCACCCGATAGAACACCTGGCCCTGCGCGGTCAGCTCGAAGAACTCGAGCATGCGGTAGGGCAACTCCACACCCAGGCCGCCGCTGGCGGTGGAGATGCTGGAGTCGATCGACTTGACCGCACCCAGCAGCGAGCGGTCGTACGCGGCGTCGGCTGCGTCGTTGACCGTGCGCCAGGACAGCCAGAGTTCTGCCGCGCCCACCGCGAGCATGCCGGGCAGGAGCAGGATCAGCAGCAGGCGGCGGATGCTCACCAGCGGCCATCCCGGCCGTTTCATGGCGCCAGCTCCAGCAGGTAGCCCAGGCCGCGCAAGGTCGTCACGCGCACCGGGGTGTTTTCCAGCCGCTTGCGAATGCGGTGAATCAGTACTTCGATCGCTTCGGGGTGCACGTCCTGTTCGTCGGAGAACACCCGCTCCAGCAGCTCCCGCTTGGACAGCGGTTCGCCGGGGTGCTGGATGAGCGCGCGCAGCACCGCGTGCTCGCGCGGGGTGAGGCTCAGCACCTCGTGTTGAAGGCGGAACTGTTTGGCCGCAACGTCGTAGCTCAGCGGGCCGCACGCGAAGCGCGGATGGTCCTGGCCCCGGGAACGGCGGATCAGCGCCGTCAGCCTGGCCTCGAGTTCGGCCACGTCGAACGGCTTGGCGAGAAAATCGTCCGCGCCCGCGTGCAGGCAATCCACCCGCTCGCGCAGCGAGTCGCGCGCGGTCAGGATCAGCACGGGCAGGCGCTGGTCGGCCTCGCGCAGCTCGCTCAGCACATCGTGCCCGTCCAGATGGGGCAGGCCCAGATCGAGGATGAGCGCGTCGTAGCGCGTGGCCTTGAGGCTTCGGCGCACCATGCGCCCGTCGTTGACCCAGTCCACCTGAAAGTCGTTCTGGCCCAGGGCCTTGACGAGCCAGGTCGCCAGATCGGTTTCATCTTCGGCCAGCAGGATTCGCATAGGTCATCGTCGGGTGCCTGAGCCGACAGTGTAGGCAGGCCGCACTTTCAGACCGCTTTCACCCACGCGCGCCAACCGCCAGGGTTTACCCGAGGAGGCGCGTCAGGACGGCGGCGGCTCGCGCGGTGGCTGCACGCTCATGCCATGCAGCCACTCGCGCCAGATGGCCACCAGCAGCGCCATCAGCACCGGCCCCACGAACAGGCCGACCAGGCCCATGGTCTTCACGCCCCCCACCAGACCGAAGAAGGTCGGCAGGAAGGGCAACTTCACCGGCCCGCCCACGAGGCGCGGGCGCAGGGTCTTGTCCACGATGAAGAGCTCGATCGAGCCCCAGGCGAACAGGCCCACGCCGGCCCACAGGTGCCCCGAGCCCACGAGGTAGAGCGAGACCAGGCTGAACGACAGCGGCGCGCCGCCGGGGATCAGCGCCATGAAACCGGTGGCCACGCCCAGCAGCACCGGCGAGGGCACCCCGGCGACCCAGTAGGCCACGCCCAGCACCACGCCTTCGCCGATGGCGATCAGGCCCAGGCCGGTGACCGTGGCGCTGACCGTGGCCGGCACCACGCGAGAAAAGCGCTGCCACTGCAGCGGCAGGATGCGCTCGCCAATCGTGTCGAGCTGGTCGGCGATGCGCGCGCCGTCCTTGTAGACGAAGAACAGCGTGATCAGCATGAACAGCACCGTCAGCGCGAGGTTGACGGCATCGCCCGTGGCGCTGAGCACCATGCGGTAGATGTTGCCGATGTGCTGGCCGCTGAGGATCTGGATCCAGTCGCCCAGCGCGTGCGGCTCGCCCAGGTGTTCGCGCCAGTAGGTGGCGAGGGTCTCGCCCACCCAGGGCAGCGCCTCGATCCATTGCGGCGGCGGCGCGCCGTAGCGGTTCACGTCCAGCAGCCAGGCCACCAGCCCGCCGGCCTCCTTCAAGGCGTAGTGCAGGGCCAGGGTCAGCGGCACGACCAGCACCCCGATCACGATCACCAGGGCCAGGCTGGCCGCCAGCGCGGTGCGCCCGCCGCAGGCGCGCACGCCCCGGCGGTACAGCGGCCAGCTGGCAAAGCCGATGATCAGCGCGGCCAGCACCGGCACCAGGAAGCCGCGGAAGAAGTAGACACCGGCCGCCACGATCAGCAGCAACAGGCCGCGAATGATCAGTGAAGCGTTCGGGACAGGAGGCATGGAGGGAGTGAGAACTGGCGGACAAAGAACCTGGGGCAATATACCCGACCCCCTTGCAGGCCCCATGTCATGGCGCATTCACGGCCCGGCCGGCAAAGGCGCTAAGCTTGGCCGTCGCCACGACACCCCTGCCATGACCGCTCCCCATCCCCATTCCCTGCCGGCCCTGCGCGAACGGTACGGCGAACGCTACCGCTGGCTGCTCCTGCTCTCGGTGATGGTGGGGACCATGGCGGCCATCATGTCCTCGACCATCATCAACGTGGCGATCCCCGACATGAGCCACCACTTCACGCTCGGCCAGGAACGCGCGCAGTGGGTCACCTCGGGCTTCATGGTGGCGATGACGGTCTCCATGCTCACCACCCCCTGGATGCTGGCGCGCTACGGCTACCGCCGCACCTACGTCGGCTGCATGTGGCTGCTGATGGCGGGCGGCCTGGCCGGCGGCTTCGCCGGCACCTACCCGCTGGTGCTGGCCGCGCGCGTGGCCGAGGGCCTGGCCGCGGGCGTGGTGCAGACCATCCCGGCCATCATCATCCTGCGCGCCTTCGCGCCCAACGAGCAGGGCCGCGCCAGCGGCATCTTCGGCATGGGCGTGGTGCTCGCGCCCGCGCTGGGGCCCAGCATCGGGGGGCTGCTGGTGGACGCCTTCGGCTGGCGCTCGATCTTCTTCATGGTGGTGCCGTTCTGCCTGGCTTCGTTCTGGCTGGCGCACCGCTTCGTGCCCACCTCGTCGCCGGGCGGCTCCGCCGCCAATCCGCAGGGCAGTGGGCTCGACTGGCGCGGTCTGCTGCTCGCCACCGCAGGCACGCTGTGCCTGCTCAACGGTCTGGTCGCCCTGCACGGCGGCACCGCCGCCGAGGCCGGCGCGCTGCTGGGGGGCGCGGTGCTGGCCCTGGTGGCCTTCGTGGCGCTGCAGCGCCGCACCCTGCAGAACCGGCGGCTCCGCCCGGACCAGGGCGTGGACCCGCTCATGAACCTCTCGCTGTTCAAGAACCGGCTGTTCACCATGGGCAGCATCGTGGCCTTCATCTACGGCATCGCCCTGTTCGGCTCCACCTACCTGCTGCCGGTCTACATGCAGAGCGGCCTGGGCCTCTCGGCCTCCCATGTGGGCACCATCCTGCTGCCCGCCGGGCTGGTGCTGGCGGTGGTCATCGCCGGGGTCGGGCGCCTGGCCGACCGGCAGCCCACGCGCCGGCTGGTGAGCATCGGCCTGCTGCTGCTGAGCGCGTCGTTCGCCCTCATGGTCACGATCGACCCCGGCCGGCCGGCGCAGATCATCCCGCTGCTGGTGACCTGGGCCATCCTGGGCCGCATCGGCCTGGGCTTCATCCTGCCCTCGCTCAACATCGGCGCCATGCGCGACCTGGACCGCGCGGACATCGCGCAGGGCGCCAGCGTGATCAGCTTCCTGCGCATGCTCGGCGGCTCGGCCGGCGTGAGCCTGTGCGGCATCGTGCTCGAATGGCGCCTGGCCGCGCACGGCGCGCAGCTCGCCACCGGCGGCGTGGCCACCCCGGCGCGCGTGGCGGCGTTCGAGGAAACCTTTCTCATGCTCGCCGCCATCTGTGCGCTCGCCCTGACCGCTGCGCTGAGGCTCAAGGCGTCGTCCCAGCCCCAGGCGTCACAATAAACAGCATGTGCCAACTGCTCGGACTCAACTGCGCCACGCCCACCGACGCGGCTTTCAGCTTCACCGGCTTCTGCCAACGTGGCGGCAAGACCGACCACCACGCCGACGGCTGGGGCATCGCCTTCTTCGAGGGCAAGGGCCTGCGGCTGTTCGTGGACCACCAGAGCGCGTCCGACTCGCCGATGGCGGCCTTCCTGCAGCAGTACCCGCTCAAGAGCCGCAACATCATTGCCCACGTGCGCAAGGCCACCATCGGCGCCGTCGCACTGGAAAACGCCCACCCCTTCGTGCGCGAACTCTGGGGCCGCCAATGGGTGTTCGCGCACAACGGTGACCTGAAAGACTACGCGCCCCCGCTGCACAGCCACTTCCGCCCGGTCGGCACCACCGACAGCGAGCGCGCCTTCTGCTGGCTGATGCAGGAGCTCGCCAAGTCGCACGCCGGCCTGCCCGACGTGCGCGAACTCACCCTCACGCTGCGCGAGCTGGTGCCGCAGGTGCGCCAGTTCGGCACCTTCAACTTCCTGCTCTCCAACGGCGAGGCGCTGTGGGCCCACTGCAGCACCAAGCTGCACTGGCTGGTGCGCCAGCACCCGTTCGCCCAGGCCACCCTGATGGACCAGGACTGGACGGTGAACTTCGCCGAGCTCAACCACCCCGGCGACCGCGCCGCCGTGGTCGTGACCACGCCGCTGACCAGCAACGAGCAATGGACCGCCTTCGAGCCCAACGAGCTCAAGGTCTTCGTGGACGGCCTGCCCCTGCCGTGATTTCCCGGATGCGCGGGGCCGGGCCCCGGGCTACCATGCCTCCTTCAACGAAGGAGACAACACCATGCAAAGACGACACCTCGTGGCCGGCGGTCTGGCCGCCGCGGCCCTGCCCTCGTTCGCGTTCGCACAGGGCCTGGAGAAGCCCAAGGTCACGATTGCCGTCGGCGGCAAGAACCTGCTGTACTACCTGCCGCTGACCATCGCCGAGCAGCTGGGCTACTTCAAGGCCGAGGGGCTGGACGTCACCATCGTCGACTTCGCGGGCGGCTCGCGCGCCCTGGCCGCCGTGGTCGGCGGCAGCGCCGACGTGGTCTCGGGCGCCTTCGAGCACACCGTCAACATGCAGTTCAAGGGCCAGCCCATGCGCGCCTTCGCGCTGCAGGGCCTGGCGCCGCAGATCGTGCTGGGCGTCAACCCCAAGACCATGGGCGGCTACAAGGCCATCAGCGACCTCAAGGACAAGAAGATCGGCGTGACCGCGCCGGGCAGCTCGACCAACGTGATGGTCAACTTCGTGCTCGCCAAGGCCGGCCTCAAGCCGAGCGACGTGAGCATCGTCGGCGTGGGCGCGGGCAACGGCGCCGTGGCCGCCATGCGCGCCGGCCAGATCGACGCCATCAGCAACCTCGACCCCGTCATCACCCTGCTGCAGCGCTCGGGCGACCTGAAGATCATCTCCGACACGCGCATCGTCACCGAGTCCGCCAAGGTCTTCGGTGGCCCCATGCCGGCGGCCTGCCTGTACGCGCCCCAGCCCTTCCTGGACAAGAACCCCAACACCACGCAGGCCCTCACCAACGCCATCGTGCGCGCCGACAAGTGGATCCAGGCCGCCGGCCCGGGCGACATCATCAAGGCCGTGCCCGAAAGCTACCTGCTGGGCGACCGCGCGGTCTACATCGACGCCTTCATGGCCGCCAAGGGCGCGCTCTCGCCCGACGGCAGCTTCCCGGCCAAGGGCGCGGAGACCGCCTTGCGCGCGCTCGCCAGCGTGGACGCCGAACTGGCCAAGGCCAAGATCGACCTCAACGCGGTCTACACCAACAATTTCGTGCAGAAGGCCAACGCCAAGTACCCGAAGGCTTGACGTGACCCCTCTGGCGATCGACCTGCAGGGCGTGTCCTGCACCTTCATCAGCAAGGACGACCCCGGCCAGCGCTACACGGCGGTGCAGAACGTCACCCTCACCGTGGGCGCGGGCGAGTTCGTGAGCGTGGTGGGCCCCACCGGCTGCGGCAAGAGCACGCTGCTCAACGTCGCGGCCGGCCTGCTCTCGCCCAGCACCGGCAGCGTGCACGTCTTCGGCCAGCCGCTGCAGGGCATCAACACGCGCGCGGGCTACATGTTCCAGACCGAGAGCCTCATGCCCTGGCGCACCGCGCTGGGCAACGTGATGGCCGGCCTGTCGTTCCGTGGCGTGGCCGACGCCGAGGCGCGCGCGCAGGCCGAGGACTGGCTGCGCCGCGTGGGCCTGGGCGGTTTCGGTGACCGCTACCCGCACCAGATGAGCGGCGGCATGCGCAAGCGCGCCAGCCTGGCCCAGACCCTGGTGCTCGACCCCGACATCATCCTGATGGACGAACCCTTCTCCGCGCTCGACATCCAGACCCGCCAGCTGATGGAGAACGAGGTGCTCGACCTCTGGGCCGCGAAGAAGAAGGCGGTGCTCTTCATCACGCACGACCTGGACGAAGCCATCGCGATGAGCGACCGCGTGGTGGTGCTCAGCGCCGGCCCGGCCAGCCACCCGATCGGCGAGTTCGCCATCGACATCCCGCGCCCGCGCGACGTGGCCGAGATCAAGACCACCGCCCGCTTCGTCGAGCTGCACGCCGCCATCTGGGCGGTGATGCGCGAGGAAGTGCTCAAGGGCTACCAGCAACAACTCAAGGCGGCCTGAACCCATGTGGAAGCACCTCAAACCGCAGCCGTCCACGCTGCGCCTGTGGCAGGCGGCGCTGCTGGTGGCGCTCGTCGTGTTCTGGTACCTGATGACCACGCCCGGGCTGGTGCCGCCCTTCATGTTCGACAACGACCGACAGGCCGCGTTCTTCTTCGGCGAACCGCTGCGCGTGGCCGAGCGCATCTGGACCTGGTTCGTGCGCGACGCCGACATCTACCAGCACCTGGGCGTGACCCTCACCGAAACCGTGCTGGCCTTCGCCATCGGCGCGGTCGGTGGCCTGGCCGGCGGCCTGTGGCTCGCGCTCTCGCCCATGGCCTCGGCCATCCTGGAGCCCTACATCAAGGCCATGAACTCCATGCCGCGCATCATCCTCGCGCCCATCTTCGCGGTGTGGTTCGGGCTGGGCATCGCGAGCAAGGTCGCGCTGGGCGTGACGCTGGTGTTCTTCATCGTGTTCTTCAACGTCTACCAGGGCGTGAAGGAAGTCAGCCCGGTCATCCTGGCCAACGCGCGCATGCTGGGCGCCAGCCAGCGCCAGCTGCTGCGCCATGTGTACCTGCCCAGCGCCACGAGCTGGGTGTTCAGCTCGCTGCACACCTCGGTGGGCCTGGCCTTCGTGGGCGCGGTGGTGGGCGAGTACCTGGGGTCGAGCCAGGGCGTGGGCTACCTGATCCTGCAGGCCGAGGGCAGCTTCGACATCAACACCGTGATGGCCGGCATCGTGGTGCTCACCGCCTTCGCGCTCGCGCTGGACGCGGCCGTGGGCAAGATCGAAAAGCGGCTCATGAAGTGGCAGCCGCGCACGGGCGAGACCGAGAAACTCTGAGGCAGCGTCAGCGGGGCGCGCGGCCGAAGCAGCGCTGGAAGAAGTTCTGGCAACTGGTCCGAGTGCGCGCGATCAGGCCCGGCTGCGGCTCGCCGAGGGGCACCCCGGCACGTTTATAGACCGTCACCGAGGCCTCGTCCTTCTTTTCAGAGTTGGGAATCTCTATGCGCGAGAGATCCTGGGGGATCACGGGATCGCGGTTCTCGCCGTCGAGCTGGTCCTGACTGTTGTCGGAACGGTGTTTGCCTGGCAGATCTCCTTTCTTTTCCTCGCGCTTCTCCCCAGGTGTGCACGCCTTAACGATAGCGTGCTGCCGGAGGATCAGGAGTCCGGGTTCCTTGACAGCGAACTCGTTCTGGCTGCTATCGGGATGGTCATCGTCTGGCAGCCCCTGATTCCCTTTCACAGGTACGGAGCTCTGGCCCAGCGGCAACGAAGCCTGCCCTAAACAGAGATACTCGAATCGCTCCACCATCAGTTTCGCCACGTCCATGCCCTGCGTGTCATTCAGGATACTGGTTACCCCTTGGACAGAGCTGTCGTCACAAACGACGGAGTGGCTGGAGTTGCTGGAAAAGCTGATGTTGCGCATCGAAGCGTCTCAATAAAGTTTGGACCCCGACTGGGTGAACCTCGGTTCAAAAAAGTTCAGCCCCTTGCGCTTGTAACCGGGCGCATCCGGCGCGCTGGTACCTTCGATGGACACCGTACAATTTTGGACTGTCCACTGCCCGAGAACCCCGGCCATGAATCCAGACCCTGCAGGCGCCGACCACCAGACCTGTGACGTTCTCGTGATCGGTGGCGGCCCGGCCGGCTCCACCGTGTCGCCCCTGCTGGCGAGCAAAGGCCACCGCGTGGTGATGCTGGAGAAGGAACACCACCCGCGCTTCCACATCGGCGAATCCCTGCTGCCGGCCAACCTGCCCCTGCTGGAGCGCCTGGGCGTGGCCGACGAGGTCCGCGCCATCGGGCAGCACAAACCGGGCGCCGAGTTCGTCTCGCCGCACCACGCCCACACCCAGACCTTCGAGTTCGCCGACGCCTGGGACAAGTCCATGCCCTATGCCTACCAGGTCAAGCGCGCGGAGTTCGACGAGATCCTGTTCCGCAACGCGGCGCGCAAGGGCGTGGAGGTGCACGAAGGCTGCAAGGCGCGTTCGGTGGAGTTCCTGGCCGACAAGACGGTGCGCGTGCACGCCGAACACGACGACGGGCGCACCAGCGTGTGGCACGCGAAATTCCTGGTGGACGCCTCCGGGCGCGACACATTTCTTGCATCCCGTTTCAAGATCAAGGAACGCAACCCCCACCACAACAGCGCGGCGGTCTACGGCCACTTCGCCGGTGCACGCCGCAACACCGGCGAGGCCGAGGGCAACATCACCATCTTCTGGTTCGACCACGGCTGGTTCTGGTTCATCCCGCTCACGGGCGGCATCACCAGCGTGGGCATGGTCACCTGGCCGTACCACATGAAGACGCGCCAGGGCCGCAGCGTGGAACAGTTCCTGATGGACAACGTGGCGACCTGCGCGGGCCTGGCCGATCGCCTGAAGGACGCCCACCTGACGGCGCCGGTGGAGGCCACCGGCAACTTCTCGTACGCCGCGCAGCACAACCACGGCGACAACTACCTGATGCTGGGCGACGCCTACACCTTCATCGACCCGGTGTTCTCCTCGGGCGTGTGGCTGGCCATGAACGGCGGCGAACTGGGCGCCCAGACCATCGACACCTGCCTGCGCGAACCCGCCAAGGCCCGCGCGGCGCTCAGGCACTTCGACCGCCAGAGCCGCCATGGCCCGCGCGCCTTCTCGTGGTTCATCTACCGCGTGACCAACCCCATCATGCGCGACTTCTTCATGGGCCCGCGCAACATCTTCCGCGTGAAGGAGGCCTTGCTGTCCACGCTGGCCGGCGATGTCTACGGCGGCGCCCCCATCGGGCGTTCGATGTTCATCTTCAAAGCCATGTACCTCGTGGCCAACCTCACGCAGCCGCGCCGCGCCTACAACGCCTGGCGCAAGCGCCGCTTCAACATCCGGCCGGCAGACGAAGCGGCCCTGGCCCGCACGCCGTGAGTCTGCAGCACCTCATCCGCCGGTCGCCCGATGCGCCGGCCGACCTTCGTGGCGAGATCCTGGGCGGTGCCGCGATCGGCGACCTGAAAGACCTGGCCCCGGTGGCCTGGCCCCGGCAGCCGCTGCGCGCGCCCGTGCTGCCGCCAGGCGCAGCGCCCGTGCACGAGCAGTGGCGCATCGACGGCCCGCTGCGGCACGGCCAGGGCGAGGGCATCCAGTGGCGGCGCAACGCCGAGCTGCTCTACGGCGTGATCGAGCTGCACGAGGACGAAGACACCGCCCCGGCCGAGGGCGGCTCCCCGCTGCAGACCGCCAGCCGGCGGGCCTACGAGCGCCTGTTCCGGCTGCTGCGCGAGCAGGGCACACCGCACCTGTGGCGGGTCTGGAACTACATGGCCGACATCAACGGCGAATCGCACGGCCTGGAGCGCTACCGCCAGTTCAACCTCGGCCGCCACGAGGCCTTCGTGCAGGCCCAGCGCGAGACCGGCGGCCAGGTGCCGGCGGCCTGCGCCCTCGGCGTCGCGGCCGGTCCGCTCTCGGTCGCCTTCCTGGCGGGCACCTCGCCGGTGGTGCCGCTGGAGAACCCGCGCCAGGTGAGCGCCTGGCGCTACCCCTCGCAGTACGGGCCGCGCGCGCCCACCTTCTCGCGCGCCGCGCTGGCCTACCCGCGCGGCGGCGAAGCCCTGTTCGTCTCGGGCACCGCCAGCATCGTGGGGCACGCCACGGTGCACGCCGGCGACGTGGCCGCGCAGTGCCTGGAGACCGTGCGCAACATCGAGTGCCTGGCGCAGGAGGCCAACCGCGTGGCGCGCTCGGGCCGTCCGTTCTCGTTCGCGGGCATGAGCCACCGCGCCTACGTGCGCCACGCGGCCGACGCGGACACCGTGCAGCGCACGCTGCAACCGCTGCTGCGCGGCGCCGCGCTGGTGTGCGTGCAGGCCGACGTCTGCCGCGCCGACCTGCTGGTGGAGATCGAGAGCCAGGCCATCCACCCCATGGCGCCACCATGAGCACGGCGACGACCCGCCCGGCCTCGCTGCTGTGGTCCGTGTACGAGCACCTCGCCATGGTGGTGGGCCTGAGCGCGCTGGCGCTGATCTGCCTGAGCTGGACGCCGCCGGCGCTGGCCCTGTACCCGGTGCTGCCCCGCCCCCTGGGCCGCTGGCTGGGCCGCCAGGCCATCATGCGCGGCTTCCGGCTCTACGTCGGCATCCTGCGCCTGCTGTGCGCCTGCCGCTTCGACCTGTCCGAGCTCGATGCCCTGCGCGACCAGGGGCCGATGGTCATCGCGGCCAACCACCCCTCGCTGCTCGACGCCGTGCTGATCACCTCGCGCCTGCCCAACGCGGTCTGCTTCATGAAGGCCGACCTCATGGACAACCCGCTGCTCGGCGCGGGTGCGCGCCTGGCGCGCTATGTGCGCAACGACAATCTGCTCACCGCCGTGCTCAACTGCCGCCGCGAACTGCAGCAGGGCGCGCAGGTGCTGATCTTTCCCGAAGGCACGCGCACCGTGGGCTACCCGGCGAATCCGCTCAACCCGCTCTCGCGCTCCACCGCGCTGATCGCCACCCGCGCCGAGGTACCGGTGCAGACCCTGATCGTCGAGTTCTCCAGCCCCTACCTGGGCAAGGGCTGGCCGCTCTGGCGCCGGCCCAGCCTGCCGCTGACCTGCCGCGTGCGCCTGGGCCGGCGCTTCGACGCCCCCCACAACCCGCGCGCCTTCACCCGCGAACTGGAAGACTACTTCCGCTCCGTGCTCTCCCCCACCTCCCCACCGGCGGCGTCCTCGTCCGCAGCCGCCTGATCCATGCCCGCACCCAGCACCACCCACCTGGTCCTCATTCCCAGCTACAACCCGGGCCGCAAGGTGCTGGCCACGGTGCGCGCCGCGCGCGCGCAATGGACCCCCGTGTGGGTGGTGGTCGACGGCAGCACCGACGGTTCGGCCGACTGGCTCACCGAAGAAGCCGCCCGCGACCCCGGCCTGCGCGTGCTGGTGCTGCCCGAGAACCAGGGCAAGGGTTCGGCGGTGCTGCACGGCATCACCATCGCGGCGCAGCAGGGCTTCACGCACGCGCTGACCATGGACTCCGACGGCCAGCACCCCGAGACCCTGATCCCCGACTTCATGGCCGCCTCGCAGGCCGCGCCCGAGGCCATGGTGCTGGGCAAGCCGGTGTTCGGCCCCGAAGCGCCCCTGGTGCGGGTGATGGGCCGCAAGCTCTCCAACGGCTGGGCGAACCTGGAAACGCTGGGCTTCGGCATCGGCGACTCGCTCTACGGCTTTCGCGTCTACCCGATCGCGCCGCTGGTGCGCGTGATGCGGGGCACGCGTTTCATGCGCCGCTTCGACTTCGACCCCGAGGCCGTGGTGCGCCTGAGCTGGGCCGGCGTGCGGCCGATCAACATCGATGCCCCGGTGCGCTACTTCTCGGCCGAAGAAGGTGGCGTCTCGCATTTCAACTACCTGCGCGACAACCTGCTGCTCAGCGGCATGCACACGCGCCTGTTCACCGGCTTCGTGCTGCGCCTGCCCCTGCTGCTCTGGCGGCGCCTGACCCGCTGAGACCCTCACCGCCATGAACACCACCGAAATCTTCCTGATCGCCATGGCGATCATCTTCACCGTGCCCTGGCTGATCTGGCGCCTGGGGCGCACCGACTACTGGGCGCCGCTGGTGGTGGTGCAGATCATCACCGGCATCCTGCTCGGGCCGGGCGTGCTGGGCAAGGCCTTTCCCGAGCAGCACGCCTTCATCTTCAACCCCGCCGTGATCCAGTCGCTCAACGGCATCGCCTGGTGGGCCGTGATGCTGTTCGTGATGATCGCCGGCATCGAACTCGATCTGCGCCAGGCCTGGAAGCACCGGCGAGAGAGCGGCATCACCGCCGGGCTCGCGCTGGGCACGCCGCTGCTGTTCGGCGCTGCGGCGGCACTGGTGATGCTGGACATGCCGGGCTGGGTCGGCGAGGCCGCGCGGCCCTGGCAGTTCGTCGCCGGCATCGGCATGGCCTGCGCCGTCACCGCCCTGCCCATCCTGATCCTGCTGATGGAAAAGCTGGAGGTGCTGCGCCAGCCCCTGGGCCAGCGCATCCTGCGCTACGCCAGCCTGGACGACATCGCCATCTGGGGCGTGCTCGCGCTGATCCTGATGGACTGGCAGCGCGTCGGCCGGCAAGGCGCCTTCCTGGTGGCCTTCGTGGCGCTGAGTTGGGCCTTCCGCCACCTCATGCGCCGCCTGCCGGCCAACGACCGCTGGGCCGTGAGCCTGATCTGGCTGGCCGTCTGTGCCTTCGGCGCCGACTGGGCCGGGCTGCACTACATGGTCGGCGCGTTTCTGGCCGGCGTGGTGATGGATGCCGAGTGGTTCGACCAGGAGAAGCTGGACCAGCTGCGCCACCATGTGCTGCTGGTGATCATGCCGGTGTATTTCATCTCCACCGGGCTGCGCACCAACTGGGACGTGGGCGGTGTCGCGGTGTTCGGCATCGCTGCCCTGCTGCTGGTGGCCTCCATCGGCGGCAAGCTGCTGGGCGTGCACGCCGCCGGCCGCGTGCTCCGCTGGCCGCCGGGCGAGGCCTCCATCATCGGCTGGCTGCTGCAGACCAAGGCGCTGATCATGATCATCTTCGTCAACGTGCTGCTCGACAAGCACCTGATCACCAACGACACCTTCACCGCGCTGTTGCTGATGGCGGTGGCCAGCACGATGCTGACGGTGCCGCTGGTGGAACCCAAGCTCAGGCGCCTCCCGGTGGCCGACGGCAGCGCGGCCGGCTGCGCCAGAACCTAGCGCCCTTCAGCAGAAGAACCGACCCACCCAGCTGAAAAATCGGGCGACCGGGCCTTCCTGGCGCGGTAGAGGTGCTTTGAACTCGGCACCCTCGATGCTCACGACTGAACCCGTCGAACGCGAATACGAGTATCGGCCTGCCCCATCGCGGTCCGACATCGGCCGCGCCGCCGGCTCACAGGGCACTGTGTTCTTCAGGGGACCCTCGACCCTTTCATAGTGCTGCCGGTGCGCGGCGAAGCGGATGGCCACGGCACCCTGCGTCGGCCCGCGGGGCCGGCCATCCGGGCCGAAGTGCCGCCATCCGTCAGGCGCCGCGTGCAGCGACACGGCCCGCCCTGTCACCTGGGCCAGCAACGGCACCAGCGCGCAGGGCAGATAGTGGCCCGGCTCGACCACGAAAAGGGCGCATGCCTGAAAAACGGCTTTCTTCGCATCGCCCGGCAGCTGGTCGAACGAGACGCCGGAACGAAGGTGCGCGCCCAGTTGCCAGGCGAGCGACGCCAGGGCTTGCCGGTTGGGCAAGTCCGAGTCCGTCGAGCAGTCGCTGGCCTCCAGGAGTTCCTCGTAGAACCCCCGAACGACTTTGGCGATCGGTTCGGGCAGCCTCTCGGGGTCGTGGCGCGCCAATGCCGTGCTCAACGCCTGGCGCACCTGTTGAATGGTCCTGGGCTCGCACCCGTAGCCGTTCCGGGACGCGGTCCCCAGCAGGGCATGAATAAGGCAGTTGCCATCGCCCTGCGTGGGCAAGCCCGCCTCGCGGTACGGCACGGCGGTGCCCAGCACCCGGCTGATCTGGGCGTGCACCGTGGCATCGGCGGTGTCCTGCATCCTGAGCAGGGCCTTCTTCACCACGGCCGGCACATCTTTTCGGGGCGTTATCAGGAGCCCGGCCAGATGCTCGACGGCATCGCGACCGCCCTGCGCAGCCAGCCGCTCGACGGCCCTCTTCCACCTCGGCCTGTCATCGCTGGCGACGTTCTTGTCCGTGTCGTAGGCATTCAGGATGTCGTCGGGCGTGGGAGACACCACCAATCGGGCCTCGTGGTACCCCGACGACCTGAACCCGAAGCGACGGAGGAGAACCTCGACCGCCTCCTGCAGGTCGACACATGCGCTCGAGCGCGCGAGATCGAGCAGCTCCTCGAGCGCCTCGACGGCTGGCGGGTCCTGTGGGGCCGCCACCGCGTTCAGAAGACCTCGCCAGTCGCCACCGCCGCAGTAGGCGGCGCCCACGTGGTCGGGGGTCGGACGCACCTCCTCCGACCCGTTGCTGCCCCGCTCGGGCGAGCCTTGCACACCGTTCATGGCACTCCATCCTCATCACCGTGGTTGAAGGATGAAAGTGGCACGGGAAGCCCGATGGGTTCATCCCATCGGAAGACCGCGTCGCCCGCTCAGAACTGCAGGAAGCTCACGCCCGCGCCCAGGCTGGTCTGGCGGAAGTTGTAGTCCGACAGCGTCTCACCGTAGCCACTGAACAGCTGCGCGTACCAGCGCAGCCCGTTGGGCTGGTCGCGGAACACGGGGTAGGTCCATTCCAGCGAGGTGGCGCCCCGGTTGCCGCCGCGCAGGGTGCTGCGGTGCTGCAGCGACGCGGTGTGCAGGCCGCTGGCCCAGCCGAGGTTGAACTCCGCCTTGCCCCGGTAGGCCAGGAGATCGGGGTTGTTGTCGTTCTCTTCCCGCTCGTTCAGGCGCTGGTTGAGCCGGGCCGTGAAGGTCCAGTGGCCGCGCTCGAATCCGGCCCCCAGGTACACGCGGTTCCAGCTCCGGGACAAGGGGTCGGACTGCCCGTTCGACTGGTGGGCCAGGCCCAGCTGCGTGTAGCGCCATTGCCAGCCGAAGGGCAGCGCCCGGTAAGGCTGTGCGGTGGGCACCACATAGATCAGCTCGGGCTGGTAGTCGGTGTTGCGAAACGGCCGCGAGTCGGCGTGGTTGTAGACCTGCCACATCGTCTGTGTCGTGAACGCACCCCACAGATCGCCGCCCGGAAAACCGACGTTCTGCAGGAGCTTGGTGCGCACCGACAGCTGGAATTTCGCTTCCTGCCGGCGGTCGTCGGGCGCGAGCACGGCCGCCTGCGTGGGCGACTGCGGTGCGCGGTTGATGCGCGAGGTGATGTGCAGGGGCATCACGTAGTTGGGCTGGAAGCCCACGAAATTGAACACCCCACGCTTGTCGGCCGGGTCCAGCTCCCAGAACTTCGCCAGCAGGCTGCTGGAGGAGGCCGGCGCAGACGCCGGAGGCAGCAGCCCGCCCGCCTGCGTGAGCAGCGAGGGGGCCGCGGCCTGCGTGGCCGCTTCGCCCGGTCGCGGCTGTTGCGATGCCGGCGCGGCAGGCGCCGGTGCGCGGCCGGCCAGCGCGTCGTAGCAGCTGAGGCGGTCGGTCGCGGCGCCGATCAGGGCGCACTGCTCCAGCGTGGGGGCGGCCTCGGTCTGCGCCTGAGCGGACAACGCCGCCGCGAGACCACACGACAGGAAAAGGGCTCCAGGTTTCACACGCATCTCCTCAGCACATGCCGCCGTTGATCGACAGGACCTGCCCACTGATGTAGGCCGCCTTGTCGGACGCCAGGAAGGCCACCAGCTCGGCCACCTCGTCGGGGCGGCCCGCGCGTTGCATCGGCACCAGGCGCTTGATGGCCTCGGCGTCGAAGGCGCCATCGATCATGTCGGTCTCGATGATGCCGGGCGCCACCGCGTTGACGGTGATGCCCCGGGTGGCGAGTTCGAGCGCGAGCGACTTGCTCGCCGCGTGCAGCGCGCCCTTGGCGGCCGCGTAGTTCACCTGCCCCCGGTTGCCCATGACGCCGGCAATCGACGAGATGCTCACGATGCGGCCCCAGCGCTTGCGGATCATGGGCATGGTGAGCGGCTGCGTCACGTTGTAGAAGCCGTTGAGCGAGACGTCGAGCACGCGGTCCCATTGCTCGCCGCTCATGCCGGGAAAGACGGCGTCGTCGTGAATGCCGGCGTTGTTCACCAGGATCTGCACCGCACCGGCTTCGGTGAGCGCTGCCAGCGCGGCGGCGGTGGCCGCGCGGTCGGTCACGTCGAAGGCCACGGCCTCGGCGCTGCCGCCGCTCTCGCGGATGGCCTGCGCGATGGCCTGGGCCTTGTCGAGCTGGCGGTTGGCGTGCACGACGACGTGGTGGCCGTCGGCGGCCAGGCGCTGGCAGATCGCCGCGCCGATGCCGCCGCTGCCGCCGGTGACTAGAGCTCGTTTCATGGCGGCGGGTCCTTCGGGTTCAGAGGGTGTCGGCGTCGAGCACCACGGCCGCGCGCCCTTCGAGCAGGCAGCGGCCGGCGTGGCTCACGGCGAAGCGGTAGAGCACGTTGGAGGCATCGCCCGAGAGGCGTTCGGCGCGCACGTCCAGCGGGCCCGGCAGGTCGTCCAGCCGCTCGGCGTGCAGGGTGACGCCGCGCACGCTGGTGAGGTAGCCCTGGCGCGGTGCGGCCTCGGCACCGGCCACCAGCGCGCCGTGCACCGCCATGGCCTGGGCCGCGTATTCGATGCCGTTGGCCGCGCCCAGGCGGCCGTGCGCGCGCAGCGGGTGCGCGGGGTCGGCGTGGCCCACGGCGCGGCACACCACGTGCTCGGCCGACCACTCGGTGACGGCGTCGAGCAGGCACATGCTGCCCTGGTGCGGAATGCGGGCGGCGATGCCCGCGTGGTCCAGCGTGGCCGGGTTCATGCGGGTTCGATCCGCACCGCGAGCTGCAGCCCGGGCAGGTAGTCGATGCACACCTCGCCGCTGCGGGCCTGCGCGAGGCGTTCCAGCAGCGGCAGCGAGCGCAGCGCGGGAATGGCCGCGCGCAAGGGCTCCAGTGCGGCCTGGTCCATCGGGCGCGCAGGCGCCTCGGTGGTCTGCACGCGGATGCGCGCCAGCGCCTGCGGCGTGGGCTCGCTTTCCAGCCGCAGGGCGACACCGGCACAGTCGGGCACGGGCCGCTTGGCGAACAAGGGCTCGGGGTATTCGCTGTCGTAGGCCAGCAGCAGCGTGGCCTGGTGGTCCAGCACCACCTGGCCGAGCGCATCGATCAGCCCGGCGCCGAAGCTGCCGTCGTGCGCGCACAGCACCTGGCACGGCGCCATCGACTTCGTGGCGATGCCCCAGTAGCCGGCGGGCGCGTTGTGCACCGAGTTGTGAAAGCGCGTGGGCGAGATGTGGCGGTCGTCGGTGGCGAGCTGCTCGCACAGCGCGTGGCAGTTGTGGCCGTCCGAGCCCGAGGCGCTGAACACCGTGGCGAGGGTGGACACGTCGGCACCGGTCGCGGCCTCCAGGCCGATGCCCAGCGCGAGCTTGATCACGCGGCTGGCGCGGCGGCGCTCGGCCGGCGGCAGCAGGCTCGGCGTGGGCAGCACCGAGGGGGCGGACGTCCAGGACTGTTCGCCGCGCAGCACGGCGCGCGCGCTCGGCCAGTCGGGCAGGCCGGGGGCGATCAGGCCGATGCCGGTGATCCAGGCGGTCAGGGGCGCGTTCATGCTGGCGCCCTCCCGAACACCAGGCTGCAGTTGCTGCCGCCGAACCCGAAGGAGTTGGTGAGCGCGTGGCGCAGCGGGGCCGCTGCGCCTTGCAGCTGGTAGCGCAGCGAAATCGCGGGATCGAGCGCGCGCGTGCCCGGGCTGCCGGGCACGTGGCCGTCGACCAGCGCGAGCGCGCACAACACGGCTTCCACCGCGCCGGCCGCGCCCAGGGTGTGGCCGGTCGCGCCCTTGGTGGACGAACACGGCACACGGTCGCCGAACACGGCGGCCACGGCCTTGCCCTCGGCGCTGTCGTTGGCCGGCGTGGCCGTGCCGTGCAGGTTGATGTAGTGGATGTCGTCCGCGTTCAGGGACGCCGAGCGCAGCGCGGCCTCCATGGCCAGCTTCGCGCCCAGGCCTTCGGGGTGCGGCGCCGACATGTGGTGCGCGTCGCTGGACTCGCCCGCACCGAGCAGCCACACGGCCTGGGCGTCGGCGGTGTCGGTGCCGCGCTCCAGCAGCGCGTAGGCCGCGCCTTCGCCGATCGAGATGCCGTCGCGCCCCGCGTCGTAGGGTCGGCAGGGTTGGGCGGAGGTGAGTTCGAGCGAGGCGAAACCGTACAGCGTGGTCAGGCACAGCGAGTCCACGCCGCCGACCAGGGCCGCGTCGATTGTGCCGAGCTCGATCTGGCGCGCGGCGGCGGCGAACACCTTGGCGCTGGACGAGCACGCGGTGGAAATCGTCATGGCCATCCCGGTGATGCCCAGGTGCTCGCGCAGGAACTCACTGAGCGAATAGGGGTTGTGCGTGGTCGCGTAGCTGAACGCGGCGGGCAGCGCACCGCTGGCGGGATCGCGCTGGCGGTAGGCGAGTTCGGTTTCCAGGATGCCCGAGGTGCTGGTGCCCATGAAGACGCCGACGCGGGAGGCGCCGTGTGTCGCCACGGCGGCGCGCACGCGGTCCTCGAAGCCGTCGGCGCGCAGCGCCAGCAAGGCCAGGCGGTGGTTGCGGCAGTCGTAGGCGGCCAGCGCAGCGGGCAGCGCCTGTGTGTCCACGCCGTCGATTTCACCCACCCAGGTCGGCAGCTGCACGGTCTCGAAGGCGCAGGGGCGCAGCCCGCTGCGGCCTTCGCGCACGGCCGCGCGGTGGGCATCGAGTCCCACCCCCAGGCAGGTGGTGGCGGTGTAGGCAGACAGCAGCAGGGGCTTCACGGGGAGGGGCGAAAAACGGGGTCGGGCATTGTCTCAGATGGTGGCAGAAGACCGGTCCGCGCTCAGTGCGGTACCCGGCAGACCAGCATCACGTTGGCAAAGGGCTTGCGCCCGCTCATGGGCTCGGTCTCCACCACGAAACCCAGGCGCTGCAGCTCGGCCACCCAGTCCTGCAGGGTGCGGCAGTACAGGCGCGGCAGGCGGTGCCCGCGCGTGTAGGTGACCAGGCGGTCCACGCCGTTGCAGATGCGGTAGGTCAGGCCCGCGCCGGCGTCGCCGATGCGGGTGAGGAACACGCCGCCCGGCGGCAGGGCCTGGCGGATGCGCGCGAGCACCTCGCGCTGCTGTTCGTGGCTGAAGTAGTGCAGCGCGTCGAGGATGAGGATGGCGTCGGGCCGGCCGAAATCGACCGCGTTCATGTCGCCCTGCTCCACCCGCACCACCGGGTGCTGCGGGCCGAAGGCGCGCGCGGCGCGGTCCACGTCGCGCTTCATGAGTTCGATGCCGCGCAGCTTTTTCGGCTCCGGCGGCGGTGCCCAGCCCGCGGGCCAGTGGCCTTGTGCGTGCAGCCGACGCGCGGCCAGCAGCCAGGCGAACAGGCTGCCCTGGCCGCAGCCCAGGTCGAGGTAGTGGCCGCCTTCGGGCAACAGCCCCCGGCGCAGCACCTCGTGAAAGATGCTGTCGTAGCCGAGCTTGCCGCGCGCGTAGTGGTAGGCGAAGCGCCCGCTGGGCAGGAAGGTCTGGCTGGCTTCGTTGACCAGCATCTGGACGGATTGGCGGCTCATGGGTTCAGGGCTTGGTTCAGGGTGACGGGTTGGAGCTGGCGCTCGGCGAGGCTCTGCAGCAGGGACGGCAGCACCGCGAGGATGACAGGTTCGCCGGCGGGCGTGCGGGCGCAATGTCCGTCGTGCATCAGCACGATGTCGCCCGGGCCCAGCCGCTGCGACAGGCGCTGGCGCACGCGCTCGGGATCGCCGGTGCGGGTGTCGTAGGCGCGGCGCGTCCAGGTGGCGAGGGTGAGGCCCAGGCCATGCAGCACCGGGTCGAGGAAGGGGTTGCGCAGGCCGGCGGTGGCGCGGAAGAAACGCGGCGCCTGGCCGGTGATGTCGCTCAGCGTGGCCTGCGCGCGCACGATGTCGCGCCGCATGGCGCCGGGGCCGAACAGCGAGAACGCGTTGCTGTGGGCGTACCCATGGTTCTCCACGCGGTGACCGCGCTGCACGATCTCGCGGCACAGCGCGGGGTGCTGCTCGGCGATGCGGCCGATGCAGAAGAAGCTGGCTTTCACGCCCGCCGCGTCGAGCCGGTCGAGCACGCGCGGCGTCACCTCGGGGTCGGGCCCGTCGTCGATGGTCAGTGCGATCTCGCGCCGCTGCGCCGAGGCCTCGGGCAGGCGGATCAGGTTGGGGCCGAGCAGGCGCGAGCTGGGCCACAGGCCGGCGCCGGCCAGCAGGGCGTGGTTGGCCACCAGCGCGCCCACGGCCCAGGGCCAGGCGGCGGGCACGGCCAGCGTGCCCAGCACGGCCGCGCCGTGCACGGCGGCGCTCGCGCTCAGGAAGGGAGACGGGGTCCAGCGCGTCTTGGCCATGTCAGTGGAAGTGCCCGGCATCGAGGAAGCGCGCCCACAGCGGCCGCCAGGCCGACCAGTCGTGCCCGCCCGGCACGGTGTGGCGCGACGCGGCCGGGAAGCGCGCGGCCAGTTGCGCGATGCGCGCGGCGAAGCGGTCTTCGGTGCCGTGGCCGACGAACACCGGCAGGTCGGCCGGCGGGTGCTGCAGCCACTGCCACACGCGCAGTTCGGGGTCGCGCAGATCGTCTTCGCTGGGTTGCCAGCGGTCCACGCCGCCGGCGCGTTCGATCACGTTCACGCTCGGGCGGCTGCCCGGGTAGGGCGCGAGCAGGCACAGGCCGTCGGCCACGCCGGGGCGCGCGGCCAGGTGCGCCATGGCCACCATGCCGCCGAGCGAGATGCCGCCCAGCCACACGCGCGCACCGCGCTCGCGCGCCGGCGTGAGCACCTGGTGTTGCAAGGCGTCCCAGGTGTCGACGGCGTCGAGCCCGAGGCCGCCGATGTCCACCGCCAGCAGGTCCAGCGCCAGGCCACGGCCTTCGATGGCGTCGGCGAAGCCGGCCTCGAAGAGTTCTTCGGGCCGCATGGCCACACCGGGCAGCATCACGAGCAGCTGCGGCGCAGCGCCCGAGGTGCCGACCGTGCGCAGGGCCTTCACGGCGCGGGCCTTCGGACGGCGAAGGCCGCCGACAGCACCAGGGCCAGCACCGCGCCCGGCCCCACCGTCACGCCGATGGCGTGCAGCACCGGCACGGTCGACCAGGCCAGCACACCGAAGCCGACCACGGTGGTGAAGCTGGCCACGCCGATGGACAGCAGGGTCTCGTCGTCCAGCTTCTCGCCGAGCGCGAGGCGGTCGAAGAACAGCGCGTAGTTCGAGCCCACGGCCACGGTGAGCAGCATGCCCACCAGGTGCAGCAGGTGCAGGTGCACGCCGAAGAGGTGCAGGCCGGCGATCACGACCACCACCGCCATCACCAGCGGCAGCATCACGCTGGCCAGGCGCAGCGCGCTGCGCTGCACGAAGGCCATGGCCACGACGATGGCCAGGAAGCCCGCGAGCGAGAGCACGATGGCCTCGTCGATGTACTCGCCGTAGAGCGTGTCGAACTCGCCCTTGAGGTCGATGAACAGCGCGCCACTGCCGGCCAGCGCCTCGCGCACGGCGGCCACCGGGATGTCGGCGCCCGTGGCCTCGGCCGAAGGGCGCAGCGGCAGCAGCACGCTCCAGCCGTTGGGGCGTTGCATCAGCAGCGCATCGACCGCCAGCCCCAGGCCCGTGCCTTCCAGCGCGTCGCGCGTCAGCGGAGGCGCCTGGCGCGCGGCGGCCACGTCGTCCAGGAAGGGCTGCAGGCGGTCGGCCGAGATCGGCGCGTCCACCAGCGCAGCGCGCAGGCGCTCGCGCAGTTCCTCGGGGGTGGGCAGGCTGGCGCGGCGCGCGGCCTGCGTGGCTTCGCTGGGCAGGAAGCGCGCGGGCGTGTCGAAGCCGCCGATGAGGCCTTGCTCGACCAGCGGGCGCAGCTTCGTGCCGGCACGTTCGGCGGCCTGCAGCGCGCTCTCGCGATCGGGCGCGGTGATCACCGCCATGTAGCGCGCATCGGGCGCGCCCAGGTCGCCGCGCAGCCGCGCATCGAGTTCGCCTTCGGCCTGGCTCACGGTGGACAGCGCCGACAGGTCGGACTGCCAGAGGTCGTTGCGTTCCTTCACCAGGTACACCGCCGAGACCAGCACCAGGGCCAGCAGCGGCCAGCGCAGCAAGGTGGCGTGCTCCACCAGCGGGCGCAGCACACGGCCCTTGCTCGCGCCGTCGTGCAGGTGCACGCCCGGGCCGGCGAGCTGCGGCAGCAGGTAGCGCGTGACCAGCGCGGCGGTGAGCACGCCGGTGATGGCGTAGAGGCCGAGCTGCGCCAGGCCGGGGAAGCCCGAGAACAGCAGCGCACCGAAGCCTAGCACCGAGGTCAGCACGCCCAGGCGGATGGTGGGCCAGTACTGCTCGCGCCAGGATCCCACGCCCTGCCGCCCCGACTGCACGAAGTAGTAGATGGCGTAGTCCACCGCCTCGCCGATGAGCGCGGCGCCGAAGCCCACGGTGATGCCGAACACGGTGCCGTGCACCAGGCCCACCGCCACGATGGCCGCGAGCGTGCCGCTGAGCACCGGCACCAGCGTGAGCAGCATCAGGCGCCCGCGGCGGTAGATGAAGCCCAGCATCACGGCCAGGATGACGGTGCTGATGAGCGAAAGGCGGCTGACCTCTTCCTGGATGGTGGCGCGCGCGCGCACCGCGAACAGGCCCGGGCCCGACATCTCCAGCGCCAGCTCCTGCAGGCCCGGCTGCTGCTGCACCTGCGCGAAGCGCTCGCGGATCAGGTCGATGGCGGCGGCCTGGCCGTCGGTGTCGGAGCCGAGCGCGTGCGTCTGCACCACCAGCATGGCGCGTTCGCCGTCGCGCGAGGCCCACACGCCGTCCTGCTCGTTGGGTTGCA
>Ga0247823_10000190_pt1 | contig 51509 bp, 71 predicted proteins | sample 13C_PalmiticAcid_2_FD_192426 | JGI IMG/M metagenome (GOLD analysis project Ga0247823, IMG submission 192426) | Soil microbial communities from agricultural site in Penn Yan, New York, United States - 13C_PalmiticAcid_Day30 | ecosystem: Environmental > Terrestrial > Soil > Agricultural land... | reverse complement strand
CCTGCGCCAGCGCGAAGGCGACCAGCGCCGGCTGGTAAGGCACTTGAGGGGCCTTCGCATCGGCCGTGGTGATGTGATCGCGCAGGCAATGCTGGTCGCACAACGCCGGAGCATCGGGATCCGGCGCGGGCATCTCTTCGCAACCGACCATCAGGGTCGCTTGTCCAGCTTCCACCGATTCCAGCGGACAGGCGTAGGCCACCAGCGCCAGCTGCTGCAACAGCAGCGCCCACAGTCCCAGCCATGCCAGTCGGGCACGAGGGCGGGAACGCCGCCATCGCCTGAGCAGCTTCACCATGACAGCTCACGCACGCCCGAAGCAGCGCCTGCGGACGCTGGGCGGATCAGGGTAGGGGACGTGCCAGCTCTCATGATGGCCAGTCTAGCCCTCTTGGGGCCGACGGGCATTGATCAAGATCAAGCCCTCGCGCGGCCTCAGCGGTGGCATCCGCCGCAGCAGGAGGATGCGTCCGGGGCCGCTGGCGTATCGGCCTCGGAAGGGAGCACGGCGGCGATGACATAGCCTTGCCGCTGGATGGCCCCCATCGCCTGTTCTGCGGCAAGCAGGCCCTCGATCTTGACCACGCCACTGCTCAGATCAACGTCCACCTGGGCGTGGGGGTCAAGGGCCTGAATGGCTTGGGTGACCGTCCGGACACAGTGACCACAGGTCATACCTTCAACAACGAGATTCATGGACAACCCTCCAAAAGCATCGGCGGTTTGCCGACGGCGTGACGATGAGCCTTCCCACGGTGGGAAGGTCAAACCGCAGGCAAGTTGAGTGCTGGTCCGCCCCCCGCTGTTGACCTTCCCATCATGGGAAGGCTCAGGCTAGCTGCTCGTTCCTATTGGCCCATACTCCATGGACATAACGTTCACCTCGCCGCAGCCGACGCCTGCGGACACCCATCGCTTCAGTGTCGCCGGCATGACATGCGCCTCGTGTGTGGGCCGGGTAGAGCGCAGCTTGCGCTCCGTTGCCGGCGTGAGCGATGCGTCGATCAATCTGGCAACAGAAGGGGCCGAGGTAACCGCGCCGGCGGCCGCGTTGCCGGCCTTGATCGCTGCGGTGAAGCAAGCCGGTTATGAGGTTGCCAGCCAGGAGCGGGATCTGATCATCGAAGGGATGACCTGCGCTTCCTGTGTGGCACGGGTGGAGGGTGCGCTGCGCGCTGTGCCGGGCGTAATGGAGGTGTCGGTCAATCTGGCCACCGAGCGTGCGCGCATAAGGACCACGTCACTGGTGGAGGTCGCATCCCTGGTTGCCGCGGTCAGCGCAGCGGGCTACCGCGCGATCGAACCGCAGACCCCGGCAGGCAACGCCGATACAACGCCGGCGCGCCAGCCGCTCAGTGGTGACACCCTCAAACTACTGATCGCTGCGGCCCTGTCCCTGCCGTTGGTCGTCCCGATGCTGGGATGGGTCGCAGGTCAGCACTGGATGCTACCGGGCTGGCTGCAGTTCTTGCTCGCAACGCCGGTGCAGTTCTGGATCGGTGCGCGCTTTTATCGCGCTGGATGGCACGCCCTGCGCGCCGGCACGGGCAACATGGATCTGCTGGTCGCTTTGGGGACCAGTGCCGGTTATGGACTGAGTGTCTATCACTTGTTCAACGATGCCGGACACCACGGCGATGCCGCGCTGTACTTCGAGACCTCGGCGGTCATCATTACCTTGATCCTGCTGGGCAAGTGGTTAGAGGCCCGCGCCAAGCAACAGACCACGCAAGCGATCCGGGCATTGCAGGCACTGCGGCCAGCCACCGCACGCGTGTATCAGGACGGACAAGAACGCGAGGTTGCCATTCACGAGGTTGCCCTCTCGGACATCGTCAGTGTGCGGCCAGGCGAGCGCATCCCCGTGGATGGCGTGATCGCCGAGGGCCGCACGCACGTGGATGAATCCCTGATCACCGGGGAGTCCATGCCCGTGGCGCGCGGGGAGGGCGATCGCGTCACCGGTGGGGCCATCAATGGCGAAGGCCGCATCCTGGTGCGCACACTCGCCATCGGCGCCGAGACCGCATTATCTCGGATCATTCGCCTCGTGGAGGATGCACAGGCCAAGAAGGCACCTATCCAGCGAACCGTGGATCGGGTGAGCGCGATCTTCGTGCCGGTGGTGATCGGCCTGGCTTTGCTCACGCTGCTCGGGTGGGGTTTGGGAACGGGTGATTGGAACCAGGCGATCCTGAGCGCGGTAGCGGTGCTGGTCATCGCATGCCCATGCGCGCTGGGGTTGGCGACTCCGACCGCGATCATGGCCGGCACCGGCGTGGCCGCCCGAGCGGGCATTCTGGTCAAGGATGCCGAGGCGCTGGAAGTGGCACGTACCGTAAGGGTGGTGGCCTTCGACAAGACAGGCACGTTGACCCAAGGACGTCCTGTACTGACCGAAGAGATTGCCACCCGTGGCCACGCGGCCGATCTGTTGCCATTGGCGGCGGCCCTGCAGCAAGGCAGCGAGCACCCCTTGGCTAGGGCCGTATTGAGCGTGATGGGCCAGCGCGCCATTCCGCTCGCACGCGACGTGCAGGCGGTGCCTGGCCGCGGCATCACCGGCACAGTGGATGGCAGGAACCTGTTGCTGGGCAGTACCCGCATGATGCTTGAGCATGGCGTGGCGCTCACGGCATTGCAGACCCGGGCCGAACTACTCAGCCAGAGCGGCCACACGGTGTCCTGGCTGGCAGAGCAGGGCACCGATCATCCGCAGTTGCTCGGCATACTGGCCTTTGAGGACCCGCCGCGTCTGGGTGCAGCCGCAGCTGTGCAAAGGCTGCACACGCTGGGTTTGCGCACCGTCATGATTTCTGGCGACAACCCTGGCGCGGCCGCCTCGGTGGCCAAGGTACTGGGCATTCAAGAGGTGCGCGCCAATGTACTGCCTGAGCAGAAGGCCGCCTTGGTCGCTGAATTGGCTCAGTCGGCACCGGTGGCCATGGTCGGCGACGGTGTCAACGATGCGCCAGCGCTAGCTGCCGCCAACCTGGGAGTGGCCATGGGAACCGGTACCGATGTGGCGATGCATGCCGCTGGGGTTACCCTAATGCGCGCTGAGCCGGGTCTGATCGCCGATGCCATCGACATTTCCCGCCGCACGACCCGCAAGATCCATCAGAACCTGTTCTGGGCTTTCGGATACAACGTGGTCGGGATCCCTCTGGCAGCCCTGGGCTTGCTTGATCCGGTCATCGCCGGCGCAGCGATGGCCTTGTCCAGTGTGAGCGTGATTGCCAACACGCTGCTGTTGCGCCGTTGGCAGCCAACCAAGATCGATGTGGGAGAGGCATGATGGCAACCAGACGCAGCTCCAGGGCATTGCGGCCCGAACTGGCCGACGCGCGCGAAGCCGGATTGCATAACATTGGCGAGGCCGCCGCGCTCAGCGAGGTCAGCGCCAAGATGATTCGCCACTATGAAGAGATCGATCTGATCCCTCCGGCCGGTCGCACCTTTGCGGGCTATCGCCTTTACACCGATGCCGATGTGCACAGGCTTCGGTTCATTCGTCGTGCCCGCAACCTGGGATTTTCCATCAAACAAATCCAATCGCTCCTAGGCTTGTGGAGCGATGACCGGCGAGCCAGCGCCCAGGTCAAGAAACTGGCCCAGGGCCACATCGACGATCTGCAGATCAAGATTACCGAGATGCAGGCCATGCAGCGAACGCTGCGCGACCTAGCAAGTCGATGCCATGGCGACAACCGCCCTGAATGTCCGATCCTGGACGATTTGGCGAGTCCGACGAACGGGCATTGACGTTGCCACAGTGGGAAGCCTGACGCTGGCTAACCCTGCTGGTTGGAGCAGCAACGCATGCATCGACTACATATCCCGGCCATGGCTTGCAGCGCATGTGTGGCACCCATTCGACGTGCGCTGATGAGCGTAGACCCCTCGATGCGGGCGCAGTTCATGCCGGACCAACGCCGCATCAGTCTCGAAACCCGCCGTCCGCTTGAGCTGATAAAGCAAGCACTCAGCTCGATCGGCTATCCGGCCCATATTGTTCATTAATGGCGTCATCAAAGAATGCGTTGTGTCATTGCGCCATCTCGATCGCCACCTCTCACCAAACTCGCCGAATGAGGCTCATGCACGCCTACCGCATCATCCGTGGACAGGGTCCACAAAGCCTTCACAGGATCGAGGTTCCGCCCTCGTCCTTGGGCGAACACCAGGTGCTACTGGCCGTCAAGGCCGCCTCGCTCAACTACCGTGACTTACTCGTTGCTCACGGTCAGATGGGGGCCGGCGAAGCCCGCATCCCATTGTCGGACGCCGCCGGACAAGTAGTAGCTGTAGGTTCGGCGATCACCGACTTCTCCATCGGTGATGCCGTACTCCCCATCTTCTTTCCGCGGTGGACTGAGGGATTTCCCAGCGAGCAAGCGCTGTCCCTGTCGCTGGGTGGCAACATCGACGGTGTGCTGACGACACATCTGGTGGTGGATCAAAGTGCATTGGTGCACGCGCCACGCACTCTGTCATGGGAGCAAGCTTCTACGATCGCCTGCGCAGGGGTCACTGCCTGGCACGCGTTGTTTGAGCTGGGCGCGTTGCCCCATGGAGCTCAAGTGCTGATTCAGGGCACCGGCGGCGTTTCTACATGGGCGGTCCAACTCGCGCTGGCAGCCGGCTTGCGCGTCACGGTGCTCTCTTCGAGGGAAGAGGGCATCGAGCACATGGTGGCATTGGGTGCACAGGCCGCCATCAACTACAACACCGATCCCAACTGGGATGAAACGGTGCTCCGCACGACCGGCGGCGTAGACCTGGTGATGGACATCGGTGGCGCCGGCACGATCGCTCGCTCGCTGCGAAGCCTGCGCCCCGGCGGCCATGTCGTGACCATCGGTGGCGTCGTTGGCGGATTCGCATTGAGCATCGATCCCTTCTCACTCATCGGCGGAAAGTCGCTCACCGGAGTGGTAGTGGGTTCCAAGAGAATGACCCAAGCGCTCATCCGCTTCATCGACGAGCACGCCATCGTGCCGGTTATCGACACCATCTTTCCTTTCGCTGAAGCGGCTGACGCGTTTGCGCGCATGGAACATGGAAGGCCCATCGGCAAAGTGGTCATCGCCATCAACTAGCCTATCGGCTTCACACGAGGCCCTTCATGCCTCTGATCAACATCAAAGTCTCTGCATCTACGTCTCCGGCGCTGACCGCGAAGATATCTACCCTGGTAAGCGATCTGACCAGCCGGATTCAAGGAAAGAAGGCGGACCTGATCGCGACGATCATCACGAATGTCCGGCCTGAAGATTGGCTGATTGGAGGAAAGACGCTGAGCGAGATTGGCGTCTCAAGCTTCTCGCTGGAGATCAGCGTGACGGATGAGACCAACACCAAAGCGGAGAAGGCAGAGTATCTTGCCGAGGTATTCGCTTGCTTTGAGCGCCTGTTAGGCCCCGTGCACCCGACAAGCTATGTCCATGTCCACGATGCGCGCGCCTCGGCCTATGGCTACGGTGGGCGGACACAAGAAGCGCGGTTCCATCAGTCCTGACATTCCCGTTACGCGCATATCTCGCGCGAAAGAACGCTGTCCGGACAAGTTCTCAGGCACTCCCATGCCTAGGAGCTTTCGCCGGGTACCGCAAAGATCTGTCTGATGTCCATGGGGGTCGTGCGGCCATCCTTTGCTACGAGCTCATGAAAAGCTTCTTGAACTTTGGAGAGTTGGGCCATCGGCAAAGTGATTTCGCCCGATCTGACCGAATCGCACCAGTACGCCGTGTTGGTCAACGCAACATGCTGGCGGCAAACCATTGGACGGTCCTCGTAAATCGAGCATTGTTCCTGGATGAGGAAGGGGCAGGGCGAACCATGGAAGTCGGCACTAGGAAGCGGCTTCGGCAACCGAGAATGCGAGGAGCGCTTCTCAATAAGCTCGGCCTCAACGGGATAAAGGTGCACCGGGTAGTGGCAACATGCCGAGCAGCCCGCACTGCATGCGACATACGGAGCCATCGCCGCGGATAGGATCTCCATTTCCTTGTGCAAGGCGCGCAGCTTCTTTATCGGGCTTCCAGGCAAGTCGGCCAGCCGACTGGCCAAGCTGGCTTCTCTGTCTTGGATTTCCATCGGAATGCCAGTAAGCATTCGATCGAAATTCGCCTGGGCATTCTTCTTGGCCTGAGCAGGATCGCGCTCTGAGTCATCCGTTTGCTGCGTCATCGGTGCTCCTCAAGCGTGCCCGGTTCATCCTCAAAACCTACCAAGCCTGCGCCCATCATGCTCGCGGAACTGAAGGCTATCAGGGCTGGAGCGTCCGGCGCGGGCTAGCCGCAACGTGAGCAAGACACCGATCAAGGGCGGAGCCATTCAAACACCAGACTCACCAAGCCGGCCACGCCGCGGTTTTACATAAGCGACGTTATGCGAAGTAAGTTATTGATTATACCGGATTAATTTGGAAATCGCAAGGTCTGTAGTTGCACCGTGCGCTAGCCGGCCACAGACGCGATAAGCTAAGCATTCCTTAGTTCCAGCCATTCTTGATGTCATGACGACGCCATCTGAGCGCACCCGCAATGTGTTGCAGGCGGGCGCGTTCCTCCGGCAGCTAGCGGCCAGCCAAGCCGTGCCCAAAGAGGTGCGGCAAGAGGCATATCGACTGCTGCGGCACTATCCAACCGTCAGCGACATCGAGGCGATTGCTGAGCACGAAGAGCGGCTGCGAGCGCTGACCCAGTCGGCCTTCGTACGACCCTACCTGAGCAGCGAGATCGAGGCGGATTGGTTCTCCGGATACCCGCTTGGCCCTCATCGCATCTGACTATGAAGCAACCGAGCAGGCCGCGTGCAAGAGGGACTACGTCCGCAGAGGCAGCGCTGGAGGCTTCCTTTGAACGGGCCCGCGACAGCGCAGCCGAGGAACGCGCATTCTTCAAGCGACTGATGGATGCGATCGTGTACGTGCATGCGCCCGTCTCGGATGACGCGCGGACACTGCGGCTGGTCCAGTTCCGCCATCCTGACGGTTTCGATGCGATCCCCTTCTTTACCTCGCTCGACAAGGCGCAGGCGGCCAGTTCGGCTGCTGTCAGAATTCTGGGAGTTCCAGGCCGTGAGCTGCTAACCGGTACTCGCGGCGCTACGTTGATGCTCAATCCCAACGACGACGGCGTTGTCCTCTACCCGGAAGAGGTTGCGGCATTGTTGGATACGGGCTTTCTGGCCAGGGTGGAACGGCTGGAGCCGGCGGAGTTCGCGGTGAGACCTGCCCAAGCCGCACCGGCTTGGCTCGCTCCGGCCATCAGCGGCAGCCTTGAACACGCCGACTTCGTCTCGTCGGCGTATCTCCTGGAAACTCACTCGTCGGGGGGCGTCGAACAGCCTCCCGGTCTGTTGATCTGGCTGGTGGTCGACCTGGCTTTCGCCGAGCGGGCGGCTCGTCTGGTGACCACCGCCATACAGCCCTTATGCTCAGATTTGGACGTCATCATCGACTTGGCGGTCCACGACGTATCGCAGCCTTTGCCGGCGGGCCTGGATGATCCCCAGATCGTGCCCATGTTCACGAGCATCAAGCCAACTTGAGCGCAGCTCATCGGCCTATGAGCCCTGAAGACAAACTGCTAGCACTCCTTCCGGAATTGACCGAGGAAGAGAAGGATCGGCGGACCCGCGAAGGTATCGCCGACGTCGACGCTGGACGTACGATCCCGCACGAGGAACTACTGCAATGGATCAGGCGATGGTCGGAGCCTTCTTGAGGGTTTCCGTTGGGTCAGGAGCGTGGAAACTCTTGAATCCAATATTCAAGAAGGGCACGCGTGCCTAAGCAGCACTTCAGAAATGCCTGGGTCACGCGGCTTCTGGTTCGATCAAGCCTAAGTCTGTAATCCACGCACTGCCTGACGTCGAGGGGTGTTTCCTCGTTGAATCATGGTGTTAGAGCCGATTCGGCTGTTTTTCTCACGAATCCCTGCCGACCCTCATCTCGCCCAACCAGCCATTTCGCATAATGCCTATTATGTACTAGCTAAGGCGATGCCTTAGATACGCTCTGCATCTATCTGAATATTCTACGGTTTATCCGCTATTCTGAATGGGTGGGATTTCCGTTGGTGGTGCTAAGACACGGATATTGTCAGATTGACCGGCTGCTGGATCGCTTCGTCATCACCTTGCGCAGCATGGGTCGAAGCCCGGCGACGGTGCGTGCGTACCGCGCGACGGTGTCGCGCTATGCGGCGTTCGCGGTGCACGTGCCCGACGAGTTGGACCCGGTGGCACGCTACGTGGCCACGCGGCGCACGCGCGACCAGCTGAAACAGGCGTCGTTGAACCTGGAACTGTCGGCCCTGCGCACGTGGTTCAACTGGCTGAAGGTCGCCGATCCGGACGCCTGGCAGCCCGATGGCTACCCACGCCAGAAGCGTGCACCGCAGCGATTGCCGCGGGCGCTGTCGGATCACGAAGTGGGCCTGCTGCTGGCGGCGCCGGACCTGTCCACGTTCGTGGGCTTTCGGGATCACTTCATCATGGCCACGCTTTACCAGTGCGGCCTGCGCGCCAGCGAATTGGCCACGCTGGAACTTGGCAGCGTGCGCATCGATGGCTTCCTGTACGTCCGCGGGAAAGGCGGCGTCGACCGCCTGGTGCCGTTCGGTCCGTCCTGGTACGGCCTCCTGCAGACTTACCTGCGCCTGCGCGCCACGGTGCGGCCAGGCAAGCGCAGCGCCTTGTTCGTGACGCGCCATGGAAAGGCGCTCCGCGACGGCCGCAGCGTGTGGGTCGTGGTCAACCGGTATGCACGTCGCGCCTTGGGCCTGGCGTGCGGCTTCGCGCGCCTGGAAGCGGCCTACACCGGGCGGCCGTGGTCCGGCCATTACCCGCACCTGCTGCGCGCAGCGTTCGCGACTGAACTGCACAAGCGCGGCGTAAACATCATGGCGCTGGCGCAGCTGCTGGGCCACGCTGATGCTGACACCACCACGCATTACCTCGGCGTCGACATCACCACGCTGCGCACCGCTGCTGCGCATCACCCGCGTTCCAAGCGGCTGCCGGCGGTCAGAACCTGAAGTCGTCATCGTCCACCCAGTCCTACGCGGTTGGGGCGGCCGGTTCCGGTTCGGGCGTTGCAGCGCGTCCCCTGTGCGCTGCCCGCGTGCTTTCGTGTTCCGGCTGATGGTGGATGTCCACGCCGCTGGGCGAGGCATAGACCCACGTGCTGTAGCGGTCGCTGCCGTCGCCTGCCGTCCACTTTTCGGTGTGCAACCTGCCCTGCACCGTTACTAGGCCGCCTTTCTTCAGGAAGCGCTGGACGGCTTCCGCAGCCTGGCCGAACACCTTGATGCGTATCCACTCCTTGTGTTCCGTGCGGTTGCCGGCGCGATCCTTGTAGGACTCGCTGACCGCCACGCGCAGTTCGGCCACCATGCCGCCGCTGGGTGGCGCCTTCACTGCCGGATCTGCACCCAGCCGGCCGGTGACCACCACTACCTGATGCCCTCGGCTCACGCGGCCATCCTGTCGGCGTCGGCCGGGTCCAGGTTGGCGACGGCGATCGCGTGCAGCGGCGGCGGGCTGACGCTATTGCCCACCATGGCCACGCTGCGGCTGCCGGAAAGCGGCGTGCCGCATGCCATGCGGTCAATGATGTAGTCCGGCGGGAAACCCTGCGCGCGGAAGAGTTCATGCCGCTGCAGCATGCGCAGGCCGATGTCGACGATGACGTGCGGCACGCCCTGCACCCGTACGGTGACCAGCGCCAGGCGATCCTTCGTGGTGATGGTGGCCAGCGGGTCGTCCAGTTCGCCATGCTGTCCGCCCGTGCCGTAATAGCGTGTCAGGAAGGCGGCGACCCGCAGCGCGCCAGCTTCGTGTTCCGGGCTAAGGGTGCACTGCACGACGCCATGGTGTCCGCCTGTCGTGATCGTGGGCACCGCATCGTCGCAGGATGCGCCGGCGTGTCCGCTGGTGTTGGTGACGAGGTGCGCGGTTACCAGTCGCTGTTGCGTCCCGCTGCTGGTGATGGTTGACAGCGGTTCGTCTGCGGCCTTTCCGTCGCCGTCGTAGAAGCCGCCATTGGCCTGTTCCAGGTGCGCCGTCATCACGCCCATGGCGTGCGCCGCACCGGCGGGGCGTGCTGCGCCTGCGCCACTGGTGATGGTCGGCAGCGGCGCGTCGACGGGCGCGCCCTCGCTGTCGTGCCGGAACTTCACCAGGGCAGCCGCTGCCAGTGCCTGACCGCCGCCGCTTGCCACGATGGTGCCGATGGGCTGCTGCGGGTCATTGGCGCCGTAACTCCACCGCCCTGCCCGGGGCTTGCCTTCGCCGTGGCCGGCCTGCACCATCACCGGTGCGGCGACGGCGTGCGAACCGCCCTTCGGCCAAGCCGTGATCGTGCGCAGGGGCGCGTCGGCGGAAGCCACACCATCGGCCGATGCATTGGCACACTCCACAAGCGTGGGTGACACCGCCATCAGTTCGCCGCGGTTTGCGGCCGTGCTCGTCGGCCCGGGTTCGCTGGCGCCGTGCGGGCGGCGCTCGCCGCCGTGCGTGGCGTGCACGATGAACGGCTCGGCGGCGTCCAGCACGTAGCGCTTCACGCCCCGGGCGATGCGCTTCATGGTGGCATCGGCCAGCGGCCTGGCGCGGGTGAAGATGGACGGGCAAGGAATCGACCAGTCGATGCAGTCGGCGGCCGTCACGTACGGGTGCGCCCTGCCCGGCCCGTGGGTAGGCTCCGGCCAGCGGATCGGTTCACCGTCGCAGCGGAACACGGCGAACAACCGTTCGCGGCTGGTGCCGGCGCCGTAGTCGCATGCCTTCAGTTTCCGCCACTCGGCCACGTAGCCCAGCGCCCGCATCACGCCAATGAACTGGCGCCAGGTCTGGCCCTCGCGCCGCTTGTCGGGGATCAGGAACTGCTGCTGCAGCGGCACGCGTTCGCCCTTTGCGGCCACCGTGCCATCCAGTTTCACCACGCGCCCCGTGGCCTTGTCACGCTTGGCGACCAGCGGTCCCCACTTCATCATCTGCATGACGTTTTCCATGCTGATGATCCGCGGCGCCCGGCCGTTGCGCTTCAGGCTGCCGGCCCATTTCGGAATCACCCAGGCCAGTGATCGCGTGGCGCGATCGCGCGGCTGACCACCCTTGGCCTGGCTGAAGTGCGTGCAGTCCGGGCTGGCGTGCAGCCAACCTACGGGGCGGCCCGCAGCTTCCTTCACCGGGTCCGCTTCCCAAACGTCTTCGCACAGGTGCTTGGTGTAAGGGTGGTTCGCGGCGTGCATGCCGATCGCCCACGGGTTGTGGTTGATCGCCACGTCCACGGCGCGGGCCAGTGCGGTTTCCAGCGCCTTGCTGGCGCCACCACCACCGGCGAACAGATCCACCACGATTTCGCCCGCGCGCAGGCGCGACACGGCGGTGATGTCGGGCAGGTGAAAGCCCAGCTGCGTGCGTGCGCCGCCGTCAGCCATGGGTGGCCTCCGTTGCGGCGGCCGCTTCCAGCAGCATGCGCATCACGTGCGGGGTGACCAGGGCGGGACAGCCGGTTGGCGCGCGTCGCAAGGCGTGTTCGCCGGCTTCGATGGCGTCCGCCAGTGTGGTAATGGGTTTCGGGGTGGCGCTCAGTTGGGGCATGTGATCTCACCTGTCTGGATCATGTGGCTGGCCACGCGCGCTTCGGCGCGGCTGAAGTGGAAATCGCGCATCAGCCGCAGTTCCAGGCGGCTGGGTACGGTGTCGTCGGGTACGGCCTGCAGGCGCATCCGCTCGCATGCCTGCTGGCGCAACTCGCGCGCGCAGTTCTCGCCGACATGCAGGCGGCGCTGGATCACCGACAGCGGCAGACGCGACGGGTTGTCGCTCAACTGCAGCACGTCCCACGCGCTGGGCACGGCCAGAATCATGCGGACGCCCCATTGCCTGGCCTGCGCTTGTCCGGCAGCGCACCCAGGCGCTTCAGCAGCGCGGTGTGCTGGTCGCGCGTCAGTTCGGTGGTGCTGCGGGCGCCCACGCCTTCCAGGTGCATGCGGTAGGTTTCGACGTCCAGCCCCTTGCGGCCGTGGGCGTAGCGGCGCAGGGCGATCGTGCGCGCCTTCGTCATGGTGAACTGGCTGTCCAGGAACACGCCGCAGCACGACGGCGCGTCGGTCTTCTGACCGCATGCCGGGCATTCGCGGATGGGCTTCATGCGAAGCCACCCCATGCCACCAGCGGCGTGTCGTATCCAAGCATCAGGGGATGCTGGGGGTCGCCCGACTTCGTGGTACCGAATACACGGACGGGCTTGCCGGAGGCCATCAGGCGAGCCGCTAGGGCGTCCAGGTGGTGATGCAGTACTTTGGGCAGCTTGTTTCGGCTGCCCCAGCACGGCACCAGCACGTGGGCTTCGGCGATGATGGCATCCAAGTGAGACGCGTTATCCGGCCCGACTGGATCTTCAGCCCGTGCTAGTTCGTCAACATCGGTCGCGCGGAACGCGAACGGGTTGCCGGCGATGTAGGCCCTGCCATTGTTGATCCGCGTGAAGCCGCGCCACTTGTGGGTGGTTTGGTCCTCGGTCGTGGCGTCAGCCTTCGACGGGTTTACGCCGAAGTAGGCAAACACCAGGTGTGGCTGAACCTCGGTGGGCATCAGCAAAGTCAAGGCATCGAGGACGATGCGGTCGAGGCGATAGCGATAGAGTCCGCAAGGACTGATGATGGCATTCATGCGTCGCACCCCTTCCCCACTTCGCCGGGCTTGCCCTCGGCGGTGAACTTTTGCCAGGGCACCCAGCCGCGTTCCGGGCAGTGGAAGCCCCAGGCACGACACCGCGGACCGAACAGAAACAGCGTCCAGCATGGTTGGGCGGTGCCGGTGGTCGTGTCGGTGTGCAGTTCGATGCGGTGCGTGTGCCGCGTGCGCATGAAGCGCAGGGTGCCCGGGCCATACTCGCGGCGGTGGTGGATGCCGCCATCGGCGATGGTGTGTTCGATGTACCCACGCCGCAGGATGAAACTGACCGCCCACGACGGGTGATCGTGCAGGGCGCGGTCGTCGTCGTCACGCAGGAACTTGTGCAGGTATAGGTTGGGCAGCCGCTTGACCACGGCGTGGACGGCACGCTGCCACCACGTCATGTTTTCCGGCGCGATGCCAGCGAACCAGCCACGCCACGGCGTCACGTACCAGCGCAGCAGATAGGCGCCGTCCGGGTTGTCCTCACCCACCACCAGGTTGGGCGGTCGCTGGCCGGCGATGGCGAACAGCAGCCAGTGGTATAGGGCTTCGGCGATGCGCTCACGCATGGGGCCGCTCCTTTGCCCACGTGGCGATCAGCTTTCGCAATTCCTTGGCGGTCCACAGCGAGCGGTTCGCGCTGTCGCCAACGTCGATCATTCGCCGCACACGCAGGCTGTCGATAAGCGCAACCGGCACCGGCACCGTCTCGTCGCTGTCGTGGTAACCCAGCACCGGTTCCGCATAGATTCCGGCCTGTTCCAGGTCCGTCGTGTATCCAGCGTTGTCGGGCATCCACCAGATCACGTAGCCGCGATCGTGGGATCTCTTGAAGGATGCGAGGTAATAGCCGTCGCGCGCCGCCGTTGCCTGCACCTGATCTGCTGCCGTGGTCATCGGTAGCCAGCCGACCGGCGTTCCGCGCCCCTCGGTGAAGTGGTCGTGCGTCCAGCACCAGCCGGCAAACTGCCAGCCGACGCGTTCGTCATCGCCCACGTTGTCGTCGTTGTTGGCCCCGATGGTCCAGGCCGGCCCAACGCAGTCTTCCGTCGCGTGTTCGGCGAACTCCACCAGCAGCCGGACCATGGTTCCATCGCGCGGTGCGGTGTCCATTGGTAGCGCAATTGCCTCACCCATGCAGGCGCCCTCCCCTGATCAGGTGGCGCGCCACCGGACCCATCGGCGGGTTACGCCGCCGGTCATCGCTGGCGGGGCGAAAGTCACCCAGGTGCACCATGGCTTCGCTGACCTGCTGCAGGGCGTCCAGCGAAATGGCATTGATGCATTCCAGGTGTTCCTGTGCAGCCTGTTCGGCAAGGCGTGCCCAGCGGAGCAGTGCGGCACGGCGGGCCTCGCGCTGTTCCTGCGCAGCGCATTCGCGCATGGCTTTGGCCATCTGCACCAGCGCCTGGCCGTTCACGTCGGCGCGTTCGGCCAGGCCGTCGACCGACAGCGGTGACACCAGCTGCCGGCGACGGCGCCACGTGGCGTGGGCCAACGCGCCCAGGGCGATGCCGGACACCAGTGTGGCGACCAGCACCAGCAGGACGGGAAGCAAGGGGTTGTTCATGGGTGCATCACTCCCCTGCCCGGGTGTACGGGCAGCAACGTGCGCTGGGCGGCGCCCAGCGAATACAGGGCCACCCGGCAGGGCTTGCCTTGGCGGTTCGTCACGGTGATATCCGTGCTGCGGATGTCGTGGCCCTGCTCGCGCAGGTCGAACACCCGGGCGCTCGCCCGGGCGATGCCCAGGCGGTTCAGCGCGTCCATCGCCGTCATCGGGCCTTCCTTCAGCGCGGCCAGTAGCGCGTTGTTCTGGTCGGCGCTCATGGGTTACAGCCTCACCGGCATCAGCAGGTGGGCCACTTCGTCACGCGTGGTGCCCCCCGGCTGGAACAACATCACCGCGCCTTTGGTGCCAGGCAGCAGGTGCACGGTGTCGGTGGTGATGCCCTGCAGCAGCGACACCATGCGCTTGACGTCGAAGCCCTCGCGGAAACTACCCTTTCCGGACTTCACCAGTTCGGTCAGGTCCTCTTCGCTTTCCTCGCTGGGGCTGGTCATGCGGAAGCGGCCGTCCGCCATTTCCAGCACCACGTTGGACACCCGGCCGACCGTGACGAACGGCTGGAAGCGGCGCAGCGCAGCGATGAATGCCGCCCGCTCCACGATCACTTCCGGATGCTTGTCGTTGGCCATCGGGACCAGGCGTTCCACGTCCGCCAACCGTCCGCTGTGGCGAAGGCGGACCACCATCGTCAGGTTGCCGTTGTCGATGCGCAGGCTGCCCGCCTGGCCATCCTGCACGTTGGCCACCTGCAACGTGGCGCCAGTACCCAGCACGTCCAGCACTCGCTTCAGCTGGCTGTCCGGAATCGACATCGTGGGCCCGTCGTAGTCGACACGGACGCGCCCCATCAGCACGCCATCGGTCGCCCACACCCGGTCCCTTTCCACGTGGACCGACTGCGCCATGGCGCGCACGTCGTTGGCATCGGGTGCGTATTCCACCTGGCGCAACGCTGCCGCCAGTGCCAGCGGGTCGATATCCACAGGCGCGAAGCGCACGTCTTCCTGCGTGGGAAATTCGGTGATGTCTTCGCGGAACGGAACCCGGTAGTGGCTGCGTCCGCGCGACACCTTTCCGTCGTGCGCCAGTCGAATGTCGCCGCCAGCACTTGCGGCGGCTTGCAGCATAGGCGCCGACAGCAGCGCTTCGCCCGGCTCATCCACACGCGCTGGGATGCGGTCGCGCACATAGGTGTTGGTATCCGTGGTTTCGACGGTGATCCCGTCGCGGTCGGTGCGGATCAGCACGTGCGTCAACACGTCCATGGTGGTCTTGCCGGTCACGGCCACGCCCTGCTTCAGGACGGTGACCAGGTCGGCGGCTTCTACAGTGGCGCGCATTAAGCAGTCTCCATGATGGGCGCATCGCCGACGGCTTTGCGCGCTAGTTCGTTCTGTTCGGCGTGGTACGTCTGCAGGGTTTCACGCGCCCACTTGATCGTCCGCGTGACTCGCTGGGCCGGCTCGGCGGACTCCGTCAACACGTTGTCATTCATGTCAGTGAAGCAGTGCACCACCACGTCACCATCCGTCGTGCCTTCCCCGTCGCAGTCTTCGCACTCTTCGGTGTGGCCACACTCACCACATTCGGTCTCGCCCTTCCCGTCACAGGTCTGGCACTCGGTTTCACTGGCGTCCCCCCACGCAAGGAACCGCATGCGGTTGCCGTCCACGACGCCGTACAGCAGTGAGGCTTCTTCTTCGTAGCCGCCGCACGCCATCACTACCGCATGGGGCGCTTCGATCTTGGCGCGCTCCACCAGTTCCATGGCGTCCGCCAGCTCCCAGTCGCCTGCCTTCGCGCGGGCCAGCGCGTCGCGCTGCAGTTGCGTCATGCTCATGGCCGCGCCCTCAGATGGGTGACGTTGGACAGCGGCAGCGGCGCCTGCAGCAGCGCGTGCGGGACGGGGTGGCCGTTGGCGCGGCACCACTCCACCAGCGCGGTGTCGAACTCCGCGTGCTTGCCGGTGGTGCTGCAGGCGCACTCCACCAGGTGGCCGCCCCCGGCCTCTGCGCGGCGTACGTCGTGCATGTGGCGGGCGCGGTGGCCGTTGCGGCAGTTCGGCAGCGGTTCGGTGTGGCTGATCATCCGTTGCATGCGATGTCTCCCAGCGGCGCCAATTCGCGCACCGCGTTGCGCTGCACTTCGGCAGCGTGCGTTCCGTACACGTTGACGGTGGTGGACTTGTGCCGATGCCTGGCCTGCGCGCTGCCCACGTCCAGCCCCAGCTTTTCCACGATGTCGCCGATGCGGCGGTGGCGGAACAGGTGCGGATGCAGGCGCGGCAGGCCGGCGGCGGCGCCACGGGCGCGCACCATCGTGTAGACGCTTTGGCGGCCGATGCGCACACCGTTCTGGTTGACGAACATCGCCCGCTCGCCGGGCTTGGCCAGCTTTCCGCGCACGCGCAGCCACGAGCGGATCGCTTCCACCGTCTGCGGTTCCAGCCCGACCACGTCGGCGTCGGTATCCGCCCCACCCTTGGGCCGCACGTGCACGCGGCGCGCCACCAGGTCCACCCAGTGCAGGCGCGGATGGGTGTCGTCCTCCACGTCGATGCAGGCCACCTCACTGGCGCGCAGCGCGGCATCCAGCATCAGCAGGCACATGGCGCGGTCGCGCAGGTCCAGCGGCGCCTGCGTGCCGATCGCGGCCACGACGCGCTTCAGCGGTTCCAGTTCCGGTGCCACTACGGCGCGCGGGCGGAAGGTGATGCGCACGTCCGTGGTGGGATCGCGCAGCGCGTAGCCCTCGCCGATGGCCCACTGGAACAGGCTGTGCAGGGTCATTTGCTTGCGGTGCGCGGTGCGGCGCGACCATTGGCGTTCCTGCGTGCCTGCGTCGATCCAGCGATTGACCAGGCGTTCGTCCACCTGCCCGGCCAGTGCGACGCCCATGCGCAGGGCGAACACGACGAAGTGGCGCAGGTCACTGCCGTACGCCAGCAGCGTGTTGCGCGCGGCACCACGCACGCGCAGGCGTTCCAGGAACAGGTCTACCATCGGCGTCAGGTGCAGCGTCGACGGCGTGGTGGGCGGCGCGGTGCTGCTGCTGCGGCTGCGGAAGGCGATGACGTTCATGCGGCCACCGCCTGCTTCTCTGCGGCCCGCACTGCGTTGGCCTGCTGCTGGGCAGCTTGATACTCGCTGCCCAGGATTTCATGCATGTGCGGTGCGAGGGTCGCGGCCGTCGCCACGTAGAGATAATCGGCATGGTCGAAGTAGGCGATGCCGACGAACAGCAGGCAGCCCCAGTCGGTCCCCATCGCCGCGTACAGTCCTTCGTCGCGGATGTGATCGCGCGGCCGACGCGCCTCCCAGTCAGCTAGGCGCCGCTTGTGGGCCTCCCGCTCTTCGGGCGTCCAGGTCGTTCGCGCAGGTGGACGGGCCCGCGGGCGCTGGGCGCCATGTTCGTCCGGTGCCGTCCAGAAGGTCGTCGGCTTCGGCGGCGTGAAGATGATGCCGCCGAAGTAGGTATCAGTGATGGTGCTAAGCATCGCCGGCTTGCCGCCGAAGTCGAAGGCAAACGATGTGGCGCGGTCCCAGAGAGTCCGGCGGGCCTCGCGCTGGTCGCTGATCGCGCGCATCACGTCGGGATGGTTGGTTTTGTAGTAGCGGACGGCTTGCATGATCAGCCCTCCGCCTTCGACAGCTTCAGCGCCGGTTCCAGCACGTCGAACAGCCGGCCCAGTTCGCCCGCCATCAGCGCGAAGCGCGCGTCCAGTTCGGCGCGCAGGTCGTCGTGTTCGGTGTTTTCCAGCCGGTCGACGGCGCCGTCGAGGAACTTCAGCTTGCGCACCACCAGGTCTTCGCCCAGGACGAAGCTGACGCAGTCGTCCATAGTCAGCGCCAGCTTGGCGCACTGCATGCCCGTCGCAAGGTGGGCGGTGACTTCGTCCGACCGCAGGTCGGTGTCCTGGCACTTGATGACGGAACCGCCCTCCATCGCCGTGCGCAGTTCCGCGTCTTCACCCATCCACAGGCCATCGGGTAACGGCTCGCCCGCCAGCCAGCCGGTCAGCACGGCGCGCGGCGCGACTTCGGCGTTCAGCGGCAGCGCCGGGAAACTTCCCAGCGCTCGCCGGATCTCCGACACCGCGCCCTCGCCCACCTTGCGGGCCGCTGTATCCACCGCCACCACCCCACGGCGCACGTCGATGCACACGTCGACGCGTGACGGCTTCACGAACGCCTTGGGCAGCAGTTCGTGCAGCAGGTCGTCTTTGATGCGCTTGCGCGTCTTGCCGCCCGGCTTCCGCCCTTCCTTGGCCTCAATCTCGGCCAGTTTCTTCTGCAGCGCTTCGTTGACCACGGCGCCGGGCAGGATCTTGTCCTCGCCGCCGACGGTAAGCCACAGCGCATCGCCGGCCTGCGCGAACAGCGCATCGCTATCTCGGCCGAACGGCGACACGAAACCGCGCGACGACAGTTCCAGCGGGCCGACCGGCTTCAGCGCGGCGTCTGCCAGCAGGTCCTGCAGGGTCGCTTTCTCCGGCTCCATCGGGTTGGTGCCGGTTTGCCACAACATCAGGGGCGAGAAACGGAACATCACCAGGTTGCGGAAGAACATGGGTCAGCCCTCCCGCGACAGCAGGCGCGCACGCAGCGCATCGGTGGCCGCCCAGCCCGCGCGGCGCGCGGCGTAGCGATCGCCGCCGGTGGCCGACCAGGCGCGGTCGACGGCCGCCAGCGCGGGGCCTGACGGCACGCCGCAGCGGTGCGCGTCGCGCCGCATGTTGACGCGCACCATCAAGCGATGGCTGACCTTCGGAAACTGCGGGGGTTGCGGCGTCGCGCCGCCTGTGATGCACTGGTGCACGGTCAATCTCCTAGACGGGTTTGGTCATCCGAAGCCCTCGGCGTTCCAGCGCCGGGGGCTTCCTTTTTCACGGGCCGTGCCCGTGCTGCCGCGACCAGCTTTTCCAGCGAGCCGCGGCGATACAGGCGCGTGCCCAACGGGGTGGACTGCATGACGGCGGGCACGCGCAGCGCGCCGTCATCGGAAACGAACTCCAGGTCGGGCGACTTGCCCTTCGGCACCGGGTCGAACCCGATGTAGCGGCAGCACCCTTCGAACTTCCGGGCTTCCATGTCACGCATGGGCGCGGTCCTCGGCCTCTTCCTGATTCAGGACATTGGCCGCCCGCTGCGCGATCTCTTCGCTGGGGAACTGGCGCGGGTAGTTGCCCGGCGTCAGCGCCACCTGTGGCTTGCCCATCGGCTTGCCGTCGCCGTCGACCTGTTCGAAGCGGATCAGGCGCCACCAGCCGTGGCGGTCCGGGTCGGAACCGGGGAACCACTGCTGCCAGGTGCTCACTTCGCACCCCCGAACTTGGCGAGGTTCGCGGATATGGCCGCGCGCATCTTGGCGATCTGCATTTGATCGTCGGTGTCGATCGTGAAAACACGGCTCAGGCCGATGAAGTTTCCAAAGAACCGGCGCGCTTCCGGACTGCCCGGGTAGATCGGATCGCCGTCGATCCACTCCGGCACGTCTCGGCCGCTCTCCCGATCCCACGCCGGATTGCGGATGCCGATGCGGGCCGCGCCTTCGTACGGCATTTCCCCGGGCTCCATGATCGACAAGAACGAAGGGCACAGCGGGTGCGAATCCATCAGCGCGACCACGTCGGTGATTTCTTCGTTGGCCGCCATCACCCCCACGATTTCGGTCAGCGCGGCCATCAGCCCACCACCTTCAGCGACGGCTTGCCGCCGGGCAGCTTGCCCATGGCATCGGTGATCATGGCGGCGGCGGTCAGGTGCGCGCCCATGCTTTCGTGCAGTTCGGCCAAGGCCTTGGCGAAGTGGTGCTGGTCTTCCGGGCCGATGGCGTTGTTGTCGGCCAGCATCGGCGCGATGGCCTGCACAGCATCTGCCGCCCGCCGCATCAGTTCGGCGGGCGCGCCAACCTGACCCACTACGTCGTGCGGCATGGGCGGCTTGCGGGCAAGGATCAGGCCATCGCGCCCCAGCAGTTCCGCCAGCACGTGGTCGCGGTACGGTTCGGGCAGCGCATTGATCAGCGATTCCTCGATGTCCACGCACATGCGGATTTCGCCCGACAGGATGCGGCGCACCGTCTGCGTGTTCAGACGCGTGGCGCGTTCGTGGTTGTCGGCGGTGGTGGCCACGTGGAATTCCACGTCGCGGTCCTCCACGGCAACGGTGTCGTGGTAGTGCAGGACCACTTCGGCCGCATAGGCGTTCCACTGCGTGCGGCTTTCCAGCACGGCAGCGTTGACCAGCGTGGCGATGACTTGGGAACGGGTGGCGCGCTTGACCATGGCGATGGCCTCAGATCACCGGCGCCGGCATGTCGCAGCCGGGCGTGGCGCCGTTGTCCAGGGTGATGACGGGCGCGTCGGTCGACTCCAACCGCTGGTCGTCGAACCAGTGGCCCTCGGCTTTCTTCGTCGGGTCGTCGCCCTTCGGCTGCAGCAGCGTCTGATTGCAGCCGGTCAGGTATTCGCAGTGGCCGATGGCCACGCCCGTGAAGCCGGTAATTTTGTCGGTGTAGGTGGCGCCCTTGATGATTTCGGACATGGCTATGCTCCTCTGTGTTATGCGCGCAGGTTGACTTCGGAAAGGACCGCACCCTGCGCCTGCTGGAAGATGCCCAGCAGCGCGTCTTGGCGGCGGTTGATCAGGTCGTCCATGCGGCCGTAGATCACGGCCGGCGTGGCGGAATTGGTGACGACTTCGCGGGCCTCGCGCAGCACGGTGATTTCGTGCTGCAGGCGGGCGACTTCGCGCGCTTCGTCGAGCGTCAGCGGGGTGTCTAGACTCATGCCACCGCGCTCCGCAACTCTGCGTGCGCAGACGTGAGCATCAGTGCCTTGACGCCAGCGACCATCGCTTCCTTATCGTCAGCGCTGGCCGGAAGTGCGCTGATGGCTGCTGCCATTTCGATCAGTTCGCCGCCGTCGTCTACACCGACCAACCCCGCCAGCGCGGCGCGCAGCACGTCGCGTTCACGCACCACCTTTCGCATCGGGTGCTTTTCGCAAACAGCGATGTGGTCGGTAAGGATTTTGTCACCGTGAGCGGGAGTGTCCTGCGGATACTCGCGACCGCAATAGACGCACGTGAGAACGCGACTCATGAATGGACCTCGTGGGCTAGGCGCCGGTCGGCGCGTTCGATCCGGGCCACTTCACGACGGCATGCGTCGAAGATCCCCGCGAACTCCGCACCCAGAGGCGACCGGGTGAAGTGGATGGAAACGTCCGACGCGTCGCGCATCAGGCGCGATGCCAACTGACGACGCAGCGAAAGCGCGTAGGACATCTGGCAGCACGTCAGTGCGGCGTTCTTCAGCGCGTCGGTGCCTTGATAAACCCACGCAGGGCGTGCCGGGTTGGGGTGGCGACTCGGGCGCGTGGTCATGCCTCGCCCCCCGAAACCGCAGCTTCGTGAACCACCGGCATGGCCGGGATATGTTTCAACCCGCCATGCGAATTGATCACCCGAGACACCGACGTTTTCTGCCAGCGCTTGCCGCCGTTGGGCGCGCGTATGCCGCGCTTGAACAGTTCGTCGGCGATGGCTTCCAGGCTCATCTGCGCAGGACCGTCGTGTGGGCCGCGAAGGTCCATGATCAGTTCGCGGTGCGGCCAGGTGGCCGGGTCGCGGAACAGCGACTGCCCCACCACGCGGCCGGCGTCATCGCTCCACGTGCCGCCCATGGCCACACAGCCATACGGCGTGGTGCCGTACACCCTGCCCCGCTCGCGCAGCGACTGCTGCGTGGCGCGCGTGCGCTCGCGGACCAGGTCGCGTTCGTATTCGGCGGCACCCATCAGGATGGTCAGCACGAACTTGCCCACCGCCGTGGTGGTGTCCACCTTTTCGCTGATGGACTGCAGCGCCACGCCCGTGCGGTCCAGTTCGTCGCGTACGAAGTTGAGCCCGTGCTGCGCGTTTCGGAACAGGCGGTCGAGCCGGTAGACCACCACCACGTCGGCTTCACCGGCGCGCAGGCGGCGAAGCAGTTCACGGCCCCCGGGGCGCTTGTGCAGCGCGATGCCGGCGCTGATGCCCCGGTCTTCCACCACGTCGACCAGGGTGTGGCCGAACAGGCCGCACCACTGGCGGATCATGTCGGGCTGCAGGGCCAGGCTGTGCCCCTGCCCCGCCTGCTCTTCGGTCGACACGCGGATGTAGCCCAGGGCGCGCATCAGTGCGCCCCCGCGGCCTGATGCACCGCCAGCAGTTCGGCGGCCGTCACTACCCCGCCCGCCGCCTCCGCCATCTTGATGGCCCGATCCCGCGTGGAAACGTACCCACGACGGCGGATCTTGCGCAGCATTTCGGTGGACACGCCGGCCGCATTGGCGGCTTCGCCTACGGTCGGGAACAGCGCCACCCACAGGTCGACCGGGTTCTGGGGTTGGGTCGGGATGCAATTCATAGTTGCGAAAACTACAACCGCAAATTGCGCTTGTCAACAACTCAAAATTGCCATTCGTCGGCTGGTGCTGCGCAACAATGGGTTGCGGTCTGAACGTGGGGCCGCCTGGCCCCCGCCCCCGCACGGTGGCCGAACCCCTGATTGGAGTGGCGGGCCTCCTGTTGAGTCCCATGCCAACCGCGCCCTATCAGGAATTCGCCGGGCGCCTGCACAAGGCGCTCGACCGCGCCCGGTTTCCCGCTGACCGCGCCCGCACGGGTGCCCTCGCCAACCGATATGCGGTCACCCGCGAAACCGCCCGCAAATGGCTGGCGGGTTTAGCGCTGCCCGAGCTCGAGCGCATGATCACGCTGGCCACCGACTTCCGCGTGGCGTTCGAGTGGTTGGCTACGGGCCGCGGAGTGCCCGAACTGGATGCAGGGACCGGCGGCGGTACCGGGGTCCTGCGCGAGCATCGCGAGCACTACATTGCCGACGACACGCTGGCTGCACTGCACGCCTGGCTGGAAAGCCTGAGCGCCGAACAGCGCGAGGGGCTGTTACAGTTCGTCGGGGTCAAGCCAAGGGGGTCAACATGAAGTCTTGCCTGCTCGCGCTGTTGCTGCTCGCCACAATGACGGCGTGCGCGCCGCACCCGCAAACCTTGCGCGACAACCCCGACGTGCCGCGCGCGTCGCAGGCATCGGCCCTGTCGGTGGATGACGCGTTCAAGACCGTGCAGGCGCAGCTGGTGCGCTGCTTCGGCACCGGCAACTACAACCTGGCAGCCGCGCCTGGCGTGGTGGGGCAGCCGCCACGCATCAACATCAACGGCTCGCTGGGGCACCTGTTCTCCACCGTGGACTTCGCCCCGGCCGACACGGGCAGCACGACCACCGTCACGGTCGGGTATGCACTGGGGCGCGAACGGCGAACCGCCGAGTGGCGCAACGCGCTGAAGGTCTGGCTGGTAGACGGCGACAGCACCTACTGCCAGCGCATGCCCTAGCGGATCTGCCCGGCGGCTTCCATCTTGCGGATGCACCGCCGCTCGCCGCGCCAGCGGATGCGGTCGGTGGTGGCCACGCCCATCACGCGGTTACCCCACAGCTTCCACGCCAACAGCACCGCATCGGTGATGGGCTGACCAGGCGCCGGGTCAGCCGGCTCGGGTGGGAACTCGCCGGCCGGTTCGTCCAGGCAGTCAGTCACCCGCGGCGGCGTTGGCTTCGTCGATGGCCGGCTGGATGCTTGGCATCCCACCAGCAGGCATGCGGCAATCACCAGCGAGAGCAACGCCGGCCAGTGCGGTTTCCCGTGCATACGTATTCCTCTGCGTCTGCGCGGCGCTGCGCGCGGTGTCGGCTCGAGTGTCGGTGGCGATCGCGCGGGCCTGCGCCTCAGCCTGTGTGGCGCGTTTCTGCTCGGCCTCAATGGCGAGGCGGGCGGCCTGCTCCATCTGCGTGCGGCACTCCGCCTTCGCCGCGCCGGCCTTGCGCCATTGCCAGGCATTGACGCCAACCGATACGGCCAGCGCCGCCCACGACAGCACCAGCACCAGCACCAGGCCGGCGATCCACTGGCCCGCCGCGCCCCAGACCGCCACGTGATCGCGCAGCGACATCAGCGCTTCAGCCGCGCGGCGCGGTGTGCGATGGCCAACCGTTCGGACCACCACAGCGACAGCCGCAGCGGCACCGTCTGGACGGTGATGGCCAGGCTTCGCGCCTGGTCGGCAATGCCGAATGCCTTGTCGTACTGCGCCAGCGCGATCATCGCAATGCCGACCCGCAACAGCACCGACCACCAGCCCGGCACGTGCGGCTGCACCAGCGGCGCCATGCCAGTGGCGAAGGCGCCGACCATGGCCAGCAACAGCCCCACCTGCGCCGCGGCCTTCCGCACGCACGTGGGACGGTCAGCGACCAGCAGGAAGGTGCCGCACACCCAGAAGATAACGAAGCACACCAGTGCGTTGACGGTCAGCAGTAACCAGATCATGGGGTGTCCTCATTCCGAGATTTCCCCCTGGTGAAAACCGCCACCCAGGCATTCAGCCCCGCCTGGAAGGTCCGTTCGAAGTAGTCCGCCGCCTTGATGCGCACCACCTGCATCAGGAACGCCGCCAGCCCGGCCACCGCTTCCACCGGGATGGACGTCATGCCGTAGGGCGACAACTGCGGGATGTGCTGCAGCGCCACCGCGATCCATCCGCCAATGAAGGCATCGGCCGCGATCCCCAGCAGGCGAAGCGGCACCGCCTCCACGTCCTGACCTTTGCGCTTCAGATAGCTGAAACCCGACCCCAGCATGGCCGCGGTCAGCGCCGCCACCGGAATGCCCAGCACCGGGTAGCGGCTGAAGGCGTCGATGCCGGGCCACAGCGGCACGGTCATGGCCAGCGCCAACGTCATCAGCGCATCGGGGATGGCGTGGTGGTTCATCCGTAGTGCGCCTGTGCGGCGGACAGCGCCATGCGATAGTTGCGTCCCCACTTCGCACGCAGCGCGGCGCGAGCGGCGGCGCTGCCGTTGGTGTACGCCCCGGGCCGCCAGTTGCGCAGGTAGTAGCGCCAGGCGCCCTCTTCATCGCCTATGGCAGGCAGCGGCTTGGGATCGGTGAACAGCAGCAGGCGCGATGCACACACGGCCAGCGCGTCGCTGGTTTCCATACCCCGCCAGATGTCGTCGGCCTTGAACGCGATGCCCAGCGCTTCGCAGACCTTTGCCAGCCAGAACCGGCTGGCCGTGTGCAGCATGATGCCCCACACCCCGCCGCGGCTGGCCTGCGTGCCGCGCTCGAACTGGCCCAGCCCACGGGCCGGGCCCTTCGCGTTGGGACGCTTCAAGTCCACAACCTGCCAGCGGTGTTCCAGGTTCGATTCCTGCAGGAAGATGCACAGGATCATCAGCACGGCCGGCAGCGAGGTCATCGCCGGCGGCAGCAGTTTCAACGCCGGCAGGATCACGCGCTTGATGGCGATGTCCTGGCGGATCGGCAGCGGGAGTTGCGGCACGGTCATAGCCGCATTCCACGCGCCCCCGCGCGGCGGGTCTACCGGGCGGGTTAACGCGTCCGCCTACAGCAGGTTGCCCGCGTCCGCCGTGCCCGAGACATCAGCGGCCGCCAGGCTGACTGCAATGCTGACGCTGGCCAACAGCGACGCGGACCAGGCAATCAGCGGAAGCGCTTCGCCTTCTCCGCGCGGCGTCAACGGCTCTCCGAGAACGGCCAGCAGGCATTCACGCGAAATGGCGCCATCGCCCAGCCGATCCACGACATCCATCGGTGCCGAGTGCTTCAGTTCGGTGGCGATCGCACGACCGCGTGCATCGTTGAGCGTGGTGCCGCCCGCATCAATGGCCCGCGCCTGCGCATGGTAGGCCACCCCGGATGCCACGCGCTTGCGCTCGCAGCGCACCGCGACCAGGTGTTGGCCTGCCAGTTGCACCACGGTTTCGTCGGTGGGCAGGTTGATGTCGTCGCGCTTGATGTACGTCATGGTTCGAGGGTCTCGAAGGGGGAAGAGCCGGTGCCGCCACCACCGCCGCCGATGCCGCCACCGCCACCCACGCCGCCACCACCTACTGTGTCGAATGTGATGCGTATGCCGGTGATGAAGATGCGGCCATAGTCGGCCATGGAGTCGACGCTGCTGTCGGTGGTGCCCAAGGTGCGCGAGCCTCCCTGGAAGCGCGGATCGTCGTAGTACAGATACACCACGCGCGAAGAACCAGCAGTGCCAGTCACCGTGGCGCTGCTAGCGCCATAGTTCACCTGCTGGTCGCCCACCTGCAGCACGCCGGCGGTGACGTTGATGGTGGCTTCGGTGTCGGTGGCGGTGAACGTGACTTCCGTTCCCTCCACCCAGCGCGACGACACGTTGCCCACGGTGACTGGCGGGAAGTTCAGCGGACCTTCGTTGGTGATGCCCTCCACCACGAAGTCCATGGGCGCCCAATCTGAGGCTGCGCCGAACGATGAAATGGCGCGGGCGAATCCTTCGTAACTCACGCCTCGCGTCAGCCCTGAAATACGCACATGGTCGGTGTTGGCTTCCACGCGCTTCGTCAGCCACGCGCCGTCGCTGCCGGCAATGCGCCAGCGCAGCTCGTAAAAGGCCGCGGGCGTAGCCATCAGTAAGCCTCCATCGCAGCCAGCGGGTTACGCCATGGCGCGCCGCGGATGTAGCCGCTGCCGCCACGCACGCCGACGACACCTTCCGGCGATGTCGTGCCGGCGTCGCCAGGGTCCGCCGCCAGCCCACTGGTGACTACCACCGTGATACGGGGTGGCTCCGGCGGTTCGCGGTAGCTAAGTCCCGTGGCCTCACTCAGGATGGATTCGGGCGGGTTGTCGATGTAGGCGTACACGTCGGGCGCATGGTCCACCAGCCTGACAACGGCGGACAGATCCTGCCCCGGCGTGATGCCGGTGACCAGCAGGTTGCGCGCCTGCCGGGTGGCAGATCCCACGATGGCTACGTCGCCATAGGCCAGCCCCGCTGGCAGGCCACCCGGGCAAACGAAAGTATTGGTGACGGGTGCGTGCGGCGTGCATGCGCGCGAATGCATCAGCCCGTCGCTGGTGCGGAACTGGATGTAGTAGCTGCCCGCGTCCAGCGCCTTGCTGATCTCATCGAGGCGAACCAGGTTGTTGGCGGCGTCGATATGCTCGATACGGCCCCAACCTTCGCCCCACTCCACCACATCATCCATTACGGTAATCAGGTCGCCGCGCGTATGGCGGATCATCTCGATATCCGCTTCCATCTGGTACACGGCCGGCCGGAACTTGGCCTGTGCAAGCTGGTGCCGGCCTGCCCGCCAAGCCGCCTGCGCGCCCCGCGCGGCCTTCAGGTCGAGTTGTTCAAACCGGGTGGCTTCCGGAAGTTCTGATGGCAGGCCGCGCGCGTCGACTCCCCGGTAACTGTAGCCGTCAGCCAGCACGATGATTTCATCCGTGATGTACCCAGCATCGGGGTTCACGAACTTAACCCGCAGCCCATGCGCCATCTCGAAGAACGTACGCTGCCCGCTGAACTTCACATAGTTGGACGGCGTGAACATACCCACCGGCACCGCATCGGGGTCATCCCACACCACGCTGATCTTGCCGTCCCGGAATGATCGGGACGCCATGCCAGAAGACAGCACGTCGCCCACCAGTTCCAGCAGCGTGGTGGAGCTATCGACCACGCTGCTGCATTCCAGACCGCGCGCCTCGCAGTAGGCGGCAAACTCTGTAATAGCCTGCAGGTCAACCATGCTTTCCGATGCGCGGATGGACACCGCTGGACAGTGTCGCACCAGCCAGTGCATCACCCAGCCCGGGTTGCGGCTGTATTCCTGTACCCACTCTGTGCCGTTCCAGACGGGGATGCGTTGGCGCACCACGCAGTTCAACGTCTGGACGGTGCCATTTAGCTGGTCGGATGCCTTGATGCGCAGCGCCAATTTCGTGGTGCCCGTGGTGCTTGGGTTGGTCTTCTTCAGGGTGCGCAGGGCGCCGACGCTGGCGTCGCCGGTGCGCTGCCCCTCCAAAGCGCCGTCCCAGTGTGTTGTGCTGCGGGAGATGCGAACTTCGTACTGCCCCGGCGTCACTTTCCACCACACTGCCACGGTGAAAGGGTTGCGGTTGCTGGTCTTGACGGACCCTGAATTCCAGTTCTGACGCCTCCCCGCAGTGATGGGGGCGTCAATCCATGTGCTTGCACCTACCGCACGATACTGGAACGCGATGCTGGCCGTCGCTTGTTTGATCTTTCCTTTCTTGTCAGCGCCGTAGAGCCCCTGGAAGTCGATGACCACGCCGATTTCATCAGCCTGGGGCTGTGTCGTGCGCTGGATCACATCACCATCATTCAAGGTGGCGCCCACCGGGTCTTCGTAGATGTCGTCGGTGTAGAGCGTTGGCGTGGTGGTGATCTCGTATTCCACGCCCTCATAGGAGCCGATGGGCGTCTCGCCAATGCGTATATCGCTTACGTCGATGTCGCCATGCCCAAGATCCAGCAGCATGCGGAGATATTTGTCCGCACCCGCCTCTTCCGTATAGGGAAACGCCGCGTGGCATGGGTAGAACCGCATTTCACCGATAACCAGCGGCACAACGCCGTAAGGATTGGCGTTGTTCTGGGTGCCTGTAAGCGCGAACTGCCGCTCCACGGCACCCTGCGCGCTGGCATCCATCTTTGGTTTTGGAGGTGGCACCAGAGCATTCATCACCATGGTGCCCAGCATGGTCAGTCCGGACGCCACCATCGCGGTCGTCACGCCAGCAGCCGCCAGACCAGGCATGGCGGCGAGGATCAGCGGCGCCACGTACCACGCCACCACGATGATGACCACCATCAGCACGATGCGCAGCAACTTTCCGCCGCCCCCGCCGGCCGGCATTGCCGTGCAATGGATCTGCGTGCCAGCCTTGGGCTTCAATCTACCCCACCAGGCACGGGGCACTTCCAGTCCGCCCACCTCCACGCGCAGTGTGTCTGGCAACGGTGCACCATCGACCGCTTCGTGCAGTATCTCCCGCAGGCTTCTTCCTGCCTTGACCTGCACGATGGCTGGGCGTTGGCTGAAAGGATGCGGGCGGGCGATCAGGGTGGCGGTATCACTCACGGCAATAGAATCCTTCGATGCGCCTGGCCCACATGGCGGCCGACAGGCGTTCAATGCATGACGTTTCACCCTCGGGGATGTGCAGGAACCGGTCCGCTCCGACCACCAGTCCGACATGCCATGGGCGCCCCGCAATACGGAAAACCACCACGCAACCCACGCACGGCGTCTCTACGCGGCGCCAGCCCACCACAGCACCCTGTTCGATAGCGCCAGCAACACCCGAATGGTCGCGATGGCTTGGGTAGGTGTCGCCGTAGTCGGGCAACTCAATGCCGCGCTCACGCTGCAGCACATGACGCACCAGCCCCCAGCAGTCGAATGCCGGGCCGCGGCCATGGTCGGCGAACGGCAGGCCGATGTAAGGGGTGGTGGCGATCTTCATCTGAACAGCCCGGGCGAATTGCTGGGGGTGTACTGCTGGCTTGGCACAGCCTGCATCCAGATGTCTTCCTGATAGGCCAGGGCCGCGTTCAACACCATCTGGTCCCATGACGCTTCGCCCATTTGGAACTGCACCGGGCCGTATTCCACCAGATCGGGCTGCGACGCCAGCACCAGCATGAAGGTCACGTCAGGCCGGCCGGTCACGCTTGAAATCCGGCGCAGCACTTCGCGGTCCACGTTGTCCACGCGCACGGCGGCGCGCGGGAGCTCTCCGTCAGTGTCTTCTGGCAGTATGAATTCGAAGGGGTACGGCAAGAACGTACCATCGCTGCGCACCACCGGCGCACTGTCCGTGCAGATGCGGATGGGCTCATCAAGCGACGGATGCTCGATCATGGCCAGAGCCACGAATACTTCGTTGGTTTCCCGCGCTAATGCGGCCCTTACAGCAGCGGATGATAGCGATCTTGACATCGCTACTGAATCCTGACTGCGTTATTGCGGATCGCATGCAACAAATCCATAGCGCCTCCTTTATACAAGACGCCCGGCAAGCTTGGATCAACTGAGAACGTGTCCCCAGTCTCAACGCCGGACGCGTCCGACCGCATAATGTCCACGATCGCAACGTGTCCTTTCGACTTGACGCGCCCCCACTGCCCCGGGTAGATGTCCTCCCAGGCGATGCCGAGGAACAGCGCGGGTGAGTCGGTGGCGGTCATCTTTCGGACGGTCCCAGCGGACATACCGCGCACCACCGCCATCCCCATGAGGATACCTTCACCGGTGCTGTTCAGCAGGCTCATCTCCTCGTCGAGCATCGAGGGTCGGTAACGGCCGGTGATGTCGTACTCGCTGGCGACAGCTCCGGTCAGCGCCGCATTGATGATCGCCAGCACGGCTGAATTGCTCATCCCAGTGTAGTCGGCGTTGAGCACGATGTTCACCGGAGCGCCGCCATCCACGGCCACCGTGAGAGTAACGGGCGCCCCCGAGCGGTTGCCCAGCCGGCTTCCGAGCGAACTTGCGGCATCCGGTGTGCTGCTGATGTCGCCCCAACCGTAGACGTACCCCTTGATTCCGCCTGCGCCGGGCATCGAGTAGACCGATCCACCGAAGAGCACCGGCACGGCGGTTCCGCTCACCGCGACCGCACTCGTGCCAGAGGTGGATGCGCTCTCGATCTTCAGCGCCCGCGATGCGGTTGAATGCCTGAACACGGCGGGCGTGTTGCCACTTCCCGTCACCTTCCACTCTGCGCGGTTTGCCGGACGGTTAGCCAGCGCGGTCGGTAGCCATCCCTTCGTGTCGTAGAAGATGTCTCCAACGAGTTTGCTTCCGGATACGTCGAAGACATCCTTAACTCCCGACCCGAGGGACTGGATCGCGATACAGGTGCCGACCGCGCTTGTACAGACAAGCTCGCACCGCTCGATGATGTTGTGGCTCGGCGCCTCGAACGCTTCGTTGTTATGCACGGACCAGACGTTGCCCGGAGCGCGGAAACGGCTGCGCCTGGCGATGACCGTTTCGCCGCTGGCCGTACCGCTCCCCCAAGCGTTTGTGGCCGACCATACCGCATCGGGGTCCCCGCCGTTGGCCGCCTGATAGTCGCGAGCACCTTGGTTTCCCAGGTGCTCGACATGGCAGTCCTCGATCACTACCGTGCGGTTTTTGAAGTTGATGTTGTCGCGATGGATGGCGTACCGTCCATTGCGCACGATCACTGATACACCCCTCAGCTTGTTCTCTGCTCGCAGCCAGAGCGGCTGATCGTTCTGAATGGTCGACGGCGCGGTGCTGTCCGGGTTGTCCAGCAATAGAACGGTCCGTTCGGCATCGGTCCCGATAAAGTCGATGTAGTCCTTGGTCTGCCAGTTCTTGTCACTCGCGTAGGTGCCCTGCGTGATCGCCACCATGTATCGCTTAGATTTGGACGCGTCTGCGATCGCGGTGTTTGCAGCAGCGGGGCTCGTATAGGTCCCACCGGAAGCGGCGGCAGTGACACGCACTGGGTCGGACGTGAGTTGCTTAACCAGATCCTCCGCGATTCGAAGCGCTATCTGACGTTGGTTCTCATCGGAAGGCGTTAACGCGCCAGCGGGAGTCTCGGCAATTACTATCGCCAGCGAATCCAACTGAATCCATTGATCCAGTCCGCGAGTGGCATTCGTGGTGACCTGCAGGTACGGCGCAAGGATTGTCTCGTCGCCCGTGAGGATGTATTCGACCTCAACAATCCTGTAACCGACGGCAGCCTGCACGTTCCGAGTCGTGACGCGGGTAGGTGACCGCGATCCAGAAGCGGTATAGGACTTCGCCACCAGCGCAACGTTCCTGTCCCAGCCATCGGAGGTCAGGAACCCAGCGGTGACCCGAACCTTGCGGCCTGCAAGCAATGCGGCGCGCGGCGTGGAAATTCGCGCCCAGAGCTCCATGGATGAGAGATGGCCTGTTGCACCACCTGGAATCGTCAGTCCCACCGTTATTCCTGCAGACTGACGCACGATGGCACCATTCAAAACTGCAGCCTGCACCTCAACTTCACTTGCACTAAGTGGCCCGAACGATCCCTTTGTCGCTTCGATTCTCGGGTACACGTCGCGCTGAAGACGGAGTTGGTCTGCTTGATCCTCGGCTGTGACTGTTCTCCCGGCGGCCTGGACATTGATTCTGTATCCCCAGCTTTCCAGCGCAATGGTCTGCGCTCCTACAGAGGTTGAGCTTGATATCTGGATTATGGGGCCTAGACGCTCATCTCCGGCCTGAACCGTATAACGATATTGCCGGGTCATGCGATTGCCTACAATCGAACTACCCGCAAACGTTCCACCTGTCACAAGAGACCCGTTCCGTATGATCTGAAGCGCGGCTCCTGTGAGGTTCTTGTTCCAGTTTTCACTGATGATATAGGTCACCGTGATGACCAGGTCCGCGCCCAGAAGGTTGTCGATCTCCGCCTGAGAAAGCGCGTAGAAGGGTACAAGCGACGCATTCTGTCCACTCGCCCCGTCTGGAATAGCAATACCTACCGGACGAAGCACATCAAGGATTGCCGTGGCACCGTTGGCGGCGGAGAATGCGGGAGCCGTGTTCAAGGCAATGTTGCCGGACGTGGAACGTGCAGCCGCAACCTCCGAGCTGATCGCCGTCAAGCGATCAGCCGCCAATACCCACGCCGCGCCGGTCCACCTCCACGTGCCGTTGTTCGCTGCCGTGGCGTCATTTGTCACCATGGAAAGAGTGACCCCGGAGGGTGGCGGAGTCGGCAAGTCCGAGCGGGACGCATAGCCTGGCATTCCACTCCCTTGCCCCACCTCCAGTGCACCGATACGCTCCACCAAAGCGAGTGGCGCCTTGGGGTTTCCCTCCGCATCCAGCGTCGCAATTCCGTATGAGCCGCCCACACGGAACCCGCGTGTTTCACCCAGTTGTGCGCCCACCACATGATCACCAGCACCCGGGGTAGTGATAGGGACATCCGCTACGGGAATTATGTTTGGGTCTGTCACGTGCCAAGTCCTTCGATATCCAGCAGGAAAGCGCCCTGCATAGTGGTTAACAGTTCCAGTTCGACAGTTGCATTCCAGCGCATCCCGCTGCGGCGCGGCGTATAGTGCGGACGGCGAATGAAGCGGTACACCGCCACGTTCTCTTCGCCATCGGGCTTCCGGAAGTCCATCCACTGGAATGGCAACACGTCCGACAGCGTGATGGCCACGAAGTCATCCAGCGTCTGCACCTGTGCCTGTGTCAGCACCAGTTGGAACGTCACGTTGACAGGCCGCGCAGTGGTGGCGCGACGCGCCTTCGGCACGCCCGCGCGCATTTCGGTGCGAATCTGGTTGTCCTGAGGGGTGTAAGCGCAGCCTTCAACCTGCGGGCGGGGAAGCGATACGGGCCAGTTATCCATAGCGCGTCCCCTGAGACAGTCCGGACATCATCGACTTGTGCGTGTTGCTGCCCTTCTGCGCAAGCCCTTGATTGACCTTGTTGACCGCCATATCCACGATCAGCTTTCCGTGCTCCCACGTAAGCCCGGGCTCAGATACCTCCGCCCCGGCGTGGTTGTTGGTCACCCGGAATTCAATGGCCGGCATACCAGTTGTGCCAGCGCCCGCCGCCGCAGCGTACTGCGCAGGCACAACATTGCCGCCCGCGCCTGCCACCAAAAAGGTGCGGCCGTTTTGTTCGATCAGTTCCGGCTTGCCATGTTCGCCGAGTTCATACAGTTTCCCTCCCTGCATAGCGCCACCGGTGGCACGCCCCCCCGCGAAGAACGATCCAATCCACGTGGCCACGTTGGCCCAGAAGCCCTCACCGCTCGATACGGTGCGGCTGCCACTGCTGTTGCCGTTGAAGTACTCCATCACCTTGCTGGCAATGAGTTCGGCCGCCAGCTGCATAAGCATCTGTTTCCACCGCTCCTGGATGCGATCGGCGTTGCCGCTGAATGCGTCGTACAGGTCATAACCCAGATAGTTCTGGGCGTTGTCGCTGAATTCCTTGATAACGTCCTGCGTGCTGCGGAAATTTCCTTGGGCGCGGCGGGCCGCCTCTTCGCTTGCGGCGTTGGCGCCAGCCACCGCGCGATTGAAGGTGTCCTGACTGATCGCGCCGGCGTCCAGCAGTTCCTTGTATCGCTTCAGTTCTGCCGCCAACACTTCCTGTGGCGTGCGCATGGATTCGGTGATGCGGGCACCCTCTTCCCGCGCCTGATTGTTGCGTTCCTGCGCGTCCCGCTCTTCGGCCGCCAGGCGCAGCTGTTCGGCCAGCTTCGGGTTCAGGGCGTCCAGCCCGTCTTGCTTGATCTGGTAGTTGACCCGCGCCAGTTCGGTGGTCTGGCCGTTCAGCGCGATCTCCTGCTGCAGCCGTTCCAGCATGCGGTCGTATTCCGCATTCAGTTGCTTGGCCGCTTTTTCGGCGTCGGTCAGCTGTGCGGCGCGGGGCTTCTTGCCGTCGCCGCCACCAGGCGACTTGCCACCGCCACCGCCCGATGGCCGAAGCATCGACGCAGGGATATCTCCCTGGTCGGAAAAGTTGACGCGGGTGCGCGACGGGTCGCCGAAGATCCGTTCGTTGAACTCGATCTGTGCCTGCAGTGCGGCTTGCCGGTTACGCAGTTCCTTATCGGTGCCGCCGCCGATGCCCTCGAAGCCGACCAACCGGGCAGGCAGTCGATTCACGATGGTGGCGCGCTGCGTCAGCCAGTCCCCCGTGAGCCGCCCGTCCTTCATCGCGGCGTCCGCAGACTGACGCCGGGCGAGCTCCCGCTCCACCATGGCCAGTTCGGCACGCTGGTTGCCCAGGTTCTCGCCACCCATCAACTTGCTGAAGCCGCCGCCCTGAATGGTCAGCAAGCGCTGCGCGGCGCCGAATGCCTGGTCCAGCCAGCCGACCAGCGACGCCAGACCAGCCACCAGCCCCAGCGCACCTTCCGTCATGTTGGCGAAGCCGGAGCGCACATCACCGGAATTCAGCGTGCTGATCAGTCCCTCGACACTGGACCGCACACCTTCCAGCCCCTCGCCCCCCGTGTCGCCGGTCAGAACATCCGCCAACGTGTTCTTCAGCGCGATCATCGATCCGCCGAACGTATCGCGGGCGGCCTGCGCTGCACCACCGTAACTGTCGGCCAAGATGTCCAGGATGATCTGCTGGGCTTCGGCGGTCTTGCCTGCCTCGTCCAGTTCCTTGATGGCCTTTCGCACACTGTCGGTAAACGCGGCGCCGAAGCCCTGCTGCGCCAGCGCCGCCGCCGCTTTCTGCGGCGATTCCAGCGCCCGGCCGATGGTCTCGGCGGACTGCTCCACGCCAATCCCCAAGCGCGCCGCCTGGTCGATGGCGATCTGCAATGCTTCCGGGAAGTTCTTGCTGGCAATGCCGCTGTAGGACAGCAGGCGGGTTTCTGCCTTGATGATCTCGCCGGCACTGAATGTCGACGCGGCGGCGATGGCCTCCGACATATCGACCAGTTGGTCGCGCGTGTACGTCGCACCCTGCCCCGTCGATCGCAGCACAGCTTCCAGCTGCGCCATTTCCTGTTCCGCAGCGGCCGTGTTGCGAAGGATCAGGCCGATGCCGGCTAGGGCGGTAGCGCCGGCGTACTTGATGGCATTGCCGATCTTTACGCCAAACTCTTCCCACTCCTCGCCCGAGTCTTCCACGGCGGCCGTGGTTGCCTTGACCTCCTCGCGCAGGCTCTTCAGCGACGCGCGCACCTGGCCGTCGCCGCCGACATCGAACTGGACCTGGAAGCGGCTAGTGCGCTGGGTCACGCTGCGCGCGCTCCCGCTCGGCCACGTCCACGCGTGCCGTCACGAAGGCCCGCTCGATCACCAGCAGGTCGTCCAGCAGGCGCGGAAGATCCGCACGCGTCACGCCGATGCGGTCCAGCGACGCGCGAATGATCGTCAGGCAGTCGCCCATGCGCAGTCCCGTGGGCAGGCCGCTGGGCGCGTAGCTCCACTGTCCCCGACAGCGCAGATACGCCAGCGCGGCCGGTACCGCATCGGGCAGCAGCCGCGGCTGCGGACAATCGTCGCAGACCTTCGGGCACTGCCTGCAGTAGTCGGATGTGAAGCACTCGTCGTATTTCCTTTCGAAGTCCCACAGCCGCTGGTCTTCCACGCCTGGACCCGCGCCGGCAATCCACCGGGCCCAGGCTTCTAGTTTTTTGCCACCCCTTCACGGCTGGCGCGGAACAGCGCTTCGCGCGCGGCCTGGAAGAACCACAGGTAATCCAGGCAGGCGGCCAGGCGCTCGGCGCTGAACGCCTGCGGTTCGCCCGCCTCGTCGTACACGTCGCGCCAGTCGTCGATGCGGTCGGCCAGTTCCTGCAGGTCGGTGGCCTCGACCTGCGTGACCGCGTCGAACACGCGCTGCAGGTCTTCCGTCGTGCGGATCTTCTCCGCAGTGGCCACCAGTTCACCGGCCGTGCGCACCATGGCGCTGCGCTCGCGCTCGCGCAGTTCCTTGCGCGTCAGCAGGCGCATGCGCAGATGGATCTGCGTGCCCGCGCCGTCCTCGCCGATGGGCAATGCCACCGGTACCCACACCTTGCCGATATCCGCCAGTCGAAACACCGCCGCCGCTCCTGTGGTTGTTGCGTCAGATCGCCGCGCGGGGGCTCTTCAGCACCCACGTGACGGCCAGTTCCGCACCGGTCGCGCGGTAGGCCTGGAAAGTGAAGTTCTGTTTCAGGCCGCGCGGGCCGCTGATGGGCGGCTTGGGAGCCTTGATCACCGATACAGGGATGGTCAGTTCCAGCTGTTCGTTGCCGACGGTGCCAGCCCCGGAGCCGCGCTTCAGGGTGACCTTCAGTGCCAGATCGGTACCGGCCAGCGCCTTGGCGCGAAGCACCGGGGAATCGAACTGGGCGACGCCGTCGCCCGTCACGATCGCGCGACCTTCCGGCAAGTCATGCCGCTGGCCACCGTCGTTGAGGCAATACAGGTCCGTGTCCAGGTCGTTGTTCCAGGTCACGTTCAGCGTTTCCACGCACACCTGCGTGGCACCGCCGTCCAGTTCCAGCGTCACGCCGGACACCCCCCAGCCCACGTGGCCGTAGTCGGTCGGCGAGGCATCCACCGGCGCACCAGGCTGGGTGGACAGGCTGGCGCCGCGCAGGTTGAACGTGGCCTGCTGGAATGCAGATCCTGTACTGAACGCGAAGGTGGCGGACTCGACACGGATATCCATGTCGCGGTCATAGCGGCCAGGGGTTGCAATCCGGCTGCTGTAGTCAGCCTCGATCAGCATTGCAGGAGGAATGGCGTTGGCTCCATTGCCAACCTGGAACGTATGCGTATACGGCGAGGCAGCGCCCACCGTCGTCGGTGCGCCAACCAGATGTTTCAACCAGAAGCCGATGCTGGTGCCCAGCGTGAGCACGGCACTGCCGCTGCCGTCCACTCGCCCGCGCTCGCCGCGTTGCTCTCCACGGAGGCCGCCGGCGAGCGTGGGGTCGCTTTCCAGCGGCTGGTCGGCGTCGTAGTCGTACGTGCGCACGTACAGGATTTCCGCATCCGGTGACGCGGGAACAGCCTTTAGGGCGGACTGGGTTACGCCCAGCAGTTTGGTCAGTGCACCGGTGGCCTGTGGCATGGGGGCTTACTCCGCGGAAGGCGTGGAAGAGGCGCCGCCGCCCTCGCCTGCCACTGCGGCGGCAGCGTCGGCGTCGGCGGGGGCGGCAGCGTTCTGGGCGGCGTCCGCAAGCTGGCAACCTTTGGCCAGCAGGGCTTCGGCCTGTTCGGGGGTGCAGTCGACGATCTCGCCGCCTTTCCAGTCACCCAGCTTCACGGCGCCCGGTCGCAGCACGATGCGCACGCGGACGGTGCCGGGCGGCTGGACGGCCTGCGATGTTTCACGGGAAGCACGGTTCTTCATGGCGGTCACTCGCGGTGGATGACCCCATGCACGCGCACGGTGAACGTGACGGCATGCACGGGGTGGTTGTAGTTGCGGTCGGTCAGCACGTCGGCCACGTAGGCCATGTCGCAGGTGTCGTCCAGTGAGGGGTTGCGCAGCAGCAGTTGCACCAGCGCCGGACCGATCGCGTCGGTCTGGTCCACGCTGGTGTCGTAGTCCTGCTGGTGCCAGACCAGCGACAGCACGATGTCTGCCACCCATTCCTGCTGGTGGCTGTTGATGGTCAGCCCCATGGCGTCGCCATCGGCCGACGCGGGGCCGGGCTGCTGGTCGCCGGTATCGTGCAGCCAGCACGGGAGATTCTCGGCGCCGATCTGTTCGAAGCGCCGATTGCCCTTCAGGCACTTGGGCGTGACGGCGGCGCCGGTGCTGCCCAGGTTCAGCGCCTGCATGGCGGTGATGAACTGCGGGTCGCCGATCATCAGTTCCATCAGCGCGGTGCGGGCGGCGGCGATCATGCACCCTCCCCCAGCACCTTGTCGGCGGCGGCCAGCGCGGCGTCGACGTCCAGATCCTTTTCCATGGCGTCGTCGAAGTACGGGCGCGCGGGAATCGGCCGGGCATGCGGGTTGCCGTACGGCTTGAAGCCGTCGTGCAGGCTGCGCGCGTAGACGTTGGTGTTGAACACGACGGCCGAACGGTCGCTCAGTTCCATGGCGAAGCCGCGAACGTGCGTGCCGGTTCGGCGCGGGATGGGATAGGCGCCAGCGGCGGCCGACTTGGGACCAGTGGACCGCTTCACCGCGGCACGCTGCAGTTGGATGGCCAGCGTCCGCATCAGCGTGCGCGCGGCGGCGCGGCTGTTGCGCGCCGACACGTCCAGCAGCTTCACTGTTTCGTTGGCGTCCACGACGGTGCGGAACATCAGCCCGTCCCCGCCGGCGCATACGGGCCGGTTTCCACGTGCGCCAGTGCCGCGCCGGTACCGGTCGCGGTGATGCCCAGGGCCAGCGCCATGGTGTCGTCGGCGCATTCGAAAGCGCGCTGCGCCTGGCTTTCGTATTCGCGCCGGTTCAGATAGTCCAGCCCTTCGCGCGAGCCGGTGGCATTGCTGTCGATGAAGGCAGCGCGGCGCTTCCACAGATGGCCCGACACCCAGCACAGTTCGGCGGCGCGCAGGCGTTCGTGGGTGGTGCTGTCTTCCGGCACGGCCGCATAGCCGGCGCCGAAGCGGCCGATGGCCCACTGCTCGGCGCGGGCGATCAGGCGGGAAAGATAGCCGCCGGTTCCCTCTGACCAATCGGCAGGCGTGCCGAACTGCTCCGGTCGGAAACCGGCGTCGGTGATGTCCTGGATCTTGACCTTGGCCGCCATGCATGCGGATGGCCCGGGTTGCCCCGGGCCATCACGTCCCCGATCAGGCCAGCGCCACGCGCGCGATCTGGTCGGCGTCGCCGACGATCGCGTTGTACTGACCCTTGCCGTACCAGTCTTCGGCCGACGCGGCGGGCTCGCGCTTGCTTTCCACCGTCAGCGGCTTCCAGTCGGCGCGCTTGTTCTTGCGGCCGGGCAGAACCACGTAGTAGTTGGCGTCGTTGGCCGGCACCTTCGTGGTGACGATCACATTGCGCACACTGAAGGCCACCGGCTGCTTCTGTGTACCGAAGGCGATCATGGGGCTGCCGCGCTGCGCGTCCAGGAAGGCCAGCACGTAGCCGACATTCTCCGGGGCCACCAGAATGTCCACCTGCGGGTTGCTGCCCAAGGCATAGCCCTTGGCCTCGCACTTGCGCAGGATGCTGGCCGTCGCCTTGTTGAAGGTGGTGGCTGCATCGGTGGCGAACGCCACATTGATGCCGGCGCCCTGGCCCGTGATCAGCCCGTAATGACGGCTGGCCTTCTGGTCGTAGTACGTCGAAACGAACTCATTGACCGCCTCTTCGATGTGGTAATACTTGCCGAACTGCAGCCACACATCCAGCAGGCTGAAGCCTTCGGTGTATTCCAGGTATGGCACCGACACCTTGGCTTCGGTGATCTCGCGGCGCGGCTTGATGATGCCGCCGGGCTTCTGCTGCGACCACGTGAAGCCCATGCTGGCGTTGATCAGTTCGAAGTGGTCCTGGTTGGACCCCAGCAGGCCGGGCACGTCGTCGAACAGCACCTGGTAACCCAGATCCATGTCGCGCACGTTGTCCTGGAAGAACTGCACCACGCTGCTGGTGACCTGCTGCAGCACGGGGTTGTCGCCGGGCGTGGCCCACTTCGCACCCACCACGGGAGTGGCGCGGTCCGACTGCAGGAAACCTTTGACGCGCGCGTCGTCCAAGCCCTTGCCATCCTCCACGCCCGCGATGCGGGACATGGGGTTCAGCGATGCCTTGGCCACTTCGGCCGGCGACATGCACGCCAGCATGATGGGCGCATACAGCAGCGCGGCCTTCAGGCTGTTGAACAGTGCCGTGCGCTGCGCGCCTTCGTTGCCCTTGGCCTGCAGGGCCGCGTAATCGATGTTCAGTTTCATGTCGGCGTGGCCCTTAGAAGCTCTTGAAGAGGAACAGCGGGGTGACGGTGTCGCCCGCCAACGCCGGAGCGAGGGCGAAGCCGCAGGCCGTGTTGCCCGATGCGGTGGTGGTGAAGCGCTTGTTGGTGTTGTCCCAGTAGACCGCCTGGCCCACCGTCCACGCCTCGCCCGTGGCCTTCGGTGCGCCCGAAACCTCCGAGTCGTAGATGTGTTCGTTGCTGGCCGCGGCGTCCGCGGAGTTCATCGGAATGAACACGCGGGCGTTGTGCACGTGCGGCACCTTGGCGACGGTGGCGCCCGTGGCGGCGAACTGCAGGCCACGGATCTGGTTGGACGGGCTGCGCAGCTGAAGACCCATGGTCGTGCTCTCCGGTCAGGCGTTGAACGCGGCGGCGAACACCGGCGGGGCACCCTTCGTGCCTTCGTCGGTGCGCTCGGGCGCGGCGGGGGTGGTGGGGGTGACGGTGCCGCCCTTCGGCGCCTTCGCCTGCACGGCGGTGGCGCGCTTCTGCAGCGACGCCAGCGGCTGGCCGGCGTAGATGGCCTTGGCCGCGGTGACCGACTCTTCGTCGTCTCCGCACAGGCCCGCGTTGCGCTCGCCCTGCACGATGGTGTCGATGAGGCTGTCGCGGAACGCCTGGCCCGCCTTGACCGCGTCGGCCAGGTCGCCCGGCTTTTCGATCAGGTGGGCGTGGTCGCCCAGCGCTTCGCGCGCCTTGACGACGATGTCGTGCGACGGTGACGCGGCGTCCAGCTTCTTCTGCAAGTCCGTGTTGGCGGCCTTGGCATCGTCGAACAGTTTCTGCAGGTCCACGGTGGGTTCCTCGGTACGGGATGCGCCCTTGATGGCGCGGGCGCCGGGTTGCGCACCCAGCCAGACCAGCGAGCCTTCCAGCGCTTCGCCGGGGGAAGTCAGACGGCGGGCCTGCATTTCGCGGCCCGCTTCGTCGCGGAAATAGTCGCCGCGCTTGGCGGTGAAGCCGATGGACACATCCGACACGATGCCGGCGTCCGCCTTCAGCAGCAGATCCTTGTTGCCCTCGGTGCGCACCATGTAGGCGCTGGCCATCAGGATGGTGGCGGTGGTGACGCCTGGAGGCCACGTCAGGTCCGGCTGGCGCAGCAACGTGCGCGCCTCGGCGTGACTCATGGTCTGCAGTTCGGCGTGGAAGAACCGACCCTCTCCCGGACCGGAATCACCATCCCAGCCAGACGGGTGCTTGATGAAAAGCCCCTTGCCCGGCAACGTGCGGGCGAAGTCGGCCAGCAGCGAGTCGTCGAATGCCTCGTCGTCGCGGTCGATGGCGTTGTGCGCCAGGGCGAACGTACGCACGTACAGCTGTTCCGGCGGCAGGTCCGCCAGCATGTACGGGCGGATGGCGGCCAGCTGGTCGGCGGTCGGATCACCAGCCGCCTTGATGCACAGCGTCAGCGATTTGTGCAGGCCGCTCACTTGGTCTTCGGCGCCTTCACCGGCTTGGTGGCCGCAGCTACCGGCTTCAGGTTGGCGTTGCGCCACGAAGCCTGTTCGATGTCCAGCGGGCCGGCGTAGTCCTCGCGCTGCCAGGCGGGCGCATCGTCGGACGGTGCCGGCGCGGCTTCCGTCTGCACGGTCGGCGGCGGGTTCGGGTCACGCTGCGCATCGGCGGCAGCGGCTTCCAGCCTGGCGACCAGTTCGTCGATGGCTTCCAGCGCGCCCTTGCGGTTGGCTTCCTTCGCTTCCAGTTCGCGCAGTGCGGTCAGGTCGACGAGGGTCAGGCCCGCCAGACGTTCGGAGAATTCCGGAATCGTCAGATTCTGGATCTCGGCGAGTTCTTCGGGCTTCTTGTCCACGGCTTCACTCCGCAATGGCCCGATACGGGGCCGGTGGGTTGCATCTGCGGGTGAAGGTTGGGAGACGCGCCAATGCGCCGTCTCCCCCGTTGGTTAACGGTCAGGCGTTCGGCACGATCGCGCACCGGCAGTTCGGGTGCGAGTCGCGCACCGGTACCGGCGCCTTGTCCAGCGTGTACGGACCGGCCGCGGCAAGCTCCCGACAGATGGTCGACACGGCCGCGTCCTCCGCCGTGCTGTAGTCCACCAGCGTGATGCCCTGCTGTTCGTACAGCGCGAGCGATCCATCGGACTGCGCCATGGCGATTTCGCTACGCGCCAGCCGTTCCCAGTTGTAGTCGCCACCATCGAAGCGGCGCTGCAGTTCGCGCGCGACGTTCACAGGGTTCTGCCCGTCGAACTCACCCGACGCCAGCGCGGCGACGATGCGCGACTGGTACTGCCGTGCGAATCCGTCGCGCACCAGTTGCAGCCCCGTCTGCGCCAGCGATTCGCGCACGCGATCGCGCAGCCGCGCGATGGCGGCCTGCACCACCGGGTCGTCCATCAGCCCCTTGGCGCCTCTGCCGCCGTCCAGGTCGTCGGCGCCGTTACGCACACCGCGATCCCACGCGCCAAGCTGCGCTTCCAGCAACGCCTTCGCCATGGCTGGCACGCGCGCATTGCCCTGCGCCAGCAGCATGGCTTCCGTGCCTGGCGCCAGTTCGAACGCTTCGCCGTCAGGCGTGTCCAAGCCCAGCGTGCGCAGGGCATCAGCCGCCAGTGCGTGCCACTGTCGCTTCAGCGCGCTGGACGCTGTGGCTTCCAGCGCGGGCAGCGCGGGGTCGTTGCGCGCCCATGGTTCGCCCTCCGTGGTGTCGTCGGACTTCGTGCGCGCCTTGCCGGTGCGCGGACTGCGCGGCGTGCGCAGGTTGTTGTCGATACCGCGGCGTAGCTCGGCCGGGTCCACCTGGCCGCTCTCGCCCAGCATCAGGGCCGTCTGGGCCCGCAGGAAGCCAGCCTGCGCGCGCTTCTGCTCGTCCATCAGGTTGGGCAGGCGCTGCACCAGATCCCAGTCGCCCGGCTTCCAGGTGCGCCCGCGTGCGCGCAGCATGGCTTCGATGGGGCGGCGAAGTTGCGGCTTGCGCACGGCGAACCGGGTTTCCGATTCCTGCAGCACCACGACCGACTGCTGTTCGCCGATGCCGGCGGCCTGCGACCAGGTGATGCCCAGCATCCACGGCGGCAGGCCGAACCCGGCCACGATCTGTTCCAGCATGCTGCGTGCCGGCGCTTCGATTTCCAGCACTTCGCCAGCGCCGCCGATCACCCCGACCTTGATTTCGTCATCCTTCGCTGCGGCCGTGGCGAGATCCATGCTGTTGCCTCGCTTCTTCGCCAACATCGCTTTGCCGAGGTTTTCCGCAATGACGTTGGCGCGCTTCTGCGCTTCCGGGTTGTCCACTTTGGAGTTCTTCGTTCCGTAGTGCACGTGGTAACTGGGGTCGCCGAAGCGCTCCCACGCCCGGCCGGTGGCGTTCTGCATTTTCAGCAGGATCTGCGCCACGAACGGGATGCTGCGCAGAATGCTGGTGCCGTAGGGGTTGTCGGCTTCCGGCTTGTTCAACGCGAACACCAACTGGCGCGCATCAAGCTCCACGAAGCCCAGCGTGCGCAGACCGGACAGCACGTCGTGCCGTACGCTTCCGCGCAGGATCTGTTCCACCTGGCCAAGCCCATCGGGTCGACGGTCGCTGTCGGGCTCGGGCGCGCGGTAGAACGTTCGCAGCACCCCTTCGTGTCGCACGAAGCACACGCCCTTGCTGTCCGCCACACGCAGGCCGATCACCTCCCGGCCGCGGCCGTCGTAGATGAATTCGCCGATGCCAACGCCCTGTTCGTAGTGTTCATCGCCCTGCGATCGGTAGAACGCCTGGTATCCCGTTTCCAGGTCGTTGACCGGCACGTTGTTCATCCACTGCTCGATTTCCTGCACCAGCTTGTCGTTGGCGCCCTCCACCGTGATGATGCCGTCCATCGTGGTCAGCCGGCTGATGCCGCCGTCCAGGATCGGGATCGCCTCGCGCAGCGCCTCCAGCAGGTACGGGTTGCGCGACCGGGGCTGCCACGTGCCCATGATGTCCTGCCACACGCCCATGCCCTGGCCTTCGCGCAGGGATGCCGCGATGCCGCCATTGGTGGCCGCCTTGCGACGGGCGGACCACGGCCATTCCGGCCACAGATTCATGATGCGCATGGTGTCTTCCAGTCGGTGTTCCCGGTCAGCGGAAACGTGGTGATGATGGTTTCCGGCGGCGTGCACACGAACACGGCGCCGGCTTTGGAAACGAGGTAGTAGCGCCCAACGCCCCGCGTGCGCTTGCGCGTGTCATCCGACAGCTGATTGGCCAGCTTCCGCCGCGTTGCTTTTCCGGGTCGGCGCGACGTGGTGAACTCGGCCACCATGTCGCGGCCCGGGAACCGCTCTTCCCATCGCTGGCGGGCGTGATCGGTCACGATCATGCGGCACGCTCGACGGCGCCGGATGCGAACAGGTCATGTCCCAGGCCGTCATCGATCAGTGCCCGCAGCTTGCGCAGCATCTGCTGACGGCGGGCGTCTGGCACGTGGTCGTCCTTCTTGCTGTAGATCGGCCACTTGGCGCCTTCGCGCGCCGTCTGTGTGGCCATGGCATTCAGGGCGTCGTTGTCGTATGGCAGCGCATACCCGCCGGCTTGCAGGCGGGCGCTGATGCACTGGGTTGCCCAGTGCTTGGCCGGCGCCACCAGCGTGCGCCGTTCGCCGGTGCGTTGGTCGTCGTCTTCCAGCGCTTCGCCGTCTTCGCCGATGCACTCGACGTTCTGCTGGAAGTGGAAGCCGATCATTCGCCCATCGAACATGGCGTCCATGAAGCGGTCAACGGTGCACAGGTCCTTGACCACCACCGTTCCTGCGCTACCCAGGTCGACACCCCAGAACGGCAGGTGGTTGAACAGGCTGTCCAGCACGAAGACCAGGTCTTCCTGCAGGTGGTAGGGGAATCCTTGCAGTTTGACGCGAACGCGGTCGCGCATGACCGGGCCGACCTCTTCGCTGACGATCAGTTCCGTGGGGTCGTTGCGCTCGCCAAGGTCGGCGCCTGCCCAGAACGATCCGTGCGCAGCGACAGGGATATGCGGTCGCAGGATATCGGCCATGGCGGCCCGACGGGTCGCGTCGGTACCGCGCAGGATAGGCGCCAGGTCGATGGCGTCATCGCGCAGGGTGTCGTACGTGCCCACCTTGCGCCCATCGCTTACCGACAGCTTCACGCCCATGACTTCGATGGACAGCGTGTCGGCCTCCGCATCGGCGTGCAGCTTGATCACGCGATAGTCCGGCAGGTCCACCACGTTGGGCATCAGGCTGCCCCACGGCCACACGGGGTTTTCTGCCTGGCCGTGTTCACCCAGCACGTTGCGCTGGAAGCCTGGCGTATTGCGGCCGCCGAAGCGGCGGACCATTTCGGCCTCGCGCTCGGCGGACCAGAACGGCGCCGGCTTCATCGTCTGCTGCCAGCGGAACAGGCGGTAACCCGATTTGCCGACCGGCAGGTCGGGGACGGCGGTCTGCGTGAGCCGGAAAAACTCGCTGGCGCGATCGCCGTCCGGCACGGAGTAAACGCGGGCCCGGCATCCCGGCTTCAGCGCACGCCAGAATTCGCTGAAGATCACTTTGGACTTGACCTTGGCGCCTTCGTCGAACAGACCGAAGGCGTTGACGTGGACGCCGCGGAACGCTTCGCCATCATGACCGCCGGGGCGGTAGTACGTGCGCGCGATGCTCGGCCTGTCCGGTCGCACCGGATTGGGGGCAAGGAACCGATGCATGGTGTGCGGCGTGCGCTTGGGTTTCAGCCAGAAGTGCTGGATCAGAGTTTTCTGGCCGGCGCCATCGGCCACGCCGAACTGCTCTTCCAGCGCCAGGATGATTTCGTCCAGGTGGGTCTGTTGGGGCGCGGCGATCAGTGACCATGGATTCGGGACGCGCCCGCCCATGGCGGTGCAGCCGGCCCACGCCGTCAGCGCGATGATCTCGCGCGTCTTGCCGCACTCGGCGCCGTCCTGGTGGATCACGTCCTGCATCCATGCCCGCATGCTTGGGCGCTGGTAGTCCCAGAAGCGATACGGCTCCCCCGTATCCGGTTCGAACAGGAACGTTTCCGCCCAGCGCAGCGGATCTTCGAACGTGAAGACCACCAGCGCTTCGTCGACGGTGATGTCGTAGTCGCCGCGTTCAAGCGCGCGCCATGCCCAGCCGCGCTCGGCCATCCATGCATCGAACTCGTCGGCGTCGTAGACGCCGCGGTCCAACATCTGCGCCTGCAGGATGCCGACGTTGACGGGCTTGACCGCCATCAGCCACCACCTGGTGGCAGCGCCTTTGCGCCCTTTGCTGCCGCAGCGCGCTGGAAGATGCCGCCCAGCACGGTCTGCATAGCGTCGGTGGCTTCCTCCTGCACCTTGGCCTTGGCCTTCGCCTGTGGCGTGACCAGCAGTTCCGGCAGGCTGATGCCCAGCGTTTCCAGTGTCTTGATCATCATCGGGTAGCCGGGATTGGCGACGTACTTGCCGATGACCGGATCGCCCTTGGCGTCGCAGACCACCTTGCCTTCGTCGGTCACCATCGGGATGCCGATGACAAGACCCTGCGTGGAAACCGTCGACCGCAGTTCGTGCAGCATCTGCAGCGCAGCCGATACCTCCGCCGCCATCAGTCCGTGCATGCCTTCCATGCTCCCTGACTGCAGCGCGTCGATGATCGCGGTGAACGCCTGCACGTACACCTGCTTGTCCAGACAGCTGCCGCCCGCCTTCGTCTGGCCTTCATCGACCAGCGAACACGGATACTTCGGGCACGTCGTCTGGCACGGCTTGCCGGTGGCGCCCAGCAGCGACTGCAGCCCACTGTCGAAGTGCGAAACGTGGATGGCGCTGTTCAAGCCGTGCTTCCACGCGTTGCGGCTGGAACGCGCCTTGCCTTCGATGGTGCGTGGGCCGGTGCTTTTCTTCGCGGCATCGCGCCGCTGCTGCAGCTGGGCAGCGGTCAGGGGCTTGCGTTCGCGGATGATGGATTTGCTCACGGGATGGGTTCGTATCACGCCGTGCCCCCTCGCGTCTCCCGCCCGAGTTTCCGCCGCAGCACCTTGTGCACGTACGGCGCGGATACTCCCAGCAGCCGGGCGATCTCCGCCTGCGGCCACGGGTCGGATTCGCGCGACGCCATGTTGACGATCAGCGCATCACGCTCCGCGGTCCACAGACGCTGGAAGAACTTGCCGCGCTTGCACACGCTGACCTCGCCGCCGCCCATTTCGTCCAGCAGCACCAGGAAGGCGCGCAGGCCGGCGTCTTCACCCACCACGGCCATCATGCGACGCGCCAGGTCCAGCCATTCGTTTTCCGCTGCACCGGCTTGCGCCACCAGCCGGCGTTCAAACTCGGTGGCGCGCTCGCCGGCATCACTGAATCGGATTTCGTCAATCACTCGACAGTTCCCCTGCTGCCAGGCGCGCCCACATGGGTGTGCCTGTTGGTTTGGTTCCCAGCACGCGGTGCTGGCGCGCTGAACTCAGGCGCGTGCGTCGCGCGCGCTCCGACACGGCGAGATAGCCGCGCGTCGTCTCGATGCTTTCGTGTCCCATCAGGGCGCGGATGGTTTCGATGTCCGCGCCGTCGTCGTACAGCTGCGTGGCGAACGTCACGCGGAAGCGATGGATACCCCAGTCGCGCAGCTTCGCCGCCTTCGCGTGCTTGCCGACCATCGCTTCGAAGCTCCGCAGCGCCAGCGCGTGTCCTTGCGTGGGCCCGGTCAGCGCGACGAACACCGCATCGCGGTTGATGTCGAACGGCAGGCCGTCGCGGGTTGCCAGCCATTCGTGCAGGGCGGTGACCACTGGTCCTTCGAATGGCACTTCGCGTTCCTTGGCCCCTTTGCCTTCGATGCGCACGACGCCGCGTGCCGCGCTCAGTTCCAGGTGCGCCAGCTTCAGGCTGGCGAGCTCTTCGCGGCGCAGCCCTGTGGTCAGCAGCAGCAGCGTGGCGCAGCGGTCCCGCACCGACCGCAGCGGGTTGGCGCTGGCGATCGCGGCGAACAGGGCGCGCAGCTGGTCGTCGGTGTATTTCTTCGCCGGCTTCGGCTTGACCTTCGGGCCCTGCAGGTCGGCCGCCGCGTTCGCCTTCGCCAGGCCGCAGGCGCGGCGCCAGTCGAAAAAGTTGCGTAGCGCCTGCACTTGCTGTGCACGCCACGTATTCCCGTTTTTGCATTCCACGGCCAGCCAGCGCTGCCAGCGGTTCAGGTCTTCCAGCGTGGCCTGCGTGAAGTCGATGCCGTTGCAGGCGGCCCACGCCAGGAAGCGGCCGGCCGTGCGGCCGTACGACTGCCCCGTGGTCGCCGGCCGTGACCCGCAGTCGATGGTCAGGTGGACCAGCCACAGCCACAGTTCGGCCAGGCTGCGCGGCGGCAGGCCGCGCCGCTCCACGCGGCGCATGACCTCGGCGAAGCGCGGTTCGCTCGCCAGCAGCCACGCGCGGTGCGCGGGCAACTCGCGGCCATTGGGGAGCCCTGCCAGCGCTTCGGCGACGCCATCGGGCAGTGGCGCGATGTCCGGCGCGTTCACGCGGCACCGCCGGGGGTCGTCGCCCTTGGGAACCCTTCCCATTTTTCGAGGCGGCAGTAGTTGGGCCGCCCCCCTCGGGGTGCCCGTGGAACAAAGGGGGGGTGCCCCCCCTGCTGCGGTGCCGCGTAGCGCCCCGGTCCGGACACCACGCCAGAACCCTTACGAATCAATGACTTACGCGCCCCGATCGCCGGTCTGTTCCAAAGCCCGTGGAACGTTCCACGGCGAGGGCGTCCAGCGGTTCCGCCTACTGCCACAAGGGATGCAGCCAGCCCGTGCGGATGTTCCACGCCAAGGGTAACAACAGTGTTTGCGCGCAATGAATGGGAAGCGAGGATCACGAAGCAGCCCCCATCGCCGCGGCCGGCTGCAGTTCACGCCACCGCGCCAGCAGCGGCGCCGCGCGTTCGGTGTAGTCGTCGGCACTGAGCATCCCCGTGTGGTCACGGTGGTGCCGCAGGTCGATCAGCTGGTCGCCGATGGCGCGGAGTTCGTCCGCTCGCGCCCTGGCCTCGGGGTCAACCGCGGCGACTGCCGGCGCACCTGGTACCTCGCTGGCCTGCTGCTGCTTGTCCAGCTGTCGACCGATCGCGGTACGCGCGATGTAGGCGACCGACTTGCCCTGCTTCTCGCGTGCGACGTTGGCGATCTGCTCCGGTGTTACCCCTGCCGCCTTGGCTTCCAGCAGTTCGGGAACGAACGCCCCGCATTCGCTGTACCCCGCTACTCCACGAAGCGCGCGCGCCAGGTCGTCGGCGCCCTCTTGGGATCTATCCTCTCGTAGAGATTTATCTATACCTGAAGAAGCAGAAGCAGAAGCAAAAGCAGGGCCGTCACCTTGCCGTTCACCCACCCGCCCGGTCGGTGACCGGCTGGGTTGGTTCGTTTCAGTGAAGCGTGTGGTGGCGCCGCGCTGCGTTCGCCGCCACTCATCGCGGACAAAACGCGCGGAAAACCAACAACTTCCGCCGTCTGCCTTCACTAGAATCACCGAAGGAAGATCACGCCCCGCATGCCTCGGCGTATGCACGAAGTCGGTATCGAAACGTTCGCTGCCTTTCAGCACGCTTTTTGTCGCCAATTCGCGCGCATAACGCAGCGGAACGTTCGCGGCCGATGCCAGTTCGGCCAGGGGCCAGCGCAGCACCCCGTATTCGTCCGACTGGTGAAGCACGGCCAGGATGCGCACCCATGCGCCCTGGGCGGCGAGCGAACAGCGCCCCAGCGCCATGTCGCCCACCCACTCTTTCCAATACAGCTGGGTGGCCGGTGCCTTCATGCTCCGACCTCGATGCCCAGCTGCTGTTGTTTCGGCGCCGAACTGGCCGCGACTGCGATCGGGCTGACCCACAGGCATTCGGTGCGCAGCGCGGTTCCTCTGCCAGCAGAGATGCGTGATTTCGTGGTGTGGCGCGTCCATCCCGCCAGCGCTTCGTCGTACAGCGGGGACTGGTAGCCAGACACCAGCACTGCGCCCCGCAACCCAAGGATCACGTCGAGCAGGGCGACGTGATCTGCCTCCGACATTTCGTGGCGGTAATAGCCCGCCTTCCCCTTGGCTATGACGCGTGTTGAATGGAGGTATGGCGGGTCAACGTAGTGGAGCGTGACGGGGCTATCGTGCTGCCGCATCACCTCTACCGCTGGGCGATTCTCGATCAGCACCCCAGTGAAGCGGGACGCGCCGGACATCAGTCCCTCCGGGAATCGCAGCCAAAGGTCTTGTGCCGTCCCGTAGCGGCGCCGGGTGTCAATGCGAAACCCTGTCGTGCCTTTCGACGCACCTGCTGATCCGAAGCCCATCTGCGCGCGGATCACCAGGCGGCGGGCTCTCTCGACGGGGTCGTCGCTGGCCTGCCACGCTAGATCGAACTCGGCCCGCGCGTACGGCGTCAGTGAACAGGCCTCAATCAGCCGGTCACGCTGTTCGCCGTTCTGCAGGACACGGAATAGGTTGACCACGTCCCCGTCGAGGTCGTTGTAGACCTCGGCCTGCGTCCGCGGCTTCGTAAGTAGCACGCTGGCAGCGCCAGCGAACGGCTCGACGTAGATCTCGTGTGGCGGGAAAAACTGCTGGACCCACCCCGACAGGCGGAACTTCCCACCGTGGTAGCGAAATGCAGGGGAAACCACGGCTTCGTGCGGCGCGCCAGGCGCGGGCTTAACGTGGGAAGTGCTGCAAGGATGGGCGCGGTCTGGCCCGTCGTTGTATGGTTGGGAAGCTGGGTTCACCGATGTTTCCTGTATCGGTAAACCGCTGAAGATTCAGATGGTTAGCGCGTAAGCTAATGCCTATTATGTTAAAGGCAGCACGCAAGGCCCATCAGATCTCCAAACGGTTCTGCCTGTACCAAGCCACAGCCCCCAGCAGCCCCAGCTGCCCATGCTCCACCCGCCATACCGGCACCCGTTCCAGCTGCTCGGTCATCACGCCCTTGTTGAGGTACCGCTGCAGGAAGCGCCCGTCGTGCAGGA